>LXNJ01002209.1_pt1 | contig 10824 bp, 8 predicted proteins | sample 809081 | NCBI WGS metagenome assembly LXNJ01 (sample SAMN04870510, study PRJNA318959) | sponge metagenome | biome: sponge; feature: marine sponge reef; material: water | host: Petrosia ficiformis | place: Greece: Milos, Mediterranean Sea | collected 2013-05-29 | depth 5-7 m
CCGTGGCGCCCGCCGATCCCAGCATGCGGGCGATGCCCCGTCCGGTTCCGCGCGTGGCTCCCGTCACCACCGCCACGCGATCCTTTAGAGGTTTGTGGGTCATGCTGTTTTTCCGGCGCCTGGTCCAGTGTCCAGGACTCTATGGGACATACCGTATCGGGAAATCCAAGGTATTCGCTGTTTCTCCCGGTGTCAAAGTGTTACAGGGCATCCTTCGGATAGCTGTTGTCTTGTCTGTCAGGACACATTAAGGTTAGCATTCAATGGAAAACGTGGTGGTGTACGAGGTACTCGCGCGCCGCACCATTACCGGCTCGACGATGTCCACCTGACGGAATCCACCGCGGTAGACGCTAGAGTTTAAGGGACAGCATGGCCATAATCGCCGTTGATTACGCCAATCCCCGCTACGATGCGCAGGACCTGCGCCGGTTCGCCGACGAAGCGCTTCAGGCGTCCGGTCTTACGGAAGCCCACGCATCGGAACTGGCCGATTACCTGGTGGCAACGGACCTGCGCGGGGTGCTCAGCCATGGCACCCGCCAGCTTCCGGACTATGTGAGGTCCTTCAGGTCGAAGAAATACAACCCGAACCCGAATATCAGGATCAGCCGGGAGGCGGGAGCGGTCACCCAGTGGGATGGAGACGGGGGCATCGGCCACCTGGTGTCCGCCCGGGCCATGCGCTCGGCGGTCACCCGTGCAAGATCCACGGGGATATGCCTGGTCACGGCGACGCACTGCGGCCACACTGGATCGGTGGGAAACTGGACCCGTATAGCCACCGCGACGGGCATGATCTGCCTGTACTACAGCACCGCAATCAGCCCCCTTCATTTCGATCGGCCGCAACCCGTCATCCAGGCTTTGAACAACCCCCCGGTGAGTTTCGGATTCCCCGCGGCGGAGGGCAGGCCGCCGGTGTTGATCGACATGGGCACGCACCTTGAACTGCCCGATATACAAAGCAGGATCGCGGAAATCAGCGTGCTCCCGTTGATCAAGGGCCTGGCTTACCAGGTAACCTCGGTCATGATGACCTGGCCCGTGGACGCGCAGTCCACCGTCGAAACCCGCTACCCGGGCGCCACCAGCAGTCTCACCGCGTTCGTCATGGATCCTTCCTTTACGGGCGATCCCGACGCCTATACACGCACGGTCGAGGAACTGCGCGGGCATATTCATGACATGCTTCCGCTGCCGGGGCTGGACCGGTCCATGCTCCCTGGTGAAATCGAGGCCGAGCGGGAAGTCGACTTCGGACGGAATGGAATCCCGCTCGACGACGCCCACATCCAGGGGCTGCGGGAACTGGCCGATGCGCTGGAAGTGCCATGCTACTGGGAAACGAAGGGATGAAAGAAGAAGGTTTTCAAAAAGAATCCGGGAACGAGGCCGGGACCGGCATGCCGCATCGACTGGACCTCCAGCAGTTACTGGATCAATACCTGCTGCGCCATCCCGCCGAGGAAGACACGGTTGAGCGCATTCGCACCCTGGTCTCCGGACACGCCGACTGTTTTGAAAGGACGTGCATGCCGGGACACATCACGGGTTCGGCATGGATTGTCTCGCCCGATCGCTCGAAGTACCTGATGACCAGGCATCGAATCTTCGATCGCTGGCTGCAGTTGGGCGGCCATTCGGACGGATGCGCCCGGCCGCACCTGGTTGCGCTGCGCGAAGCCGAAGAGGAATCCGGACTGACGGGATTCGGGTTGTACCGGGAGCCGGAGGGCTTTGTTCCGCTGGACGTGGACATCCACGCGATTCCCGCCCGCAGGGGTGAACCGGAACACGCGCACTACGATCTGAGGTACCTGCTGATTGCTCCGGCCGAACAGCCGCTGAAAGTCAGCGACGAATCCCATGACCTGGGGTGGTTTGGAAGGAAAGAACTACACGAGATTACCGGTGAAGAAAGCGTGCTGCGCATGTTCCGAAAAGGTCACGCAACCCTGGCGGATGGCACCGGAAATTTCGTATTTGGTTACGCCTGACGAATCGCTTGCACGCCCGCGGCGGGGTTGGTATATTCACCCGCAATTCAAGCGACAGCTTGCCGAATACCCCGACGAATGCCATGCGACCTGACAGGTAACCCTGGATGAATTGCTAAATTGGAAAGAGGTACCGAAAAATGCCCCCACCCGTAGCCTTGCAGCTTTATACGCTCAGAGAACTGGCCGACAAGGATTTCGAACACGTGGTGAACCTGACCGCGGAGATCGGGTACGCGGGCGTCGAGCCCGCGGGATTTCCGGGAACAACGCCGGAAGCGGCCGGCAAGCTATTCCGCTCGCTGGACCTCGAGGTACCCAGCGCACACCTGCCCCTTCCGGTGGGCGACAACAAGTCCTACGTAATCGACACGGCGGGCGCGTTGGGCACCACGCGCGCGGTCTCCGGCCTGGGCCGGGAGGATCACGAATCCGTGGATGCCATAAAGTGGTCCGCGGATCGGTTCAACGAGGCCGCCGCCGCGGTAGCGCCACACGGCCTGACCTTCGGCATTCACAATCACTGGTGGGAGTACCTGGAGGTGGAGGGACGGATCGCTACGGATATTCTCCTGGAGCATCTCTCGCCCGACGTTTTCTTCCAGGTGGACATTTACTGGGTTCAGGTCGGCGGTCCCGACCCGGCCGGTGTGCTGGAACGCCTCGGCGAACGCGCGCCCCTGCTGCACCTGAAGGACGGTCCCTGCCAGCGCAATACGGACATGACCGCCCTGGGAGAAGGCAAGGTGGATCTGCCTGGCGTAATCGCGGCCGGTGGAAACCACACCGAATGGCATATCGTCGAGCTGGACAGCTGTGCGACGGACATGGTCGAAGCCGTCCGAAAGAGTTACAGCTACCTCGTCGACAATGGGCTGTCCCGCGGCAGCAGGTAGGTGGACCGGACGGTACAGGCTGGCCGGACGGTATGGGCGTTTGGCCTTGCGAAGCGTCCTCCTCGTTCGCGTACCGGGAACCGGGCAGGGCGGTAAGGAGCAGGATCTTGACCAAAGAAGAAGGGACACGAAAACGCGAGCAGCTGATCCGCGACGGATATTGCCATATCGAGGGTGTGATTGGCGATAGTTTCCTGGACGTTCTGCGCGTGGAATCGGACCGGCTACTCGATTCCGTCGAACACCCTCCCGAGTGGCAGTACCAGGGATCCGACCTGCACGTGACGGGCAAGGACAGCGAAGCCATGGGCAACCTGCTCGACTGGCCCGGCGCCCGGGATATACTCGACGCCATGGGGCTTACCGACTTTACCCCGTCGGGGATCGTCATCATTCTGAGCAAGCCGGCCGGTGGACCGCCGCTCTACTGGCACCAGGACTGGATGGCCTGGAACGATCCCATCAGCATGGCGCCCTGGCCCCAGACGATCTTTCTTTCCTACTATCTCGTGGACACCGGTTTCGAAAACGGGTGCTTCCGCGTCATACCCGGCACCCACCGCAAGCGTATTCCATTGCACGGCCAGGTGGAGGTCGCCCACCAGAAAACCGCCTATTTCGCCGACATGAAAGATCCGCATATGTTCGGCGATCATCCGGAGGCCGTCGACCTGCCCATGAAAGCCGGCGACCTGGTCATCGGCGAGGCGCGGGTCCTGCACGCCGCCCGCGGCAACCACAGTGACCGCAGGCGGACCCTGCTCCTGGGATGGCATAACCGGCCGCTGACCGTGCCGGACTACTGGACGGGAGAGGTGCCCGAAGCCATCCTGAACCGCCCGGAGGATGCGCAATACGAAGGAACCAGAATCCCCGGAGAATACCTGGCTTAACCGCCAGGTGAGAGAAACTGGAAACGCAGATGACCGAATTTGAAAATGCCCTCTACGAACTGGACGTATACGGTTTCACCGTCTTGGAGGACGTCCTGTCCGGCGACCAGATCGAATCCATGCGCAAGGCGCTGATACGCCTGAACGACGAGGTGGGCGAAGAACGAGGCGGGGAAGGCTCGTGCCGCCACGTGAGCAACCTGCCGACGCTGGACCCCATCTTCTTCCCGATCATCGACCATCCCCGCATCCTGCCGATCCTGGAACACCACCTGGGTCCATCGCTGATCCTGGGCAGTCTGAACAGCCGGATCGTCCGTCCGGGGGATGGCGACCAGGGCTTTCACAGCGATATACCGGGTGAAATGCTCAACATGGCCTCGCCGGTCATGATGAACACGGTCTGGATGCTTGATGATTTTTCACCCGAAAACGGCGGAACGCGGGTCGTTCCCGGGACCCACCGGAGCGGACGCCCCCATCCTTCGGGCGAGACCGAGGTCAAGTACTTCGTCCAGCCCGCCGCGCCGGCAGGCAGTGTGCTCGTCTTCAACGGCCAGTGCTGGCACGCCGGCGGGGCCAACGGGAGCGACAAGAACCGTCACGCCCTCTTCGCCCACTACCGGAAACGCATGCTGATGTTCCAATACGATCCCCACGAACGGTTTCCCGCCGAGTGGTTCGGCCTGCTCACGGACCGACAGAAGGAAATCCTGCGCATGCAGCACGGAGTGGACGCGCCGCGCGCCGCGGATGTGCAGGTATTCAGGTAGCCACAGACTGCAGCGTACCGGTCATTCGGTCAACTGCCGACCAGGCGATGGCGAGCGGATAGATTCCTAATCTGCCGAGGCCAGGACTTCCGGGTTGACGATATGGTCCGGCCGCTCTCCGTTCCACGCCTGCAGGGCCATGGTCAGCGCCATCCTCCACATCCGTTCCCTGCTCGCCACGGTCACGCCGGCGATGTGAGGCGTAACCAGGACGTCGTCCCGGTGGAGCAGCGGATTGTCCGGCGAAGGCGGCTCCGGATCGAATACATCCAGGGCCGCACCGGCCACCTGGCCCCGGTCCAGCGCGTTGCACAGGGCACGCTCGTCCACCAGTCCACCCCGCGACACATTTACGAAAAACGCGCCCGGTTTCATATGCGCGAAGCGGCGCTCATTCATCAGATGACGGGTTTCTTCCGTCAAAGGTGCGTGCACCGAAACGACATCCGACCTGGCAAGCACGCCCTCGATCCGGTCTTCCCGCTCGATACCCGACTCGGTCATCCTGTCTTCGGCGACATAGGGGTCGTAAGCGGCCACCCGCATGCCGAAGGCGGCGGCAATCCGGGCCACACGGCTGCCTATCCGGCCCAGCCCGATAAGACCGAGCGTGCGCCCGAATAGCTCCATGCCGTGATAACCCGTCAGGTAGTCCTTCCCGGGCTGTTCCACGAATGACCTGGAAACCCGTTTCAAATCCTTCACCGCCGCGAGGATGAGCGCGATGGCCGTTTCGGCCGTCGACAGGGTAGGTCCCTCCGGCGTATTACAGACCGCGACCCCCCTCTCCGTCGCCTCGGCCACGTTTATGTTGTCGATACCGATACCGGTCCGGCAGATGACTTTCACATCCGGATAACGGTCCAGGAAATTGCCGTCGTACGCCCGCCGCGCGCCCGCAACGATCGCCTGGGCGCCGGGCAGGTCGCGGAGCGGTTCGTCCGGCGTTTCCTCGGCCGAACCGCTGACGTGCATCAGTTTTTCGAATTCTACACGGATGAGGGGAGGGATAGTTCGGTCCGACCATATCCGCAACATGGAATCCTCCTGTACGCGGCCGGCGCCATGCCGGCCGGCTTCGTTAAATTAGGTTGCCCCGGCGCTGGATTTTCCTTAGATTGTGCGTATCCCGATCACGGCGTACACGCGCCCACGGGATATCTTTAGAATCAAAATACACGGTCGCAAGTCAAATAGCATTCCCTGAACCGGAGAAAACGAAGTGGTTCGATTCATTCTGCCTGCACTTTGCATGATTTACATGCTCGGTCCGGGTTCCGCGCTGACCTCGGCGCAAGAATCCACGTCGGCGGATGCCGAAGTCGATTCCTCCAGCGCAGCCGGCGACCCCGTCCTGCTTCCCGCCAACAGCACGGGCGATATCGACTTCGCCGTGGACGTGAGTGGATTCAGGGGACCGGATGACCAGACCTACCTGGAGTTCTATTTCCTCTGCCGCCCCAGTGAGTTCACGCTCGAAGAAAAAGAGGGCAGGATCTACGTCGCCACCTTCTCGATCGACCTTTCCATTCTCGACGAGCTGGAAAACGTCGTGTTCCAAACCATTCAGAAGCGGGAGTACCAGACGGACCGCCCCGTGGTGGTCACCCGCCGAGGTGAGGAAAGGGTCATTTTCGAACAGCTCGCCGCGGGCGTCCCACCGGGTTCGTACCGGGCAAAAGTGCTCGTGACCGACCTGAACTCAGAGCGCGTTGGCGAGACGGTGAAACCTTTTGTCGCCCATGTGCTTAACAAGCCGGATCTGGCCGTGAGCGGGTTGCAGTTGTCCACACTCGTCCAGCAGACGGAAGAAACCCATCGTTTCACCAAAAACGGCCTGCTGGTCCTGCCGAATCCCCTGCGCATTTTCGAGAAATGGGCCGAAATGCCGGAAGACGGAAGTTACCGGCCGCGCACGATGTATGCCTATTTCGAGATCTACAACCTCTCCCCCGGTCCGGACGGCGAGAAGGCGGGCTACGACATAACGCCATCTGTAACCAGTCACGCAAACGGGATGACTTTTCCCCTTCCGCCCAGGAAGAACCGGCAGGTTTCGGGTACCGACGGCCTGGACGTGATCGCCTTTGACTACATGACCTTTCCGGATGATCTCTACACCCTGGAAGTGACCGTCCGAGACACCCGAACCGGGGTGGAAGCATCCAGTTCCGCCGTGTTCGAGATCGTCCAGCCGCCGCCGCCGCCGCCACCGGTCACCGTGTTGACCGAGGAGCAGGCGAAGCGGGGACAGAGGATGCTGGAGATCATTGCCTCCAAACGGGAGCGGGATCTCTACGACAATCTCGACCTCGAGGGAAAGACCGAGTTTCTGATTGCCTTCTGGCGTATGCGCGATCCAACGCCCGAAACGCCGGAAAATGAGTCCATGATGGTCTTCAACGAGCGCTTTTCCTATGCGGATTTTCAACTGGGTGGAGCCGAGAGCGACCGTGGTTCGGTGTTTATACGGTACGGACAGCCCGAGGAAATCGTACGGCACGACACCGACAACATCATGAAATCATACCAGATCTGGTATTACACCGAAGGAGTGGATGGGGATCCCTCGCGGACGGACTCGGGCGGACGTCACTTCTTCATCTTCGGTGACCGAAGGGGTGTGGGCAGGTATGAACTGGTGCATTCTTCTGCCCGGGGAGAGCTTTTCAATCCCAACTGGCGGCAGGACCTGGTCCTCATCAACGAACTATTCCACCTGGATGAGAATTTCTTCCCACAGCCTGACCAGACCCCACCCAGCGGCAGCGCGGATCCCGATTAATCCGGCACTTCGCCCTGGTCACGGCCACACCCGCCGCGGACTACCGTCCTGACCGGACCGAAATGGCTTTCCCGCGTACCCAGCGGTTTGCTCGGTACCGGCCGGTTCAAACACTCATTCCACATTTCTGCAGATATAGGCATCGAGCGTCTTGCCGAGTCGGCCGGCAACGGACGGCATCATGCGCACGGTCAGGCGCACGCCTTCCGATTCATCTTCCCGGTACAGCACGTCTCCCGCTTCGTACGCCGCCGACACCGCGTGTCCGTTCTCGTAGGGGATCAGCAGTTCGAGTTCCACGCGGCGTTGGTCGATCAACCTTGAAATCCTGTGGCGCAGGCGTTCGATATCCCCGGAATCCAGGGCGGATACCGCGATGGCGTCCGGGTAGGACAGCGTCAGGATGTCCCGCGCCTCCTCGCTTTCCAACTGGTCGGACTTGTTGAAAACCAGCAGCATGGGCAGATCCGAAACACCCAGTTCAGCCAGCACCTGGTTCACGGTCACGATGTGTTCCGCATGACTGGCATGACTGCCGTCCACGACGTGCACGAGCAGATCCGCGTCATATACCTCGGCCAGCGTGCTCTTGAATGACGCGATCAGGTGATGGGGCAGCTTCCGTATAAATCCCACCGTGTCGGAAATCAGCACCCGCTGGCCATCGGTCACGTTGATCACCCGCGTGGTCGCATCGAGGGTTGCGAAAAGTCGGTCTTCGATCAGGGTGTCGGCCCGGGTGAAAGCGTTGAAAATAGTCGATTTACCGGCATTTGTATATCCGACCAGGGTGATACAGAACATGGCGCTCCGACGCTGTCGCTGGCGATTATAGGCCGCGACCACCTGGTCCAGGTTCCGGCGAAGGTGGGTGATTCGCCCGCGGATCAGTCTTTTGTCGATCTCGAGCTGTGTTTCTCCGGGGCCCCTCACTCCAATCGCGCCGCCCGATCCCCCGGCCACGCCGCCCTCCTGCCGGGAAAGGTGGTCCCACTGCCTGGTCAACCGCGGCATCATGTACTGGAGCTGGGCAAGCTCGACCTGCAGCTTGGCCTGCTTCGACCTTGCGCGGGAAGCGAAGATATCCAGGATGAGCCCGCTTCGGTCGAGGATGCGCCGCTCGATGACCCGGTCGAGGTTTCTGACCTGGGCCGGCGTCAGATCATCGTCGAATATGACGAGGTCGACGTTCTCCGCCTTGCACTGTTCGGCAATCGATTTCGCTTTTCCCGTCCCGATGTAGTAGGCCGGGTGCATGGCGCTGCGGACCTGGATGATCCGCCCGACGATCTCGGCACCCGCGGTATCGGCCAGCAGGGCCAGTTCATCGAGCGACTCCTCCATCTCGGCGACCCGCTCGCCGGAGGGTACCATCCCGACGAGCAAGGCCCGTTCCCGGATGTTCCTGGGTACTTCGTGCATTTCGTGCATAGATTCGAAGACTTCCCTGGTTAGGTTCGGGTTGAACTGTAAGCCGGGTTAATCAACCACCCCGAGTGCCTTGCCATACCTTCCCAGCCGCTCCCTGACCCGGCCGGACAGGCCGTTTCCCGACATCGCGTATGCGCGCGCTTTGAGCCGGCTGACCAGGCCGTTTCCCGACTTCGCGTCGACGCTTTCATAGTCCTTTGTGGATTCATTGCCCGGCCCCTCGTTCGAGCCCTCTCCCCTTCGCGATCCCGACAGCCAGTATTCGACCATCAGAAGAAGCAGGGCGAGGACGATGAGCGATTTCCAGATTTCATATCGATCCGTTGCGACGGTAGGGCTGTTGTCCGGAAGACCCGCCGGTGATCCATCGTTCATGACCACCACGGAAACACCCTCGCCGAGCAGACTGGCCGCCTCTTCTGGTGATAGACGCTCGAGGTCCGATTCCCGCGAGTCCGGATTCACCGCGAATGCCTGCAGGACCTCCGCGCCGTCCCGAAGCAGGTAGACTCCGGGTTGTCGCGTATCCTCGACTTCGACGGTCATGCCCAGTCGACCGATCCGTGTATTGACCGCCTCCGAGCGGCCCGAGGGCATTTCCAGGCTCAGGTTGTCCACCGGTGCGGCAAGGGTCAACGGCTGAACGACCGGTTCGCCTGCGATGTAACTGCCTCCGGCGACCGCAACGGACGGATGCAGGTAACGGACGCTTCGATGCATGAACGGCACGAACACGCTGCGCAGCGCCAGATCGCTCCACGCGGTATGGATGTCGGATGCGACCAGCATGGCCCGGCCGCTCCCGTATCGTCCCTCCAGTACCGCGGGAGAGCCGTCCGTGAACCGTGCCATGACCTGTGCGCCAATGGCAGGATCAAGGATATGGGACGCGAAGAACCGGGCCGCACCCGTCGACAACCCGTCGGCAGCGCGGCCGGCGAAATGGAATACTGGATGCTCATGGTCGACCTGGTCCAGGCGGAGATAGGTCTGTTTCTGATCAGGCAGCCCCTTTCTTCCCGCAATCGTGCTTCTAAAGACCCTGGCGAAGAAGTCGTTGCCGGTCCCCCCGGTTTCGAGCCCGCTGCCGAGGAACATCAGCACGCCCCCACCGGTGGAGATGTACCGCTCCAGGCTGGAAATCCGGGCCGGCGTCAGATCCACGCCGCCATCGACGATCAGCACGCCGCCCTCCAGCAGATCGCTGTTCAACACGTCGGCGGATGCAGTCCGGAGATCCACGGGCGTTACGAGGCCGCCCGATGGTTTCAACACCTGCTCGATGAAGTAACGCGATTCCGGCGCCCCGATCGCAGTGACTTCGATGGCTTCGGGAACCGCGAGTGTGAAATACCGGCGGTTATCCGCACCGATATCATCCTCGTCCAGTTCCACGTATCCGCTGTACCTGCCCGGATCGCCGATCAGGATGTTGAACTGCACGGTACCGGTCTCGCCCGGATCGGCTGCTATCTGGCGGCTGTCTCTCTTTTCTCCATTGATGACCAGGCCAATCGACCGGCCGCGCATCACGGTGTCGTTCCTGTTGGTGTACGTCGCGACGAACTGCTCCGGCTGATTGCGGATCAGCAGGCCCTCGCTCACGGAAACCGCGTCGATACTGGCGTTGTCCACCCCTTCGGCCGAATAGGAGTACAGGCGAACCTGCCGGGGATTTCCCGGCGGGGCGGCCGTGCCGGCTTCCCCCATGCCCTGCCAGTCGTTCCGCTGCAGATCCGACAGGACGTAGATCTGCTTGTTCGCCGAAACGACTCCGGCCAGCTTTTCCCGGGCGAGCGCCAGGGCGGCGGCGACATCTCCCGATCGCCGGGAAACCTGCAGGTCTGCCAGCAGATTCCGGAGGGTTTCCATCCGCGTCGCGGGTGCTTCGGGAAGGACCTCGGCCGGCACGGCCGACAGGATAATCATTCCTTCGTCGCCGTCGCGCATCCCGCTCACGATCCGCAGGGCCTCTTCCCTGGCGGCGTTGAACGGCGTGTCTCCGTGGCTTCCCGCAGCCATGCTGTACGAATTGTCCAGGACGAT
>LXNJ01002210.1_pt1 | contig 10823 bp, 9 predicted proteins | sample 809081 | NCBI WGS metagenome assembly LXNJ01 (sample SAMN04870510, study PRJNA318959) | sponge metagenome | biome: sponge; feature: marine sponge reef; material: water | host: Petrosia ficiformis | place: Greece: Milos, Mediterranean Sea | collected 2013-05-29 | depth 5-7 m
CGCGGTTGAAGATCACGCGGGTTTCGGACCAGAGCGATGTCTGTTAGGCAGTGGTGGTGGTCGACGAAGGGCGCGGGAGCACGTTATACGCAGCTCTCCAACGGGGCATGCGGCAGGCAGGATTCGAATGCTTCGAAGTCGAGCTGGTCGGCGCAACCCGGACCTACGAAGCGCTCGAAACGCTAGTAGCGTAAAGACAGACGGCCCAGTGAACCTGGCCAACAAACCGGTTCTAAGCTAGCCATTGATCTACCGGGCTCGGATCATACTGAAGTGCTACCGCCCCAACCATCATCCCGCCGCGACGCCCGATGCTGCACAATGGTCTCGTGATCGGCCGACGCCGCTTTCTCGCAGCTGCCGCGACGCTTCCGTTCGCCGCCCGCAGCCTGGCACAGGACGAGACGCCAGCGGCTGGACTGCGACTCGCGTTCTCGGCTGCGACCCCTCCGGAACTGCCGCCCCCGCTAGAACTCGGGCCGGAGGCAAGGCTCGAGCTCGAATTCCATGGCGACGGCACGACTGCGCAATGCAGTCTGGGCCTGCGGGTCTTCTTGGACGGCAATCCGCACTTGCTGCCGCTCGCGATCTGGACGGCGGATCCGCAGGCGTATTGGCGCATGCGCGAAGCGCTCCACTTGCCCGCACTTCGGGGTGTGGTCAAGAGGGTCGGCGACGCATGGTCGCTCTCCATTGCTGGACAGGAGGCGTTCTCGGCCCGAGCCAGGCCGCCAGCGGCCGAGGCGGAGCCAGCCGCAAGACAGCTGCCCTGGATCTCGTACCGGCACCAATTGGCACCGAGTTGGGCCGATGGTCCGCTTGGCGGCAGTCCGGTCGAACTGTGGCGCTTGCCGGCGGCGAGCGCGGCTGGTGGGACGCAAACCAGCCTGCCCGAGACTTCTGGAGAGCTTGGCGGCTGGCTGGCGCGATTAGGGGCATCTGGCCCGCTCTCCTCCGTCTCTGTGCCGGCGAACAGCGGCAGAACGCAAGAGTTCGGGCGGCATGTCGGCGCGTCGGACTTTGAGCCTTTTGCATTGCGGAACTATTCCAGAGGATCGCTGGGCGTGCCGGAGATCGATACGCAATTCTGCGGCCCCGCCGCCCTAGAGGCATACCGGAACCAGAGCGACGCCCGCTTGGCGGGAGTCCTCATCGTCTCCGTCGACTGCGTGGCGAATCCACGGCTGGTCGAACGCCTGGTGCCGCCGCCTTGCGTCGCTGACCCCAACGCCCTTGTGCGGGTGATGACCGTGCGCGGCCTCAACGACCCGGCCCTCGACGAGGCCTGGCTGCTGGCGCGCTGCGGGATCGACGGCCAGCGGGTCTGGTACGCGATCTCGCATGTCAAGAACGCTTTGGCCGGCAGCGCATTCGGGCGTGAAGTGTGGGGGTACCCAACCAAGGATGGCGCGGCCGCCGCACTGCTCGGTGCCAATCGTTTTACGTCATCGGTGATGCGCGGCAACCAAAGCCTCTACCGGGCCGACGGCGCCTATGGCGGATTCTCGACTGGCACCTCGCTGAACGAGATGTTGGTGGTAACTCTGCGACCGAAGATCGGCACAGGTTCGGAACCGCCCGCGGGAGAACTCCTGCTGCAGCCGTGGTACTACCAAGGCTTGCGCAAGCCATTCCAGCGCGCGAGCCTGCAGGCCTCGTTCCCGGCGCCGGCCGACAACACCGACGCCAACGCTTGGAATCGGATGGGGCCGGTCGATGCCTACTGGGCTGACATCTACGACGACGCCGACCTGCAGCGCATGCCGGCAACGCTGGCAGGCGAGGTGCCTGACATCGGACCTTACTACCGCGACCGTTGCGACGGACGGCTACCTTGGGAGCCCGTGATCGCCACGGCCCGGGAAGGCACGTCGGATTAGGTGACTTCGGCGCGCGCCTTGCCGAGGCGCTCGTCGATCGGCAGGAACTCCTGCTCGCCCGGGCCGGCGTAGATCTGCCGCGGTCGCGCGATGCGCTTCTCGGGATCCGTCATCAGCTCTTCCCAATGGGCCAGCCAGCCGGCCACCCGCCCCAGCGCGAACAGAACCGTGAACATCTCGATCGGAAAGCCCATGGCTTCGTAAATGATTCCCGAGTAGAAGTCGACGTTCGGGTAGAGCCGCCGCTTGACAAAGTAGTCGTCCTCCAATGCGATCCGCTCGAGCTCCGTCGCAAGGTCGATCTTGGGGTTCTTGCCGGTGATCTCAAACACCTCTCCGGCAATCTTTTGCAATATGCGGGCGCGCGGGTCGTAGTTCTTATATACCCGGTGGCCGAATCCCATCAAGCGCCGCTCGCCGGCCTTGACCTGGCGCATGAACTCCGGGATCGCGGCGGCGCTGCCGATCTCGTCCAGCATTTCCAGGACAGCCTCGTTGGCACCGCCGTGCAACGGGCCGTAAAGCGCCGAAGCCGCCGCCGCCACTCCCACGAAGGGATCCGCATCGGCACTGGCCACTTGCCGCATCGTCGAGGTGGAGCAGTTCTGCTCGTGTTCGGCGTGCAGGATGAACAAGGTGTCGAGCGCCCGCGCGAAAACCTTCAAATCACGCTCGTTGGTCTCGCGGCGGGTGCCACTCCAAAGCATGTGGATGAAGTTCTCGGTATAGCTCAGCCCTAGGTCGGGATCCGGATAGGCGTAGCCTTGGCTCTTCCGGTAGACATAAGCGGCCACCGTGGGCATCTTGGCCACCAAGCGCAGCTGCTGGCGGTATCTGTTGCTGCGACTCTCGATTTGCTTGGCATCCGGATAGAACGTCGACAGAGCCGCCACGGTGCTGACCAGCACGCCCATGGGGTGCGCGTCGTACAAGAACCCGTCCATGAACTTCTTGACGTTCTCATGGACGCGGGTATGCTCCATCAATTCCATGTCCCACGCTTCCAATTCGTGGCGCGTGGGCAACTCGCCGTTGAGCAGGAGGTAGGCCACCTCGGTGTAGGTGCAATTCTCAGCGAGCTTTTCGATCGGGTAGCCGCGATAGCGCAGAATCCCCTTGGTCCCGTCAATGTAGGCGATCCGACTCGTACAGGCGGCGGTGTTGGTAAAGCCCGGGTCGTAGCTCAGCATGCCGAACTCGCCCGGGTCTTGGCGAATCTGACGCAGCTCGATGGCCCTCACGGATGCATTGGAAATGGGGAGCTCGTACTCGCAGGCGGTGCGAGAGTCCGTGATCCTGAGCTTGCCCTCGTCCAAGACGCCCTCCGGAGCCGCCACCCTGCGGGCGCAGCAACATCCAGAATAGCAAACCGCCGTCAGCAGCCTCCGGTGGCGGCCTGACCGGCACCGCAACAGAAATTGGAGAGCGATGCTCGAGGAGCAGTCTCCCCCCGACATCACCATTGACGCGTTGGAGGAGTTCTTCGGGCGTATCCGCGCAGCCAAGCCCGCAAACAGCGGTGTCCGGGGCGCGGAGAGCACGCTTACCGCTCTGCTGGGCGAGTTGGCGATCGCGCAGCGGGCCGAGGTCAGGTGAGACGAGATGATGAACGCCTGGCGGGCCATCGCCGCGAGGCTCGCGTCGTATAATTCCAAGCGGGCCAAGCGGGCCTTTGGAGAAGACCAATGATCCGACAACGTGTCGTGCGCACTGTGTTCGTTGCGCTGTTCGCGCTTTGTGCTGTGACCGCCTATGAGTCGGCTACGACCGAGACGATGATGGCGCAGGCGGCCAATCGCTTCCTCGAATCGCTCGACCGCATGCAGCGCATGGCGACAGTGTTCGCCATGGACGCCGAGGAGCGCACAAACTGGCACTACTTCCCCGAAACCGGGTTCGCGGACGAGTACGGCTACGTGCGCAACGGGATCACGTTCAAGGATATGGACGCCAAGCAGCGCCATCTCGCCTACGGCCTGCTCAGCACCGGACTCGGGCGCGCTGGATTCCTCAAGACCATGAATGTCATGGCGCTGGAAGAGATCGTGCGGGTGATCGAGGACGACCACACCGGCTACCGCGATACCGAGCGCTTCCACTTCACGTTCTTCGGCAAGCCGGGCATGACGGGCGATTGGGGCTGGCGGGTCGAAGGACACCACGTTTCGCTCCACTACGTGATCCGAGACGGGAAGCTGGCAGCCTCCAGCCCGACATTCCTCGGGGCGAATCCTCACGAGGTTCCGCAAGGACTGCACAAGGGCATGCGGGCCCTCGAACGCGAAGAGGACATGGCGCGGGCATTGCTGGTATCGCTCGATGCCGATCGTCGCAAGCAGGCGATCTTCGACCAGCAAGCCCCGTACGACATTGTGACGATGGCCGACAAGCGGGCTGAGCTGGACGGCCAGCCACAAGGCATCGCCGCAGCCGAACTAAGCGAGAGCCAGTACAGAGCCTTGCTCGATCTCATCGGGGAGTACGCCGGCACGATGCCACCCGAGGTCGCCGCCGATCGCATGAAGGCAGCGAGTCAGACACCCAAGGATCAGCTTTACTTTGGCTGGGCGGGGGACATCGACCGACCGGCTGCAAAGCCGATCGACATTGGGAGCAAGACCACCGAAAACCGGCATCTCGCCGGCAACTACTACCGCATCCAGTCGCCAACCTTCCTAATCGAATTCGCCAACACCCAGAACCAGAGCAACCACAGCCACGCGGTCTGGCGCGAATTCGAGGGGGACTTCGGCTACGACCTGCTCGCCGCGCACTATCGGGGCGACGGACATGGGCTTGAAGCGGCAGCCGCCGATTAAGGCCGAACCAACGCTTGCGAAGGCGGGCAAGCACCCGAGGTTCACTAGCTGGAGCGAAAGATGTCGGACCGTTTCGGGCAGCTCGGTCTTGGAGTGCTTCCGAACTTCAGCAGAGGCTGCAAGACAGCTTGTCGATTGAGGAGAGGCTAAGAATATCGGTCGTCGTGATCGAAGTCTCGCCTTTCGGAAGCCAATGAGCCCTTGGGTCCGCTCCAAATGGCACTGCCAACCGGCCGACCTCGCCTACGTTGCAGAGCACAGACCTCCCGACTGTGGGTGGTATTTGCGGGCAACAAGGACAGTTGATCCTTGGCAGGCGAGACGATCCTGGCGATTGAACCGAACCGCCGTGCCACGCAACCATTCGGCAACAGGACTCGTCTCAGACCGATGATGGAGTTTGAATTTCTCAACGCCGGTCGGAGTCGCTATGGCCCTGGCCATCACCCGAAAGCCCGAAAGGTGCTTCATCGACTGATGTTGCCGGTCGTTGTGGTAGCGCTGCCGGTTCTGTGGCCACAGGCGGGCAGCGCACGCGGGCAGGTCCGCATTTTCGTGACCGAGAGCACCAGCTGGTCCGTGGAGGGCTCCGATACGGTTCACGACGGTGAGGGAATCGGCACCCTACAGGGCGGCGCCAAACCGCAGACCGCCGAGATCATGAAGACGATCAGCAAGCGGCGCGAATGCCAGGGGGTTATCGTCACGATCAATCGAGAGAGAGCGGACTACATCCTGCTTCTCGAACGAGTGGGTGGCAGGGACCTCATCTCTAAGGACAACAAGATGGCGTTGTTCAACCGCGACGGCGACATGGTTGCGAGCAGTTCTACCCGTTCACTTGGCAATGCGGTAAAGGACGCCTGCGTGGCGATTCAACACCGGCAATAAGTCACCTGCAGAAGATGTGCCGCGCGCAGGCCAACCTGCGCTGGGCAAGTGTCCCCTGCAGCAGGCTGCAGCAGCCCCGCTCGGCTTGCGGGAGGGCCGCTTGCCGGGCCTGCGAACGCAGCAGTCCATCCGAACCGGCCTCACTCTTGGCCTCCGGGCTAGCTTTGGCCGGAATTTCGCGTCTCGGCGATTCGTTCGCACTGCCAGTCGCTGCGAATATACTGGAGCACTGATCTTGCCATGGCTACTTCGGACGATTCCCAGCAGGCCCGCCGTACCGCAGTCGAGAGGGCACTCCACTGGGTCGAGCGGGCAGGCAACCGCTTGCCGGATCCGGCCGCGCTCTTCGTAATAGCCCTCGTCGCGGTTTGGATCGCATCGTGGCTGTTGGCCGGCCACGAGTTTACGGTTCCAGCCAAGGACGGGGCGCGGACGCTCACGGTCCAGAACCAGCTGTCCGGGACGAGCCTCGCTTCTTTCCTGGCGAACATGGTGAAAGTATTCACTGGATTCGCGCCGCTGGGCGTGGTGTTGGTAGCGCTTCTAGGTGTCGGCGTTGCCGAGCATACCGGATTCATCCGCGCTAGCCTGAGAGGCCTCGTTGCAATCACTCCCCAGAGCCTGTTGTCCCCAATGCTGCTCTTGGTTGCGATCATCAGCCACACGGCGGCGGATGTTGGCTACGTGCTGGTAATTCCACTGGGAGGCGTCATATTTCACGCTGCCGGGCGCCATCCCCTGGCGGGTATCGCGTGCGCTTTCGCGGGTGTCTCGGGCGGCTTCAGTGCAAACTTCATCCCGTCGGCGATCGACCCGCTGCTCCAAGGCTTCACCCAGTCGGCCGCGCAAATCCTGGACTCGAGCCGCGAGGTCAACCCGCTCTGTAATTGGCTGTTCACGAGCGTGTCTAGCGTGCTCGTGATCGTGGTCGGGTGGATTTTGACCGACCGGGTGATAGAACCGCGACTCCAAGGGACTCGCCTCGATGGCGAGGGCTCCGACAGCGTCGAGTCGCAAGTGCTCTCCAGGAAGGAACGAGTTGGGGTGTGGGCCGGTCTTGCAACCATGGCGCTGGGGATATTGGCGCTGTTTCTTGCGGTGCTGCCGGCAGACTCCCCTCTACGCGCCCCGAACGGGCAGCTCAGTTCCTTCGCTGCTCCGTTGATGCAGTCGATGATCCCGCTGATCTTCCTCTTGTTCCTGGTACCGGGCACCGTCTACGGATACGTGGCGGGCACCGTCAAGAGCCATCGCGACATTATCGCGGGCATGAGCAAGGCCATGTCGACGATGGGCTACTACCTGACGATGATTTTCTTTTGCGCGCAGTTCACCGCGGCTTTCGGACAGTCCAACCTGGGAGCCCTGCTGGCGGTGGAAGGCGCCGAACTGCTCAAGGCATTGGGCCTGCCCGGCATGATGACGATCGGCGGCATTATCGTGCTGAGCGCTGTGGTGAACCTGCTCGTCGGCTCGGCGTCCGGGAAGTGGGCCCTGCTGGCCCCGGTGTTCGTCCCGGTCCTGATGCAGGTGGGGCTGTCCCCGGAACTCACCCAGGCCGCCTACCGCGTTGGCGATTCCACCACGAATATCGTCACGCCCCTGATGCCGTATTTTCCGCTCGTGGTGGCCTTTTGCCAGCGCTGGGTGAAGAACACGGGTATCGGCACGGTCACTTCGTTGATGTTGCCGTACTCGATCACCTTGCTGATTACGTGGACCCTAGCCTTGGGGCTGTACTGGGCGCTGGGCATCCCGCTGGGACTGCAGTCGGCCTACACGTATCCCTGATTCCGGAGAGAGGGCAGTCTCGTCGTCTCAGATCAGGCGGAGTCTCTGCAGGTATCGTCCATTCTGCATTTGAAGCACACTCAGTCAACTAACAGAAGAGCGCAAGGGTCTCGATGCTACAGACCCTGCGAACTCGCCCTGCTGCCAATCACTTGCGGATCTTGCCAACGAACAGTCTTGCCCGGGACTGCACTGAAGCGCCTGGATGCTCAGGGTCAGCTCTTGCGGGCAACTCCTGGCTCTCACCGCCTAGGGCACCGCGAACCCGGCGTACGCCCCCGTTGCGCAGCCGGTACGACTGAAACCTTCCGCTGGGATTTGTGCGAAACTCTCATTGGACGTCACAGCCGCCGGAGTGACGTACCGCTCCCCAATGCCCCCGCTCAGCTTCGAGGAAGCCCGTGCGATAGTCTCTCAGCGCACACGGGAGACCGTAGGCCAACTGCCCGTCGAATCGGTGCCGTTGGATGCCGCCCCAGGCCGGGTATTGGCGAGCGAGATCCGCGCCGATCGCGACTACCCGCCGTTCAATCGCTCGGCACGAGACGGATTCGCCGTCATTGCGTCTGATGTGGCGAAGGTGCCGGCGACACTTGAACTGATCGGCGAGACCCGCGCCGGCGAGCCCTCGCACTTCGCGCTCGAGCCCGGCCAGACGGTCGAGATCATGACCGGAGCTCCAGGTCCAGAAAACGCGGACGCCGTTGTCATGGTCGAGTACTCCGAACGGGAGGGGACGTCGGTGACGCTCACCGACTCAGTCCGGGCGGGGCGCAATCTGATTGTGGCCGGCTCGGAAGCCAAGCAGGGCCAGTGCGTCTTGCAAGCCGGCACTAGGATTGGGTATCCGAGCGTGGCACTGCTTGGAACAGTTGGTTGCTCGGACGTGCCGGTGTACCGCCAGCCCGACGTGGCGATCTTGTCCACCGGCGATGAGGTGCTCCCGGTCAGCGCCCGGCCGCAAAGCTACCAGATCCGCAATTCCAACGCCCACTCATTGGCGGCCCAAGTGCGTCGCAGAGGGGGTGCGCCGCGCATCTTGCCGATCGCAAAGGACACCCTCCAAGACACCCGTCAACGCATCGAAGATGGCCTGGCCAGCGACATCCTCCTGCTGTCGGGCGGCGTTTCGATGGGCAAGCACGACTTGGTCGAGGAAGTGCTTGCCGATCTTGGCACCGAGCTGTTCTTCACCTCCGTGCGGATCCAGCCCGGCAAGCCGCTAGTCTTCGGCCGCTGCGGCAAGACCCTCGTGTTCGGCTTGCCCGGAAACCCGCTCTCGACCATGGTGACATTCGAAGTGTTCGCTTCCATCGCCGTCGATCTAGCGGGCGGAGCGACCGACTCGCCCCTAAGATTTCAGCAGGTGCCGCTGGCAGAGGGCTTTCGGCACAAGCCGGTCCTGACCCGCTTTCTGGGAGCGCGGCTCGAAGGGGAATTCGGCAACACTCGGGTACGCGTCGACCGCGGCCAAGGATCCGGCGACGTCACAGCCTTCGCCCGCGCGGACTGCCTGATGGTCGCGTCGGACCAACGCGCCGCGTGGGAAGCGGGCGATTTGATCAGCGTGATGCGCCTATGAGCAAACTGACCCATTTCGATGACGCGGGCTCGGCCTCGATGGTAGACGTCGGTGCCAAGCCAGCGACGCGCCGCTCCGCCACCGCGAGCGCTTTCGTCCGCATCGCGCCTGACGTGTTGGAGAAATTGCCCCGCAACCCCAAGGGCAACCCCTTGGAGATTGCCCGCATCGCCGGAATCCAAGCGGCCAAGAAGACCGCCGAGTTGATCCCGCTCTGCCATCCCCTGCCCTTGACCCATGCCGACGTCACCGCCGAGGTGCACGCCGACGGTGTCGCGATCACCGCCACCGCGACGACCGTCGCTCCCACAGGCGTCGAGATGGAGGCCATGTCGGCAGCGGCCGTCGCCGCCTTGACCGTCTACGACATGTGCAAGGCTCTTGACAAGGGCATCGAGATCCGTGACATCCTGCTGCTTGAGAAAACCGGCGGCAAGAGCGGCACCTACCGCCGTGACTGAAACCCGGCCCGACATCGCACCGTCCGTCTATGAGCGAAGCTAAATGAGAACGGCCAGTTCGTCGCTGCCCTCCATGCACCACGCCATGTCCCGACTATGCTCACTCGCTGCGGCCGCCATGCTGGCCGCCGCAGCCCTCCCGGCCCAGGACGGCGCAGACTTGTTCGATCCCGAGACTTTGTTTGAGTCAGACCAGCCCGCGATCTTTCTCGAAGAAATCGACGAAGTCACGGTTCCGATCACCGTGCGCAGCCCCAAGGGCGAGTACATCCACGACATGATCAAGGAGGATTTCACGGTCCTAGACAATGACGTGGTGCAAGAGGTGGTGGGCTTCGACGTGAGCTTCCTGCCCATCTCGATGGTGATTTGCGTGCAAACCAGCGACCGCGTCGAGGGCATCCTAGGCGACATCCGCAAGACCGCCTACCTGTTCACCGAACTCGTGCTCGGCGAGCACGGGCAAGCGGCTCTGATGACGTTCGACAGCCGTGTCAAGCTGCTGGTGGACTTCACCAACGACACCAAGAAGCTCGACACAGGGTTGAAGGGGATGCGCATCGGCACGTCGGCGGTAGCCCTCGCCGACGCGATGTACAGCGCGATCCGCCTGCTCCTCAAGCGCCCCGACAGCCATCGCAAGATCATCGTGGTGATCTCGGAGTCGCAAAACAACGGCAGCCGCATCGGATTGGGCGAGAGCCTGCGCACGGCGCAACTCTACAACATCGCCATATACCCAGTGCGCCTCTCAACGCTGTCGGCGCGCCTGCGGCGCAAGCCCGAAGTCCGGGCGCCGACCATCCCCGCCGGCATCGTGGTGCGGCCCACCATGCCGGGCACGCCGGCTACGCCCACCGCGCAGCAGCAAGCCAGCTACTCGGTGACCCCGAACATGATCCCGATCATCATCGACTTGGTCCGCGGCGTGAAGAATCTGATCTTCGACAACCCGCTGGAGATCTTGTCGAGGGGGACTGGCGGGCGCGCCTACAGCCCGCGCACCACTAGCGGCGTCCAAGAGTCCATCATCGGGATCGGCGAGGATATCCGCAGCCAGTACAGGCTCAGCTATCGGCCCAACAATCTCAACGAGCGCGGCATTTACCACCGCATCGAGGTCACGGTCCCCTACGAGAAGCTGCGCTTGCGGCACCGCCCGGGCTACTTCCACGGGCCCACGGCCATGCCTGACGGAGAGCCCGTGGAAAGCAGCGCGGGCGCTGAGGAGTAGCGCCCGCCAAGCCGCCCAGCGCGGGCCTTCGGCGACCGGGCCAAGTTGCTATCATCAAAGCGAGGGAACCATGGCAATTCCGAACGCGAGGAAATACTCGATCTACAAGCCGGATTCCGGTGAGCGGGCGACCGTGGTCGCCGTGCTGCCCAAGGGCAGCGACGT
>LXNJ01002211.1_pt1 | contig 10816 bp, 8 predicted proteins | sample 809081 | NCBI WGS metagenome assembly LXNJ01 (sample SAMN04870510, study PRJNA318959) | sponge metagenome | biome: sponge; feature: marine sponge reef; material: water | host: Petrosia ficiformis | place: Greece: Milos, Mediterranean Sea | collected 2013-05-29 | depth 5-7 m
CTTCCCCAACTCCGAGATGTCCTGCCACATGTCGGTGTTCCCCTCCCGCACCTACAAGAAGGCCCACCGGCACGGCCCGGGCCGGGTCATCGTCATCCCGGCCGGGGAGGGCTACTCCATCCTGTGGGAGGAGGGAAAGGAGAAGGTGGTGGCGCCGTGGCACGAGGCCAGCATGTTCGTCCCCCCCGGCAAGTGGTTCCACCAGCACTTCAACGCCGGCGGCACGCCGGCCCGCTACCTGGCGCTCCATCCGCCCCGGCAGTTCCGCGGCCACGCCGAGAAGGTCGAGGACCGCGCCAGGGACCAGATCGAGTACGCGGACGAGGATCCGTCGATCCGCGATCGCTTCGAGGGCGAGCTGGACAAGCGGCAGCTCACCAGCCTGATGCCGGACGAGGTCTACCGCGATCACGATTTCCAGTGGACCTACCGGGACGCCGAAGAGCAGGCGGCCGGGTAGCCGCGACCCGTCACGAGTATCCGTATCCGCCCGGCCATGCAGATCATCGATTCACAGGTACACATCTGGGCCGCCGAGACCTCGGACAAGCCCTGGGACCGGGTGGATGCCGCCAAGCCCCACCGCCCCGAGCCCTTGGGGCATGACGAACTGCTGCGCGAAATGGACGGCGCCGGCGTCGCCCGGGCGGTGCTGGTGCCGCCCACCTGGGAAGCGGACCGGAACGACACGTCGCTGGAGGCCGCGCGCCTCCACCCGGACCGCTTCGCGGTCATGGGGCGGCTGACCCTGGACGCGCCCGAAAGCCGGGACCGCATGGCCGCCTGGAAGGAACAGCCCGGCATGCTGGGGATTCGCCTGACCTTCCATCGCGGCCGGTACCGGACCTGGCTGGAGGACGATACCATCGACTGGTTCTGGGCGGCGGCCGAGCGCCACGACGTCCCGGTCATGGCGCTGGCGCCCCACGCGCTGCCGCGCCTCGCCGAGGTGGCCGCGCGGCACCCCGGCCTGCGTCTGTGCATCGACCACATGGGCCTCAACTCGAGCCTCATCGGCAAGCCGCTCGCTCCCATCGTCGACGGGGTCGTCAAGCTCGCGGCCCTGCCCAACGTGGCGGTGAAGGCTTCCGCGCTGCCGTGCTACTCGACGGAAAGCTACCCCTATCCGTCGCTCCACCCGCAGATCCGCCGGGTGGTGGACGCCTTCGGACCCAGGCGCGTGTTCTGGGGCACCGACCTGTCCCACCTCCCGTGTCCCTACCGGCAGGCGCTGACGCTCTTTACCGAGGAGCTGGACAACCTGACCGCCGACGAGAAGGAGTGGATCCTGGGCAGGGCGTTGGCGGAATGGCTGGACTGGCCGTTCCCCGAATCCGCCTAGGCGGCGGAGGACGCTCCCATGGCGCGCGCCTACCGGCACGTTTCCGCGGACAGTCACTTCGAAGCCCCGCCCGACCTGTGGCGGCACCGCATTCCCGAAAAGTACCGGGACAGGGCGTCCAGAAGGATCCGGCTGCCCGACGGCCGTGACGCGCTGCAACGGGAGGGCCGGCCGCTGGTGTACGGCGGCACCAGCTACTATGCCGGCCGGCCGCCGGAAGAGTTCGATCCCACGGTCATCGATTTCGACAACACGCCGGGTTGCGGCGGTCCGGAGCAGCGGCTGCGCGAGCAGGACCAGGACGGCGTCGACGCGGAGGTGCTGTTCGCCCTGGAGGTGCGCAGTCCCGCGATCCGGGACCGGGAGGTGTACGTCGGCATCATCCACCACTTCAACGAGTTCATGGCGGAGGAGTACTGCGCCGTCGATCCGGAGCGCCTGATCGGCGTGGGCATCCTGCCCAACCGCGGCGTCGAGGACGATATCGCGGAGATGGAGCACTGCAAGCGCCTCGGCCTCAGGGCGGTCTGGCTCAGCACCTATCCCGGCGGCAAGGGCTATCCTTCACCGGAGGACGACCGTTTCTGGGCCGCGGCCCTGGACCTCGACGTGCCGGTGGTGGTGCACACCTCCTTCACCACCAAGGTCGGCACCCGGGAGACCCCGCTGTTCCAGTACCCCCAGGAGCCCCCGGGCGAGCGCCGGCCTCCCACGGACCTCGTCCAGCGCCTGGCGCGGCAGGGTCCGTACCACTCGGGCTCGGTGGAGGCCAGCCAGATGGTGGTGGCCGGGATCTTCGACCGGTTCCCGAAGCTCCGCATCTACTGGGCCGAGAACAACGTCGGCTGGCTGCCGTACTTCTACGAGCAGATGGACCACGAATACTCCATCAACCGGTTCTGGGCCGAGCGGCAGATGGGGCTGCCGCGCCTGAAGCGGCTGCCCAGCGAGTACCTGCGCGAGCACGCTTACTGGGGTTTCTTCGAGGACCGCGTGGGCGTCCGGCTGCGCCACGACGTGGGCGTGGACCGCATGATGTGGGGCAGCGACTTCCCCCACGTCGTCACGCGCTGGCCGCACTCCATGCAGCTCCTGGACTCGCAGATGGACGGCGTCCCCCCGGACGAGCGCCACCGCCTGGTGGCCGGCAACGCCGTCGACTTCTTCCGCCTCGGATAAACGCGCGCCGCCGTCCCGGACAACGGGACGTCGTACGGACAACGGGACGTCGTGCGGACACGGGACGTCGTGCGGACAACAGGACGTCATCGCGAACGCCGCAAACGTCACCCGGGCCCGCAAAAAGTCACCCCGGGCCCCGGGTCAAGCCCGGGGCAAGCTTGACCCGGACGTCACCCCGGACTTGATCCGGGGTCCAGAGGTGGGGTGGGGAGGAGTGGTCGGGGCGACTGGATTTGAACCAGCGACTTCACGGACCCGAACCGTGCGCTCTACCAGGCTGAGCCACGCCCCGACTGTCGGCCCGGTGGAACCCGGGCCGTCGACAGGAAATCTAACACACGGCGGGTGAGACGTAAATCATGGATGCCAGCTAACCAGGCATACTCATCTCTCGTCATTCCCGCGAAACAGGCTGTGTCAAAACCACCATTAGAGAGAGGTGACGGCCCCCCGAATCGTCATTCCCGCGAAAGCGGCAATCCAGGGGTGGCGAGGTGGGGAAACGCCGCTGTGTGCCGCTCCACCGCCCCTGGATTCCCGCTTTCGCGGGAATGACGGAGAGATGAGGAATGACGGAGAGATGAGGAATGACGGAGAGATGAGGAATGACGGAGAGATGAGGAATGACCGAGAGCAGGCGTAACGAGAGCAGGCGTAATTACTGAAGATCTCCGGCGAGCTCCCCGCGGGGGGCCGTGTCATCGGATTGGACCGCGCCGCATCCGGGCGGCAAAGAAGCCGTCGGTGTCGTGGCGGTGGGGCAGGGCGGTGAACCAGCGTCCCGCGGTCATGGCGCGGGCGGCGTCGGGAAGGTGAGCGGCGGCGTCCTCGACGGCGAACTCGGGACGGCGCTCGACGAACGCCTCCACCAGCGTTTCGTTCTCCACCCGCGAGAGCGTGCAGGTGGCGTACACCAGCACTCCGCCGGGGCGTACCCGGGAGGCGGCCTGTTCCAGAACGGCGGCCTGCAGCGCCGCCAGCCGCTCAAGGTCCCTCGGCGCCCGCCGCCAGCGGATCTCGGGGTGCGCCCGCAGCGTTCCCAGGCCGGAGCAGGGCGCGTCCACCAGCACGCGGTCGAAGCTTTCCGGCTCGCCCGGAAGGTCCCGGGCGGCGTCGCCGGCGCGGGCGCGGATGCAGCTCAGGCCCAGGCGGCGGGCGTTGTCCGCGAGCCTGCCGAGGCCGCGCTCCGACACGTCGCAGGCGAGCACCTCGCCCCGGTCGTCCATGAGCTCCGCCATGTGGGTGGTCTTGCCGCCGGGGGCGGCGCACGCGTCCAGCACCCGCATGCCGGGCTCCGGGGCCGCCAGCAAGCCCACCAGTTGGGAAGCCTCTCCCTGCACCTGGCACAGACCGTCGCGGAACTCGGCAAGGAGCGCCGGGGACGCGGCGCCGCGCACCCGGACGGCCAGCGGCGACCAGGCGCCGACCCGGGCGTCGACGCCGCGGTCGCGCAGCCGCCGCGCCAGCTCGTCCCGGCCGATCCTCCGCTGGTTGGCGCGCAGCACCAGCGGCGATTCCTCGTTGTTGGCTTCCATCAGCCGCCGGCTCTCGCCGGCGCCGAACTGCTCCCGCCACATGGCGGCAAGCCAGGGCGGGTGAGAGAGCAGCGCGGCCACGTCCTCCTTCTTCCCGGAGGCGGGGGCCGGCGACCAGGCCTCCCGTTCCCGGTCCGCGATCCGGCGCAGCACCGCGTTCACCAGCCGCGCCTTGCCCGGTCCGGCCCGTCTCCGGGCCAGCTCCACCAGCTCGTTGACGGTGGCGTAGGCTGGCACCCGGTCCAGGAAGAGCAGCTCGTAGCCCCCCAGGCGGAGCAGGTTGCGGACCAGGGGGTCCAGGTCCTTCAGCGGTTTCCGGAGGAGTGTGCTCAGCACCCAGTCGATGCGCCCGCGCCAGCGCAGCGTGCCGTAGACCGCCTGGGTCAGCAGCGCGCCGTCGGCGGCCGGCAGGGCCGCCCGGTCCAGGCGCGCGCTCAGCAGCACGTCGGCGTAGGCCTGCCCGCGGTCGACGCGGTCCAGGATGGCCAGCGCCAACTCACGGGGATTCTTGGTGTCCTGTTCCATGAATAGCTCTATGAAACTGTTGGTCCCTTTCGCCGTCGGCTGCCTACGTCACCCCGGGCCCCGGGTCAGGCCCGGGGCAAGCTTGACCCGGGGTCAAACCGTATCCCCTGCCGGAGTCCGGCGCCCCGGAGAAAGGCCTCCGCCGGCATCCGTTTCCGGCCTTCCGCCTGCACCTCGGTCAGCAGCAGCGCGCCGTCCCCGGCCGCCACCCGGATGCCGTCCGGGCCGGCCTGAACCACCGTCCCCGGCGCTTCGGGGCCCGGAGCGGGGGGGCCGTCCGCCGGCCTCGCACCGTGGACCTTGATGCGTTTCCCCTGCCACCAGGTGAAGGCCGAGGGCCAGGGGGTGAATGCCCGGACGCGCCGCTCGATCTCCGCCGCCGGGCGGCTCCAGTCGATGAGCCCGTCCTCTTTCCTGAGCATGGGCGCGAAGGTGGCGGCGGCCGGGTCCTGGGGCCGGGGCGTGAGCGATCCCCGCTCCAGGCCCGCCACGGTCTCCACCAGGAGCCGCGCGCCCAGGGGCACCAGCCGCGCCTCCAGCGTGGTCACGGTGTCGCCGGGTTCCAGGACGACCTCTTCGGCCAGCAGCACCGGCCCCGCGTCCATCTCCGCCACCAGCCGCATGGTGGTCACTCCGGTGACGCGCTCACCCTGGAGGATGGCCCACTGCATGGGCGCGGCGCCGCGGTACTTGGGAAGCAGTGAATAGTGGACGTTGACGCAGCCCAGGGGCGCCAGGTCCAGGATCGTCTGGGGCAGGATCCGTCCGTAGGCCACCACCGCCATGAGGTCCGGCCGCCAGCCGCGCAGCCGCTCCAGCAGGCCGGGGTCCTTCATCCTGAGCGGGGTCAGCACCGGGATCCCGTGCTCCTGCGCGACCCGGCGCACCGGCGAGGGCATGGTGGCCTGGCCCCGTCCCGAAGGGCGGTCCGGCTGGGTCACCACCCCCGCCACCTGGTGGGGGCCGTCGAGCAGGGTCCGGAGCGAGGACGCCGCCGAGTGCGGCGTGCCCATGAAGACGATGCGCATGCAGGGGTCAGATGACGACGCCGCGGTTCTCCGGCATCTCCCTGCCCGTGCGGATGGATTTCTTGAGCTTCCGCACGTAGAGATCGCGCTTGAGGCGGCTGATGCGGTCGATGAAGAGCTTGCCGTCGAGGTGGTCGATCTCGTGCTGCAGCGCCACCGCCAGGAGCCCGTCCGCCTCGATGTCCACCTCGTCGCCGTTGTCGTCGTATCCGGACACCGCCACCCGCTCCGCGCGCTGCACCTCCGCGGTGAAGTCGACGACGCTGAGGCAGCCCTCCTCGAAGACCACCTCGCCCTCGGCCTCGTAGATCATCGGGTTGACCAGCTTGATGACGTTGTCCCCCGGGTTCTCGTGGTCCAGGTCCAGCACGATGATGCGCTGGGAGACCCCCACCTGGGGCGCCGCCAGCCCGATGCCCGGGGCCGCGTACATGGTCTCCAGCATGTTCTGCACGAGCTCGGCGGTCTCGCCGGTGATGGCCTCCACCGGCCGCGCGGGCGTGCGCAGGACCGGGTCCGGGAACTTGAGGATGTCGAGGATCATGTCGGGTCGGTATCCTGGAATCGTGTCGTGGAATTGAAATATCGGGGGAAATAATGGGGGACGCTCCCCGATGGAAAATCATAACATGTTGTAAGGATCCACATCAACGTGGATACGGGCGGCCCGGCCCCTGGGCATGAGCGCCACCGCGCGCCGGGCCGTGGCCAGGAGCGCCGGCCGGTTGGCTCCCTTGAGCAGGATCTGCCAGCGGTAGCGGTTGCGCAGCCGGGCGATGGGGGCGGGCGCGGGGCCGAGTATCTCCACCGGCTCCCGGGCTTCCCTCCGGCGCAGGTCCCGGGCCAGGTCCCGGGCGCTCCGCGCCACCTTGTCGCCGTCGGCGCCGTCGATGCGCAGGTGCACCAGGTGCTGGAACGGCGGGTAGCCCAGCTCCCGCCGGAACTCCGTCTCGGTGGCGAAGAAGGCCGGGTAGTCGTGGCCCCTGGCGGGGCCGAAGCAGTAGTGGCCCGGCACCAGCGTCTGCACGATGACCCGGCCGGGCCGGAGCGCCCGCCCGGCCCGGCCGGCCACCTGGCTGATGATCTGGAAGGTCTTCTCCGCCGCCCGGAAGTCCGGCAGGTTGAGCGAGGAATCGGCCAGGATCACGCCCACCAGGGTCACGCCGCCCACGTCGTGGCCCTTGGCCACCATCTGGGTGCCCACCAGGATGTCGAGCTCCCCCTTCTCCCACGAACGGAAGATCCGTTCCTGGGCGCCACGGGGGCCGGTGGTGTCCCGGTCCATGCGGCCGATGCGCGCCTTGGGCAGCAGCCGGCGCAGCTCGTGCTCGACCCGTTCCGTGCCGGCCCCTACCTCGCTCAGGGACAGGTTGCCGCAGCCGGGGCAGGCGTCGGGCTTGCGTTGGCGGAAGTCGCAGTGGTGGCAGAAGGCGCTGTGGCGCCCCAGATGGTAGGTGAGGCTGATGCTGCAGCGCGGGCATTGGACCACGAAACCGCAGGCCCAGCACTGGAGGAAGGAGGCGAAGCCGCGCCGGTTGAGGAAGATCAGGCTCTGGAGTCCCTGTTCGTGGTTCTCCCGGAGCGCGCGCAACAGCGGCTCGGAGAAGAGCTTCTCGCCGGCCGCCTGACCGGGCCGGCTCTTGAGGTCCACGATCTCCACCGCGGGCATGGGCCGGGCCTCCACCCGCTCCGTCAGCTCCAGCATCCGGTACCGGCCGCTGCGGGCGTTGTGGTAGCTCTCCACCGAGGGGGTGGCGGAGCCCAGGATCACCGGGCAGCCGACGATGCGCCCGCGCACCACCGCCAGGTCGCGTCCGTGGTAGCGGACGCCTTCCTCCTGCTTGTAGCTGTAGTCGTGCTCCTCGTCCACGACGATGAGCCCCAGCGCCCGGGCCGGCGCGAAGACCGCGGAGCGGGCCCCCACCACCACCCGGGCCAGCCCCTGGGCGATGCGCCACCATTGGCGCCAGCGCTCGGCGCCGGTGAGGCGGCTGTGGAGCACGGCCACGTCGCCCGGGAAGCGCGCCTCCAACCGGTCCAGCAACTGGGGCGTCAGCGCGATCTCCGGCACCAGGACCAGGCTCTGGAGGCCCCGGCTACGCACCCGCTCCATGGCCTGGAGGTAGACCTCGGTCTTGCCGCTGCCGGTGACCCCGTGCAGCAGCAGGGTCTCGAAGCCGCCGTCGCGCAGGCGCGCCTCCATGGACGCGAGCACCCGCTGCTGCTCCCGGGTGAGCACCGGCGCCGCGCCGGGCACGGCCGTCTCCGCCGCGCGTTCGGGCCGGGCCGCCTTCCGGCGCCGGGCCTCGCGCACGTGGCCCCGGAGCCGTTCCCCCAGGGTGACCGCCCCGGCCGCCGCCAGCCGGTCCAGGGCGGACTTGACCCCGCGGCGCGGGAACAGCCGGCCCAGCGCCGCCGGGGTCAGAGGGCCGCGCTTGCGGAGCGCGTCGAGGACCTCCCGGTCCAGGTCCCCGTGGAAGCTCTCCGGGTCGGCGGCGAACGCCGCCACCACCCGGCTCTCGGTGCGCAGCAGCGGCGGCAGCGCCGTGGCCAGCATCTCGCCCAGGGACGCCACGTAGTAGTCCGCCGCCCAGCGGCACAGGTCCAGGAACGCCCGGTCGAACAGCACCTCGTCGTCCAGCGCCTCGGAGACCTCCTTGACCCCCGCCACCGGCGATTCCCGCTGAAACCCCACCACGACCCCGGTCACCCGCCGCCGGCCCAACGGCACGAGCACGCGCATCCCGGCCTGGAGGCGCCCCGCCAACGCCTCCGGCACCGCATAGGTCAACGGCTCCTGAAGCGGCGCCGGCACCGCCACCAGCGCGTATTTCCCCCTCGCGTCCATCCCCCCCCGAATTAATCACGAGACCGGCCCGGAATGCCACGCCCCGCCGGGCGGACCCCGCCCCGCCCGCCGCCTCTGGACCCCGGCTCAAGGCCGGGGTGACGTGGAGGGCAACCCAAAAACGTCACCCCGGGCTTGACCCGGGGTCCAGGGGCGGGGTGGAGGCGGTCATCCCCAGCGCCGCGGCCGGATCCAGCACAACGGGGGCAACCGTCCGAACGCTGACGACCGCCGTGGGCATGACAGTGCACCGGCGCATGGAGTGCCCGGCCCCGTCACGGCGCAAGCCGCCGCTGTCCGTGCCGGAGGCTACGGCCCAAGGCGCGCGACCCCTCGACAAACAACACTGTTTCGCCCCCGTGCCGCCGGCCGCTCGCGATTTCCGTCCGCCTTGGGCCGCCGCCCTCCCAAGCTGGCCCCGCTTTTGCACCACACCTCCCCATGCGCGGCTTCGCCCCACGACTCCCCTGGTCCCGCCGTGCGAGCTCCTGGTTCGCGCTGGACGTGGGCTCAAGCGCCGTCAAGATCGCGGAGGTGGGGGAGGGTGGAGGCGTGCTGCGCGCCGGTTCGTTGCCGGTGCCGCCGGGGGCGGTGGAGAACGGGTTCGTGCGCCGGCCGGATGTGGTCGGAGACGCCGTCCGCGGGTTCGCCGGCCCCGCCCGGGGCCGGCCGCGCCGGGCGGTGGTGTCGGTGCCGGGACGGGGAGTCATCATGAAGCGGTTGCGGATCGCACCCGGGCCCGTGGAAAAGCTCGACGAGGCCATCGAGTTCGAGGCCATGGACGCCATTCCCGAGGACCTCGACGCCGTGAACCTGGACTATCACCTCCTCGGCGCCTCGGAAGACGGCGGACTGGAGGTCCTGCTGATCGCCGCCCGGAAGACCCTGGTGGAAGGCTACATCACCCTTCTGGACGCCGCCGGGCTCGTTCCGGCCGTGGTGGACGTGGACTATTTCGCGCTCCGGGCCGGCGTTGGCGCGCCCGGAGAACAGTCCCCCGACGCCCTGGTCCACGTGGGCGCCCGCTCCACCACCCTCCATGTGCCGGCGGGTGAGCCGCCGGGCCTGACCAACGAGTTGCCGTGGGGCGGGGAGCAGTCCACCGAGAGTCTGGCCGAGCGGTTGAGGGTGCCCCGCGACGAGGCCGAGGCGCTCAAGCGCGGCGACCCGCCGCCGGAGGTGGCCGGCCTGTTGGAGTCCTGGTGCGACCGCTTCGCCGCCGATGTAGGCCGTGGTCTCGGTCTGCTGGGAGGGCTCGGGGACGGGACCGGGCCGCGCCGCATCGTGCTGAGCGGCGGCGGGGCGCTTCTCCCCGGCCTCGGTCCAAGTCTGGCCCGGGCCCTGGACGCCGACGTGCGCGTGTACCGTCCGCCCTTCGCCGGCGAGGGCCTTTCCTCGCCCGAGGCCCGGCGGCAGGGGCCGGCGTTCTCCGTGGTGGCCGGACTCGCTGCCAGGAGCCCGTCCGAGTGAGAGGCGAGAAGGAAAGCACATTCAGCGAGGCAGGGAGGACGCCATGCATATGATCCGGGTCAACCTGCTGCCCACCAGGGAGATACGCGCGCTTCGGCGCAAGCGCCGCGCCCTCGTGTCCGGCGCCGCCGTCCTCCTGTTGACTGCCGCCGCGCTGGCCGCCGGCAACATCTCTCAGCACCGCCGGGGCAACGCCCTCGAGTCCGACCTGGCGGTCCTGCGGCAGAAAGTAGCGGCCATGCGCGTGGCGGCCAAGGACGTCACGGCGCTGGAAGAGATGGTGAAACAGGCGCGTTTGAAGAACCGCGCCGTCACCGCCTGGCTGGAGCGGCGGGCCGAGCATCCACGGGTGCTGCGCGGGCTCGCCACGGCGGCCCCGGAAAAACTGTGGCTGACCCGCTACGCCGAATCCGAGGACGCCACGGTCCTGGAGGGAGAGGCCATGGACGACGAGTCCATCGCCCGTTTCCTGCGCAGCCTCTCCGGGACCTTCGAGACCCGGAACATTGTGGAGGCCGGCCAGGCGGCGGAGGGTGAAGGTCTGAGGCGTTTCGTCGTCCACGGGCGGAACGGGCTGCCTCCGAATGCCGCTCCGCCTCCCACCCACCTCTGGGCCCCGGGTCAAGCCCGGGGCAAGCTTGACCCGGGGTCCAGAGGGCGGGGTGGGGAACAACCACCGTAGAGGCGGCTCATGCGCTACTACCTCGACCTGCTGCTCGAACGCCCCCTGCCGCACCGCGTTCTGTTCCTCCTGGGGACGATGCTGTTGCTGGCGGCGCTGGACTATGCCCTGTTGTACCGCCCGCAGACCGGAAGCATTGCCCGGGCCACCGCGCAACTCGACCTTGCCCGTCTCGACGAGGCGCGGCTGCGCCGGGAACTGGGG
>LXNJ01002212.1_pt1 | contig 10814 bp, 11 predicted proteins | sample 809081 | NCBI WGS metagenome assembly LXNJ01 (sample SAMN04870510, study PRJNA318959) | sponge metagenome | biome: sponge; feature: marine sponge reef; material: water | host: Petrosia ficiformis | place: Greece: Milos, Mediterranean Sea | collected 2013-05-29 | depth 5-7 m
CGTCCGCGCCGAGAGAGAGGCGCCGTTGCATGACCCGGTCCGTCCCGCCGCCCGCCTGCGGCGGGCTGTGCCGGCTGAAGCCGGCGTTCCAAGCCGGTGCGCCATGCCTGGGGGGCTCCGGTCGATATCCAGGTCGGCGGCGGGGGCTCCGGTCGATAGCGGTGGTCGGCGGGCGGTGTCAAGCGACAGATAAAACTGGGCCACCCACGGGTGCTGGCCAGAGGCCGGCGCTCCCGTACCGGGTGGGCTGTGGCGTTTAACCGCGTGGCGCGGTTCCGCGGCCTGCGGCCGCGGGTGCCGGCTGAAGCCGGCGTTCCAAGCCGTTTCCGCTGTGGGGCTGAGGGGGGTGTCCCGTTCCGCTGCGCGATCTGAACGAGCGAGAAAGCGGTGTCAAGCGACAGACAAGACTGGGCTACCTCCACAGAAACCCGGACGGTCTCGACCGGTGTGGAGCCGCCACGGAAAGCCGACGACCCCTCGGTCGCGCTGCTACCGCGCCCAGGCCGCCTCCACCGGGAAGCCGTCCTTCCAGACGCCGGCGATCTCCGCGCTCCGGCTCAGGTCCCCCTCCAGGTCCCCGGCGACCAGCAGCAGGTCCGCGATCCGGCCCTGCTCCAGCCGGCCCCGGTCCTCGATCCCGAAGGCTTCGGCGGCCGCTCCGGTCGCCGCCGCCAGCGCCTCCGCCGGACCCAGCCCGGCCCGCTCCAGCAACCGCAGCTCCCCGTGAATCGAGATCCCGAAGCCGGTCCCCGGGTTCGGCGCATCCGTCCCGGCGAGGATTCGCACCCCTGCGGCGTGCAGCCGGCGAACGCTCTCGATCGAGGCCTCGCTGGTGCCGATTGGCCGGGGAAACGTCTGCGCGAGCGTCTGACGCTGCATGTCCGAGACATCCTCGGGGTGCAACTCCCGGAGCAACTCCGGACCCATCGATTCGCCGGCCGCCGCGAGCCGCACGGAAAGCGTCGGAATCACGAACACGCCCGCTTCGGCGAAGCGGGCGGCGTCCGCCTCGGAGATGACCTCGTCGCCCCAGACATGGACGAGCCCGTCCACTCCCATCTCGAGCGCCGCAAGCCCGTGCTCGAGCGAACTCACGTGCATCACCGCGAGGAGGTCCTCGGCGTGCGCGGCCTCGATGACCGCCGCGATGGTCGCCCGGTCGAGCGTCGGGATGTTGGCGCCGAAGGTGCTGCCGTCCTCCCAGATGATCTTGATCCAGTCGGAGCCTTCCTGCTTCCGTTCCCGGACGAATGCCGGCGCCTCCTCGGGACTGGTCAGCGTCTCCACCGGGACGCCGAACTGCGTCCCGTGCCCGCCGGGCGCGGTGGCCACGTTCCCGGCAGAGAACAGGTCGGCCTCGTCTCCGCGGGCCAGTCGCTCGCGAGCCGGCCGCTTCTGCGCAGCGAGGGACGGCTGCGTGAACTGGTCGAACACCGTGGTCACGCCGAAACGGAGGGAGTCGTTCAGCACCATCCCGTAGGTGTGGGTGTGGGCGTCGATCAGCCCCGGCAGCAGCGTGTGGCCGCGGCCATCCACCCGGGGAAGGCCGTCGGGAAGGGCGAGCCGCTGCCCGACCGCCCGGATGCGGCCGTCCTCGACCCACACGTCCCGGTGCGCCCGGAATTCCTCTCCGTCGAACACGGTCACGTCCACCACCGCGAAGTTCGTCTCCGGCAGCGGCCCCCCGGGCGGATCGGCCGGTTCGGGCACCGGCAACATCATGAGCAGGGCGACGAACGCGGCGATCCCGACCGCCGCGATCCACGGATCGCGGCGCCAGGGGGAACGCTCGGCGGCAGCCACGTCGCTCACCTCCCCGAGAACCGCCGGAAACCGAGCGCCGCCGCCACCAGGCAGACCGCGGTCTGCCCGCCGAGGAGCACGAGGTGGAACCAGACCGGCTGTCCCAGATCGAGGTCGATCACCTTGAGCGTCAGTTGGCCGAGGTGGAATGCCGGGAACGCGATGGCGATGTCCTGCATGACGTTCGGGAGCATGTAGATCGGCACCCAGAGTCCCGAGATCAACGACATCCCGATGAACACCAGGTTCACGATCGCCACCGCCGCCTGCTGCTTCGCCCAGGCGCCGATCGCGAGCCCGATGGCGCTGAACGGCAAGACTGCGGCGAGGATGATTCCGGCGAGGGAGAACCACTGCGAGCGGTGGAGTTCGACGCCGGCTGCGAATCCCGCGAGCAGGAACAGCGCCCCGACCACCACTGCCCCGAAGATCGCTGCCGTTGCGACGCGCGCGAACAGGAAGGCGCTGGCCGGCATGGGCGTCGTCCGCTTCAGCAGGAGCGCCCCGGTGTCGCGGTCATGGGCGAGCCCCACCCCGAAGCCGAAGATCGAGGGACCCAGGACGCCGAACACGCCGTAGGTCGCGAGCATGTAGGTCGGCGCCGCGAGCGATGGTCCGCCCGACTGGAACACCACCGCGAAGAACAGGTAGAAGAACACCGGGAAGAGAAGCGTCGGGATGGCGAAAGCGGGCAGCCGCAGCGAACTCAGGAACTGGAACCGCGTCTCGAGGAGGGCGATCCGCAGGTGCCAGAAGAGGGCGGGTCTGGTGTTGGCTGCCACCTACGCGCCCCCCTCCGGGTCCGCGCCGTCGCCGGTGAGCGCGAGAAACGCCTCCTCCAGCCCGACGCCGACCACGGTGAGATCGCTCAGCCCGGAATCGAGTTCCAACATCCGGCGCAGCAGCGCCTCCGGCGCTCCGGTCACGATTTCGAGGTGCTGTCCCTTGGTCTCCGCGCTGGCGGCCTCCGGGAAGGCGCGCACCGTTTCCAGGCCGATGCTGGTCACGCAGCGCACCACCCGCCCGGCCGTACGGGACTTGATCTCCTCCGGGCTCCCCGCGGCGATCAGCCGCCCGCGGTGGATCACCACGATCCGGTCGGCGAGCGCGTCCGCTTCCTCAAGGTAGTGCGTGGTCAGCACGGCGGTGCGGCCGGCCGCCTTGATCCCCCGGATCTCGTCCCAGAGGCGGCGCCGGCCGTCGAGGTCCAGCCCCGCGGTCGGCTCGTCGAGGAACACCAGCTCCGGGTCGCCGGCGAGGGCCAGGGCGAACATCACCCGCTGCTTCTGCCCGCCGGAGAGCTTCCCGAACCGCCGGTCGCGGAGTTCCTGAAGGCCCGCCATTTCCAGGAGCCGCGCCGTCGGCAGCGGCGCCGCGTAGTAGGCGCGGAAGAGCGCCAGGTGCTCCGCGACGGTGAGCGTTTCGGGAACCCCCGAGACCTGCAGCATCGCCCCCCGGCGGCGGCGCACCTCGGCGGCGTCCGGAGCGCTCCCGAAGACCCGCGCGGCCCCGGACTGCAGGGTCAGCGTCCCGAGGAGCAGGCTGACCGCGGTGGTCTTGCCGGCGCCGTTCGGTCCCAGCACCGCCAGCACCTCGCCCTCGCGCACTTCCAGATCGAGCCGGTCGAGCGCCAGGACGTCCCCGTAGCGGTGGCTGACGCCGGAGAGGCTCGCGAGCGGCGGGCCGGTTTCCGACGCGGCAGCGGGGGGTGTGGGATCCAATGGCGTGGGTTCGTAAACCTATCTTGGTCCTGAGCAATACGCGCCGGCGGCGCACTTCATTACAGTCTCCCGCGGGGTTCGGTCGCTAGAATCGCGCCCCCTCGGACGGCAAACCCGCTTGGCGATCAGAACCCAGACCATCGGCGACCGGGTGAAGCGCCGCGAAGACCCGCGCCTCATCACCGGTCAGGCGCACTACACGCCGGACATCCCGCTCGACGGCGCGCTCCATCTCGCGGTCGTCCGGAGTCCCTATCCGCACGCCGAGATCGTCTCGATCGAGACGGAAGAAGCCGCCGCGGCGCCGGGCGTCGCCGGGGTATTCACCGCGGCGGACATCCTCCCGACGCTGAAGCGGCCCTTCCCGGTGGCGAAAGCGCCCGACGGCGGCGCGTTCACCGAGCTGCACATCCCCGCCCGCTGGGCGCTCGCCGACAAGAAGGTGCTCACCGTCGGCGATCCGGTGGTCGCCGTCGTGGCGGAGACCGCCGCCCAGGCGGCCGATGCCGCCGCGCTGGTCTACGTGGATTACCGGGACCTCCCTGGCGCCGGCGATTCCCGGGCGGCGCGCGCCGAGGGGGCGGAACCGCTCTACGCCGAAGCCGAAGGGAACCGGGCGTTCGTCTGGGAACTCCACCCGGAGGGCGCGCCCGATGCCGCGACGGGGGAAGTCGAGGTCTCGCTCGATTTCCGGATCCAGCGGCTGATCCCGAGCGCCATGGAGCCGCGCGCGGTCGCGGCCCGGCTGGACGGCGACCGGGTGACGATGTGGACCTCGACCCAGTCGGCGCACCGCGTCAAGTCGAGCGTGGCGCGCATCCTGGGGATCCCCGAGGAACGGGTCCGGACCATCGCGCCCGAGGTGGGCGGCGGGTTCGGCGCCAAGGCCAACCTCTACGCGGAGGAAGTGCTGGTCCCCTGGCTGGCGCTGAAGCTCGGCCGGCCGGTCCGCTGGTTCGCCACCCGCACCGAGGACTTCCAGACCACCACCCACGGCCGGAACCTGTTCGTGACCCTGGACGTCGCGGCCGAACGGGACGGACGGGTCCGGCACTGCGACGTGGACGTCCTCTACGACTCGGGCGCCTACTTCAGCCGGCCCGGGCCCACCACGCCGTCGCTCACCGGGGCGATGATCGTGGGGCCCTACGACGTGGCCACCGCCCACGCCCACGCGGTGGGCGCCTTCACGAACACCGCCCCGAACGAGCCCTACCGCGGCTCCGGCCGCCCGGAGGCCACCTACCTGATCGAACGGGCGCTCGACGTGCTGGCCGGCCGGCTGGGGATCGATCCCGCGGAGATCCGCCGCCGGAACCTGATCCCGCCGCACAAGTTCCCCTACCGGACGGCGACCGGGCTCACCTACGACAGCGGCGAATACGAGAGGGCGCTCGACAAGGCGCTCGAGGCCGGCGACTACGCCGGGCTCCGCGCCGAGCAGGCCCGGCGGCGCGCCGAGGGCGGCAAGCCGCTCGGCATCGGCCTCGCCTGCTACGTGGAGATCTGCGGTTTCGGACCGTGGGAGGCCGGCGGCGTGACGGTGGAGCCCGACGGCTCGGTGACGGTGCGGAGCGGGACGTCCCCGCACGGGCAGGGACACGAGACGGCCTGGGCGCAGATCGCCGCCGCCCAGCTCGGGGTTTCGCTGGACGACGTCACCGTGCTCCACGGGGACACCGACGAGTGCCCGCGCGGCATCGGCACCTTCGGCAGCCGCAGCGCTCCGGTGGGCGGGGCGGCCATCTTCAACAACGCCGAAACCGTGCGCGAGCGGGCGAAAGCGCTCGCCGCCCGGCTCCTCGAGGCCGCCGCCGAGGACATCCGCTTCGAAGACGGGCGCTTCTTCGTCGCCGGCTCACCCGCCCGCGCCGTGGACTGGTCCGAAATCGCGGCGTTCGCCTACTCCGCGGACGCGCCCGAGGACGCGGCGTCCGAACTCACCGCCGACGTGGACTTCAAGCCGCCCGCCGAGACCTTCCCGTTCGGGACCCACCTCTGCGCGGTCGAGATCGACCCCGATATCGGCGCCGTCGAGATCGTCCGCTACATCTCGGTGGACGACTGCGGCCGGGTCATCAACCCGCTCCTCGCCGAGGGACAGGTCCACGGCGGACTCGCCCAGGGGATTGCCCAGGCGCTCTACGAGGACGCGGTCTACGACGCGGACGGCAACCTCCTGACCCCGACGCTCCTCGAGTACGCGGTCCCGCGCGCCGACATGCTGCCGAAGTACGAGCTGCACCGGACCGTCACCCCGACGCCGGTGAACCCGCTCGGGGTGAAGGGCATCGGCGAGGCCGCAACGATCGGCTCGACGCCCGCCGTCTGCAACGCGGTGATGGACGCGCTACGGCCGTTCGGGGTGGAGCACCTGGATACCCCGCTCACGCCGGAGAAGGTGTGGCGCGCGATGCAGGGCTGAACGGGGCGACCAACCGCGTAACTTCCGTAACGCGCCTCGCACCGGGCCGGCCCCAAGTTCAGATCGAGTACGGCACTCGGACGCCCGGCTCGTCCGCTGGGAAATCCCTTGTGTTTCGGGTTACCAGCAGGCCACCGATGTGGCGGGCGCTGGCCCAGATGATCGCGTCCGGCAGGCGAACGCGACGGTCCCGCCGAATGACGATGGCGATTTCGCTCACGGCTTCGTCAATGGGAACGAGCCGGAATTCGCTTAGAAAGGCTCGAAGTCGCCCGGCCTCCTCCTGACTTGCCGCACCGGCCATCACTTCCATCCAGGTGATCGCGCTGATCAAGGGGTCCTCGTGCCGTGCGAGTTCCTCGCGCGCCGCCCCGATACCTCCGAGATAGTCGATCAGGATGTTCGTGTCGAGTAGCGCCCGCATCAGATCCACTCTTTCCGCAGGCGGCGCTCGTACGCCAGACCGTCCTCCCGGCGCCCGCTCCACAGCCCGAACACATCCTCTCGGCGGCGCTGCCGATGCTCCTCGAGATATCGAGCGAGCGCGCGTCGAACCACCTCAGCACGCGAAATGCCCTGATTCCGGGACACCTCCGCGAGCTGTTCGGCCTGTTCGTCCGGAAGCTGGATGATTGTGCGCATGATGACTGATGCCGATATATGATAACATGCGTCCTTAGCGCGTCCCCATCCCGGTTCACTCCAGTCCGAAACCGAATGGACGCCCCGTGACGTTGCTGGGACGTAGCCCCGTCAGGCCAGGTTTCGCGCTGCCGCGCGATGCCGGCCGGAGGCCGGCGCTCCGACTGCTGAGCGTGCGTGCCCCCCTTGCGGGCCTCCGGCCCGCGCGCCGGCCTGAAGGCCGGCGGTCCCGGCCGTGTCCTCGTGAGGCGACAGAAACCGTCGCTATTGCATCTCCGGGGCCGGCCCCGGTACTACGAATTCGCCGGCGGTTTGCCCATGCCCTTGACGACCTCCATTGCGGTCGCGACAAAACCTGACACATCGGCGAGATTGGAGGGGAGAATGATGGTGTTGTTCGTTCGGGCGAGGTTGCCGAATTCCGACACGTACTGCTCGGCCACCCGGATGCGGGCGGAATCGAGCCCTCCGGGCGAGGAAATCGCGTCACCGACCTTGCGGATCCCCTCGGCGGTGGCCTCGGCGACGGCTCGGATGGCGTTGGCCTCACCTTCTGCCTCGTTGATCTGCTTCTGGCGCTGGGCCTCCGATTCCCGGATGACCCGCTGCTTCTCGCCCTCGGCGCGGTTGATCTGCGATTCGCGGTCGGCCTCGGACTCGAGGATGGTGGCCCGCTTCTCGCGTTCCGCGCGCATCTGCTTCTCCATCGCGGCCAGCACGTCCCGCGGCGGCGTGATGTCGCGGATCTCGTAGCGGAGGACCTTCACCCCCCAGGGATCGCTGGCGCGGTCCACTTCCTCGACCACGGACGCGTTGATCGTGGCCCGCTCCTCGAAGGTGCGGTCGAGGTCGATCTTGCCGACCTCGCTACGAAGCGTGGTCTGGGCGAGCTGCGCGATCGCGAAGCCGTAGTCGCCGATACCGTAGGAAGCGCGGCGCGCGTCCACGACCTGCAGGTAGAGCACCCCGTCCACGGAGATCTGGACATTGTCGCGGGTGATGCACACCTGCTGCGGAACGTCGATGGCGCGCTCCTTCAGCGAGTGCCGGTAGGCGACTCGATCGACGAAGGGCACCAGCAGGTGGAAGCCGGCCTTGAGGCTGTCGTGGTAACGGCCCAGCCGCTCCACCACGAACACCTGCTGCTGGGGCACGACCCGGGCGGTCCGGAAGAGCGTGATCACAACGACCACTGCGATCAATCCGGCAACGATTTGAAATGGCGTCACAGACTTTTTCCTTTTTTCAGCGGCTCCGCGCCAGCGGGGCCTTATTCGGGCTCGACAAACAGGGTGATTCCTTCCATCCGCGCCACCCGCACGCGGCTCCCGGCTTCGATCGCCTGTCCGGACGCAGTTCGCGCGGTCCAGCGCGATCCGCGGAACTCCGCGTGTCCCGGCTTGTTCGGCAGGATTTCCGAAGCGGCCGTCCCGGTCTCTCCCACGAGCGAGTCGCTACCGACCGGGGTCTTGTCCGCCGAAACCCTGAGGCGCCGCCTTACGAAGAAGGCCGAAGCGGCAAGGATGGAGAAAACCAGGAACTGCGGCGCCAGGCCGGTCATGCCGAGGCCGGCCAACAGGCCGACGATGATCGCCGCGAGGCCCGCAAAGAGCAGCCAGAGTTCGCCGCCGGCCAGTAACTCAACGAGCGCCAGGACGATCCCGGCTCCAATCCATATCCACCAGGCCACGGCCGGACTCTAGCAACCCGTCAACCCGCGAAGAGACTCCGGTCCGGCGCCGCGCCGATCTCGAGCCCCCAGGCGGACCACCCCGCAACTTCCCGTCTGGCAAACAGTTCGATCTTCTTCTGCTCCGGGAACATCCGCTCGATCCGGCGCCGCACTTCCTCCGGCTTGGCCGAGTGGGGCCCCCGCTCCGCGTGCACCAGTTGGCGTTCGTTCCGCGCGCCCCGCGGCGTCGGGATGCGTCCGCGCCGGAACACGAGGCACAGCTCGCACTGGCTCATCGTGTAGAAGCCCGGATTCACCCGGCCCTTGTCCCAGACGAAGGCGACGGTCGCCCAGTCGAATCCCCAGGACTTGCCGAGGTCGATGGCCTGGTCAAGGTGGGGGCTCGTCGCCCAGAGGAAGAGGAGGCAGTCGTCCTCCGCCAGCTTGCCGACCGGCAGCCGCTTCAGGTCATCCAGCGTGACGGTGGAGTAGTGCCGGATCGCCCCGCCGGTATCGCCGCTCGCGGGACCCGCGTGCTGCAGTTGGCCCTTGTAGTCCCAGGGCGGGTCGGCGTAGATGATCCCGAAGCGTTCCTGGGGGAACGGCGGAAAGTCCGGCCCACCCTTCCGCGCCACGCTGCGGCTCCCCTGGTGCCTAGTGCGGCTAGAGGGCCTGCGCGAAATCGGCGATCAGGTCCTCCGCCGCCTCCACCCCGGTCGAGAACCGCATCAGCCCCTCGTTGATCCCCATCTCCGCCCGCGCCTCGGGGGGCAGGCCGCTGTGGATCGCGGCGGAGGGCCGGATGATCAGCGATTCCACGCCCCCGAGGCTTGCCGCCACTGTGGGCAGCTCGAGACGCGACGCGAAGGCGTCCGCGGCTTCCCCGCCGCCCGCGTGCACGAACGCCATCATCCCCCCGAATCCTCCGGTCAGCAGCCGCGCCGCCCGCTCGTGCTGGGCGTGGGAGGCGAGGCCGGGGTAGTGGACTTCCTCGATCTCCGGGCGGCCTTCCAGAAAGCGCGCCAGCTCGAGCGCGTTCGCCGACTGCCGGCGCACCCGCAGGCCGATCGTCTTGAGCCCCCGCTCCAGCAGCACGCAGGCGTGGGGATCGAGGGATCCCCCGAGGTGGTCGAGCGTGAGCTTGATCCGGCGGATCCGCTCCGCACTCCCCGAGACCGACCCGGCCACCAGGTCGTTGTGCCCGTTCATGTACTTGGTGCAGCTCTCCATCACCAGGTCGAAGCCGAGCTCGGCCGGGCGGCAGAGCACCGGGCTCGCGAAGGTGTTGTCGATCACCGAGATCAATCCGTTCGCCCGCGCGAAGGCCACCACCGCCTCCAGGTCCGCCATCTGGACCAGCGGATTCGTCAGGGTCTCCACGTAAACCAGGCGCGTGGTGGGCGTCATCGCCGGTTCCCAGGACGCCGGATCCTGGGGGTCGATCTTGGTGTGCGCGATGCCCCAGCGCGGCAGGTCGTGCTCCAGCATGTTGGCGGTGCCGCCGTAGACCACGTCCTGGACCAGCAGGTGATCCCCGGCGCCCAGGAAGGTCATGAGCGCCGACGAGATCGCCGCCATCCCGCTCCCGGTGACCAGCGCGTCCTCGGCGCCTTCCAGCGAGGAGATCCGGCGGTGCAGCACCGCGTGGTTCGGGCTGTTCGACAGCCGCAGGTAGCCGACGTCGTGGTACTCCTCGCCGTGGTACTCGAAGTTCGCGGTCTGGAAGACGGGGGTCGAAACCGCGCCGAACGGCCGGGGAGCGAGCGCGCCCTCGTGAACGGCGCGGGTGTCGAGACTCTGGGAACGATCTTCGTCGGGCAAGGCAGGTCCTTTCAGGAGCGGGTGGGGACAGCGGCCTCGTAGGCGGCCGCCATCAACGGATTCTCGACCAATTCCACCCGGATCACGCCTTCGAAGCCCGCCGGCAGCCGCCGCGCCAACTCGCCGTGGACGTAACGGCACAGGAACTCGGTCGTCGTGTTCTCCCCCGGAAAGGTCTCGTCGAGATCGGCGTAGCGGAGGGGGGCAAGCGCCTCGCCGAGCGCGTCCTTCGCCCAGGCGAGGTCGAGCAGCACCCCGTGCTCATTCAGTTCGGGACCGCGGAACTCGGCGGTGACCGCGTAGGTGGCCCCGTGGCGGTTCTGCGCCGGGCCGAACATTGCGCCCCGCAGCGAGTGCGAGCACATCACGTGGTCCCGGACGGAAATGCTGAACACTGGGGATGACGCCTCTGGCGGCGCCCGACTCTAGCAGCCGGTGGCAAGGGTCACGCGGCATTCGAACGCCGATCCATCCCGTCTGAAACGGGCCGCTCGCGGCCCTCGTCGTTGCATTTCCGTCGGAATACACACGGTATTCCTCGGTCATGCGCCGCCCCCACCGGGAGAAACGCTCATGCGCGTGTCCTCCCGCCCACCCCGCCGGCATGAAAAGCGGCATCCGCGTTTGAACACCTTGAAGCCGACGAGCGTGATTCCGTTCGCGGCCTGCGGCCGCGGTGCCGGCTGAAGCCGGCGTTCCAAGCCGCTTCTGCGGTCCTGCCCGGTCCGAG
>LXNJ01002213.1_pt1 | contig 10812 bp, 8 predicted proteins | sample 809081 | NCBI WGS metagenome assembly LXNJ01 (sample SAMN04870510, study PRJNA318959) | sponge metagenome | biome: sponge; feature: marine sponge reef; material: water | host: Petrosia ficiformis | place: Greece: Milos, Mediterranean Sea | collected 2013-05-29 | depth 5-7 m
CAACCCGCGAATGAGAAAATCGCCCCGGTCAAACCGCTCGCGCTGCTCATCAAACGCCACGCCGACCTGCACCGCCATGGCGACCTGTTTTCCCCGTTCCGCTCCCAAGTGCTGAAGCGTCTCCTGGAGCCGTTCCAGGGTCGGCACGCCGCCTAACTCATACATGATATTTCGTTCGGCCTTGGTCACCACGTAACGCTCCCCGATGGGTTGGCAGCCCTGAGACACCAGGGTTCGAATCCACACCGGTCCCCACAAAGCCACCCCGACGAGGCCTTCTTTCACGATAGTGCCGTTGAAGACCAACCGATTTTCGCCCAGATCCGTCCCCCCGCTCGCAACGCCCCCGATCGCAGGGGCACCAGGGCAGCGTTCCTCCATTATCTCAAACACGTCTTCAATGGGTGTGGAAAAAGGATCGGCAAAGACCAGGAACGTCGGCCTGTCCGACAGCGATTCCAATTCCTCGGGCCATCCCTCAAGGCCTGTCCCGGACCGTGACCCGGGAACAGCGGATTGCATTTCCTTTTCATGGAACGTCAAATGAAAAGGGACGATCCGTACCCCTGGCAATTGTGCCGCCCACAGGGTCACCACCGACGCGTTTTCGTATTCCTCAAACGGCCCGATCACGCCTTCGCCCATACAACCGACCATCACGCGAGGGGCTAATTCCCGTTGGAGCGTCTCGACCAATTCGCCTAAGGCGCTCGCATAATGCGGCGAAAAAAACAGGCAGATCAAATCAGGGGACGTCCGGCCGAACGCCTCCCGGACGGATGTGATCAACGCCTGCGCCGCCTGGTCTGCGCCCGACTCACGCGCTATGGCAACGTGGAATTGCATAAAGTACCTACACTGGAGTCTAACAATGGAGTCGCGCGATTGTCCACCGGAAGTAGAGAACAACGATCGTAGTTTCCTTGTGCGATTGCAGTTACCTTTGCGTGCCTCTTTTCCAATGATCGCTGCGATGTGGGAAACTCGCTTGGTGGATGCTCAAGTCGGTTCGGCGTTATTCACTCGATCTGGTGGGCAGGACGAAATCGTTTTCAAATACTTTGTAGGGTGCCGCCGCCAGGCCGACGTACGCATACACTCCCTGGGCGACGGCGTTGTCCTGTTCCACGTATAAACGAATGCCCGCCACGTTGCCCCGGCGTTCTCCTTCCCGTAACACGTAGTCGTACAACTGTTTGAACACACCGCGTCGTCTCCATTCCTTATGGACGTACACGCTTTGCAACCACCAAAAGGCCGCATTCCGCCAATCGCTCCATTCAAAGGTGATCAACAACTGCCCGATCGTCTTTCCGGTGGGCAGGTGTTCCATGACTACGTAGAACCCTTTGGCGGAGTCGACCAATATCGATTCCACACCGGCCTGGAGCAGGGGCCGGTCCAATTGCCTGCCCTCCGTTTCCCACGCGAGCGCCAGGTTAAACGTGACTAACGACTCAAGATCATGGGATTCGGCTAACCGGATATGGAAGTCTGAATGGTTCATGGTCGCGGAAATTCCCCCACAGATCTCCGCTGACACCTGCGGGGACAAGCCCTGTCCCCGACGTTGTTAATCGGGGAGCGAGGACAAGTCTAGGGAAGCGGTCGGACGTGCGGTTCGACAGCCAGCCACCCTTGAGGCGGTTGATACAGCCCCGCGGAGAATTCCAATTTCATGGCCTCTTCGGGACGCAGGCTGACGCGATGGATCTTCGATTCCCCTACGAACGCCAAATACCCCGTAAAGGGGTGAATGGCCGTCGGCACAAACACCATGATGAGTGAATCGTCTTTGGAAATTTGGAGCATCCCAGGCGCGGTGCCCATCAAAAATCCGATCGCCCACAGGCCGGTGCGGGGAAACGGAAACACGACCACCGTACTTTGGCCGAATCGTTCCCGGAATTGAAAGACGTCGGTCATCCCCTTGAGTGTGTAATAGATACTTCTGACCAATGGTATTCGCTCAAACAGATCCTCTACTCTTTTGACGAATCGTTGCCCAATGAGGTGAGTCCCCAGCATCCCTCCCACCAAAATGACCAGGAGTAACAGCGCAATGCCCGCTCCAGGAATTTCAAACGTCATCACGGGACCCAGCAGGTCCACCCACAGGCCATCCAACGTCACAAACAAGGTGGAGAGAATCAGGAAGGTTCCCCAAGCCGGGACGACGACAAATAGTCCCGCGATAAAATACCGTTTGAGTTGCTGAAGTCGACTGCGCGTATCCATTCGTCCCGTCCACCCGCGACCGTTCACGTGACTCCCGTGAGTCGTCTTGCAATCCATCGACGTATTGACTAGTGTATGAAAGATGGCAGTGGAAAACAACTACACAAACGGGAAAAGGATGCATGAGTCCTGACAGCGGTTCAGCCACGGGGATGCCTCTCGACCCCACGCTTCTGGAAATTTTATGTTGCCCGGAGACCAAGCAGGCGATGACACTTCTGGATGCCGCCTCCCTCGACATCCTGAACCGAAAAATTGCGAATGGGGAATTGCAAAATAAGGCTGGAAACCCGGTGAAAGAGCCCCTCGATGGCGCGTTGATCCGAAACGATAAAAAGGTCACCTATCCGATCAGGGAGATGATTCCGATCATGCTCATTGAGGAAGGGATCCCCACAGATGGCATCCTGTAAACCGGACCGGCGAGCGTGCAGAAAGCGGCGTTAGGTTTTATTCATGAGAATCGGAGGCACGCTCACCCCTCCACAACCACCACACCGAGCGAAGCAACTGGACGCATACGTAGACAGAGAGCGCGAGTAATAAGCCATACAGCCATAGGGTCCTGGCAGGCCATTGGTCCGGGGCGTGCAGCAAGAGGGCCAGGGCGATATGCCCGCCCAGGCCAAGGCAGACGGCAAAAATAATCCACTCTCGTATCCAGCGGGACTTGAATCTGTCAGCGGCAAACATTCTCTGTCAGAACGGCGCACGGAGCCGTCGCCTGCGTGGGGACATGCGTCCCGGAAACACCGGTACAATGATCAACGTTAGACCGGGCTTTTGGCCGATTCGATTTCCGTGGCCGTAATCAGACTCGTGAGGTAATCGGTCACGAAGATCAGCGCTTCTTCCCGTCCGTCAGCCCTCCTGCCCTTTTCACGTCGTTGCACGGATAATTCATGATCCAGATCCGATTTGACGTCGCCTAACAATTTGTGAAGGGAGGCTGTGGTGAGATTCTGGTCCACGTCTTCAAACTCCTGGCACCGATCAAGCACCCAATTGAGCCCTTCCACCCGCCCCAAATACCGATCGTGGTCGGCCGAATCGATTCGAGCCATGGTCGTGGAAAACGCCTGTGCTTCATAAATCAGGTTGTAAAAACTCGAAATTGCTCGATGTAAAGTTGAGTTCATTGTTCCTCCTAAGAGCGGGTCTCCGGACAAGGGTCAGGTAAACAATAAAGGGTGAAATTCCGCCATAAAACCATAATACAGGGGAGCAAACTCCTTTAAGCTGTGGGGACTCGTTTCCTTTAAGCGTTTAAAAAAGTAAATCTGCTGACGGGCATCAATTTGCTCGAGAATGGCCGAAAGCTGGGGGATGGAAATGGATTTTGCGGGAATGCTCAACACATAGTGCACCAATCGTTCGACAAATTGTTGAGTCACGTACTCCGACCTGAGATATTCGTCGGGCACTTTTCCGGTTTCCAGGAGTTCCCAAAAAGGAATAGCTTGAGCGGAAACAGGAACGGGATCAGGAGGAGCGAGATTCATGTGGTCGGAATCGCGTGTTTCCTTGCGGTGCTTGGATAAGAGCAAAAAAATGTCCCTTTAGGATACACCATTTAGAGAAGGATTCTAAGTAAAATGTTTTGAGTTTCCTCTCGATAGTTGATTCTTCAAAAAAAAAGCCGGAGGTCCGAAAACCTCCGGCTTTTTTTACAAACCCTACCAGGCTTCTTACAGCCAGGTAGCGCGTTCGGCTGGCCGAATGTAAATCGGCTCTTCCACTTGCTGCCGGACGGCTTCCTTCCCGGACTTGTTGAACCCTAACACGGTGTCGTTGTACATCTCGAACTTCCGACCGTGAATTTGGGTCTCAAACACTTTCGGTCCAGGAATGATGTCGTACCGGAACACGATTTGTTGGCTCGCTCTCCAGAGCTGGAGGACGGCTAACAGTTCCCGGCTCGGCACCAAGTACTTCTCGATCGCATTGTCCACGCCCGGCCCGAACATCTGCCGGATGTAGCCACGAGGCGATTGCCGTGGGGGAATGTAAAACCCGTTCGGCTCCGTGCCCCATTGCGGGTACAGCGGTAACGCCACCTGTTCCACCCGAATGGTGTAATACAGGGGGTTCCACCGATCTTCCGCCCACAGTCCATCCTCGCCGACCTTGACGAGGTTCTGTAAGCGAATCTTACCCACGCAGGCCGCCATACACCGGGTTTCCATCGGCTCTCCACCGGTGAGAGGATCTTTCCCCTCGACCCGCGGATAGCAGGCGATGCACTTCTCGGTCACCCGAGTCGTACCCCGATACATTGGCTTTTTGTATGGACATTGCTCCACGCACTTCTTGTACCCACGGCACCGGTTCTGGTCGATCAGCACGATCCCATCCTCCGGCCTCTTGTAGATGGCTTTCCGCGGACAGGCGGCCAAACAACCCGGATACGTGCAATGGTTACAAATGCGTTGAAGATAGAAGAAGTAGGTTTCATGTTCCGGCAAGCTGCTGCCGGTCATGCGCCATGGTTCTTCCTTGGTAAACCCGGTCTTATCAATGCCTTCCACAATGGCGCGCATTGACGTGGCCGTGTCTTCATAAATGTTGACAAAACGCCATTCTTGGTCCGTCGGTATGTACCCGATCGCTGCCTGGCCGACTTTCGCCCCGGCATCAAAAATCGTCATACCTTCGAACACCCCATACGGCGCATGGTGTTTGCGGCCGACCCGCACGTTCCACACCTGTCCGCCTGGGTTGACTTGTTCGATCAACTGCGTGATTTTCACGTCGTAGAACTGTGGATATCCACCATACGGTTTCGTCTCCACGTTGTTCCACCACATGTATTCCTGGCCTTTCGAGAACAGCCATGTGGATTTATCCGCCATGGAACAGGTCTGGCAGGCCAAGCAGCGATTGATGTTGAACACAAAGGCGAATTGCCACTTTGGATGCCGTTCCTCATAGGGATACAGCATCTTCCGTCCTAATTGCCAATTATATACTTCTGGCATAAGTTCCTCCGTTTCTTTGAACCAAAGTTAGTCCAATTGCTAATAGTCCACATTTGATCATGGTTATCTGCTTACACCTTGATCTTAATGTGGTCGCCTTTGAGCCACTTGATCATGAACTCATTTTCCTGTCCAGGCGTAAACCCGGTCCGGACTGGCTCCCATGGACCCCTGCCGCCGATACCACCGTCCTCTGCTTTTGTAATCCGCATCAGACATTCTTTCGGAGTGGTGTTGACCGCATGGTTGTCCACTTGATACCCGAATTTAAACTTCCAGCCCACTGCGTGTTTCCCTGGCAGTGAGTCGGTTTGGTGCATCGGCATCAACCAGTCCCGGGTAAAGGACTGTTGCGCCCCATACCGGAAGTTGGATTGATAACCCGTATCCATCGCGATGGCCCGTCCATCCGGTCGGGTTTCGTGACCCTTCACGGATTTCGCGGTTGCCACGTACGGAGCGTGTTTCGCCATCGTCACGTGGTACGGGAACGCCGGGTTGTACTTCGACCGAATCATCAACCGAGCCACTTTGTAGTACGGGTCACTCGGTCTCCATCCTCGGTACGGCCGATCAACCGGATTGCCGTCAACGTACACATAGTCACCGTCGTTGATGCCCCGGTCTTTCGCCGCTTGTGGGTTCATGTGTAATTGATGCTCACCCACGCCCGGTGTCCGTTTATCCATCCGATACGCGTCACCGAAGTTCGACTCATACATCTGCACCCAGTCGTTCACTGACCATTGGCTGTGTACACGATGCCGCGTCTTCGGCGTCACGCAGTAGAATTGATACCCCTTCTCCCACAGCGGGTTGGAGTACCGTTTGATTTCCTGCCACGGCAGCGCAATGTTCCGCACCGTCTTGTCGTCATGGTGCTGCGCCGTGATAGGAATACCGTAGTCATCCGGCCGTACGTACGGGTTCGTCGTCATAATCGCGTTCGGCAGGTATGGAGTGGCCTCCGTACCTTCCCGGTGCGAAATGAAGTTTTCACCGTACTCAATGGCTTCCGGCTCCGTCCGGTAGTTTTCATACCGGCCAGTCCGCGTCCATTGCGGCTTCGATTCGTTCGTCTCTTCCCAGAACGGTTGCCGTGGATACGTCCGGCACAGCACCATCCAGCCCTTCTCGGACTTGAGCATGGTGTCAACACTGTACCCGTACCCCGTACAACTGGCATCCAACAACCGTTGCACGTACACGTCCACCCGGTTGTCGAAGACGAACTTGAAGTAATCCCGGAACCGCCCATCGCCCGTCATGTTGGTCAAATGGGCAGCCACGCCGGCTGTCGTATCCAGGTCGTTTCTGGTGTCATACAAGGGCCGGATGCCCCCTTTCCACACCTGGAACCACGGATTCGACACCGTCGCCGTATGTTCGGGATACGTGAACTCCATCCACGTATTCACACCCATGGCCACGTCCGCGTGGTTCACGTCCGAGGTCATCTCGATATCCTGGGTGACGATACATTCGATGTGTGGGTCCACGTTCTTAACCATGTCATAGTGGTGTTTGGCGTTGTTCAACACGTTCACGTTCGCCACCCACCGGAACTTGGTCGGGGTCGGCATGTGCGTTTTTCCGGTAAACACCCGGCGCCCATACTTCGGCGTGTTCACGATCAACGCCGTATCCCCATGGTTCCAGTAAGCCACCTCTTCACCATAGTAGTAGCCACGCACGTGCACTTCCTTACCATGTGCATTCGGATCCGTCGTGATCTTGAACGGATTCTCCGCAGTGTGCGTGCCCAAACCACCGCCGGACCACGGGGTGGCGTTCCAGATCCCCGCTTTGTAGTTCCCGGCCCAGGTATGTTGCCCGGTCCCGAACTTCCCGACGTTCCCGGCGATAATCAACACCATCGCCGCGCCACGCGCAATGATGGTTTGATGGAAGTAGTGGTTCGTGCCTTCCCCGTTGTGAATCGTCGCCGGTTTGATGGTACCTGAATCTCTGGCCCAGCGGACGATCAAGTCCTTCGGGGACCGGTTGATCTGGTGGACCGTATCCAAGTCGTAGTCCTGCAAGTGGACTTGATACAACTGGTAGATCGGTGCCACGTCGACTTCCCGGCCGTTCAGCAACTTCACCCGGTAGGTCCCGGTCAAGGCTGACTCGATGCCGCTGTTCCGGTAATGCCAGCCCACCAATTCACGGTGAATCGGCACGGCTTGGTTCTTGTTCATATCCCACACCATGAAACCGCCGAGACGCGCAATCTTCGCCGGATTCAGGGTTTGCACTTTCCCCGAATAGGTCTTGGAGAAGTCCGGCAAGGAATAGCCCTTGATCACGTCGCGCGGATCAAGGTATTGCAGCGTGTCCGTACGGACCAGAATCGGCATGTCCGTATAGGCCGCGCAGAAATCATGGTCATGCATGTTCTCGTCGAACATGATCTTACAGGCACCCAAGAACAATGCCGCGTCCGTCTCCGGCCGAACCGGAATCCAGTAGTCGGCACGATACGCCGTCGGATTGTACTCCGGCGTGATCACGACCACCCGCGCGCCACGCTCGATACTTTCGAGCTTCCAGTGCGCTTCCGGCATCTTGTTTTCGACGAAGTTCTTGCCCCAGCTTGTGTTCAACTTCGCGAACCGCATGTCGCTCATGTCGATGTCAGAGGTTTGCACCCCGGACCAGAACGGATGCGCTGGGTTTTGGTCACCGTGCCAGGTGTAGTTCGACCAATACCGGCCGCCTTGGGCCTGGTTGGGCTTCACTTTCCGGATGTAGTGGTCGAGCAACGCGCCGCAGCCACCGTTCATCCGGGTGACGGACATCTTGCCGATCACGCCCAGGATGGGCATCCCCGCGCGGAACTTCATGGTCCGCACGCCGGAACCCTTGGTCATCTCGATCATTTCCGGCGGATAGCCTTGCTCCCGCAACCGACGGGCACCGGCTTCGCCGCTGTACCGCTCCGCGATAATGACCATGGCTTTGGCCAGGTACGTAAACGCCGTATCCCAGCTTACCCGCAACATGTCATCCAGGTACCGCGAAGTGAATTTGAACTTATTCATGACGTCCGGAGTGAATTCCGGGCTACCGGCATCCATCCAGGCTTTCCAACCACGGCGCATCAAGGGGCCTTTCAACCGATAGGGCCCATACACCCGACGATGCATCGTGTACCCCTTCAAGCACATCCGCGGATTGTGTGCAAACGTTCCGCGGTTGCCGTAGAGGTCTTCGTAGGTTTGGTGGTCGTAGTTTTGCTCGACCCGCATGACCACACCGTTACGCACGAAGGAACGCACGCGGCAGGCGTGAGTGTCGTTCGGGGAGCAGACCCACGTAAACGACGAATCATAGCGATACTGATCGTGGTACACCCGCTCCCAGGCGCGATCCGGATACTCGCCCAGGGGATTGCCCACTTCGACAACCGGTTGCAGCGCGGTCAGGGCCAAGGCTTTGTCCGCCAACGCCACTGCCGCCACCGTCCCGGTGGTCACCTTTAAAAATTGACGTCTAGAAAGAAACATTGCGAAACCTCCTCGTGTAAAGGCCGATTGGCCTAACGTGGAATGGATTAATGAAAAACCCCCCTATAGGGGAAACCCTTTGACTGACCACCTCCTTTCCTGACGCTTGCTTCATCATCCTGTTGATCATCCGCCATGAATACCGGCTGATTTCCTTTCATCTGCCCTCTTTTCTAGCAATTTTCGCGCCATCCTGAACGTTTTTAAAATATATTTATAACATGTTGAAAATAAATAAAAAATTATTCTCTTCCCGATACAGGATCTTCTCTCACGTTTCCAATTGGTAGCATGAAATCACCCATATGAAAACAAAGAGCAGACGCAACAACGCCATTCCCTGGAGATTTTCAAAATATTCAATTTTATATCAATAAAAACAATAGGTTATATTATTCTAGGAATCATCGTTTTGAATGGATGGCTCATAAAACGTTTCGTTTTCGTAACGCGACACCACAATCATGCCTTCCACAGTACAAACGGAAGATTTGACATAAAACCGTTCAGCACGGATTGTAGTCGTCTTCTGAAAATCAAAGTCTTTCCAAATTGTTGGATGACGCGACGTTTGTCTAACCTCCAAGATTGAGTCATGGCGTTACCTGATGGCAAGAAATTGTCAACGAATGACGGAACCCATATGAGGATGGCCCCCGTGTCACGTGGCTTGACAGAAGCGTTCTGGCAACTCACACTGTAAGTAAGAAATTTCATGAAAAAGGAGAGACGATGAAAACCTTTGCACCATCGGCGTATCCATCTTCCCCCATGCGGTCCGGTCGTTTGAAAATCGGGTTGGCGATGACGGTTTTGAGCCTCGGGCTTGCCTTCAGTGCCCAGGCGACCGACGGGTTTACCGAGGAAGATGACCGGGTCCGCGGCAATCCTCAGGCCCCGCTCACGCTCTTGGAATATTCGGATTTTACGTGCGGATTCTGCGAAAAATTTTTCCAGGAAACCTGGCCGATCCTGTTTTCCGAGTATATCGACACCGGCAAGGTCCGCCTGGTGTACCGTGATTTCCCGCGGGCTCCCAGCGGTCCGAGCGTGGAGACCGCCCTGGCCGCGCGATGCGCGGGAGAACAGGGACAGTATTGGGCGATGCACGACCGGCTGTTTTCAAGCGGCGACAAATTTTCGACGGCGCAACTCCGGCAACAGGCTGAAGACCTCCGGCTCGATGCAAAGCAATTTACCACATGCCTCGAGGCATCCCGCTATACCCAGGACATTTTTAAAGACCGAATGGAGGGAGGCGCACTGGGGATCAGGGGCACCCCGCATTTCATTTTATACGCCACGAATGATCCTCAAGAAGCCATCGCAATCCCCGGCGCCTTTCCCTACGAGGTGTTCAAGGAAGAGATCGACAAGCTGCTCCAAACGGTATCCTCCCCCAAAGCTTCTTCCGAGTCCCTGTAAGAGGCGCGGGCCCCTGTCATCATGCGAGTACGGCCGAACGTTTAACACTCCGCCTGATTTCATCCCGTCTCCATGGAAACCATCGCTCCCATTCTCGTCGGTTCTGAATGGCGTGAAACCCCCGCGCGTCAGCCGGTAATCAACCCGTTTACCGACACCCCGATCGCAGAGGTCTGCCTCGCCCAACCGGCCGACGTCGAGGAGGCCGTGACCCTCAGCTTGAAAGCCTTTTCCAGTCTCGCCCGGTCCTCTTCCCATGCCCGCGCCACGGCGCTCCAGCACCTCGCCGCGAGACTGAAAGAGCAAAAGGAAGACTTTGCCCGTACCATCTGCCTGGAAGCGGGCAAACCCATCACCGATGCCCGGCGCGAAGTGGACCGGGCCGTTCAAACCTTTTCGATCGCGTGCGAGGAAGCCAAACGGATACCGGGAGAAGTCATCCCGATGGACATCAGCCCGGGCATGGAACGCCACCTGGGTCTCGGGCAACGCGTGCCGATCGGGCCGGTCCTGTGCATTACCCCGTTTAATTTCCCCCTGAACCTGGTCGCGCATAAAGTGGCCCCGTGCCTCGCCGTCGGCAACCCCATTCTGCTGAAACCGGCTCCGCAAACCCCCCTCACCGCGTTACGATTGGGGCGGCTCTTTCAGGAACTCGATCT
>LXNJ01002214.1_pt1 | contig 10812 bp, 8 predicted proteins | sample 809081 | NCBI WGS metagenome assembly LXNJ01 (sample SAMN04870510, study PRJNA318959) | sponge metagenome | biome: sponge; feature: marine sponge reef; material: water | host: Petrosia ficiformis | place: Greece: Milos, Mediterranean Sea | collected 2013-05-29 | depth 5-7 m
GGGGCCGGCGTGGACTTCTTCGATCGCTCGCCCGTTATCCTGACGTCGGGCGTACCCTCCGAGTTTATCGATGTACTGAAGGAGGCCCCGCCTCCTCCCGCCGCGTTCGGCCGGCGGAAGCGGAAGGCCCCTCCGCGCAGATAGCATGGGCCGCCTCTTCCTTTCCTTCCTGGGCCTGTTGCTCGCCGTCAGCCTGCTGTTGTTCGACCTGACCATACTCTGGTCGGGACGCACGGCCATCCGGCCCGTGATGCAGAAAGGGGTCGCGCTGGGGGTTTTCAAAGCCTCGGAAGGCATGTCCTATTACAAGCCTTCCCTGGACGAGATCGCCGCCCTGGGCGCCTCCCACCTTTCCGTCCCCGTGTTCTTCCTGCAGGATTCCGTACATTCCGTTACCCATTTTCCCCGGCCGTCGGACGGCGCCACGCCCGAACAGCACGATCGCGTGGTGCGGGAGGTCATCGATTACGGACACCGGCTTGGAATGAAAGTCCTGCTGACGCCCATCGTCAACATAGACCGCCCCGGGAAGAACCAATGGCGCGGGACCATAGCCCCCCACAACTGGGACGCGTGGTTCGAAAGTTACCGTGGTTTCGTCCGCCATTACGCCCTGCTGGCCGCGGAAATGGACGTAGAGTACCTGAGCGTGGGCACCGAACTCGTATCGTCCGAAGGGTTTACCGGGCATTGGCGCGAGGTCATCGCCGATGTGCGGGAAATCTACCCCGGGCAACTCACCTATTCGGCGAACTGGGACCGGTATGACCGGGTCGCCTTCTGGGATGATCTCGACTACATGGGAATCTCGGCCTACTATGAGCTGTCGGAGTCGGCGGATCCCACCGTGGAGGAACTGGTTTCCGCCTGGAGACCGATAAAGGACCGGTTGCTGCGGTGGCAGGGCCGGTGGAACAAACCCCTGCTGTTCACGGAAATCGGCTACATGAGCCGGGATGGCGTCGGCGGTCATCCCTGGAACTACGTATCCAGGGATCCGCTGGACCTGGAGGCTCAGCGGCGGTGCTACGAGGCCCTGCGATTGGCCTGGGAAGGGGAAGAACGGTTCGCGGGCCTGTATCTGTGGATTTGGGAACCCGACAAACGGGGCGCCGCGGACCGCGGGTACGGTTTCGCGGGGAAACCGGCCGAAGGGATCGTCCGCGACTGGTATCACAGTCTTCCGGACAATGCCAACGTCCTGGATTACGCCGTCAACGGAATGGAACGGTTTCTGCGGACTTTGCGGCAGGGGTTGTAAGGGCCGTCAGGGAACCCAGCGGTCGACGCGGAGCAACGGGCGGTGCCCGGCGTGGCGATTGCAAGAGGGCGACAGGAAAAGCTCGGCCTGGAAAGGGTGAGGCTACGCACGGCGCACGTGGTGGGCATTGTGGGTGACACCGGAGGGATTCGCCGTCTTTTCCAGCCCTTTCACGTCGTCGTGATTGCCCAGGACGATAAGGACATCCCCCGGTTCCAGCGTCCGTGCTCCTCCCGGATTGAAGACCACCTCCCCGTCGTTGGCCTGCACGGCAACGACGACCACGTTGAATGCCGTGCTGACGGCGGCGTCCCGCACGGTAGACCCCTCGAGGCGCGAGCCCGGCCCGATCTCGATCTGCTCCAGTCCCAGGTTCAACTGTTCCGCCATCGACGCCAATTCGATGAAGTCCGCCACGGCGGGCTTGAGCAACATCTGCGCCATCTGCCGCGACCCGGTTATTACGGGCGAAACCACCCTGTCCGCGCCGGCGCGGGTCAACCGGGGGATGACGGACTCCTCGTTGGCCCGGGCCACGATGTAGACGTCTTTGTTCAGGTCCCGCGCCGTGAGGGTGATGTACAGGTTTTCCGGGTCGGAAGACACGGCGCATACGATGCCGCGGGCCCGTTCGATGCCCGCCGTCTTCAACACTTCCTCGTTCGTCGCGTCGCCCCTTAGCACACGGTAGTCTTCCGATTCCAGCGTTTCTTCCCTGTCCTCGGTCTCGATGAGCACGCATTCCAGGTCGCGCGCGGCGATTTCCTGCCCGATCCTTCTGCCTACGCGTCCCGCGCCGCAGACGATGTAATGGTCCTTCAGTTCCTGCAGCTCTTTCATGAGGCGTCTTTTCCCCAGTGATGAGACGATTTCGAGCGATACGACCGACTGTACGGCTACGGACAGCGCGTAGCCCAGCGTTCCGACGCCCACGACGATCAGCAGCGTGCCGAAGTAGCGGCCGTTTTCGGTCAGGTCCGCCGGTTCGGTGTAGCCGATGGTCGTGATGGTGATCAGGGTAAAGTAGAAACTCTCGAACCAGGACCACTCCGTCAGCAGCTTGAATCCCAGGGTGCCGAATCCCAGGATTGCCACGATGGCCGCGGTCGCCCCTATGAGTTTGTTTTTGGGATTCATGTATCCGGTCCGCCTGGCCCGCCCGGCCCGCCTGGACAGGCTAACCGGACACGGGCGCCATGTGACCACCGTAGCCGTGTGCGGCGGCGTCCCGGTGCAGTCGTTCCAGCACCCTGGCCCGCACCTCTTCGAACATCTCCCGGGTCAGGAAATGCACGCCCGGCAGGTCGCCCTTGGGCTGACCGACGAAGACGTCGGCCGGCAGATCATATTCGCCCGTTGTAATCCCCTGTTTCTGCTCGAGGGCGAAACCCAGCAAGTGGGCCCGGTAGGTGGCCTTCAGCACGCGCTCGCCCGTGAAGGGTACGCCGAAAACGGACTCGATCCCTTCGCCGATCTGGTCCGGGGGCGCCATGGTGAACAGGCATCCGCCGTGCAGGTCCTTGTTCACCATCTTCCAGCCTTCCTCGGTGATGTTGTGGACCCAGTAGTCGGCCGAGTCGGGCTTGCAGTCCGGATCCATGATATACAGGAGAAAGGTGCGCATGGACATGTGACCGCCCGCGACGGCGAAGGGGTAGCCCGGATTGGTCTGGCCCAGGTAGGCGGAGAACTCGACGCCCTTCGCGTGCATGGCGAAGGCCTGGCCGCCGATCTCTTCGGAGATCGCCCGGACGCCCTTCCCGAAAAGGGGCTCCCGGCCGTAGGCGATGTCCTCCTTGAGCCGGCGCGCGCCTTCCGCGTCCCCGAAGGTGACGCCGCCCGCGACGGTATCGTTGCCCCGGGCATTGTAATCCATCAGGAAGGAGAGCACCACGTTGACCGAAATGGTATCGAATCCCAGGTCGTCGTCGAGCCGGGCGAGTTCGAGGTTGGCGTGGGGATCGAGGATGCCGAGGTTTGCGCCGGAAAGTTCCATGGGCTCGAACTCGAACCGGCCGAGATAGTCGCCGTGGTTCCGCCGCGCTTTGCGCCAGTCGGGGTCCTTCCCGCCTTCGGGCACTTCGTAGAAGTCCTGGTGGCAGGAGATCTGGCAACCGAAGCAGCTCTTGTCGATGACGATGAAATCTTCCGATTCCCGCATGGTCTCCAGGTGCACGGGAACGGCCACGTTCTCGCCCGGCGGCGCGAAGTTCCGGAAAGGCAGCACGCCGTAGCTGTCGAGGATCTTGCTGTTCTTGCCCGTGCCGCCCAGGCCTTCGCGGTTGTGCGGATGGCGGTACCCCCGGCTCTGCTCCCCCCGTCCGATCTCGTTGTTGATGGCCTTCAGCCGGTCGTCGCCCTTCCGATAGTAGTCCTTCGTCGCCTCGGCCACGATGCCTATGATGTGCTTGGAGCCGAGGACCGATCCCATACCGAGCCGTCCGGCGAAGCGCCACTTGTCCTCGCCGCTCATCAACTGTTCCTGCGTCGAGCCCACCACCGCGGCGTACCAGACCGTCTCCCAGTGCTCCCCGGCCGGACCGAGGACGGCGAAATGGGCCGGGAACTCCTTGTTGGCGGAATCGTTGTAGCGATCGTCCAGGTAGACCATCTTGTCCCGGACCCGCGCGCCGACCAGGTGGTCCGGGGCATCGATCAGGGAAATATCGGGACCGTCATCGGCCTGCCGGATCACCAGGATGCTGGGACGGGCTGCGCGACCGGTAAGAATGAGATCGCCGATGCCGGTATAGGAGAACTTGCGGCCGAAACTGCCGCTCATGGCCGACCATACGGGCATGGGCATGCCCGCCCGGGTGCGCTTCAGCGGGGAATACCCCGAGAAATACGCCCGCAGCCCGGTCATGAACTGCGTGCCGGTGAAGCAGCCGGAATTGATGACCAGCGGCGCGTCCGGGGCGAAGGGATCGCTCACTTCGTAATCGGCGAGTATCTTGAACGACCTGCCTATGCCCCCCAGGAAGTCCATGTCGTCCCGAACCTGCAGCGATTCGCTGCTCACCTCGCGTCCGGCGGTCACGTCGTATTCGATGCGGGTATAGCAAAAATCGGTCACGTCTCCCGGCGTGCCGTTTACGGGCTTCAGCACAGTATCCCCCTCGCTATTGGACTCGAATCGTATGCCATCGTCATCGGTTTGGAGTTAAATAGGAACCGCGTGCGCCTGCCGGGCGCAAAAACCAATCGAGCGCGCAAGCACAAAGGTACGGTTATGTATAATATAGCAGGATCGCACACACGAAAACAGCAATTATCCGGGATGGGTATTGCGCAGTTGACAATTCCTCCCGGTTTCGTTAAGAATACCTCAAATACACCCCCTGAATCCAACACCCCGAACCGCATGTCGCCGAGGCCATCGATGACAGACCTTTCCCAGCAGACCGAACCCGTGATCGAGGTTCCCCGGATCGTGGACGACGAACAGATCCAGTTCTACGTGGACAACGGCTATCTCGTCGTTCCCGACCTGATGACTGCCGACGAACTGCAGGAGTTGAAAGACGACCTGGTGGACGTGGCCCGTGGAAAGTACCCTTGCAGGGGGCTTGAACCGCCGAAGCCCGGCGACACCGACGAGGACGTGCTGCAGCGTATCCTGTGCATCCACCAGCCCCACTTCGTCAGCCAGGTGATCGAGAAGTACGTGCGCCATCCGAAGATCTGCGGCGTGCTGAGCCAGATTACCGCGGCCCACCTGCCCTACTGGGACGGGAGCGTCAAGTGCATGCAGTCCATGTACTTCATCAAGCCACCCCGGTTCCAGGGCCAGGCCTGGCACCAGGACGAGATCTTCATCCCCACGCGGGACCGGTCCCTGATCGGCGCGTGGATCGCCGTGGACGACGCCACGATCGAGAACGGGTGCCTGTACGTCGTACCCGGTTCCCATCGCAACGGCTACCTGTATCCCCAGCGACAGCATGAGAATCCGGACGAGTTCGACTTCGCCCCCGAAAGTTACGGCTTCGACGAGTCCGCGGAAGTGCCGGTCGAAGTCCGCGCCGGGGCCCTGGTCTTCTTCAACGGCTATCTGCTGCACCGGTCCTATAAGAACCGCAGCGAACAGACCCGCCGCGTGCTGGTCAACCACTACTGCAACGCGTGGAGCCTCCTGCCGTGGGGAATCGAAGAGGGTGAGCGCCCCGCCACGGCCGACCGGCGCACGATTGTTCCGGTTTCCGGCACCGACCCCTACGCCTGGAAGGGCTACGAACCCACGCAGGATAAGATCTGGATCCGCAACTGCAAGGCGGCGGATGAGATGAAGGAAGGGGCGTAGCCGGTCACTTCTTGACCGCGGCGTATCCGATCACCGGCGGATCGGCCATGAATTCGTCCCAGAACCCGTTGTCCTGCTCGGACGGATGCAATTGCGGGTCGATCCAGTGAAAACCGGCAAAGCCGGCTTCCTCGAAAGCCCGGCGATAGGTTTCCGGCGAGAGATAGTAGTTGTTGAACTCGAACCGCTTGCCGTCACCGTTTGTGAACCTGTAGACAATCGGGTCGCCGTCGGACGGTGTCTCATCGGAAGGCGTCCCTTCGGAAGGCGTCCCGGCGTACACTTTTTCGAACCCATATCGGGCGTATGAGACCGTGCCGCCGGGCGCGTTCAGGACGTTGTCGTTGAAACCCACGAAGCGTCCGCCCGGTTTCAGCGCGCCGTGCGCCGCCCGGACGAAGCGAAGGAGTTCCGTCGTGTCGCGGGCGTAATTCAGCAGGTACATGGCCACGACGAGATCGACGGGCTCGTCCAGGACCAGGTCCGCCGCGTCCCGGTTCAGATACCGGCAACCCGTGGGACGCGCGCGTTCCTCGGCCTCGGCCAGACGGACCATTTCGGCCGAGACGTCGACTCCGAGCACCTCTCCGGCGCCGGCGCGTTTCAGCTTGCGCGTGTAGAACCCCTCGCCGCAGGCCAGGTCGAGCGCCGTCACCCCGCCGATGTCCCCAAGCGTTTCGAAGAGCGTGTATTCTTCGATATACTCGCGGAACGGCAGTTGCTTGGAGTCTTTGTAGGCTCCGGCGATGGCATCGTATTCGGAATCGGTTTGTGACGGCATTTGGGACTCTCCTGTTGCTTTGCATACCACATTATATCTGAACGGAACGGAGTTCAAGTTCCATAGTCCGATATGTCTGGAGCTGCGATCTAAAAAGGCGGGATGGAAGAACTCATTTGCCGGACTCGGAACCCATTCGGTCGATATTTTCACGCCAGACCTGTCGTTCGCCCCTTCAGAAGCGATTTACGCAGCCTACATGCCCATCCGGTTCGTCCGCAAATCCGTTGACCTGACGGTCCTCCCCCCTTAAGTTCCCCTTTATTTCGAAAACCCGACAGATCATCTCGGATTTCCCGTCCCCTTACTCCGCGGAGCCCCCCGTGAACGTCATCTGCGTCTGCCTGGACACCTTTCGCGCCGACATCATCGGCCCGGGCAGGAAGTACAGCCACGCGCACACGCCCAATCTCGACGCATTTCACGGCAGCAGTATCCGGTTCAACCGGGCCTTCGGCGAAGGACAGCCCACGCTCCAGGTCCGCCGCGCCTTGTTCACCGGAATGCGCAGCTTCCCGTGGCGGTATAATTACGACCGGCGCGGTCACTGGCATCACGCCCCGGGCTGGCACAAGATCCCGCCGGAGCAGGACACGATCGCAGAGGTGTTGCTGGAGCGGGGTTACCTGACGGCCCTCATCGCCGACACCTACCACATGTTCAAGCCCACCATGAACTTCGCCAGGGGGTTCGCCCACCTGGATTTCGTCCGGGGGCAGGAATCGGACAACTGGAAGAGCGGCGACCCGGGGCTGGTCGAGGCACAACTCGCCCGGCACGTGCGAGCGCCCGTGGACATGTCCCGGCACGCCGGACTGGTCAACTACCTGCTGAACCAGCGCCACAGGAAGGATAAGGACGACTACCAGTGCGCCCGGGTGTTCAACTCGGCCTGCGATTGGCTCGAGGACAACCATACGGCGGGCCCCTTCTTCCTGTGGGTCGACAGCTTCGATCCCCACGAGCCCTGGGATCCGCCCCCGGAATACGCCGACCGGTACTTCGAACACGACGGTCTCGATTTCATCGTGCCCGGTCCCGCCTACAGTGGGGACGGATCAGGCGGGCCAGGTAGATCAGGCGGTGCGGGTAGGCCAGGCGGACCAGACGACTCCGGCGGACCAGGCGAACCAGGCGGGCCGGGCCTGCCAACAGAAGCAGAACTCCGGCGCATCGAGGCGCTGTACCTCGGGGAGGTCACCCTCGTGGACGAATACGTGGGCCGGCTGCTGAACACGGCGGCGGACCTGAACCTCCTCGACGAAACCATGATCGTGATCCTGTCGGACCACGGAACCCAGTTGCTCGACCAGGGGAGTTTCGGCAAGGGACCCAACGAACTGCATCCCTTCAATACCCAACTCAACCTCATGATGCGCGTGCCGGGCGGGCCGGCGGACCAGGACGTGGACGCCTTTGTGCAGAACCACGATCTCATGCCCACGCTGCTCGGACGGCTCGGGGTCAGGGCCGACTGGACGGACGGGGCGGACCTGTGGCCGCTGGTCACGGGTGAAACGGCTGCCGTCCGCGACCGCATCGTGACCGGGTGGGCGTCTTTCGTCACGGGGAATGCCGTGGGTCGGGTCAGCGTGCGGGACGACCGCTGGAACTTCTGCACGTCGGTGGGTTACGAGGACGAGGAAGGGGACGAACTATTCGACCTGGCGAACGATCCGGAAGAACGGCGGAACGTAGCCGGACTGCATCCCGATATCGTTTCGGCACGGCGCGGCGACGTGGAGGCCGTCATCGGCCAGCCCCTCCCCGGCCGGATGGTGGAGGTATGCGATCCCGCCCCGGCGCCCATGACGCAGTGGCTGGAGCACCGGTTGCGGAGGCGGAATGATTGAACCGTGGGCGAATGAATGGGAGCGTGAGCCGATACCTGCGGCGAATCCGCCGGCCTGAGGACTTGCCAACCAGGTTGAATCGCAACTGAGTTGTACAATTGTCCAACTCAATGTCGTCGTATACGTTTTGAAAGTCTGACGGAGCCGGTATGCGTTTAGCGAACAAGGCTGCCATTGTAACGGGCGCGGGCGACGGAATCGGCCGCGGTATCGCGCTGGCCCTCGCCCGGGAAGGGGCCTCGGTCGCGGTGTGCGACGTAAACGCCGAAACCGTTGCGGAGACCGGCCGCCTGGTCACGGACACGGGCCGGCCCGTCCTGGCGGAGTCGCTGGACATCACCGACCACGGCCGGGTCAGGTCCTTCGTAGACACCGCGGCGTCCCGGTTCGGCAGAATCGACATCCTGGTCAACAACGCCGCCATCATGCCGGTAAGCCCCATCGAATACCAGGACGAAGAGGTAATGTCCCGCATCCTCACCGTCAACCTCCTGGCGCCGGCTGTATTCAGCAAGTACTGCATTCCGCACATGCGGGCGGCAGGAGGCGGATCGATTATTCACATGGCCAGCGTGACGGGCCATAACGGCCATCCGGGCGTGGCGGTTTACGGCGCGACGAAGGGTGGACTGATCGCCCTGGCCCGGGGTCAGGCCATGGAGCTGGCCGAAGATGGGATCAGGGTCAACACGGTTTCGCCCGGCACGGTGGATTCGCCCATGCTGCATAACTTCGTGAAGGAGAACGCCGGGAATCCGGAGGCGGCGCTCAGGGCTTTCGACCGTCTGCACCCCATTGGCCGGATCGCCACCATCGAGGAGGTCGCCAACGTATTCGTGTTCCTGGCAAGCGCCGAATCCAGCGACATCACGGCGACGGACATCCGTTGCGACGGCGGCTACGCGGTCCAGGGACGGCAGCCGACTGAATAGCACCAAGGAGAACATATGTCAGTAGGGGTTTGCGCGTATTCCTTCAACACGGGCCATGACGCCTGGCAACTCATGGACATGGCCGTCGAGCACGGCCTGGACGGCGTGGAGTTTCCACCCGACGACTGCCTGCCCGATCTGTCCCCGTCCTCGCTGGAGCGAGCCCGTGCCCGCGCCGAAGAAAGCGGGCTGTTCGTCGTGGCGGACGGCGGCCAGGTCGAACCCGGGATGCTCAATCGTCTCATTCCCGCGGCCGCCGGCATCGGCGCCTCGACGTTGCGCGTGGTCATGAGCGGCGTGCTCGGCGGCGACCGCCGTCCGCTGTCGGGCCGGTGGAGCGCCCATCTCGCCGGTTGCAGGGATATCCTGCGCGACGCGTTGCCCCTGGCGGAGGAACATGGCGTGACCATCGCGGTGGAGAACCACTCGGACGCCACGTCCCGCGATATGCGATGGCTCTGCGAAGAATTGAACAGCCCGTACATCGGCATCACGCTCGACGTGGGCAACGTGCTGGCGGTCTGCGAAGATCCCTTTGGATATACGGAACGCCTCCTGCCATTCCTGCGGCACATCCACCTCAAGGACTACACGATTCATCCGTCCGACGAAGGGTACCGCATCGCGCGGTGCCCGCTGGGCAGCGGCGTGGTCGACTATCCCGGCCTGCTTTCCCTGATCGACGGATACCGGGACCGGCCCGATCCGGCGGATCAGTCCACCCAGGTGGGCACGATCACGAAGACCATCGAACTGGGCGCCATCTACGCCCGGCACGTGCGCATGCTCATGGACGATTACTGGGCGGAATACCCCGATCGCGACATCAGGGACATGCTGCCGTTTCTGCGGCTGTACTGGTCCCACGTCCGACCCGGCGGAGAAGACTGGCGCACGCCCAGGGAAAAGGACGAGCCAGTCGAAGTCCTGAAGGCATACGAGACGCGGGAGTTCGAAGAAAGCGTCGCCTATCTGAAAGAAATCGGGGCCGTGCCGAATGCCTCCGAAACAACCCGAACCAGGCGGGCCGATTCATGAGTCTCTCCATTCATTCCGGCAACCATTTTGAAAAGAAAACGATTGAAATGAAGATGGAACGCCTGGACCAATCCGACATGCACGGTTCCATCGGATCCATACCCGACCAGGTGGAGGCGGCCTGGACGGAAATGGAGGGACGTACTTTTCCTGATACCTGCAGCGATGTGAACCACGTCGTCGTGGCGGGAATGGGGGGGTCGGCCCTGGGCGCTCATCTGATACAGGACGTTTTTCGCGACCGGTTGCGCGTCCCGGTGACCGTCGTATCCGATTACGCGGCGCCTGCGTGGATCGACGAGCGGACCCTCATCGTGCTGTCCAGCTATTCCGGTGGCACGGAAGAGGTGATGGCCCTGGTGGAATACGGCGTTTCCAGGGGGATTCCGATGATCGCACTGACCACGGGGGGCAGCCTGGAAACGTTCGCCGGGCGCCATGGGCTGCCGGCCGTGGTGTTCCGCGGTGATCTCAACACCTGTGGTCAGCCGCGGATCGGCCTGGGCTACGCGGTCGCCTGCCTCCTGGCGATGTTCCGGCAACTGGGGTTCGTGGAGCTTGCCGGAACCGAGGTAACGGGGGCCCTCATACTGCTTCGGGAGGTGAAACCGGTTTACGCAGCGCCCGGAGAGGACAACCCCGCC
>LXNJ01002215.1_pt1 | contig 10810 bp, 10 predicted proteins | sample 809081 | NCBI WGS metagenome assembly LXNJ01 (sample SAMN04870510, study PRJNA318959) | sponge metagenome | biome: sponge; feature: marine sponge reef; material: water | host: Petrosia ficiformis | place: Greece: Milos, Mediterranean Sea | collected 2013-05-29 | depth 5-7 m
CAATCAGGTGGCCTCGTTGGACGACGGATATGTGCTGGTGCACGATCTGGGGCCGTTGCACCTGTTTACCGCCGATGGCGAATTTGTGAATCGCGTCGATACGAGCGCCGAAATCGAGGGTCCGTTCGCGGTCAGACACTTGGCCGGGATCGGCGATAGGCGGGCGATCACGGCAGTCACAGGTGGCGTCCGGCAGCTGGATTCTGCTTACAAGACTGGTAGACAGACGCTTGGCGTGGCCAAGGCAGATCCCGACGGGCTCTCGCTGCAGCCGATTGCCTTTGTGCGCAACCGGTTCTCGGACCGCTCGTACACGTCTTTCCCTCCGCGTTCCCCGTACGACGGCTGGACCAGGCGGTTGTGGGACGCCCGCCCAGCACTGCTGGCGACACTTCCGTCGGAGTCGGCTGGTATCTGCCTCTTTGATCCCGACGATCTTGAACTGGACACGGCAATCCGACTGGCCGTCCCGAACATCCGGGTCGACGGAGCCGAGCGACGGCGTGTGATCAGAGAGCTTCAGGACAGGTTCCCCAGACCGCCCGTTGTCGGTGGGACCTGGGAGGACTTCTACCCATTCTGGCCGGAGCACCTGCCGATTGGGCTCGATGTTGTCGCCGCACCCGGCAACGCGGTTTGGGTGGAACGCGCGACAGGGCCGAGTACGCGAGTCGTGGACATCTGCGATGACGAATTGGGCTATCGCGGAACCGCCGCCCTGCCGTTCGACAGGCTTCCAATCGGGTTTGATGATCGCTGCGCGTACGTCGTAACCAGCGAACCTGCGGGCGAGTCTGTCAGCGAGCTGCCGTTCTATGGTTTGCAGCGCTGGTGTCCCCGCTCTGGTCCATCCCGCGTTGGGCCACCCGCTCCAGCGCAGCATCGGTCGGTGATCAGGGGATCGGCAAGTCTTCCGGCGGCTCCTGCAGACCCGAGTCCCGGGCCGCCTTCCGTTCACGTCTCCAGCGGTACAGCGCCCAGCAGATTCCACCCGCGACGGCATAGGCCACGGCACTCGTCTCGTTGTCCATATGCGAGGGTCTTCGTCCGCTCGGTGCCGCCCATGCATTGACCATGTAACAGATCACGCGCCTGAGGCACGTCGTGTTTGCGGAGAGATTTGAGCTTAATGCCGCGTACGAAACCCACCTCTACGGGATCTTGAAGAACGAGCTCGACATCCCAAGCGTGGTAAGAATCGCGGATCCACCGCGGTAGGATTACACGAGGAAAACCCCAGGGTTGGAAGCATGAACGAGACCAGGCATCGCCCCAACGCCGCCATTTCACCGCGGAGCGCCCCGAAGTCACGCCTCGTGTTGTCTCTACATATCCTGAGTGTCGCCATCGTCATCGACCTCGCGCCAATCGCGCTCCTAGCCCAGACGGACACCGTGGACCTCTCCAGTGAAGTCCCCGAGACCGTCATCCCCCCCGAGTTCGCCGGTGGCTTTTTTGCCCGGATCGGAGGCATGGTCGTCGATAAACGGGGAATCTGGGTGGTCGACCGAGGCCACACGACAGTGCTGCGCTTCGACCACGAAGGCGTCCTGAGGACCGCATACGGACGCGAAGGGAGCGGGCCCGGTGAATTCCTCCTGCCATCGGTCCCCAGGGTGGATTCGATAGTAACGGTGACCGACGTGCGACTCGGGCGGATCGTACGTTTCACCCTGGAGGGCGAACACATTGAGACCACCCGGCAGGAACGTCGGCCCGTCACCTCTAGCGGGATGGAGGTTCCCCTGGGGGATGTGCTTCCCCTGTCCGATGGCTACCTGATCAGCTCCACTGCGGGATGGTATTCCTTCGGGGGGTCGGCCCCAGCGACCCCTACAGCCATGTCCTGCTCTTCCACCCGGACGGCTCGCGGGTGGATACGCTAGCCAGCTATCACATCGATTCCGGCAGGTGGGATGCGCCCGGCCGGCTTGGCGGTAACTTCGAGACCGGACTGGGCGTGTCGGGGTCATGGGCGGTGATGGGCGATTCCCTGGCGGTGCTGGCCGACGGGATAGCCGGCACACTGACTCGCATCCGCATCCGCGACGGAGTGCCCGTGGCCGACACGATTGACATGGGGATGAGGGCACGTCCGGTCAGCGACCGTGACATGGCCAACTTCGAGACGCGTCTTCGTGAGGACAAGCCAGACCTGCCGCGTCGAATCGAGTTCGAGATGGCAGAAGGATGGTCTATCGCGACCGGGATCCTCCCGGGCGAGAATGGCGAGTTCTGGCTGAGGCAGGCCGTCCGGGGCGAACAGCAGGAATGGGTTGTCGTGAAGCCGGGCTCCACTCGGAAGCGGCGAGTTGTGCTTTCCGGGCGATTCAGGTTGAGAGCGATCCACGATGGCCACTTGTATGGCGTTGCTCTGGACGAGCTTGATGTAGCCAGCGTGGTAAGAATGCCGGATCCGCGGAGGTAGGTTTACGCGAGCGCAACCCCAAGCTGGAACCTGAATCAGGACGAGAGAGACGAGCCAGAATGACGAAGCCGACAGCGACGAAAACGACTACAATGCGACCGCGATTCCCTGACCGCCCGCCGACTCACCGCTCTCGGTGCTCGCGCCGCGCTACCCACGGGCTGCTCGCACTCCTGGTGGCCTGCGGCGATACCGGAGACGGATCGGCCACCGGCGTCGCCGGAACCCTGGACGGCCCGGATGTGATCGTGAACGCCGTCACCGAGGAGGTCTTCGCCGTCGGGTCCATTGTGGGCGACAACTGGGACACCTTCGGCAGCGTGCGCTCGGTGCACTTCGACGCCCAGGCCAACCTGCACATCTTCGACAGCCAGGCCGATCACATCGTCGTGGTCGGGCCGGACGGGTCGCTGATCCGCACGGTCGGAGGGCAGCGAGAGGGGCCGGGAGAGTTCGGCAACGTGCTCACGGCGATCGTCGGGCGCGACGGCGCCTACACGGTGATGGGATTCTCGCATATCGATCTGCTCGAACCCGACGGCGAGTTTGTGCGGCGCATCACCATGAACCCGATGACGACGGGAACGGTCATAGCCAACATGGCGCTCCCCGACGGCCGCCTGTTGGCGGGCGCAATTTTGCTTCGGCGATGACAGCGAGGAGGCCGAAGAGGGCCGCCCCATCCACATCTTCCCCCTCGACGGGACCGATTCGGAAGTCCTCTACACCGCCTGGAAGCTACCCGACGAGGGCGAGGACGAAATCAGCGTGAGCGGGTCGCGGGAGAGCGGCAGCCGTGTAGATCAGCCGGCGGGCCGCGCCTTCGAGCCCCTCCTCAGCTATGACCTCCTGACCGATGGCCGCCTCGCGTTGATTGACTCGATTGGGTATCGAGTCAAGCTCATCGGACTCGACGGCAGCGTAGCCGGAACCATCGAGCGACCGATTGCGCCGCTTGCGGTCGACGACGCGATCAGAGAGGCGGAACGCGAGCGTTACCGAGAAAGCACGGCGCGCGAGAACGCAACGAGAACCAACTCGCCCATCCAGGTCGAGCGCGAGGGCGTGGAGGGGCGCACCTTTGCCGACGAGGTACCGGTGTTGTATGGCTTGACGGTCGACTGGGAGGACCGAATCTGGCTGGAACGCCGGGGTCCGACGGGCGAAAACGACGGCCCGATCGACATCGTAACGCCCGCCGGCAACTACATTGGCACCCTGCCGCCGGACGGGCTCCGGACGCCGGACGCCTTCGGCCCCGGCGGGCTCCTGGCCTACATTGAGAGCGACGAGATGGACGTGCCGAGTGTGCGCGTGGTCAGGCTGGTTGCGCTGGAACCGGAAGGGTAGGCCCCATCAAGGCCTGTGCGCAATGTCGCGATGTAAGGCACACATGATAAAATGTCATGTCGACATTACAAGTTTATGCAATCAGGCTTGCCAATGAGCAGACCAACCCTGTCCGTGCGCACACCCTGGCCGGTCGTGGCGCACACTATCATGGCCCTCCTGGACCTCACCGCGTGCGACGACGGAGGCCCGAGCCGCACCATCCCGAACTCCTGGACGGACGACTTCTTGTAGCCGATGGGCAAGCGGGCCGCGTTTCGGTGTGGACCGGTGCCGGGGAGCTGGAACGAGAGATCGAAGTCGTCTTAGGATTCGTCTCGGATTTCGCCGTACTGCCCGATGGTCGCCTGGTGTTCACAGGCCAGGGGTTCGGGAGGTCCGAGTCGGCGCTGGGCGTGTATGAGCAACATGCAGGGGATCAGGCGCGCCAATGAGCCGCCAGCCCCGCGATCCCCGCCACGGGAAGCACCGATGTCCTGTCGTGGAGGGCGTATCCTTCGTCGCCCGGGTAAACCACCCACAGCTTCTCCAGGCTCAGGTCCTCCAAACGTGGTAAGGATCGCGGATCCGCGAAGGTAGGTTTAGACAAGCGCGACTCCAAAGCGGCACGCCGGGAGAGTGGGACCACACGTCGAGAATGAGCTTGTCCATGGCCAGAACCTCACTCCCAACGTTATTGGCCCTTCTGTGGCTCCTGGTCGGCTTCCCTCAATCCGCCCATGCCCAGCTGGTCCGTGGCAGGCTTGTCGACGCAGCAGGGGGCAGTGGGATCGGCGGTGGGATGGTGAGCCTGGTCGACCAAAGTGGCCGGGCGGTCGAGCAGGTGCTCACGCGATCCCCCAGCGGCCTCTTTCAGCTTTGGGCACCCTACCCTGGCCAATACAGCGTCAGGGCCGACCGGATCGGTTACGCCTCCACCTTGTCGGAGTCCTTCGGCCTGGCCGCCACGGACACGATGACAATCGAGTTGATCGCGCGGATCGAGCCGGTATCCCTGCGGGGGATTGAAGCGGAGGCGGATCGCCGGTGCCGTGTCCGTCCGCAGGAAGGATTGGCCGTTGCCCGAGCGTGGGAGGAGGCGCGGAAAGCCCTCGAAGCAGCCGCTTGGACCCGGGAGCGTGGACTGTACCGCTACGAGATGCTCCGGATTCAGCGCCGGTTGGACAACAGAGGCCGCAGGGTAGAGCGGGAAGACCGCTCCTACACCGAAGTGTCGGCCCCGGCCCCCTTCACTTCACGTCCCGCCGACTCGCTGTTGGCTGGCGGATTCGTGCGCTTGTCGCCTCGGGGCTCCGAGTTCTGGGCACCAGACGCGGATGTCCTCCTCTCCGGTTTCTTTTCTGGACACGCATTGTTTTCGGATCAGGGAAAGAGAGAGCGAATCCGGAGAGCTGGTGGGTCTGGAGTTTGAGCCCGCGCCGGGTCGCGAGGTGCCGGAAATGGCGGGTACGATGTGGCTTCACCCGGTGACGGCCCAGCTGCAACGCGTGGATTTCCGCTACGTCAACCTCAACGTCCATCCTCGGCTCATGCGGGCCTCTCCCGGAGGCAGGGTGGATTTCAGGACGCTGCCGAACGGCACATGGATTGTGCCGTCATGGTATCTGCGGATGTTTCGCCCCGGTGAAACGTTCGACTCCCCCACGGGCAGTCCCGCAGCCTCCCTGCAGGCTATCATCATGGAGCACGGCGAGGTGCTGCGCGTGCATGATGAAGACGACATCGTCTTTGAGGGCGATCGCGGCCGGCGCATCGTGGGGACTGTATTCGACACTCTTCGGGTTGGCCTGCCGGGTGCCCGCGTTTTCATCAACGGTGAGGGGACGGAGGTCGTCACAGACGCCGCCGGTCGTTTCGAGCTTGATCACCTGGGCCCGTACACCTACTCGGTCTACTACACGCATCCCTATCTCGAGCGCCTGTGGTTCCAGCCAGCGCCGGTCGATCTCGATGTGGGGCCTGAATCGTCCAATCCGGTTCGGGTCGACTTCCGGACGCCGTCGATCGAAGATGTGGTGGATGAGGTCTGCCGCGGAGCCAGGCGGCCGACGACAACCGGTCCCGGTCTCCTCACCGTCTTCGTGGCCGATCCGCAGGGGGATCCCGTTGACGGGGCGACCGTGCTTGCGATAGCGGCGTCTCGCAGCGCGCAAGGCAACCGGGCAGGCGGACCGAGGATTCAGGGACAGACCAATGCTTCAGGGTTGTTTCGAATGTGCTGGTTACCCGAGAGGACTCGCCTGGAGGTGGCGGCGCTGACAAGCGACGAAGAATTTGATCGTCGCGCGTTCGAAGAAGCGTCAACCCTCGCCCTTCTCTTCCCTGCCGGAGTTCATGAGATCACAATCGCTTCCGAAACTCCACACAGAACCCTCCTTTTGCGAGTCGAGCGATGATTTCAGTGCGTTTTGGCGGACGGTCGCGGCTGTTGACCGCATTGATCCTGGGTGCGGCGAGCGCCGTGTTCGCCCGGGAAGGCGCCGCACAGGTCATAGATGGGGTCGTTGTGGACTCGGAATCGCGGATTCCGGTTGCCGGGGCGCTTGTCTCGCTGGTCGACGGCAACGGCCGCGACATCCAGCGCTTCGTGGTCGATGCCGACGGCTCGTTTCGCTTCCTGGTCGCCGCGCTACCAGGCAGCTACAGCCTTCGCGCGGAGCGTCTCGGGATGACCACCAGGACGGTGGACAGTTTCGATCTGGGACCGGCCGACACCATCACGGTTCGGATCGCACTGCGTCACCGTCCGATCGCCCTGGCGGGCATCCAGGCGTCGGGAGAACGAAGATGCGAGCTGGAGGCTGCACTCGGTGAGACAACTCACCAGGTGTGGGACAGGGCCCGAAAGACCCTGCGCGTGGTAGGCGCCTCGGATTCGGTGGGACGGTACGTCTACGATCTCGAGAGACATGTCCGGGAACTTGAGCCAGGGTCCCTGGAGATTCGCAGTGAGACAAGCACGCATGGGCAGTCGACCGACGGGCGGCCGATCAAGAGCCATCCGGTGGAAATGCTCATCGCGGACGGCTGGGCTGTCGGTGATGAGGCGGGCGGATATCGTTTCTTTGCCCCGGATGCACACACCCTGCTTTCCGACCTTTTTCTCGCTACCCACTGCTTGCGGCTCCGCGCCCGCGACGAGTCTCGCCTCGGGTTGGTTGGACTGGAGTTTCGGCCCATCAGCCTCCGTTCGAACCGCACCGACATTGAAGGCGTCCTCTGGCTGTCCCGTGAAACCGGCGAGCTCCTTTGGCTTGATTTCGACTACCGCGGCCTGCCCGGGTTGGCGGCGGAACATCGAAGCGACCAAATCGGTGGCCGTGTGGAGTTCCTGGGCCTGCCCGACGGCGGATGGATCGTCTCGAAGTGGTTCATCCGCATGCCGATGATGGTCGAAGAGAGTCATGACCTCCTGGGTGGCCGGCGCGCAAGGCTGGCAGGAATCGCAGAGGAAGGGGGCCGGGTGCTGCGGGCGGTGCGACGGGGGACGGGACAGGTGGCCTATGCCGAGGCTGGCGGGACGGTGCTGGGCGAAGTCGCAGGAGGGGTGGCCGGGGACGGAATCGCCCTTGTGGGTACCGGAATCCAGACGGCCCTCGACGAAAGCGGGGGCTTCGCATTTGAGGGGCTGCCGGAGGGAAGCTATCGACTTGCACACGTCCGCCCTTATCTGATGGGCGTGGATCGCGAATACGCGGTGGCCGACGCAAGGGTTTTGCCGGGCGATACAACGACGGTTCGCGTCACGGCACCTCCCGTGCACGACGTGCTTGCCGCGGCGTGCCAGGTGGAAGAGTCGAACCAGCGGACGGGAATCCTGGTGGGGGATGTGTCGGATAGGCAGGGTCGCGCGGTGGAGGCCATCAACGTGGTGGCGGAATGGATAGCGGTGCGCAATCTTTCCGGCCGAATGATCGGCCAGGCCCGGACGGCCGAAGCCGTGACCAATCGGCTGGGCGAATTCCGCATCTGCGGCGTCCCGGTGGACCGCTATACAATTACCGTGACCGCGGGCACCGGCGTGGAGCGCGCGACGACAGAAGTGGTGCTGTCGCGGGAGGAGCCGGTTGGCGGTGTGTCGCTCAGGTTGGCGAGGCAATAGTTGATGACGACGGACCACCGCAAGACTGGGGCCCAGGCTCATCCTGCGGTGTGGTCCTGATATGGCTTCGCCGGGGGGATAAGAGGAGTTTGCCATCTGAATCACGCGCGCGTGTGCATCGACTCACCGTCGCTCCTGGCGCTGACCGGCACCGGCGTCCCCATCGCCGTCATCGACAGCGGGGTCAATCCGGATCACCCGCATGTCGGCAGGGTGGCGGGCGGCGCCCGGATCACGCTGCCGGGCGATGTGGCCGACAACTACGTGGACCGCCTCGGCCACGGGACGGCCGTCTTCGCGGCCATACAGGAGAAGGCGCCCGGAGCGGACCTATTCGCGGTGCGCGTCTTCGAGGACCGGCTGAGGACTAGTTCGCGTGGGCTGGTGGCCGCGATCGGCTGGGCGGCGGCGAACGGCATCCGCGTGGTCAACCTGAGCCTGGGGACGCTCCGCGAGGAGCACGCCGAAGCGCTGGCCGGGGCGGTGGGGCGACTCGCCGAGGCGGGGGGTGTGGTGGTGGCGGCGGCCGAGGATGATGGGCAGCGGTGGTGGCCGGGGTCGCTGCCGTCGGCGGTGGGTGTGGTGGTGGACGCCGACTGTCCTCGCAAGTGCATCGAGGTGCGGAAGGGGGCCAGTGGCGACGTGGTGGTCGCCGCTTCGCCGTATCCGAGGCCGATTCCGGGGGTGCCGGTGGAGATGAATCTACGTGGAATCAGCTTTGCCGTGGCGAACGTGACCGGCGTGTTGGCGAGGGTGCTGGAAGGGATCGAAGCGCCGTTGGCGGCGGGCGCGTGCATCGAGTTGTTGCGAACTCGCTGAGCGGCGGCAGTCCGGTGAGCCGGGGTAGAGCTGGGACGTGCATCCGCCCACGCGCATCGAGCGCGTCGGGGTGGGCGTCCGCAACCTTGCACCCAACATTTCGTGAAAATCCGCAAGGCGATTGCGGATTTTCACGAAAGGCAAGCCACATACGACTACACTTCAACACCCTGAGGGACGGGGCGTCAGGCCACATACGACTACAAACCGGCCCGCGGAGGACGGGGCGCGCAGCGTAAACACCGACGACCCCGATACGATGCCCGCCGCCGAGGTCAGGAAACCGGCACCAGCCTGCGCCCGACCACGTCGGCGCCCTCCATCTCATCCTGCCGGACGCCCCAGACATGCGTCTCGGTCGCGTCGTTGACCCGCAGCCACTCGGGCAGCAGCACACGGCGCGGCGGCTCGTCCATGTCGCCCCGGCGCACCGCGTAGTGCACCCTTAGGTCGTCCTCGAACTCGTGCGTTCTGAACCAGATCTCGCCGGAAGATGTGGGGATGGGCCGTCCTTCGGCCGCGGGCAGGTATTCGGGCTTGTAGAGCGCCTCGTAGAAGACGTCCCGAAATTCCTGCCGGGTCGGCCTTCCGGCGCGGGACGGCGCGCGGATGTCGAGCCAATCTTCCAGCACCTCGTCCACCATTTCGGGGGTCACTGCGCGGGGCTCGAGCTGCAGGCGCCGGTGCCAAACCGTATCTCCGGCTCCGTCCACCTCGATCAGCTCCACCGAACCGGGGCCCCCCTTGGTTCGCATCACGATGGCCGAACCCGGCTCGAACCGAACCTGATCGGGATCCCCGAAGAACTGGCCTCCGAAAGACATGCCGCCGTGCGGATACTCGGCGAACATGATCCGGTTGCTGATGTCCAGCCAGAGCAGCGGCTCGGGATCGAGCCACTCTCCGGTGTCGGAGCGCCCGACGCGCAGCAGGGGCTCACGCAGTACCGGGCCGACTCCGGCGAAGGGGCCGACGCCCGCTTCCATGGCTGGCGGGACCCGCGCGGCGCCGAGGTACACCCCGTCCCGGGGAGGCGCCAGTCTGACGCTCATTCCTTCGTACTTGAGACTCGTTCCCGGTCCGAGTTGCGTTCGGGTGTGTTCGCCGTCGGCCGCGAAATAGGCGAACCGCGAGCCGCTCCCATCCATGACGGACAGGGTGCCGTCTTCCTCGACGAAAAGGCCTCCGGCCCCGCCGAACGCTCCCAGGCCCTCGCCCATACGGCCTCGCAGGCTGGTCAGCTCACCCTCGGGGGTCCACACGCTGATCCGTGCGGTGCTCGCGTCCGCGACCAGGACGCGGTTTCGCTCCGGGTCGATCCGCACGAGGGGCCTCTCGAACCACACACCCGTCTCGTAGGCGCCACCCAGCTGGTACTCCGCCTCGGTGGTCCAGACGGAAGGGTCCTGGTCGGTGGCTGTCCGCCCGGCATCGCCGCACGCGACGCACACGGCCAGCATCGGCAACAGGGCTGGGCGCAGGCGGGTCGCGGCCGCGAGCCGTCGCTGCAATTGGTCGATCCGATCCTTCATCGCTTGATCCTCCGGCAGTGGATTCGATCTGGGCTCCGCTGTTCCCCCGGCAGCACGCCCACCGGAGACAATCGGGCCGAACTCCTAAAAGTTTAGTATACCCGCAGTCATCTCGCAAAGTTCCACCGACTTCAATACTCTTCATCGGCTGTTCATTCACGTCCCAGATCACCCGACCTGCCCCGATCTGCCATGACCCGTGAGCCACAGGCAGCAGAGGAAGGATCGCCCCAACCGGGCACCGCGCCCCGCCGGGGCTTTCTGGCGGGCGTTGGCGCCATTGCAGCAGCCGGACTGGCCCTCGTCGCACCGCTGTGGTCGGGCATCCGCGTCGCGCTCGATCCGCTCGGACGCTCGAGCGGCGAGGCCGACCTGATCCCCGTGACCAAGCTGGCCGCCGTCCCCGACGACGGCGTGCCGCACAAGTTCCGGGTGGTGACCGACCGGGTCGACGCCTGGAACACGCACCGCCAGCTGCCGGTGGGCGCGGTCTACCTGCGCCGCACGGGGGACTCGGTCGAGGCGCTGAACGTGGTCTGCCCGCACGCCGGCTGCTTCGTGAACGTCGCCGCCGACCGG
>LXNJ01002216.1_pt1 | contig 10810 bp, 3 predicted proteins | sample 809081 | NCBI WGS metagenome assembly LXNJ01 (sample SAMN04870510, study PRJNA318959) | sponge metagenome | biome: sponge; feature: marine sponge reef; material: water | host: Petrosia ficiformis | place: Greece: Milos, Mediterranean Sea | collected 2013-05-29 | depth 5-7 m
GTTTTCCCTCAAGCGGGGATCGTTCGGTTGCGCCTCCGTGGCGCGGCGGAACAGGGCCTCCGCGGCATCGAGGCGCCCTTGCAAGAAGCGGATGGATCCTAGTGCGGACAGGGCCTGGCTGTCGCCGGGCTGTTGCTCGACGGCCTGCTCTAGGAGTGATTCGGCCTCGCTCGGATCTCCGCGTCCCACAAGCAGCGACGCTAGGTTGACCTTGGCGTCGGTCAGTCCGGGCGCAGCCGCCAGGGCTTCGCGCAATAGAGCTTCTGCGCGCGCCGTCTCGCCCTCGGCGAGCAAGGCCCCAGCCAGATTGTTCAATAGCCGCGGGGATCTGGTGCCTTGGGCAAGTGCCTCGTCGAACATAGTGCGCGCTGCTGTCGCTAGACCCCTCTCGGCGAATGCCGACGCGAGTTCCTGAAAATCCCGGCTTGGTTGCGACGCCACCCAGCGGCCCGCGAACGGCAGCGCTTCAGCGGTGGCGGCCTGCACGTCGGCCAAGATCTGATCCGGCGCGACCTCGCCGCGATAGACCTTCACGATCCGTCCGTTGCTGTCGAGCAGGAAGCTGGTCGGGATTGCAAGCGCCCTACGCCGGTCGAACAGGCGCTCGTTGAGCACGCTGTAGGCTTCGGCAGTCTTCGAATCCGCCAGCAATACTGCGTACGATAGGCCGAGTTCTGCGGCCAGTGCGCTGACGGCGGCGGATTGAGTCGACTCGTCAACGGATACCGCCAAGACTCTGATGCCCGCGGCGCGCAGCTTGCCCAGCTCGCTTTGGAACAGGGTGAGCTCGCTGCGGCATGGCGGGCACCATGTGGCCCAGAAGTTGAGGAGGACTCGGTTGCCGCGTTGCTCGGAGAGGCGCACCGAGCCAGTCCCGATATTGATGCCTTGGAGCATGAATTCTGGCGCGGGCACGGGCTTGGCGAGCCAAGTTCCGCTGTCGGCGGAGCGTGGCTCGAGCCTAGCGGGCTCGGATGGGACCGCGGCATCGTCGGGCAGGGAAGCGTGGCGGAACTTGGCCTCGCCCTCTACCAGGACGATGCTGCCTTGTTGCGGCGGCTCTTCGATGCTCTGGGTCCCGCCGAGAGGCCAACGTATCCGAATGCTGAGAACACTTTCGTCCTCGCCTAGCCCGAAGGTTGCGACCCGGGAGCGTTGGGACAGATAGCCGCTGCCCGAGACGACCTCGCGCATCAGCTCGCGTCGGTCGGTAGTCAGCCACACGCGCCCGCCCACGCCGTCACGATTGCTGCTGGTTCCTTGCAGCCGCACGGTCAGGCTCTTGACCGGCCCGGGGCGCATGTCGTTGCGGAACGCCCGTAGCTGGCGGCCGTTGCGGTTCTTGAGGATCAGGTCTTGGTCTCCGTCGCCGTCGAGATCCAACGGCACGAAGGCGCGCCCGTCGGAATCAAGGTCCAATCCGGCCAAGAACGAGAGATCTTCGAACGTTCCGTCTCCGCGATTGCGGAAGCACAGGTTGCGCTCCCGACCGCTCCAAGTCCCGTCGGAGCGGATCAAGATGTTGATGGCGCGCCATGCGTCGGCGTAATCCTTCGATCCTTGGGCCTGCAAGGGGGACTGCGACACGACCTGCCGCCAGAAGAAGCTTCAAAGGTCGTCGAGCCGCTCTCCCGTGATATACCCGTTTTGGACGAATAGATCGAGCAGGCCGTCACTATCGAGGTCGACAAAGTCAGACGCCCAGGCCCAGCGCCCCGTTCGCACCCGGGCCTCAGCACTGACATCGCTGAAGCCCAGCTCTCCGTCATTGCGGAATAGAGAGTTGCCCTGTGCTTGGCGTCGGAAAAGCGTGCGCTGGCGCTCTGTTGGTGCCACGCTCTGAAACCGCTCGCTGCCCGTGATCCGCAGCCCTGCGGAAGACCACATGTTCGCGGTGTAGAGATCCAGATCGCCATCCGCGTCGTAGTCGCCCCACGCCGCTGACATGCCGGCGCCGAGGTCTTCCACGCCCAGTGCGGCTGCCACTTCGTCGAAGGTGCCATCGCCGTTATTGCGATAGAGGTTGTTCCGTCCGAAATCGTTGGCTACATAGAGATCGGGATCGCCGTCGTCGTCATAGTCCCCCCATGCGGCCGCGAAACTGAAGCGGTCGTTGGTTGGCCCGAGTCCGGCTGCGTCGGCAACTTCTTCGAACGTCCCCGAGCCGTCATTGCGGAAGAGCAGGTTTGGCGGGCCGTTGACGGCGTCGTAGTACGGGGTGGGCGCGTCATACTCGTCCCCGGGTTGCCAAAAGTCATAGGCGCAGACGTACAGGTCGAGGTCGCCGTCCAAGTCGTAGTCGGCGAGGGCAGCGCCGGTGAACATTGCCGCCTTGTCCTTGTCGATGCCAACGGCGTCACCATCGAGCCGGAAGGAGCCGCTGCCATCGTTGCGAAAGAGCAGCGGAGCCGCACCGATCAGTATCACGTCTTGGTCCCCATCGCCGTCCAGATCACCGAACAGGGCCATCGACGTCTCGTCGAGGACGTCTAGGCCGGCCTGCCGGCTCACGTCGGAGAACGTGCCGTTGCCGTTGTTCCGGAAGAGGCGGTTCGGCAGGCCGCTGGGCTGGCTCACGTAGAGATCATCCAAGCCATCGCCGTTGATATCTCCGAGCGAGACCCCTTGGTGCCCATAGATGGAGACGCCAAGCGCCGCATCGAGAGTGTCCCGCCAGTGGTCCACTCCGAAGTCCAGTTGCCGTTGCAACGCATCGATCCCGCCAAAGACCTCTTCGGTGACCTCTTTGAAGCCAGGGCGAACGGCGCTCAATTGCCTGAACGCCCCCAAGCTGCTGTCGCGCAGGCTCCAGCCTGTCGGCGCTTGCTCCCAAGACATGTCCATAGCCCCAAGCTTGGAAAGCAGGCCGCCATCGGCCGCCTCTCCGCCGAGTTCGACTCGCACGGCGATGCGGGCCACGTTGCTCGCCACGCCGCTGCGGCCTGTCGCGACAATCTTGAATTCGGCCAAGTTGAGGGCCCGAAAATCGCCGGTGTGCCTCTTGAGTGGCTCGAACGAGTCCGGTTGTGTGAGTAGCTCCTTGGCGATGGCCTTCAGTTCGGAGTCGATTGCTGCGTAGTCCTGCTCTCCGATCCAGACGTCGCGGGTTGGATCGACTCTCGCGAGCACCCGGTCGACCGGGCGCTGGCGATCAAAGTCGACCTGCAGGCTGAAGTCCGCATCCTGGCCCCAGGCCAGCGCCGCCCACGCGGCCAGCGATGCTGCGCGAATCGCCTTCACCTAGCGTGCATTGTACTGGGGGCTGGTCAAGTCACCGACCAACCCCGGAATCGGGCAAGCGGATCGGCTGTGTCCGGCCCGAACCGCTGTTCGGGCCGGACAAGGGGATCCAGCGAAGCTGCTTGGCGGCGTCCTAGAACTCGAGGCGCAGGCCAAGCTGGGTCTGGCGGCCGGTGCCGATCGTGCCGCGGATGCGTCCGAAACCGGAATTGCCGCGGCGCCGCTCGGGAATCCTGAAGTTGGCGTGGTTGGCGATGTTGAAGAAGTCGGCCCGGAATTCCAGCCGCGACCTCTCGCTGATACTGAACCGTTTCTGAATCGACACGTCCACCACGGCGAAACCCGGCCCGCAGCAGACATTGCGCGGCGAGTTCCCGAATACTCCCACGCCAGGCGCGGTGAACTGGGAGGTGTCAAACCACTCCAACAGCTGGGCCTCTTTGGAACGCCCGCCCGACAGTACGTGGTCGCCTGCGACATTGGGTCGCTGGCCGTGGCTGAAGGTGTTGCTTTGGTTTCTCTGCTCGATGATGCCGTACGGAGACCCCGAGCGGACCTCCGCGATCACGCCGAGACCCCAGCCTCCGATGATCCCGTTGAGAACCGGATTCTCTATCGAGAGCGTCCTGCCTTGGCCCACGGGTAGTTCGTAAACTCCGCTTGCGACTATGCGATGGCGGATATCGTTGCCCGCCAAGGCCTTGTCGAGGTGCCGTAGCTGGAAGTGCGTGTAGCCGTTGTTTTGCTCGCCGCCCAGTTCGTTGGCCGACTCGACGTCGTCAATGAACTTCGACCACGTGTAGTTGATGAGGTAGCTCAAGCCGCTGGAGAAGCGCTTCTCCGCTTTCAGGTTCAGCGAATGATAGGTCGAGTTGCCCCAGTCCGGGCTCTCCACGACCACGGCGTTGTATTGAGGGAACAACCGCGCGTTTTGGCTCTGGGCCTCCGGACCCCTGCCGCCGACCAACGGGATCATGTTCAGGTTGTAGTTTTGGCCGCCCAGCTTGTGTCCGACGTTGGCTTGGTACTGGGCCTCCAGCAGGATGTTGTCCGGCAACTGCTTCTGGAGTGTGAAATTCCACTGCTGCGAGTAGCCGTTTTGCTGGTGCTGCTGGATGAAATCCGGAGAAACCGTGCGACGCCCGGAGATCGTCGCGCCAAACGTGCCCACTCGATCGGCATCGGTGAACGGCTGCACCGCCGGCAGTCCCTCACTGAGCATGAAGGCGGGAGTAAAGCCACCATCGGGCGAGTTGATATCCAGCGTGCGGGAAAACGTCCAGAACTGCGTGAACGGAACCGCCCGGGCGTAGGCACCGTTGTAGTTGACTCCATAGCCGGCCCGGATCACGGTTGTGCTCGAGGCGCGATAAGCGAGCCCGATGCGCGGCCCTAGGTTGTTGACGTCGGGGTCGTGGGCGTACTTGCCACGACCGTTGCGGCCGGCAAACAGCATTGCGCCAGGGCAGTCACAAACGGCATTGTTGGCAAGCGGATCAAAGCCGCTCTGATTGTTGCTCAACTCCCAGCGAGGCGTGTCGAGCTCCCAGCGCAGGCCCAGATTCAGGGTCAGTCTGTCGGTAGCCTTCCAACTGTCCTGCACGTAGAAGCCCCAATAGTCGCTGCGTGTGTTGAGAATGTCGGTGTCGATGAGTTGGCCGCGGGTGGTCCAGCCCAGCAGGAGTTGCGCCAGTCCGTCTCCAGCGGCCCGGTCGTTGAAACTGAAATTCCCGCCCGCGGCACTGTTGAAGTCATCTTGGTTGCGCGAGTAGCGGTACTCGATGCCCCACTTGATGCTGTGGTTACCCTTGAACCAAGACGTGTTGTTGACGACCTGGTGGGTGCGGATGGGCTTCTGGATGCGCTCTTGGTTGCCCGCTCCGAGGCGTGTGTAGCCGGTCAAGTTCACGGTGGAGAAGAATTCTGGGTCGACGTTAGGTACGCCCAACTCGCCGTTCTTGCCGCTGCCGGTGCCAAGACCGCGGGTGGTGAAGGTGCGGTTGCCGAACGTGTAGCGGAACTCGTTCACCATCGTGGTGGTGAAGTTGTGGTTCCAGGTGGACGTGGATACGAGGTTCGAGCGAGTCTGCTTCGAAGCCCGGAAGTCGGCGAACTCGTTGGGGTACACGGGCTCGGGCTCGGCGGGTGCGTTGACGTTGCTGAAGCGGCTAGAGATGCGGTCCTTTGGCCCGAAGTTGTGGTCGACCTTGATTGTGAGGAAGTCCGACACACCACGGTTGGAGACATTCTTGACGTAGTTGTCTCGCGGGGCGGAAGTCAGTGGCCCGGCGTTGTTGGGATCCGGGTATAGGCGAGCGAAGGCGCTGCCGAGAGGATCGATCCGGGAGGCTGGGATCTTGTTGCCCATGAAGGGCTCGCCTGTGAGCGGGTCCATCAACGAAAAATTCTCACGTGCCGAGAAATCGCCGCTGTTCTTCTCCATCGGATGGGGCACGTCGGTGTTGGCGATCGTTAAGCCGTCGCTGCGGCGCTGTCCCTCGTAGTTGACAAAGAAGAAGGTCTTGTCCTTCTTGATCGGACCGCCCAAGGAGCCGCCGAAAATGTTGTAGCGCAACGGCGCGATGCTAGGCGCGAAGAACGTCCGGGCGTCGATCGCATCGTTGCGGAAGTTGTGATATACGGCGCCATTGAAGTTGTTGGTGCCCGAGCGCGTGCTCATGATGATCAGGCCGTTGCCGCTCCGCCCGAACTCCGCGGCGTAGTTGTTGGACTCGACCTTGAACTCGCGCAGCGATTCGACCGGCGGGTTGAGGTTGAGCTGGGCGATGCCTAGCGCCATGTTCTGCACGACGCCGCCGTCGAGGTGCCACATCTGGTTGCGGGACCGGCCGCCTGCCATGGAGAAGAAGGGCAGGTCGTAGAGCCCGCCGCCGGAGGTGGCGAACGTGACATTACCAGCCAACTTGATCAATTGGCCGGCTTGGCGGCTGCCAACGGGCATTTGGGCGACGGTGGTGCGCTCGATGAACTGACCGACGGTCGTGTTCTCGGTTTCGAGCAGCGGGGCGGAACCTGTCACCTCGATGGTTTCTGTGATCTCCCCGATTTCGAGTTGGATCGTCACGGTCTTGGTCAGGCCCGTCTCCATGACTAGCCCCGACTGGCGGTAGGTCTTGAACCCAACGGACTCGCAGCGCAGTTCATAGGTGCCAGGCTGCACCAGCGTAAAGTTGAAGCCGCCGGATTCGTTCGATTGGGTGGTGGCCAACACGCCGGTGTCGGCATTGGCCAAGATCACGTCGGCGGCCACTATGACCGCGCCGGTCGTGTCAGTCACGGTGCCGGTCAGGCCGGACTGCTGGGCGAGGACTGGCGAGACCGCGAGCAAGATTGCGGTGCCGACTAGGACAAGAAGAGAACGTGCGCGCATTGCGATGCTACCCCCTGGTTGTGCATAACGCAGGACCCGGTTCGGGTCGCAAAAAACTTACGCAACATGCTACCACGAGGGTTCAGGCCGGCTCAACGTTGCACTTGAGCGCGGCTTTTCCGAGAGCGATCTGCCTGAATGCACTGATCGCAACCGCTGTCTCCCCGTAGCGGGCACGCAGGCCAGCCCGGTCGAGGCTTCCGGGATGGCCGGCAGCGCGACGACGAAGGCAGCGCCGCCTATCCGGCGTCGTTGTAGCGCTCCGCCTCCTCAGTTGGGGCGCTTGTCGACGCCCCGACCTGCAAGCGGTCCAGAGCGCCCTCGCAACCCGACCCGCTGTGCGGCGAATCGCTGCTCTATCGCTACCAGAGAAACTTCAGCTGGAACCGAAACGTGCGCCCGTCATTGAGCGTGTTGTTGATTTGGCCGAAGTTCGGCGAGGAGAGTCCCTTCCCTGGCTCGGCGAACTGCGGCGTGTTGAAGAAATTGATCGCCTCGGCACGAAGCTCGATTGACCATTCCGGCCCGATCCGGAAGCGGCGCGAGAGCGAAGCGTTGACGTTGGCGATCTTGCCCTTGCGGAAGGTGTTGCGCCCGAGGCTGCCGGCCTGCTCGGCGGGCGCGTTGATAAAGCGAAATGCGCTGCGCGGCAGTTGCGACTCCGATGTGTCCGGCGAGCCGACGACACGTCCGAGCACCGAGGGGTCAACTACCATCGGCCGGTCGCCCTTGCGCCCGTCGATGTTGCCGAAACCGGGGCCGTCGGAGCCCGACTCTACTGTGAAGGGTGTCCCCGACTTGAGCAGTGTCACGGTCGAGAGTGTCCAATTGCTTAGGAGCCTCCCTGGCCAATGGGGTGTCAGGCCGCGAGGCACCGTGTAGCTTGCCTGGAGCAGGAACGCGTGCGGTTGGTCGAAGTCGCTCAGTCCCTTCAGGTCGCGCTGAGATTCCGGTTCCGTCTGGGAGACAGCGATCCGAGCATCGGGCCCGGATGCCGTGTTGGTATAAGAGCCCCCTAGGTCGATGGACTTGCTCAGCCAGTAGGAAGCGTTTAGCGACAGGCCCCGCCAGCTTGGCGCCGACAGGGTGACGCGTCCTGCGTCGAAAAAGCCCCGCGACCCGTTGTGGATGAACAAGTGCTCGAAAATGCTCTGGTCGGGGCGCCGCTCATTGATGTTTTGGATCGTCGAAACCATGCCGGGAACCTCGCGGGCGCGATTCAAGAAGTACGTGATGATCAGCTTGTGGGCTCGGCTTCCGACGTAACCAACCTGGACGCGCCAGTCAGCGGCGAGGCGCTTCTCCCAGCTGAAGTTGTACTGGTGCGCGTACGGCACGGTCAGATCCGGGCCCGGCTCGACCCGGCTCGAACGGGCGTTTGGGTCGCGCTTGGAGTGATCGACCAAGGAGCGCCAATTCGCAAGAGGCGGCTGGATGAAGATCGACGTCACGGTGTGCGGCGGGTTCAGGCGGGCCTGGCCGTAGGTGACCGGAAACAGGTCGCCGTAGTGCGACGCAAAGTTGCCTCTCAGCACGCCGGCACCAGCGGCAAGGCGGTAAGCGAATCCGAATGAGCCGGCGACGTTGTTCAGGTCGGGATCCATTGCCAGTTCGGTCTTCCCAGTGACATCGACTGGGCGTGTAAAGGGCTCGTAGCGGATGCCGAGCTGCAGCGTCAGGCGCTTGGTCGCTTGCCAGTGGTCGCCCAGATAGAACTTGTTCGACCAGTTGCGGAACCCTCGGTAGGTCGATCCGAGGGAGACCGCCATGCGGCTCGGCAACCCCAAGCGGAGGTTGGTGATGGCATCGTTGCCGAAGTTCGCGGCGAACAGGAGGAGTCCGCGACCGCTGTCTGGCTCCTCGCCGTTGTACTGCAAGCGAGTCAGGGCGAAGCCCGCCGTGATCTGGTGGCTGCCGCGCGCGTGGCGCAGTGTGGCCGCTTGGCGCCACCGGTTCTGGGCGCGATCGATCGGGATGGTGGGAAAGGGTCCCAGAAACGTGAGGTCCCTGGCACTCATGAAGATCGGGCCTACCGCGCCCTCCGCCGGCAGCAGGAGGGTGCCGAGACGGTCGAAGCCCGTGGAGAGCTGGAGAACCGTCGAGGGCGCGAGCGCCAGGCTCCAGGTGAGACGGGCGGAATGGGATCTGTTGTCGGTGTCGGGATTCTGGCCCTTCACCAGTTGGAAGGCATCGACATTTTGTGCGGTCCAGACGTGTCGAAGCGAGAGCTTGCCCCCGCCGAGGCCGTCGCGGTCTAGCTGGACCCGGGAGGAATCCGTGTTGATCCGCTGCAGGCTGTTCGTGTTGTGGGCGCGGGCAGCAATGTCGGGCCGGTTCGGCGGGACAGCCGGAAACGCGTCGAGAATCCGCTGGACTTCAAGACGGGTGGCGGGATCCTTAGCCAGCGGCGTCCGCTCTTCCGGGAGGGGGATGAGCACATTGCCGTTGACGTTTCCTCGGATCTTGTTCTGGGACACCCCTAAGGTAATTGCGCCCAAGGCGCCCAGAGGTGCGGCGAGGTTGACGCCGTAAAGGTTTTCCCTGGCGGGCCGGACCGAGCCCACCTGAAAGAACGAACGGGCTGAGAAGAGGCTGTTGTTGTGGCGCCAGAAGGCGTCGCCATGGAAGCCGCCGGCGGGAGCGGGCGGGGCATGCACTGGGGGCGTCGGAGGCTTTCCGTATTCGGAACCAAAATAGCCCTGGTTGACGGCGAACTCATCGATGATCGTTGCGGTCGTGCCGAGGCGGATGTTGAGTTCCTTGAGAGCGTTGTTGTCGACAAGGTTGAACTGGACGTTTTCGTTGCGGCGGCTCTCGCCGGATTCCGAGGCCGTCTCCCCTAGGAGGTTGATTTCTGTGCGTTGCGCATCACCGCTCTCGGACTCCTCTGCGCCGTCGCCTTCCGGCTCGGCCTCGGCGCTGCCCGACTCTGAAGCGGCTTGCTGGCCGGCCAGACTTGGAGCGTGCCCGGCAGCGAGGATCAGAAGGAGCCCCGCATGTCCACAGATCAATCGACGTGGCCGCAGCATCCAGCCGTATCATCGTATCAACAACCTCCTGGCTAGGTGATGACGCTAGCGCCGAGTCACAGTTGACACAGGGGCGGCGGTCTGGGAGCGGGCCCACGAGGTGCGGGCGGTGCTGCTGGAGGCCTGCGTGGAGGGATCGCGACCGGACGCAAGCTCGAAGGCAGCGGGCTGGCAGTGCCTGGGGAGGACGGCGAGCTGGCTGCCGTCGAAGCGCCCGCGGCTTCCCGGCGACGAGCTGCCGTGGCAGGCTTACGTGCAAATGCGGGGCATCGCGCGCTTCTGGCCGTCCTCGTGTGCTCCCTGATCACTCCTACGTCAAGAATGGCTGAACGTTAGCGAGGCTGCGCCCAGACCCATGAAGGCACGTCAGGGAGAAGCGAGCGGGGTTCCAAGCGTCACTCGTTTGTGGACCGCACGCAGCAAGAGCCGTTCTCGTGAGTGGTGGCCTCCGTCGCGACAGATCGAACCGCTGCCGCGAAGCCTCGGTTGAAACCGTTGCTGTCTGAATCGGAAGCGTATCCATGGATTGGACCAGCAAGTCGTGCGCGGTGCTGTCTTACCCGTTGGCCGGGGGCCACTCCGAACGCTGGATTCCTAGCCGGACTTGTCGGACAGGCGCAGTCGCGCTTCCAATTCGCGGATCCGTCGATTCGCTTCGTTGCGCTCCTGCACGGCCTCGTTGCGCTCACGCACGGCCTCGTCGCGCTCCTGCACCGTCATCAGTCGCGCTGTCGCTTCGGCCTTGGCCTTTCGCTCCGCTTCGTCGCGCTCGCTTGCGGTTGTTTGCAGCGCCTCACTGGTTTCCGTGTGCGTCAGCATGTCCTGCCCCAGCCGTGGATCATGGAAGCGCAGCAGCCACCGCTCCGCCCGCAACTCCAGCCCCAGTGCCTCGCTCCGGTGCCAGCCAGCCGCTCGCACGGCCCGCACGCGCTCGTAGCGTCCACCCTCCAGCCGCCAGCCCTCCAGCCGCCCCGGGATCAGCTCGCCCAGCGGGTCGAAGCGCCAGTATTCGGGCACACCCACCCGCTCGTATGTCGCTCGCTTGCTCGTCGCGTCTCGGCGGCTCGTGGAGGTCGACGCCACCTCCACCACGAAGCTCGGCACCACGCCGCCCTCCTCCCACAGCAGATACGATTTGCGCCACTCCTTG
>LXNJ01002217.1_pt1 | contig 10810 bp, 10 predicted proteins | sample 809081 | NCBI WGS metagenome assembly LXNJ01 (sample SAMN04870510, study PRJNA318959) | sponge metagenome | biome: sponge; feature: marine sponge reef; material: water | host: Petrosia ficiformis | place: Greece: Milos, Mediterranean Sea | collected 2013-05-29 | depth 5-7 m
GAAGAGATCGCCCCGGTCGGCGAGGCCCAGCTTGGGGAAGGGGCCGAAGAAGCCGTGCTCGTACAGTCCGTAGCCCTCCTGCGGGCCGCGGACCGGGTCCTCGTAGGTGAAGCGGGCTACCGAGTCGACCACGCCGTACTGGCCCAAGCCCCGGATCTCGCTGACCCTGTACGACAGGGCCTGCTCCACCAGCTCCTCGCCCTGCCACATGCCGTGGCGCCAGTCGGGCTCGACTCCGTAGCCCGCGCCGATGGAGATGAAGTTGGTGGCCAGCGGCTCGACGTCAACGGTGATCGGCCCGCCGGGCGCGTCACCGAATGCGATATGGGACCCCGACAGCAGGCGGCTGCCGCTGATGGTGTCGTGGGTCCACTCGGGGCGCCCGAGGTAGTCGCGGGGCCGCTCGGGATCGGTCCAGACCCGCATCCCGGTCTGCATGGTCCGGTTGCCGTCGGGCTCCTCGTGGCACAGGTAGATGACCCAGTGGTCGCCGAAGTCGGCCGGCATGTAGTTCCACATGCCCGGAAGCGCCGAGATGGTCTGGCGGAGGCCGTCGGGCTGCTTCTCGCCCACGGGGCGCACGCCCCACGACCGGTCCCTGGCCCCGCCGCAGCGGTCCGGGGTGACCGCGACATCGGTCCCGGCGACGTTGAGGGTTCCCTCCCAGCGGCCGAGCTGCGCGAACCGCTGGGTGTTGAACACGACAGTGCCACGGGCCCGCAGGAATTGGCGGGGCTCCTCGAAGGGATCGATCGGGGAGGTCCAGGTGACGTCCATGGCCAGCTGGGAGTCGGCCGGCCGCCCGGGCTCCACGATCACTCGCAGCTTGCGCAGCGGCTCGACCACCTCGATGCGCACCGGCCCGACCGAGATGTCGGCCCGGTCGGTCAGCGGCTTGCTGGCCCGCACCACGTGGTGGTCGTCGCCCATCGTGACCGCCAGGTAGGCGTCGGTAGTGCCCAGATTGGGGTACTGACCGAGCCCGAAGATGGCGAAGTACTCGCCGCTGGACGGATGCAGGTTGAAGTAGTAGCGGTCGTAGAAGTTGCGGTCCGAGGTCACCGGGTGGCGCACGTACTCGGAGGACTGGTGGACGGGGAAGTCGTCCCACGCCGAGATGGATCGATACGAGTTCATGGCGGGAACGCTAGCTGCGCCCCGCTCACCGCCCGCCCTCGTCGTCGCGGTACCATCGCCGGCCATGAGCAGGACCCGGGTGCCGGCGGTGGAGGGGCTGTTCACCACCGACGACGAGCCGCGGCTGATCGGGGGCCGGGTGCCGGGCACCGAGTCGTACTTCTTCCCCAAGCACCTCGGCGGCGCCGACCCTCGGGTCGGTCCGGTCGAGCTCGAGGAGGTGCTGCTCAGCCGGCGCGGACGGGTGTGGTCCTACACGACCAGCCACTACCCGCCGCCGCCGCCGTTCGTGGTGACCTCCGAGCCTTACGAGCCGATCACCATCGCGGCCGTGGAACTCGAGGCCGAGAAGATGGTGGTACTGGGGCAGTGCGTAGCCGGCGTCGGGCCCGACGACCTGGAGGTGGGCATGGAGATGGAACTCACCACCGACACCCTCTACCGCGACGACAACTGCGACTATCTGGTCTGGAAGTGGCGCCCGGTGGCGGCCACGGCACTGGGGGACTGAGCCATGGACGAGATCGCCGTCCTCGGCGTGGGGATGCACCCGTGGGGCAAGTGGGGCCGCAACTTCACCGAGTACGGGGTGGCCGCCGCCCGTGACGCCCTCACTGACGCCGACGTCGACTACGCGGATGTCGGCTTCGTGTCGGGCGCGGTGACAGTGCGCTGCGGCTACCCGGGTTACGTGGCCGGCTCGACCTTCGCCCGCGCGATGGGCTTCACCGGCGCCCAACTGGCCAGCAGCTACTCGGCGTGCGCCTCGGGAGCCACCGCGCTGCAGGTAGCCCGGGGCCAGATCCTCTCCGGCGCCTGCGACGTCGCGCTGGTGGTGGGAGCCGACACCACCCCCAAGGGCTTCCTGGCCCCCAACGAGGGCCATCGCCCCGACGACATCGACTGGCTGCGGTTCCATCTGGTCGGTGCCACCAACCCCGTCTACTTCGGCCTGCACGCCCGCCGCCGGATGGACCTCTACGGGGCCACCACCGACGACTTCGCCATGGTCAAGGTCAAGAACTCCCGCCACGGGGCCCACAACCCGAGTGCCCGCTTCACCAAGGAGTACGGCCTCGACGACGTGCGCAACTCGCCGGTGGTGTCCGACCCGTTGCGGCTGCTCGACATCTGCGCCACCTCCGACGGGGGAGCGGCCCTGGTGGTCTCGTCGATGGAATGGGCCCGCGACCACGGCCACCGCAACCCGGTGCGGGTGGCAGGGATCTCCACGGTGTCGCCCACCTACCCGGACCCGGTGATCGACCTGCCGTACCTGGCCGCGGACTCGCTGGCCGGCTCGACCACCGCAACGGTGGGATTCAAGGAGTCGATCGGCGCCCGGGCCTACGCCGAGGCCGGGCTGGGTCCCGACGACATCGACGTGGCCGAGGTGTACGACCTGTCCTCGGCCATGGAGCTCGACTGGTACGAGCAGCTCGGATTCTGCGCCATCGGCGAGGCCGAGCAGTTGCTGAGGGACGGCGACACCGCCATCGGCGGGCGGCTGCCCGTCAACCCCAGCGGCGGCCTGGGCGCCTTCGGCGAGGCCGTGCCGGCCCAGGCCATAGCCCAGGTGTGCGAGCTGGCCTGGCAAGTCCGGGGCACCGCGGGTGCCCGGCAGGTGGAGGGAGCCCAGGTGGGTATTACCGTCAACCAGGGCCTCTTCGGCCACGGCTCCTCGGTCATCGTCCGTCGCTGACGGCCCGTTCGGCCACGGCCATCACGCCGGTCTGCAGCCAGCATCCGCAACAAATCCGATGACCTCCCCTAGAGTCGCGGGCCGCTACCGGGGCGGCGATCGGCGCCGTCGGAGCAAAGGAGCAACGAAGAAATGAACAAGCGTGATGTTGTTGGTGCTGTGGCTCTCAGAGCCGGCGTGTCCCAAGCCGATGCCGCGAAGTGCATCGACGCACTCCTCGAGCTGGCCTGCGACCAGGTCGCTGCCGGAGGCGAGGTCAACCTGACCGGATACCTGAAGATCTCGACGGTGCAGCGCGCCGCCCGGATGGGACGGAATCCGCAGACGGGCGAGTCGGTGTCGGTTCCCGCCTCCACCGGCGTGAAGATCCAACCCGGCGCCAGGCTCAAGTCCGCGGCCAGGGGCTGAACCCTCGCCCCCGGCCCGGGACGATCATGGGCCTGCCCCGTCCCGAAGAGGTCATCGCTCACCGCGAGCCGTTCCTGTTCGTGGACGAGGTAACCGAACTGGTCCCCGGAGAACGGGCCCGTGGCCGCTGGCATCTGCGCGGCAACGAGCCCTTCTTCGAGGGCCACTTCCCGGGGGTGCCCACCGTCCCCGGAGTGCTCATGTGCGAGGCCATCGCCCAGCTCGGCGCGGTGGCTCTGCTCTCCGACGATCGCTATGCCGGGCGGCTGCCGCTGTTCGGAGGCATGGACCGGGCCCGCTTCAGGCGCCAGGTCCGGCCCGGAGACACGCTCGAGCTCGAAGCAGAGATGACCCGTCTGTCGAGCCGGGCCGGCCGGGGCTCGGGGCGGGCGCTGCTCGACGGGAAGGTCGCCGCCGAGTGCGACCTGATGTTCGTGATCGCTGACGCCTGACCGGCGCAATCGCGCTATCCGGCCGGGGCGATCACCAGCGTGCCGTTGTGGCCCCCGAAGCCGAAAGAGTTGGAGATCGACACGCCCGGCTCCCAAGGCGCCGGCTCTCCCGTCACCACACTGATCGGCGGTAGCTCGGGATCCAGCAAAGTGAGTCCGGCGGTGGGCGGTATCAGACGCTTCTGCATGGCCAGCACCACCGCCAGCGCCTCCAGAGCGCCGGCGGCTCCCAGGCTGTGGCCGGTGACGCCCTTCGTCGACGTGACCAGCGGTCCCGGCGAGGTTCCGAACACCTTCGACAGCGCCTCGGCCTCGGCCGCGTCGTTGAGATCAGTTGATGTGCCGTGGGCGTTGACGTGGACCACGTCTACAGGTCGCACGCCGGCGTCGTCGAGCGCGAGCTGCATGCAGTGGACCGCGCCGCTGCCGCCCGGCGACGGCGCGGTGATGTGGTGGGCATCGGCCGTCGATGCCGAGCCGAGCACCTCGGCGAGGATCGTCGCGCCCCGAGCCTGGGCCGTGTCCCAGTCCTCCAGGACCAGCGCGGCCGCGCCCTCGGCCATCACGAACCCGTCCCGGCCGGCGTCGAAGGGACGGCTGACGCCGCTGGAGGACAGTGCGGTCATGTTGGTGAAGCCGGCCATCGCGGTGGGCGTGAAGGGCGCCTCGGAACCCCCCGCCAGCACGACGTCGCAGCGGCCGTCAGCGATGAGCCGGGCCGCGTTGCCCACCGCGTGGGTACTGGCCGCGCACGCGGTGACCACGTTCTCGGAGGGACCCATCCAGCCGTAGCGCATCGAGAGGGTCGCCCCGCCGGCGTTGGCCATCATCATCGGGACCAGGAACGGTGACACCCTGCGGGCGCCCTTCTCCTTCAACACCCCGATCTGGTGCTCCAGGGTGGTGATGCCGCCCACGCCGGTGCCGATCATGGTGCCGCAGCGGGTCGGGTCGGCCTCTGTCTCGCCGGCCTGGGCGAGGGCCTGGTCCGCGGCTGCCACCAGGAACTGCGTGTAGGGGTCGGCCCGGCGGGCCTCCTTCGGGCTCTCGAAGTGGTCGTTCGGGTCGAAACCGGTGACCCGCCGCTCGCCCACGGGCGCGGCGCTGCACAAGCCCTCGAAGTAAGCCTCCGCGCCGATGCCGGCCGCCGACACTACGCCGAGGCCGGTTACCGCTACTCGCCTGCGATCAGGGCTGCCCATCAGGGCTGCGACCCCATCAGAGTTTCGATGTGACCAGCTCGAAGGCCTCCGCGACGGTGCCCACGCCCTCGAGTTCTTCCTCGTCGACATTCACGTCGAACTCTTCCTCGAGGGCCATTACCAGCTCGACGATGTCGAGGCTGTCAGCATCTAGGTCGTCTGCGAAGTCTGCCTCGGGCACCACATCGGCCTCGTCCACCGACAACACCTCAACGGTGCACTGCTTGAAGCGCTCGAAGTTCTCATCCACGGTCCTGTCCTTCCATTTCCTGGCTTGCGGTCGGGCCGGTGTCGCTGCCGCAGACGGCGCCTCAGCCCATCGAGAGGCCGCCGTCCACAGCAAGAACGATACCGGTGAGGTAGCTCGCGTCCTCAGACACCAAGAACTCGACGGCCGCTGCCAACTCGTCGGGGTCTCCGACCCTTCCGAGCGGGACGCGCTCCACTATTGCGCCGAGCTGGTCGTCGTTGAGTGCGGCCAGCATGTCGGTGCTGAAGGCCCCGGGGGCGATCACGTTCACGGTCACGTTGCGGGACGCGAACTCCTTGGCCAGCGACCGGGCCAGGCCGATCAGCCCGGCCTTGGAGGCCGCGTAGTTGGCCTGGCCGGCCTGGCCGGCGATGCCCGACACCGACGAGATGAAGACGATGCGGCCCCAGCGGGCTCGCACCATCGACCGGACCGCCTGCTTGGCCACCCGGAAGGCGCCCGCGAGGTTGGCGTCGATCACCGCGGCGAAGTCGTCCTCCGACATGCGCAGCACCAGCTTGTCGCGTGTGATTCCGGCGTTGCACACCACGATCTCGGGGGCCCCGAGCCGCTCGGTCGTCTCGGCCAGGGCGGCCGCGACCGACTCGGCGTCGGTCACGTCACAGCGCACGCACGTCAGGTTGTGGGCGTCGGCGTCGGGGGGCGGCTCGCTGCGGTAGGTCACCGCCACCCGGTACCCGGCCCGGCTCAACCGCCGGGCGGTAGCCAGTCCGATGCCCCGGTTGCCGCCGGTGACCAGAGCCACCCGCGGGGCGGGTCCGTCGGCCCCGCCCTCTGCGTCGCTCACGAGTTGCGCCTCACCACCGGACCACCGTGGACGCCCAGGTCATGCCCGCCCCGAAACCGGTCATCACCACGATCGCTCCGGGCTTCAGCGCCCCGTCGGCGTGGGCCTTGGCCATCGACAGCGGGATGGTGGCTGCGCAGTTGTTGCCGGTGTGGTCGATGACGTTGTGACTCTTGGCGAAGTCGATGCCGCTGCGTTTGCAGATGGCCTCAATGATCCTGATGTTGGCCTGGTGGGGGAGCAGGACGTCGACCTCTTCGGGACTGACGCCGGCCCGGTCGAGAGCGGTGAGTACCGATTCGGACACGGCCCGGACCGCCACCTTGAACACATCGCGGCCCTCCATCGTGATGAAGGAGTCGTGGTCGCCCATCAGCAGCCGCCGGTGATTGCCGTCGGCGCCCAGATCCCATCCCAGCAGCGTGGGGTGGTCGGTGCGCTCCAGGACCACGGCCCCGCCGCCGTCGGCGAACAGGATGGCGGTGCCCCTGTTGGACCAGTCGGTGAGCGGCGACAGCGCGTCGGCGCCGATGAGCAGCACCCGCTGCGGGCCGCTGGGCGCGTCGATCATGGCGTTCGCGGTGACGAACCCGTAGGTGAAGCCGGCGCAGGCCGCGTTCAGGTCGAAGGCCCCGCAGCCGAGTCCCAGCTCGGCGTGGGTGACCGCCGCGGTGCCCGGCACCCGCTGGTCCGGCGTGGTGGTGGCCAGGATGAACAGGTCGATGTCGTCGGGTCCCAGACCGGCCATCTCCATGGCGGCCCGGCCGGACTCGATGGCCATGGTGGAGGTGGGCAGGCCGATACGGCGCTCGCGGATGCCGGTGCGCTCCCGGATCCACTCGTCGCTGGTGTCCATCATCGCGGCCAGGTCGTCGTTGGTGAGGACCTTCTCAGGCAGCGAAGTGCCGATCCCGATCACCCTTGCGCCCATCAGACTTCCCCCATCGGTTCGGTAGATCCTGTCAGATTGTCCGCAGCCATGCGATCGGCTGGCTGGCCGTGACCCGTTCGCCCTCCAGAGCCAGGACCCCCATCAGCTCCCCCGCGAAGGGGCTGCGAACGTCGTGGTCGCCGACCCGGCCGATGAGATGGCCGACACCGACCGACGCTCCCACGGCGATCCCCTCGCCGGCCTCGAAGACGCCGTTGGCGGGACTGACCACCAGTCGCTCGGTGGCGAACAGGTACTCGCCCTCGAGGGCCGCTGAGCCGCTCGCCGGTGTGGCGGCCAACGCCTCCAGCAGGCTGTCGAGGTCCTCGGGAACGGCCACCGACAGAGGCCGGGTGCCCTTGAGGGTGCGCTTGACGAGACGTCCCAGGACCTCCCCGGGTCCAAGCTCCACGAAGGTGGTGAACCCAGCGTCATTGAGGGTCATGAGCGTCTGGCGCCACCGCACGGGGCTGGTGAGCTGAGCCTTGAGCAGGTCCGGCCATTCGACGCCACGGCCGTGGTCTGCCCCGTCGACGTTGGCCACAACCGTTCCCTCGGGGTCGCGGAACTCGGTGCGGTCGATGGCCTTGGCCAGCCGGTCCCGGGCCGGCGCCATGAACGGCGTGTGGAAGGCGCCGCCCACCTGAAGGGGCATGACCCGTTTGGCGCCGAGCTCGCGGGCTATGGCCGCAGCCTTGTCGATGGCCTCATGGGTACCCGCGATTACGGCTTGGCCGGGGGCGTTGTGGTTGGCCAGCCACACCTCGCCGGGGGCCCGGCTGCAGGCGATCTGCACGTCGTCGTCGTCGAGGCCGAGGATGGCCGTCATCGTGCCCTCCCGCTCGTCGGCGGCGGCCTGCATGGCGTTGCCCCGCTCGGCCACCAGCGCGGCGGCGTCACCGAAGTCGAGCACACCGGACGCGGTCAGCGCCGAGTACTCGCCCAGGCTGTGGCCGGCGTGGCCGGCGGCCTCGGTGCCGAGTCGGGTCACCGCGTCGAGCGTCACCATCGACATCACGAAGGTCGAGAGCTGGCTGTTGCGGGTCTCGGTCAATTCCGCGGCGTCGGCGGTCAGCAGCAGGCGGGCCACGTCGCGGTCGGTGACCTCGGACGCCTCCGCCACCAGCTCCCAGGAGGGGTGATCGATCCAGGCCTCGCCCATGCCGGGCTGCTGCGAGCCTTGGCCCGGATACATGAAGACGATCATCGGTGGATCTCCCTCACCGCGAAGATGGACCCGCCGATGTTCCGGCCCGGTTCATGTTCAGACTCTCCGCGGCCCGTTCGCGTTTCACTGGAGTTGGTCATGGCAGGGTTTGCTCGATTCGTTGGCTGGCCGCCCCCGGTGCAAGACCTCAAAGGCTAGACGGCCCGGCGTCGGGTCCTACCTCGCCGGCCGCGGGCCGCAGGATTGCCCGCCGGTAGGCTGCAGCCCGTTCTGGCCCGGATGGCGGAACTGGCAGACGCAGCGGACTCAAAATCCGCCGCCCGCGAGGGTGTGAGGGTTCGAATCCCTCTCCGGGCACTGGCCACGAGGTGTCAAACATCTGCTTGACCGTATGACTTGATATGTGGCAGCATTGGGGCGTGCGGGCGGAAGATCACCCAGAGGGGCCCCTGCTGAGTTCGCTGCCGGCTGCTGCGATCCGGGTCAGCGATTCCAGCAGGGTGCCGCTGGCCACCCAGATCGCACGGCAGTTCATGTGGCAGGTGGCATCAGGCCGGATCGTCGCCGGCAGCCTCCTCCCCCCGATCGCCGAGCTTGCCGACGAACTCGGCGTCAGCGTCCACACGGTCCGAGCCGCCTACCGGCAACTGGCCGACGACGGCATCGTGTCGATCAACCGCGGCTCCCGAACCAGCGTGCTCGGATACGACAGAACTCGCGCCCTGATCCGCAACGACTCCCACCCGAGCTACAGCATCGGAGTGATGGTCCCCGCCTTCACCGACTACTACGCCGACTTCCTCCAAGCCCTGAGCCTGGAGGCCGGGCTCGAGGGATGGCTCCCGATCATCTGCCAGACCCAGCACTACGACGCACGGGTCACCTCGCGGCATCTCGACCAACTCTTCAGCCGCAACGTCGACGGCGTGATCCTGATCCACTTCACCGCGGCCGGCGATGAAGCCGTAGTGGACGTCGTCGAGTCCTCCTCTGCGCTGCGGCCGTTCGTGTTCGTCGACAGCGCCAGCGTCGGAATGGGGTGGCACATCCTGGCCGACCGCGCCACCGACGGCTTCGAGGTCACGACGCACCTGGTCGAGCACGGCCACCGCCGGATCGCCCACATCGCATCGCCGACCGACTCGAGTTCGAACCTCCTCAGCACCGGCTACGGCCGGGCCCTGGCTGCCGCGGGCCTCCCGGCCGACCCCGAACTGGTCGCCAATGTCGTCGACTTCTCGCTGGAAGCGGGGGCGAAGGCGGCGACGCATCTGCTGCTGCAGGACGATCCCCCCACGGCCATCTTCTGCGCCGGGGACATCCTGGCGCTGGGCGCCGTCTCCGCGTCGCATGAACGCGGCCTCCGGGTCCCGCGCGATGTCGCCGTGGTGGGTTACGGCGAGATCCCGTTCGCCCGCCTGGCGGCGCCGCCGCTCTCGACCGTGCGCCTGCCGGCCGACAGGCTCGGCCATGAGGCGATCCGCACATTGCGCCAGGCGATCCACGACGGCGCGCCGCAAGCGCCGGTGACAGTCGCGACTGAACTCGTCTTCCGGGAGTCCTGCAACTGCTCGACCCGTCCGGACGGGCGATCCGAGACGATCTCGACACAGAGATCGACCAACAAAGGGGGAAACCAATGAGACGTGCGAAGCACTGGAGCACCGGCCTGGCGCTGCTCCTGGCGGTGGCCCTGGTGGCGGCCGCCTGCGGCGACGACGAGGACGCCGCGGCACCCGAGCCGGCGCCGACGGCCGAGCCCGCGGCCGAGGCGCCGGCGGAGCCCGAACCGGCGCCCGAGCCCGAACCGGCGCCCGAGCCCGAACCCGAGCCCGAACCGGAGCCGGCGCCCGAACCTGAGCCCGCGCCCGAACCGGTCTCGGTGTCGCTGCGGCTCCCGTGGTTCCCGAACACGCAGTTCAGCGGCTCATACGTCGCCGCCGCGAAGGGATACTTCGCCGAGGAGGGGCTCGACGTGACGATCAACCCAGGGGGATTCGACGTCAACAGCATCACGCTGGTGGCGGCCGGCTCCGACACCTTCGGACTCCACGACACCGGCTCGCTGCTGTTCGCGGCCGCCGAGGACATCCCGCTGATGACCGTGGCCACCTACTTCCACAAGCACCCGGGCGCCGTCATGGCGCTCGAGGAGTCCGGCATCGAGACCCTCGAGGACTTCGTGGGCAAGCGGATCGGATTCGCCGAGGGCGGGCCGTGGCAGCTCACCCAGGCCATGCTGACGAAGAACGGCATCGACGTCGACGATCTCGAGCAGGTCGCGATCGGCTTCGACCTGGCGCCGATTCTCGACGGCTCGGTCGACCTGAAGACGGTGTTCGCCACCAACGAGCCGATCCTCGCCGAGCTGCAGGGCTTCCCGGCGACAGTCTTCGTCCCCTACGACTACGGGGTCGAGACGTCCGCCAACGCGCTGTTCACCACCCAGGACTACTTCGAGGACAACCCCGAGGTGGTCTGCGGGATGGTCCGGGCGATCGCCCGAGGGTGGGCGTTCGCCTTCGACAACCCCGAGGAGGCGCTCGACATCGTCATCGCCATCGATCCCGAGAACCTCGACCGCGAGAAGGAGGCCCGCAGCCTCGAGGCCATCAAGGACGCCGTGCTCACGCCCGATGCGGTCGCCGACGGCATCGGCTCGATGAAGCACAGCCGCTGGGAGACGGTGGACGAGGTCATGCGCACCTACGGAGGCTTGGACGTCGACGTGGACCTCAACTCGGTCTACTCG
>LXNJ01002218.1_pt1 | contig 10809 bp, 11 predicted proteins | sample 809081 | NCBI WGS metagenome assembly LXNJ01 (sample SAMN04870510, study PRJNA318959) | sponge metagenome | biome: sponge; feature: marine sponge reef; material: water | host: Petrosia ficiformis | place: Greece: Milos, Mediterranean Sea | collected 2013-05-29 | depth 5-7 m
ATCGGGGAGAAATGTGTAGTGGCTCTCTCGTTGTCTTTGGGTATGGGGTCGACTTTAGTTTTGCTGTGAATGCCGATGGACAGGGGTGTGTTGAGGTTGACGTTCCTCCCGATTTTCCGGTGACTATACCAGAAATTCCTTGCTTTAATACTGGTCAGGAACTTGAGGATATCCTCGGCCCTTTTGGAGTTTCCGACGACGTTGATGTCACCAAGAATCCCGATGGCAGTTGGACGATTAACAGCTTCCCGACCGATCTATGAGAATATGCTGGCGTCTTTCTTGCTCCGCTTTTGCTTTGGGCTCACGGTCTTGGGTCCGTCTCTGGCGCATGCCCAACCCTCCAGTGTCCTGGAGATTCCCGGCAACGGGACCACCGTGTCGGGCGTCGGGATGATCTCGGGCTGGAAGTGTGAGGCCGGGGACATCACCATCAGCCTCAACGATGGAGAGCCTATTCCCGCGACGTATGGGTTGCCCCGTGCAGATACCAGCGGGGTCTGTGACAATGATGGGAATAACGGATTCTTCAGCTACACGAATTGGGGCAACCTCGGTGATGGAGAACACACGGCCGTCGTCTACGATGATGGCACGGAGTTTGCCCGGAGCACGTTCACGGTGACAACCCTTGGGACGGAGTTTCTGACAGGAGCGAACACCCAGGTCAGTGTCACGGATTTCCCCACACCTGGTGAGACCACGACCTTTCAGTGGAATGAGGCGACTCAGCATCTGGAAGCGGACTCGCGGGACCCGGCATGTAGAGAGACGCTCACGATGAATCCGGGAGAGACGTGCCGTGGCTCCATCCCGCTTGAACTTGAGACCTCCCGCCTGGGTGAGATCAGCACCGGCTTTAGTTTTTCTGTTGAGGCTGAGGGCCGGGGGTGCATAAGTATCAGCGGCATTCCTGCATTCAATTATTGCTATTCGGTCCGCCTGCCGGATGTTCTGGGTAAGATCGGGGTTTCTGTCATCAGGAATGAGGATGGGAGTTGGACCATTGATCGCTTCCCATTTGTTGATCTTGGGGAGTGCGTTATTGACTTAACGGTGAAGCCGGGAGAGACGTGCCGTGGCTCCATAGACCTTCCCGTTGGCGATATTGACTTTACTTTTTCTGTTGAAGACAGCGGACGAGGGTGTATCGAGGCCGAGGTGGATGTGCCTTTCGTGGGTGATGAGGACATCGATGCGTGCTTTGATACCCGTAAGGATTTCCAAAAGATTCTTGACAAGATCGACGATGTTATCGAAATCGGCGCTTTTGCCGCCAAGAATGCCGATGGAAGTTGGACTATTCTCGACTTCCTGTAGGCATGTCTCCTTATAGCCGGTCTCTGAACCTCATGGCTCAGGCGCCGGCCGCTCACCGAGGGCTGTGAGCAGTTCCTGTCGGACGTAGGTGTCTCGTTCGCGGTCCAGGACGGTCTTGAGACTATCCGTTTGAGCCAGGCGGCCCAGCGCCCAGGCCACATGACCTCGGATCAGGGGTTCGGGGTCGTGGAGGGCTGCTTGCAGCGGGTCAACCGCGGCGGGGTTGCCGCTATTGCCCAGGGCCACGGCGACGTTGCGCAGCAAACCGCGGCGCTTGGTGCGCCACACCGCTGAGCGCCGAAAACGGGCACGAAAGCCGTCCTCGTCCAGTTGTAATAGCTCAGGCAGGGACGGAAACAACTCGTCCACCAAGTCGTGGCGGGGCTGGCCGAACTTGGTATTCCAGGGGCAGACTTCCTGGCAGATGTCGCAGCCGAAAATCCAGTTGCCGAGCTTGGGGCGTAGCGCGTGCGGAATCGGACCGCGATGCTCGATCGTTAAATAAGAAATACACAAGGGCGACTTGAGGACATAGCCCGTCGCCAGGGCGTCGGTCGGACAATCATCGAGGCAGCGCGTACAACTGCCGCAATGGGCGCTCGGCATGCCTTCGCCCTCAAGGTCGAGGCTGACGAGAATCTCGGCCAGAAAAAACCACGAGCCCATGGCTTTATGCAGCAGCATGGTGTTTTTGCCGAACCAGCCCAGGCCGCTGCGATACGCCCAGTCGCGCTCCAGCAAGGGGCCGGTGTCCACATACGGCCGGGCCCAAATCCCCGGTCGTTGGTCTTTCAGAAAGGCAACAAACTGTTTCAGCTTTTTTGTGATGACATCGTGATAATCCGCTCCAGCCGCATAGGCGGCCATGCGACCCCGCAGCTCGTGTTGCCAATGCACCTCGGGCAGCACGGGCGGAGAGTAGGGGAAGCCCAGGCAGATGACACTGCGGGCCTCCGGAAACGGAATATGGGGATCAATGCGTCGTTGGGGTTGCCTGGCTAAATACTGCATCTCGCCGGCAAAGCCCTGAGCCAGCCAGTCGCTGAAAAACGACGCGCGTGGCAGCACGGACAGACGCGTGAAACCGCACAGGGTAAAGCCGAGTTTGGCTGCGTAGGTCCGAATTGCGTTTTCGAGTGACACGGCTTTGTGGTAGCATACACGCATCCGGGTCAAAACGGGCACAGGGATTGACGCGGGGCAAGATAGACCTTATCTATCTCCTTTAAGGAGGCCGGTATGGACAATCTGGATCAAGAGACACAACTCCAATCCAACGATACGCCGCAGGAGGTGGTTCCCCCATCTGATGGGCCGGCCCTGTCGCTGTCTGACCTGGCAGTCGAAAAAGTGAAAGAGACCATGCTCAAGGAAGGCATGCCGGAGGGCGGGTTGCGGGTCTCGGTGGTCGGCGGGGGCTGTTCCGGCTTCCAGTATAGCCTCGGTCTGGATGCTACTGCGCGGGAGGATGACATTGTGGTCGAACAGGGTGGTGTCAAACTGTTCGTTGACCCCATTAGCCACCAGTATGTGCATGGCACTATGCTTGATTACGTCAATGGGCTGCATGGGGCGGGCTTCAAGTTCGTCAACCCGAATGCGTCTCGGACCTGCGGCTGCGGCTCGTCGTTCTCAGTCTGAGTCTTTCTTCCCCAACTGAGGAAATATCTAAGGGCATGGAACTCTCCATGCCCTTTTGCTTTTCATGCCCCGCTTCGCTCATCTCATTTTCGATCTCGACGGGACCCTGGTTGATACCAAGGCCGACCTGGCGGCAGCAGCCAATCATATGTTGCGGGAGCTGAACCTTCCGCTCTTGTCCGTCGCCCAAGTGGAAAGCTTTATCGGGCTCGGCGCGCGTGTGCTGATCGAACGGGCGCTGGGCCAAGAGCGGGAAAATCTGGTCGCGGACGGCTTCGCGCTCTTTATGGACTATTACGACACCCATCTGCTCGATCAGACCAGAGCCTATCCAGGTGTGGAAGCGCTGCTCGCGGCCGCACGCGCCCAGGGGATGAGCCTGTCTGTTTTGACGAATAAGCCGGAACAGCCAAGCCGGGCAATTCTGTCGGGCCTGGGTTTGATGGATTATTTTAGTGCGGTCATTGGCGGGGATACCCTGCCGAAGAGAAAACCCGATCCGGGAGGGATTTTCGTGCTACAGCAAGCGGTTGGCCGTGCTCTCACTGAGACGCTGCTGATCGGTGACTCTGAGATTGATATGCGCACGGGCCAGGCCGCCGGCATTGCCACCTGTGGGGTGACGTGGGGATTTGGACACGCGGGTTTTGAGAGCTGCCCGCCCACGTTTCTGGCTGAAACGGTACCGGCCCTTCAGCAGATTGCTGTGGGTTGGTCGCTACCCCCCTAACGGCCTGCGCAGTCGCTCGGCCATGCGGACCGCTTCCATCGTCTCTTTGACATCATGGGCGCGGATGATGTGGGCTCCGTTAGCCACCGCGATGGCAGCACAGGTCAGCGAGCCAATGAGACGATCCTGGGCCTTGGGTTGGTCCAGAATTTTCCCAATAAAGGACTTGCGCGAGGCTCCGACGAGAAGGGGAAATCCTAACGACCGCAGGTCTGTGAGCGCCCGCAGCACCAGGCAATCCCACTCATCCCAGGCAATCCCAGGCTCACGAAAAAATCCAATACCAGGGTCGAGCACGGTCTGTTGCGCTGGAATGCCGGCTTGCTCCGCGCGCGCCAGACTGTCCCGCAGGGCATTCTTGATACGCTCCAAAGGGGGGCCACTGTGGGGACGCTGCTCACTCGCCATCAGAATCGCGCCGGCTCCGGAACGGACAATCAGCGGGGCCATAGCCGGATCATTCCGCAAACCACTGACATCGTTGACAATCCGGGCGCCCGCCCGCAGGGCGGCCTGGGCCGGCTGGGACCGCTTGGTATCAGCCGAAATTGGAATCGAAACAGCCGCCGCGGTGGCTTCAACGGCCTGGGATAAACGTTCGGTTTCTTCTGCTTCTGAAATATCAGTTTTTAGGTACGGGGCGGTGGACATAGCCCCAATATCAATGATATCAGCTCCCTCACCTGCCAGTGCATGCGCCGTTTCCGCTATCTGCTCACGATTGGTATGGATTGAGTCCGGGTAAAAAGACTCAGGGCTGACGTTCAGAACGGCCATAATCCGGACCGGCAGTGTGTCGCCGACCGGAATGCCGGCCAATTGTGCAGAAAGGGAGGGAGGGATGTGGCTCATGAAGGGCATGCTATACTGTTACTGAGCAGAAGTTGAGACCGGCCTGCGGTAGAGACGGCAGGAGCGGCATTTTTTGTTTGCGGGCTCCTATATTTTTCACTACACTACCGTGGCATGAGATAGGAGAGTAGCACTATGAAATTGTACGACTTCCCCCTCAGCCCCTACTGCCAGAAAGTACGCCTCGTGCTGACTGAAAAAGAGTTATCGTACGATAAAGTCTTTGTTGATCTGACCAAGAGCGAACAGCGCAGCCCTGAATTTCTCCGGCTGAATCCGTACGGCAAGGTGCCGGTCCTGATTGATGACGAAGAAGTCATTTACGACTCGACGTTTATTAACGAATATCTTGATGATGAATATCCGCACCCGCCATTGCGACCCGAGCCTTCTGGGGACCGGGCCCGAGTGCGGATGTTTGAAGACTTTGCTGACACGTCCTTTACGGCGCAGTGTGGGATGCTGTCTGCCGAGCTGCGGAAACCCGAAGAGCAAATCGACCACGAGCGCGTCCAGCGCTACCAGGGCGACCTCATTCGCGTGCTCGAATTTCTTGACCGGCATCTGAACGGCAAAGAATATCTGGTTGACGAATTCTCATTGGCCGACCTCGCGTTTACCCCACGGCTGTTGATTCTATCGCAGCTTGGGGTTGAACTCCCGTCGCGGCTCAGACATGTTTCGGCGTGGATTAAACGCCTCCGGCAACGGCCGAGTGTGGACCAGTTGTTGAAGGAACTCAACATGGCGTAGCCTCCGGTACGATCCCGGAGTAGGGAAATCTCGACAGCTTGGATATTTCGTACCTCCAGTGAGAAAAGCGAGGCTGCTGTGTCTGAACTACCCGACATTATTCCAGTTTTTCCGTTGCCGAATGTCGTCCTTTTCCCGCGTGTCCAGCTTCCGTTGCATATCTTTGAGCCGCGCTACCGTGCCATGGTGCGCGATGCCATTGAGGCCGAGCCCTCGCTCATCGGCATGGCCCTGCTCCGGGGTGACTGGCAAGAACAGTATGAAGGCAATCCCCAAGTGTTCCCGATAGGCTGTGTAGGGAAGGTGGTGAAGACCGTGCCGCTCCCGGACGGACGGTTTAATATCCTCCTGCAAGGGCTGCGGGAATATCGCATTCAGGAAGAATTTCACGATAAGAGCTATCGCCAGGCGCGGGTAGAATGGCTCCCCGAGAGAAACCAGACGCTTGAGCCAACGCAACGTGAGGCCATCGGCAGTCTGTTAGCGTCCTATTTGCAGAAGGATGAGGTTGTCCAGAAATTCCTGGCAGACCCCAATATCAACGACGCATTCTTCATTAATTTCTTTGCCTTCCAGCTCGATCTCCTGCCTATCGAGAAACAAAGCCTGCTCGACGCCGCAACGCTCGACGAACGGGCGACCTGCTTACGGGATATTCTTGACTTCAAGTTGTCAGAAAGTCGCTTACCCGAAGGCGGGGGCGGGGGAAAAGATCGTCTCCACTAAAGAACTGCCTTGACAAACACCGGTCCCCTCATAATAGTGAAGTGCGGTACTGCGGTAGCGGTATGTGTGTAGATAGTGGCGAGTCTACTATTATATGGAGGTAGCTAGGACCCCATGCAACGTAAAGAAGAGATGACTTGGTGGGAGCGGCTGTATATCCCGGAAATCGTGCGGGGTCTTGTTGTCACCATGACCCACTTCTGGCGGAATCTGACCCTGCATATCCTGCACGCGCTCGGCTTTGCCAAGGAAACGCGTGCCGCGTATACGGTCCAATATCCGGAAGAGCGCAAGCGTTACCCGGACGTCTACCGGGGGAGTCATCGTTTGACGCTCAAAGAAGACGGCTCGGTCCGCTGCACCTCGTGCTTTCTGTGTGCAACGGCCTGCCCGGCCAACTGCATTCATATCGAGGCCGGGGAGCATCCCGACCCTGACGTAGAAAAATTCCCGTTACGCTATGAAATCGATACCCTGCGCTGCATTTACTGCGGGATGTGCGTCGAAGCCTGTCCGTGTGATGCTATCCGGATGGATACCTATGTGCATCCGCGTATTTGGGGTTATGACCGCCAGGATTTTATCGAATCCAAAGAAGTTCTTATGCATCGTTCCCGCACCCTGGCGACGGGGGGACGGGATTCCATCATGACTGAAATGCTGGAAAGCTATCAGGAAGCAGAGCAGAGAGTGGCCCGGGATATCGGCGCTCCTGGAGCCTGAGGCTCTCTCGCGGAGGCAGAATATGGCAAAGACCTATCAGGAACTCATGACCGAGGCCCGAGACTCCGTACCGGAAGTCACGATTGACGAGGTGCAGGCCCAAATGGAAAACGGCGCGCGGCCAACCTTGCTCGATGTGCGGGAACGCGAGGAGTACCGTGAAGGCCATCTCGAAGGCTCGGTCCCGCTGCCGCGCGGATTTCTCGAAATGCGCATCGAAGAGGCCGTGCCGGATAAGAGTGCACCCATCGTGGCGTATTGCGCCGGTGGCGTCCGCTCGCTCATCGCCGCTCGGACGCTCAAGGAAATGGGCTATGAGAATGTGACTTCCATGTCCGGCGGTTATACGGCCTGGAAAAACGCCGGCTATAAATGGGTGGCGGACCGACAGTTCACCCCAGAGCAGATCACGCGCTATGCGCGTCATTTTACCCTGCCGGAAGTCGGGGAAGCCGGCCAGGCCAAGCTGCTCGATGCCAAAGTGTTATGCGTTGGGGCGGGCGGCCTCGGATCGCCGGTGGCCTTATATCTGGCCGCGGCCGGGGTCGGCACGATAGGGATTGCCGACCATGACACCGTTGATATGAGCAATCTCCAACGCCAGATCCTGCACACCAATGACCGGGTCGGTATGCCCAAGGTGGAATCGGCGCAACTGACCCTGAACGCGCTCAACCCCGATGTGGACATCGTCCAGTTCAAAGAACGCCTCTCTTCTGAAAACGTCATGCGTATTATCGATGGCTTCGACATCGTGGTGAATGGCTGTGACAACTTCCCGACCCGCTATCTCATTAACGACGCCTGCATCATGGCCAAGAAGACGCTCGTCGACGGCTCGATCTTCCAGTTTGAAGGCCAGGTCACGGTTGTCGATCCGACCGAAGGCCCCTGCTATCGCTGCCTGTTTCCTGAGCCACCACCTCCGGGAATGGCTCCGAGCTGTGCCGAAGCCGGCGTACTCGGTGTGCTGCCCGGACTCGTCGGCTGTATGCAGGCGCTCGAAGTGATCAAGATCATTCTCGGCGCCGGAAATCCGCTTGTCGGACGGATGATGCATTTTGATACGCTCAGCTCGGAAATCCGGGTGCTGAAACTGCGCAAAGATCCGAACTGCCTGGTGTGCAGCGAAAACCCGAAAATCACGGAGCTGATCGATTACGAAGAGTTCTGTGGTCTGCGACCGGTCAATGCCGCCTAGCTCGAGGGAATCTGTCTCAGCACCACGATGGATATGGCCGATTCCGTCACCATAAGTGTCAAGCTTTTTGCGGCGCTGAAAAAATACACCCCGCAGGGGAGTCGCGACGGAGTCTCACTCTCCCTGCCCGCTGGGGCAACGGTCCAGGACGCGGTTGATATGCTGAACATTCCACGCGAGCAGGCGGGTATGCTTGTTGTGGGTGATACCTATGTCGAAGTGGGGACGGTCCTTGAAAACGGACTGGAACTGAGCATTTTTCCACCGCTTGCCGGTGGGGTGTGTGGATAGCCACGGATAAGAAGGGCGCATGCCAGGGGATGATAGTGGAAAGGGGCACGGTAGACCGTGTCCCTTTTTTACCTTTAGGGGGAGGGACGAATCGTGAGGGCTGATCTCAACGCTTTACAGGCGACCGCGGACACATTGCGTATCCATTCACTACGTACTACAGCCGCAGCAGGCTCCGGCCATCCGACGTCATGCCTGTCCGCTGCGGATATCATGGCGGCCGTGTTCTTTGCCGACATGCGTTTCGACCCCGCCAATCCGACCCATCCGAGCAATGACCGATTTGTGCTGTCGAAGGGGCACGCCGCTCCCGTCCTCTATGCGGCCCTGGCGGAAGCCGGAGCCCTGCCGCTGGAGCAGCTGCCCTCGCTCCGCAAGTTCTCCAGCGATCTGGAAGGCCACCCCACGCCGCGCATCCCCTGGGTGGGGGCTGCAACCGGCTCACTCGGGCAGGGACTCTCCGTTGGGGTCGGCATGGCGCTGAACGGTAAACGCCTGGATACGCTCGACTACCGTGTCTACGTCCTGCTGGGTGACGGGGAGGTCGCAGAAGGCGGTGTTTGGGAAGCGGCGGCCATGGCGTCGTACTATCAGCTCGATAACCTCATCGGCATTGTTGATGTCAACGGCATGGGGCAGAGCGAACGGACCATGTACAATTTTGACGTGGGGACCTATCAGCGTCGTTTTGCCGCCTTTGGTTGGAACGCGCTCGTGGTTGACGGCCACAATATCGAAGAGGTCATAGCCGCGCTCGACCAGGCCCACGCCACCAAAGACCGGCCAACCATGCTGGTGGCCAAGACCTTCAAGGGCAAAGGCGTCTCTTTTCTTGAGGATAAACCCGGCTGGCACGGAAAGCCGCTCAAGGGGGAGGATCTGGACAAAGCCTTGGGTGAGTTGACGCTCGACCGAAGCGCAGAGGTACCTGATGTGACCCGGCCGCAAACCAACGGGTTTTCCCCGGCTGGTGCCAGCGGAAGCGTCCCCGCCCCGGCCTATGAGTTAGGGGAGAAGGTCGCGACCCGCGTGGCCTACGGAACCGCCCTGGCCAAGCTCGGAGCGGTGGACACCCGGGTGGTCGCCCTCGACGGTGATACCAAGAATTCGACCTTTGCCGAAACCTTCCTCAAGGCCCACCCGGAGCGATATTTCGAGAGTTATATTGCTGAGCAAAACATGGTCGGAGCCGCGGTCGGGCTGGCGGCGTGCGGCAAGATTCCGTTTGCCTCGACGTTTGCGGCCTTTCTCACGCGCGCGTTTGACCATATCCGTATGGCGGCCATCTCCGGCGTGTGTATCAAATACGTTGGCTCGCACTGTGGGGTCTCGATTGGGGAAGACGGCCCGTCTCAGATGGGGTTGGAAGACCTGGCGATGATGCGGGCCATTCCCAACTCGGTCGTACTCTATCCCAGCGATGCGGTGGCAACCGAACGTCTGGTCAGCGCCATGCCCGACCTGCCCGGCACGACCTATCTGCGCACGACCCGTCCGGCAACGCCGGTGCTCTATCCCAATACCGAGGAGTTTCCCATTGGTGGCAGCAAACTGCTGCGGTCCAGCGCTAACGATGTGCTGACGGTCGTTGCCGCCGGGGTGACGCTGCACGAAGCGCTTGCGGCCAGCGAGATGCTGAAAAGCGAAGGGGTGGCTATCCGTCTGATTGACGCCTATTCGGTCAAACCGATTGATGCCCAGGGCCTACTGGCGGCGGCCCGGCAAACGAATAATACCCTGCTCGTGGTTGAAGACCATTATTACGACGGCGGTTTGGGCGACGCCGTGCTGAACGCGGTTGCGGCTCATGCGGTCAAGGTGCACAAACTCGCCGTAAACGGTGTTCCTCGCTCCGGCGCGTCGGCAGAGTTGCTGGATGCCTTTGGCATCAGCGCCCAACATATCGTCGCCCACGTGAAAAAGCTGGCAGCCTAATAAACCCACTTCATACGGAGGACATCTTCCCCCTCGCCCCCTTGGGGGAGAGGGCTGGGGTGAGGGGGAAATAGCCCTATGCTTTCTTGCGGAAGCCGGCGTAGTAGATGGGCTTGCCCGCGTCCATAAACTGACGTTCAAAGTCGGTCAGGATCAACTTGCCGTTCCGATTCCGCTGGTCCCGCTGCCAAGGGAATTGCGCCAGCTCAGGGACTGCTTCCAACTGCTTGACCATTTCGACAAAATACGTCTGGACATCGGTGGCGATCAATATCTTTCCGCCGGGAACGAGCGTGCGGGTGAGCGCAACACAGAAGTCACCCCGAAACAGACGCCGGCGGTGATGCCGCCGCTTCCACCACGGGTCCGGGAAGTAGAGATGAAAGACGGTTACGGATTCGGGCCGAATCAGGGTGTTGAGCACGCAACCGATATCGGCGGCAAGGGCGAGCACGTTACCCGGCTGTTCGCGCTCAATCAGCTCTTTGATCCGGTACACCCGCCGTCTGGAGAACTCGACCCCAAAGAAATTATGCTCCGGCGTGCTTTGAGCCGCCGCCAGGAGAAAGGCGCCTTTCCCAGGACCGATTTCGACTTCAACCGGATTGGCGTTGCCGAATATATCCTCCCAGGCTGG
>LXNJ01002219.1_pt1 | contig 10804 bp, 9 predicted proteins | sample 809081 | NCBI WGS metagenome assembly LXNJ01 (sample SAMN04870510, study PRJNA318959) | sponge metagenome | biome: sponge; feature: marine sponge reef; material: water | host: Petrosia ficiformis | place: Greece: Milos, Mediterranean Sea | collected 2013-05-29 | depth 5-7 m
GTCCCAAACACCAAGCCAAGTGTCCGATCCGTGCCGGTCAGGCCCGTCGACTCGACCAGTCCGCCGAGAAATCGTTGCGCCAACGCGCCGCCCACCAGGACCGCGACGAATACGATCGCGAAACCAATGGCGGTCTGCAAGCCGACGCTCAGATCCAGTCCCAGGACGCCGGCAACGGAATCCGCGAAAGCGATGCCCAGCAACAACGCCGCGACCCAGATCACCAGCGACAGTACTTCGCGCGCCAGACCGCGCATCAGGCCGAATGCGGCCGACACGATGATGACGATCCCCATCACGACATCGGCGATGGCAAAGTTCTCGACCGGCATCAGGGACTGAACCTCACCACGACCGCTTCGAAGTCGTAGCGTCGGTCCAGCTCGCCCTTGAGCCGCACCGCCGCTTCCCGTTCGATCAACGGACCCACCGCGACGCGGGTGGCCGGTTCGCCGTTTTGCTTGACATTGGATACGAACGCCGCATAGCCATCGCCCTGCAACCGCTCGATGAGGCGATCCGCATTCTCCTCCTGGGTGAAACTCGCCACCTGCACGGCCCATTTCAGGTCCGCATCGGCGTCGGCATCGTCCTCGAGGAGCACGGCTTCGCCGAATCGCGTACCCGTAGCGGTGGCATAGCCGTCTTCGTCCACGGTCGACTCCAAAGCGTCGCGGGCCGCGACCACCGGTGTCATGTCCGGCGGCGGCGCCACGTCCCGCTCCACCTCGATGTCCGGCGGCGGCAATGGATCGAGTTGCATGGGTTCGACGCCGTCGCCATCGAACAGCATGGGCAGAAATATGGCGGCGACGGCGAGTAGGAACACCAACCCGGTCAGTCGATAGCGAGTCTGGTCTGTCAACACGTTGAACGACGCGGCTTCAAAGGGATCCGGGCTCGTTCCACGACCTGAACCATCGGGAGAATACCACCTTGGGCCCCGGCATCGCGAAAAATCCGCCGGGAAACCGACTGCTTGTCGCGCCTATCCGATGTCTCAAGGCGACTGAGGACAGGCATCTCGAGGGTAGCCCAACCAAACGCGAACCCGCTCGACGACGTCGAAGGAACCCAACGCCAAGATCACGTCCCCGTCGCTCTCGCACCGTCCCAATACGTGGGTTATCGCAGCGTCCAAAGTTCCGGCGAATGCACTTGGATCGCCCGCCGCGGCGCGGAGCGCCGAAGCGGGGCGACCCCGCGCCGAGGTGGTGGCGGCGTAGGCGAACTCGGTGACCTGGTGCCGAAGCGCCGCAACGATGCCGGCAATGTCCTTGTCTTCGAGACACCCCACCACGCCGCGGATTGTCCGGTCGGCAAAAAGGGCGTGCAGCCGGTCCGCCAGGAACACCGCCGCGTGGGGGTTGTGGGCTACGTCGAGTACCCAGGTCCGACCGCCCTGCTCGACGATCTCGAGACGACCCGGATTGCGAACCGTCCGCGCGGCCTGCGCAACCGTCCGCTGCACCACCGGATACCCCGCTTGGCTGACGGCCATGGCGGCCGTCGCGGCATTCACGGGATCCACGGACGAGCCCCCAAGTTCGAGCGATAGACGGCTCCCGTCCCTCGACCGAATCCAGAGCTGCCCGGCGCGCTGACCGAAGTCCCGCGTTGCGAGCAAGAGAGGCGCACCGAGATCCCGGGCGCGTTCGACGATCGACGCCGGTGGATTTGGATCGCCGCACACGACGGGTACGCGGGGACGCATCACGCCGGCCTTCTCCCCCCCGATCATCTCCCGAGTTGCACCCAGGTACTGCTGGTGGTCGAGCCCGATGCTCGTGATCACCGCGACGTCCGCGTCCACGACGTTGACCGCGTCGAGTCGACCCCCCAGACCGACCTCGAGGACCGCGTAGTCGAGGGGCGTTCTCGACATCACCAACAACGCGGCCAGCGTCGCGTACTCGAAATACGACAGGTCGATGCTACCCCGGCATGACTCGATGGACTCGAAAGCGCCGACGATGGTCCCGTCATCGACTTCCCCGCCATTGACATGGATGCGTTCGTTGAACCGGTGCAGGTGGGGCGACGTGGTCGTTCCCACGCTATGTCCCGCCGCCAGGAGCAGGTGTTCCGCGAAGGCTGTCGTCGAGCCCTTGCCATTCGTGCCGGCGACCACGATCGTCTTGGCGGCAGGTGGCACGACGCCCAAGCGGTCGGCCACGATTCGGACACGATCCAGCCCGCGCTCGACCCCGCGCGGATGTTCCGTGCCGATCCTGTCGAGCCAAGCAGCGAGCGTCGGTTTTTCCACCCGTCGCCTAGTCCAGGGCGTCCCGAATGTCGCGGACCTGCGCTTTCAAGCGGTTCCCAATGCCCGCAACGGGCGTGGACCCCATGGTCTCGACCAACGCGCTGCCCACGACGACGCCATCGGCATGCGGTGCGATGGCTGCCGCGGACGCACCGTCCTTGATCCCGAAACCCACCAGCACGGGCAACCCGCCGGCCACGGCACGGATGCCGGTGAGACGCTTTGCGACGTCCGCCGCATCGGCATGCCGTGCGCCGGTCACGCCCTTGTAGCTCACGTAGTAGAGGAACCCCGAGCCCTGCCCTGCGATATAGGCCGCCCGTTCGGCGGTCGTGGTCGGCGCGACCAACAACACCAGATCCATGTGTCGGCTGCGCAGGGCTTCTTGGAACGTGCCGGCCTCTTCCGGCGGTAGGTTCACGACGATGACCCCGTCCACGCCCGCAGCGACCGCCTGGGTGCAGAAGTCCTCGTAGCCCATTCTGAGGAACGGGTTCAAGTAACCCATCAGGACCACCGGCGTGTCGCGATCATCGCGGCGGAACGCGGACACCATGTCCATCACGTCGCCCAACGTCACGCCGTGCGCCAAAGCTCGTTCGATGCCCGCCTGGATCGTGGGCCCTTCTGCTTCCGGGTCGGAAAACGGCACGCCCAGTTCGATGAGATCCGCGCCGCCGGCCACTAGGGCATGCATGGCGGGTACCGTTGCCTCCGGCACGGGATCACCGGCGACGATGTAGGTGTTCAGCGCCTTTCGCCCGTCTCTGGCGAGGGACGCGAACCGTTTGGCGAGTCGCGACACGAGGGCTACACCTCGATCCCGTCGATCGCGGCTACCGTGTGGATGTCCTTGTCGCCCCGCCCCGAGAGGTTGACGAGAATAATGTCCTCCCGGGGGCGACGGGCGGCTTCGCGCAACGTCCACGCGACGGCGTGGCTCGACTCCAAGGCCGGCATGATGCCCTCGGTTTGATTCAACACCCGAAAAGCGGCCAATGCCTCGTCGTCGGTAACGCTCGCGTATCTTGCCCGCCCAAGATCCTTCCAAAAGGCGTGCTCGGGACCCACGCCGGGGTAGTCGAGCCCTGCGGAAATGGAATGCGTCTCGGCGATCTGGCCGCTCTCATCGTCCATCAGGTAGGTGCGGCTGCCATGCAGCACCCCCGGGGTACCGGCGTTCAGGGGCGCCGCATGACGTCCCGTCCCCAAACCTTCGCCGCCCGCCTCCACACCCACGATGTCCACGCCGTCGTCGTCTACGAACGGGTAGAAGAGTCCCATTGCGTTGGAACCACCGCCCACGCAAGCCACCAGGAGATCCGGCAGCCGGCCCTCGGCGGCAAGGCATTGCTCCTTCGCTTCATTGCCGATCACGGCCTGGAAGTCCCGCACGAGCATGGGGTACGGGTGCGGGCCAGCCACGCTGCCGATGATGTAGTGGGTGTTGTCAACGTTCGTCACCCAGTCGCGCATCGCCTCGTTCATCGCGTCCTTCAAGGTGCGCGAACCGGCGTTCACGGGGGCCACCTCGGCGCCCAGCAGTTTCATTCGGTAGACGTTGATGCTCTGGCGTGCGATGTCCTCGGATCCCATGTAGACCCGGCATTCAAGGCCCAAACGTGCCGCGACGGTGGCGGTCGCGACGCCGTGCTGACCGGCGCCGGTCTCGGCGATGAGCCGGGTCTTTCCCATGCGGGACGCCAGCATCGCCTGGCCCACGGTGTTGTTGATCTTGTGGGCGCCGGTGTGGTTCAGGTCTTCGCGCTTCAGGTAGATTCGCGCACCGCCAGCGTGCTCGGTGAGTCGATCGGCGCGATAGAGCGGCGTTGGGCGCCCAACGTAGTCCTTGAGTTCCCGCGCCAAGGCGGCCTGGAAGGCAGAATCCCGGGAGACCGACGCATAGAGGCGGGTGAGTTCGTCCAAGGCGTGGATCAGGGTTTCCGCGACGAAGCGGCCCCCGTAGTCGCCGAACCGTCCGTCATCCGTGGGCGCCTCGTAGGGCACCCGGTTAGACCTGGACACGTCCCGCCTCCGCCACGAATCGTCGGACAAGCTCTGCATCCTTGCGACCCTTGACGTCCCCCTCCACGCCGCTCGCCACATCCACGGCGTAGGGTCGCGTCGCGGCAATGGCCGTGGCGACGTTGTCCGGGTCAAGTCCACCGGCAAGAATCAGGCGGCGATCCGAACGGGGCCAGGTAGACCAGTCGAACGGACGTCCGGTACCGCCTGCGAGTCGGTCGTCGTAGGTGTCCAAAAGGAACGCCTGGGCGTCGGGATAGAGCCCCTCGAAAGCGCCGAAGTCGAAATCGGGGGCCATTTTTGCTCCCTTGATGTAGGGGACACCAAAGCCACGGCAGAACTCCCCGGCCTCCTCGCCGGAGAACTGCAGACCGTCGAGTTGAACTCGGTGGAGGATCCGGCGCACCCGATCCGGGTCCGGATCGACGAACACGCCGACAGCCGCCACGAACGGCGGGAGCGCGGCGGCGATCTCCGCCGCCATCAACGGCCCCACCGAGCGGGGGCTCGGCGGGTGGAAGTTGATTCCAACCGCGTCCACACCGGCGTCCGCCGCCGTCCGCGCGTCGGCAGGCGTCGTCACTCCGCAGATCTTGACGCGAGTCCGCGCTGCCGCCAACGATCGGCCCCGTACGAAAACGGGCATTCTACCAGCGGTCGCCCACCGCGCCGCCAACCTCGACCGAGTCAGACAAGCCGTTCGAAATCCTGCTCGGTGCGGCAAGCCAGGCTCGCCGGGGCGACCTCGTGGCGACGGTCGCCGTTAGCACGTAGACGGTCAAACCCGACGGTTGGGTACGTCGGCGTCGCAGCGGATCGGCGTCGGGCACCTCCACCGAGAGTTTCGGGAATCCCCAGGACTCGTCGACCTTGAGCTTGCCGCGACGCACACATTATGTGTAGATGAACGAGTGGGTATCGCAAAGGCCAATGCCCCGATTGTCACCGTCCACTCACCATCGCACGCATGGTCTGCCGCGATTGCGGATTGACGGTCCAGGGCGAAGTCGAAGTCGCCGCGCTCGGTCAACTCGACCTCGAAGATCAGGTGTTCGTCACTGCGTTTCTCCGAAGCCATGGCTCGATCAAGCGCATGGAGGCCCTCTTCGGGATCAGCTACCCGACCGTTAAGAATCGCCTCAACCGGATCGTCAACAATCTTGAGCTTCCTAGCCTGGGCGAACCCGCCATCCGCATCGATGGCGACGAGGGTGAGCAGATCCGGATCCATTGCGAATGATGCAGACGTTCCGCGCGGTCTTCCTGGCCGAGGTGCGCACCGCACGTCGCCTGGCCCGAACCTGGGTGTTCGCCGTGCTCGCCGTGGCCACGACCTGCATCGGCTACGTCTACTTCGCCGCCCTGCATGGCCAGATGTCCGGCTTGCTGCCGTCCGCGGTGACATCGCCCCGGTTCATGGTGGATTCGTTCGGCGGCTACCTGCTCTGGTTTCTCATGGCGGCGGCGGTGTTCCTGGGTTTCGACATCGGCACCCGGGAACAACGCGAGCGCATCGCCGATGCGCTCGACACGCGACCCGTGTCGAACATTCAGTTGCTCGCCGGCCGCCTGGTCGGCGTCGTCGCGACGCTTGCCGTGCCGGTTGCCGCGTTCCTCGTCATCAGCCAGGGCGTCGGTCTTCTTGGACAGGCGTTCGACTGGCCCATCAGGGCCACCTTCGAACCGGTCTCGCTCGGGGTATTCCTCGCGGTCGACGCGTTGCCCGCCCTCGTCCTGTGCGTCGTGATCGTGTTCCTCCTGGCCGCGGTGCTGCGCAGCCGCCTCGCCGTGGCCGTTGTGGCGTTCTCGCTATTGGCCGTCGCGCTCTGGAGCTTGTCCCGGGCACCCCACTGGCTGGTCGAGTTCGTCGCGTTCGCGCCCGACCGGCTGGTCTCGGACCTTGTCGCGGCGGTTCCCGATGCCGCGACCTTCGTGCAACGCCTGGCGGTTGCCGCGGTAGCGGTTGGCGCACTCGTCCTCGCCGCACTCTGCCTGCCGCGACCCGATACGGGGTCGCGCGTCGGGCATCTGGTTGCCGCAGGGGTGCTCCTCGTCGGCGGCGCCACCGGTATCGCAGCCGTCGTCGTCCAGGCATACGCCGACCTGGGCACGCGTGCGCATTGGCGAACCGTGCACGAGTCGGTACCTGGCGTCGCGACCGACATCCGGTCGGTCGCGGGCGAAGTCCGGATCGACCCCGGGCGCGCATTGAACCTCGATGTCTGGCTGACGGTCGGCCTGCCGGACGAGGCACGGTCGGCCCTGTGGTTCCGCTTCAATCCCGGCCTGGCGACCCGGGAGGTCTTGGTCGACGGCGTGCCCGTGACATTCGAACATCGGAACGGCCTGCTGCGCACCGACCTCCCCGCGAATGCCGACGGCGAAGCCACCGTAACGGTCCGCGCTGCAGGGATTCCCGACCCCGAATTCGCCTACGTCGACAGCGCCATCGACTACCGCAGGATCGCCGGCGCGAATCCGCTCAAGAATCTCGGTACCGAGGCCTCCATTTTCGAACGCGGCTACGTGGCGTTGATGCCGGGGGTGCATTGGCTGCCCAACGCGGCGACCAACGAGCCATCGACGCGCGACTTCGCCGCCGTCGATCTGGTGGTGCAGGTACCGGATGACTGGCTGGTTGCGGGGCCGGGTCGCCGCGAATCCCTTGGCGGCGGCCGGTACCGGTTTGCACCCAAGGAACCCGTAACGCAAGTCGCCCTGCTTGCCTCGAACTTCCAACGCTTCGCGACGACGATCGACGGCATCGAGTTGGAACTGCTGCTCAGTGGGCGACACACCGCACCCGTCGGCTACTTCGAGGAATCGACCGAGGGCATCGGCGAAGCCCTGGCGGGCGTCCTCCGGGACGTGGATGCTCTTGGCCTCCCGTACCCCTACGACGCCTTGCGCATGGTCGAGGTGCCCGCCCGGCTGCGCGGCTACGGCGGCGGCTGGCGGATGGCGTCCGCCCTGGCGTTGCCGGGTGTGCTGCTGGTCCGGGAACGCGGATTCCCCACCGCCAACTTCTACGCGACGCCGGTTCCGCCGGGCAGTCCCTTCGCCACGGAGAAACTCGATCAATTGCGGATGTTCTTCAGTGGAGACCGGCACGGGGCCGACCCGTTCGCCGGCCTTGCACGCAACGTGTTCCTGCACCAGACCGGGGCCCGGGGAAGCGCCGCCGTCGCCATCGAGTACCTGTGCCAGTCACTGGCGAGCCGTCTGATCGACGACGCCGACGGCTACTTCTCGGCGCACACCTTCGCGTCGAGTCCGTCGGTTCGATCCCTGCTGACCGGTTCGATCACCAGTGCCCTCGCCGGTGGCTCGGGCAGCGTTTCGGGCGATGTCTTCGCACCGGCGCGACCGCCGGCGGTCTGGGAACGGGCCTTGGGAACCCCGCTTACGGGTCTGGATGCCCTCGAACCATCCCGGGCGATCAACATCCTGACGATGAAAGTCGACGCCCTGGCCCGCACCCTGATCGACGGCCTCGGACGCGAGGCCGTCGCCGGTTTCCTCGCCGAATTGCGTAGGCGGTATCGCGGTACCTCCTTCACCGCCGTCGACTTCGAGCGTGTTGCCGAGGAAGTCGGCATCGACTTGCGCGGCCTCCTAGGAGACTGGCTGCACGACGCCTCGTTGCCCGGTTTCATCGCCTCTGCCGTCGCGACGGCACGGCTTGCGGACGGTGCCGACGGCAAACCGCGCTATCAACTCCGCGTCGACGTGTTCAACGGCGAAGAGACGCCCGGTCTCGTGCGACTGCGCTACCGGTCCGGCGACGATCCGGCCGTCCACGAGAGCGACCCGATCCGCGTCCGCGGACACGCGGCGATGGAAGTGGGCCTCGTCACGCAGGCCCCCATCCACGAACTCTGGGTCGCTCCCTACCTGTCTCTCAATCGGCAAGAGTTTCCCTTGCGGGTTCCCGAGACGGATGCGAACACGACCTCGGACGCCGTGCCGCTGGTGGGAGCGCGTCCGAGCGACTGGCGTCCCGTGCCCGGCCCCGGCATCGTGGTCGACGATCTCGATCCCGGATTCGCCGCCACTGCGACGCCGCGCAGCGACCCGCCGGCATCCGGACGCGGCTACGACACCGACGAGGGTCTGCCCGTCTACCAGCGCATCGACCCCGTCCTCGAGGCGCACTGGTCGCGCCAGGAGCAACCCACGAGTTGGGGCCGGTACCGTCGAACCATCGCCCGGGTGACACCGGGCGAAGGCGACCGCCAGGCGACGTTCTCCACCGTGCTGCCGGAGGCCGGGCGCTGGCGGGTCGATTATCACCTGCCCGATCTCCGCGTCGGCTACTCGACCCGGTCGCAGTCGCCGTTCCAACTCACGGCCGACCTGGAAATCACATCCCCTGCCAACCAAGGTCCGCAACTCGGCAACTACGACCTGAGACTCTTGAGCGGCGGATCAGCTCACCCCGTGGAGTTCGACGCCTCGGTCGCGGAACCCGGTTGGACGACACTGGGTCGATTCGACCTGAATGCCGGCGAGGTCAGCCTGTTGGTCACCAACAGCACCGACGCTCGCACGGTCGTTGCCGACGCCGTGCGTTGGATTCGCGACACCGACGACGACTGACTCCGACTCGTCCGGTCAGGCGATCACCGGTGGCGGGCGAATCGGCAGGTCCAATCCCGGGTAGCCGACCCCGACGAGGTACAGGCCTTGCGGCGGTGCCGTCGGCGGCGCCCGCGACCGGTCCCGTGCATGAAGCAGATCCTCGAAATCCGTCGGTCCGACTTCGCCGACGCCCACCGCGCGCAGCGCGCCCGCGATGTTGCGCACCATGTGGAGCAGGAAGGCGTTGGCCGTGATGTCGATCGCCACGTAGCCATTCACGCGGGCAACGCAAACTGCGAGCACGTTGCGATTCGGCGACTTCGACTGGCACGCCGCGGCCCGGAACGCGGAAAAGTCCTGTTCGCCAACCAGGCACTGGGCCGCCGCGTGCATCCTCGCCGGCTGTAGCGGCGCCTGGCACCAAGCGACCAAGCCGCGGTGAATGACCGGCTTTGCCGGCGCATCGCTGTACAGGTACAGGTAGCGCCGCCAAACCGCGTCGTAGCGGGCATGGAACCCCTCGCGCCTGCGTGCCCAAACGATGCCAATGGTGTCCGGCGTCAGGCTCGACACGCCCCGGCGCCAGGAATCGAGGGGTCGCTCGGCCGAGGTGCGAAAACTCACCACCTGTCCCGTGGCGTGAACGCCGGCGTCGGTGCGTCCGGCCGCAACGATCCGCACGCGCTCGTCGGCGACCCGGCTGATCGCGGACTCCAAGGCGTCCTGGACGCTCGCCGCGTGCTTCTGGCTTTGGAATCCGTGGAACGCGGTGCCGTCGTATTCGACGCCGAGCACGATCGTTGGCTGGTCGGTTTCCACGACGGCGGCCTCAGCCGATCAGCTCGCGCACCTCTTCGGCGATCTGGATGCTGTTCAGCGCGGCACCCTTGCGAACATTGTCCGACACGACCCAAAGATCGAGACCATGCGCGTGGCTCGGATCGCGGCGGACGCGCCCGACGAAGACACCGTCCGTGCCGGCCGCATCCACGGCCGGGGTGGGCGCGCTGGTTCCCTCCACGAGGACGACACCCGCCGCATCGCGTAGCAAGTCCCGGGCATCGGCCGGCGAGATCGGCTGCCGCGTCTCGAGATGCACCGCCATCGAATGGCCGTGGTAGACCGGAACCCGGACGCAGGTGGGATTCACGCCGAGCCCGTCGTCCTCGAGGATCTTGCGGGTTTCGTCGACGACCTTGGTCTCCTCGTCGCTGAAGCCGTCCTCGCCCGTCGTCCACGCATGGGAGATGACATTGAAGGCCATCTGCGCGGGATGCACGGGAAACTCGTCGATCGGATCGCCGCGCACGGCCCGTTGGGTTTGGTCCTCGAGTTCCCGAACCCCCGAAGCACCGGCCCCCGACACGGACTGGTACGTCGCGACGTTGATCCGTTCGATACCGACGGCGTCGTAGATGGGCTTGCACGCCACCGTCAGGGGAATCGCCACGCAGTTCGGATTGGCGATGATGTTCGGCCCGATGCCATCGGCGATCCGGTGGCCGTTGACTTCCGGCACCACCAAGGGAATGTCCGGCTTCTGCCGGAAAGCCGACGTGTTGTCGATGACGATTGCTCCCGCCGCCACAGCACGCGGCGCGTGCTCAAGGGAAATGCCGCCGTCGGTGGAAAACAACGCAATCTGCGTATCGTCGAAGTCGAAGTCGTCGAGTACCTCGACCGTGCGTGACCTTCCGCCGACGGTGAACCGCCGGCCCGCGGAACGCGCACTCGCCAGCAGGCGCACGTCCCCCGCCGGAAAGCGGCGCTCGTCGATGATGCGGCGCATCGCCTCGCCCACGGCACCCGTGGCACCGACGATGGCGACGTTCAATTTCTCCATGGTTCTCGTAACCGCCGTTCAGCGGGCGGGCACCCTAGCACCCCGCGCTCGGCACCGCCACCTAGTGCTGCGATTGGCGCAACAGCGCC
>LXNJ01002220.1_pt1 | contig 10801 bp, 9 predicted proteins | sample 809081 | NCBI WGS metagenome assembly LXNJ01 (sample SAMN04870510, study PRJNA318959) | sponge metagenome | biome: sponge; feature: marine sponge reef; material: water | host: Petrosia ficiformis | place: Greece: Milos, Mediterranean Sea | collected 2013-05-29 | depth 5-7 m
GTTGCGCGTCGGCATCACGCAATCGAACATGTCGATCCCCTGAACCACGCCGCGAATCAAATCTGACGGAGTTCCTACACCCATCAAGTAGCGCGGGTGGTCCGAAGGCATCTGTGGCACTAGCGCCGAAAGGACCGCATTCATCTCCTCGATGTCCTCGCCCACCGACAAACCACCAATCGCGAAACCGTCGAACCCGATATCAACCACGGCTGCAAGACTCTCTACCCGCAGATCGTCGTAGACACTGCCTTGAACGATTCCGAATAATGCACCTTCGCCGTCATACGCCGATTTAGAGGTAGCCGCCCAACCAACGGAGCGCAACATCGACGATTTGGCTTCGTGATGTGTTGCAGGATACGGTGTACACTCGTCGAATACCATCACAATATCAGATTTGAGCACCTTCTGCATATGCATTGAGATCTCGGGACTCAATCGAACCCGGTCACCGTTGACTGGCGACCGAAAGGTCACGCCTTTGTCATCCAGCGCGACGTTGTCTCGCAAACTGAACACCTGATAGCCGCCTGAATCAGTGAGGATCGGTCCGTCCCAATCCATGAATCCGTGCAAGCCGCCTAGATCAGATATCACATCAGGTCCAGGTCGTAGCATCAAGTGAAAGGTATTCCCTAAAAGAACCTGCGTGCCTACTTCTCGAATCTGCACCGGCGTGAGCGCTTTCACGGAGCCGTAGGTCCCGCACGGCATAAAGACAGGCGTCTCTACTTTGCCGTGATTGAGCTGGAGCTCACCACGTCGTGCCTCACCTGATTCGGCAACGACTTCAAACATTCGCTCGCTCCATGAACATCGCATCGCCGTAACTGTAAAAGCGATATTGCTCTCTAACCGCTTCTTCATATGCCGCGAGTATCAGTTCCCTGCCACGGAACGCGGACACCAGCATGAGCAATGTCGATTCCGGTAGGTGAAAATTGGTTACGAGCGCGTCGACCACCTGAAACTCAAAGCCTGGTGTGATGAATAGATCGGTTTCACCCGAAGTCTGCTTGGTTTGAGACCATGATTCGAGGGTTCGCACGACCGTCGTACCAACGGCGACCACGCGCGACGGCTTGTTCGACAGGCGCTCTACGGTCTCATCGGGTATCTCGAAACGCTCCTCGTGCATGATGTGCTGGCTTAGATCGTCGACGCGTACCGGTTGGAACGTCCCTGCGCCTACGTGCAGCGTCACGCGACAAATCTGGACACCTTTTGCTTCAATGCGTGCGAGGTATTCGTCGTCGAAGTGCAGTCCCGCAGTCGGCGCGGCTACCGCGCCTGGAGATCTGGCATAAACTGTCTGATAGCGTTGCTCGTCGCTCTCGTGTGCCCTTCGCCGCATATATCTTGGAAGTGGTACCGTACCAAATTCCTCAAGAAATTCAAGCACCGGTCGATCGAAGTGTAAGCGATAAAACTCACCTTCACGCGCGACGACACTGATTGTTTGGCCGCGGCAGTCCAACGTACGATCCGCTATGAGTGGTTTGCTCACGCCAACTTGACAAAGTGCTTCAGATTCAGACTCAATTCGCTCGACAAGGATCTCAGCTTTCCCGCCTGAATCCTTCACCGCACGTAATCTGGCCTTGATCACCTTGGAGTCGTTGACCACCAATACATCGTCTTTACGTAAGTAATCGATAAGATCGCTGAATCGTCTATGTTCATTACCCCGTGCGCCTACTACCATCAAACGACTGTCGGTTCGATGTTTCAATGGCTTGCGCGCAATAAGTTTCGAAGGAAGCGAGTAATCGAAATCTGATTTAGTTAACGACACGACTTTCCATACCACGCTATTAACATTGCACGTCGCATCAACTTGGTCATTCGATGAGAGTATCCGCCAAACACCGTCAGATTGTTCAACTCATTCTGATTCCGCTTGTGACGTGTGTCGCCATTGTTCATGTCGCAGAAAACCACGAAGAACCTGAGAGTCGGTGGGAGCCCGTCATACAGAGATTCGAGGCGGCCGACCAAGCCAATCCACCGCCAAAGGGCGCAATTCTGTTCGCCGGAAGCTCAAGCATCGTGTACTGGGAATCGTTGGCGGAAGATATGGCACCACTGACTGTGATCAACCGCGGGTTTGGTGGTTCTCAAATGTTTGAACTCAACATGTTTCGAGATCGCATCGTTACGCCGTATGCGCCTCGTGCGGTCCTCACCTACGAGGGCGATAACGACGTCGCGGCCGGGAAGGAACCGACCGACATTCTTGCGGAATATCGCGATTTTGTGGACCACCTTACGCAACATCTCCCTGATACCGACATTTACTTCATCGCCGTAAAGCCATCAATCCGTCGCGCCCATTTGTGGCAAACGATGATTGAAGTCAACAACGGACTTCAAGCACTCGCTGACGAACACGATCATGTCCAATTCTTGGACACGAGTACACCTATGCTAGGTGAAGATGGCACGGTCAAGACTGATTTACTGGTTGAAGATGGACTGCATATGAACGCGAACGGTTACGCCATCTGGACTGATGTCATCAGACCGGTATTGATATCCGCGTATGGGGAGTAGACCTTCGGTCTATTGGTGCCTGAGGAGAGACTCGAACTCTCACGGTGTTGCCACCACTAGATTTTGAATCTAGCGCGTATACCAATTTCGCCACTCAGGCGTGAAAAACTATGGAAATTACACACTAGTTTATACAAACGGACGTACTCAACTTCGCTGCGTTCAAAGCCAGTTCTAAGTTCTAATCAGTCTTGGGCTTGCCGTATCGGTCGTGCATTCGCTCGAGGTATCGCCAATTTTTCTTCGGCTTGGGCTTGCCCTACATGATCGCCATGGCGACGTTAGCTGGCGAGTCCTCGATTGGCTGTATATCGTCTTTAGTACGAGTCATTTCATATAGCCTTGTTTTTTATTTTCTCTCCGAAGTCCAGAGAGCGTGAAAGTATTCGATTTGAGCCTGTTGCACGGCCCGCACAGCAAGATGCGGTTCGAGACGTGATTCAGTCCACCATCTGAACGAGGTGTGTTGTGGTCAAGTTCCAAATACCGTATATCGTCAAAGATACGGTCGCACCCTTGACACATGGGTCCGTACTGAGTGAGCAGAAATTCGTACATTTCTTGTCGACTCATCTTTGGACCTTCAGGCTCTTTTACTCGTTCTTTCACACGAAGGAATGGTGAAGCGATCTCGCCGTCGTCTGTACGATCCGGTAGTGTGTCCGTGAACGTCACGTCTCCGAACACGCCGACTTCACGCGTGAGGCGATCCAAGACGACGTCATGCGCCTTCTCCCATATGTCGATGCCTACCCACTGGCGGCCCAGTTGTTCGGCAGCTACAAGCGTTGTGGCGCAGCCGGCGAAGGGATCAAGCACCACCTCGCCTTCGTTGCTGCTGGCTTTGATCATTCGCTCGTAGAGTGATATTGGCTTTTGCGTCGGGTAGCCGGCTCGTTCCCGCGCGGTGTTGGGTATCCGGGGCACATCGGTCCAGATATTCATTAGGGGCTTGCCCGAGGATTCGTCGAGATACTTTTTCAGGCCGTCCATTCGCGGCTTGCCATCTTTCCTTGCAACAATGCGTCCTTCGCCCCACCACGCGTCTAGCTGTTCTAGCTTGTATCCCCACCCTCTCGACGGCGGCGGCCTAACGCCCCGCCATTCAAATTTACCGGAATCGGAGTTTAGGCGTGAGGCTGTCAGGTCATCCAGCTTGTATTTCCGACCGTCTGAATCTTCGTGCCTAAATCTACCTAGTTGAGCCTCACCGTATGACTGAAACTGCGGATTCCATGTGTATTTATCTGTCCGCGTGTAATACAGGATTACATCCGAAACATTTCCGTAACGGCTCGCGGTATTGTGGCTGTTACTCCGTTGCCACGTTATCTGATTTTTGTAGTTCCTCCAGCCGAATATCGCATCCATAACCGCTTTCAGGTAGTGGCTGGCAGTAGGATCACAGTGAAGGTAAATTGACCCTGTAGGCTTGAGAAGTCGGTGCATGGCCAATAATCGAACAGCCATGAAACACATGTATGCGCCCATGCCGTCAGAATGAGCGTAGCGGGCACTCTCAATCGCCTCCATCAGGCGCGGGTAGTCGTCGGTAATCTGATCTACCCAGTCCTGGTGGACGTCCCTCTCCCAGGCCCATCGGTCCTGAAACTTCGCTCCTGCTGCCAGGCTGTCCGGTGTGGCATGAAAGTCCCTGCCCTTGTTGAAAGGCGGGTCAGCAGCAATCAGGTCCACTGACTCTGAGTTCATGGCTCGCATGAACTTCAGATTGTCCCCATGGAACAGTGTGCGGTTAGACCAATTGGCTTTCGTCATTAATCAACTCATTGTGGGACAATCTCTTACCTTCTGGGTTAGACGCAAGCGCACCCATTTGGTCTATCGTTGTGGCGACCTGAAAACCAGTGTACGTATCGGTTCAAGGGAATAACTACCCTTTGTCTAATCAAATATGTAATTTCAAAAATTATCGCACAGCACCCGTTCTGCACGCCTAATTCGGTCAAGCGAATAAGCAGAATGAGAGTCGGAGATAACGACGCGAAGCTTAAGCAATCTTGTGAAAGACGTCACTGTTCACCATGAAACTGTTCCACGGTTGTGTTTTTCGTGACTTCTCTGCGTCGACGTATTCGCGCGTCAAAACCCACAATGTATGAAGCGTGCCATCTTCGCTTGTTCTACCGCTGAAATTAACGAGCGATCCGACTTCGCCGAAGTCAACAACAAAGCCGATGAGCTCGTCATTTATTGAACCATGGACCGGATAGCTCTGCCCCTCGACCGCGCGACCCTTCTTCGATTCAAATGAGCCATAAAAATGCGAGCCTTCGAATACATCAATCACCAAGCGCGAACCATTCTGGTTTTCCCATGTACCAACCCATTCCATCATGTGACCTCATGCAACAGCATTTCGTACATGCGATTATCGAAAGCGACAAACCGAACTAGTCGAATTTTCGCGTGTTCTTTTATGGTTGCGACAGCGACTGGGATTGCCAAGTGCGGCGGATAACCGTAGATGCCGGTCGAAATCAGAGGAAAAGAGATTGACGCTAGCTCATACTCTGCAGCAAGGTCAAGGCAGGTCCGATAGCATCTTGCCAGTATCGCTTCTTCACCTAGGCTACCACCGTGCCAGATAGGCCCTACCGCATGGATGATGTAGCGGCACTTCATGTTGAAGCCAGGCGTGACGACAGCTGCGCCGGTGTGACAACCGCCAAATTTCCGAAGAGCATCCGGAAGCTGAGGACCAGCAGCATCGTGAATGGCGCCGTTGACGCCCGACCCTCCGGTCAGGTCAGAGTTTGCTGCGTTCACGACCGCGTCAGTCTCTTGCGTCGTGATATCGCCCAGCACCATATCAACAGTAAGTGTTGTATTCAAGATCGCTTAGGTTCTCATTTGAAGTGCTTTGTCGAGGGTCCTAAATAGCGTGCGTGAAGATCACGCTATAGCACTTCTAATGTGAGAACGCTCTTACTTCATCAAACCAATCAGAATCGGAACTCGCTTGAAAATGTCGAATTAGGCTGCGTTCCGACGTCGAGCCTCAGCTAGATCATACGCTCCTTGTAGACGTACCCACATGTCCGCGTTGCTCCAGCCCTGACGCTCTAATGCGATCGCCATGTCAGGCGAAATCGAAGCACGACCGTTTAGTACTCGTGACAAAGTTGGTCTCGAACACCCAAGACGACGTGCCGCTTCTGTGACTGTCAATCCGCTTGCTTCGATGCACTCAAAACGAATGGTTGCTCCTGGATGGGGAGGATTTGACATGGATTTCAATTTCACTTTATTCTCTCGTCAATCGATGAGCGGGATGTTGGCTTGTTCCGCTTCACGGCTGGACGATCGCACATGTAGGCCACCGGATACGGGTCGTCGAACGGCGCGATCACCTGATACCGGTCGGTTGGCGCGAGGCGAAGTAGTTCGAGGCCATTTTCAAAACGTCATTCTCGACCTTAAGGCATCCCACTTCCTTCGCTAACTCCTAATACGTTGCTCGCTCATCCGACGTTGACGCTGCCGTCAAGGTCTTGTGCCACCGTCACAGCGTACCGACGCTGACGCCTAACTAGGCACTGACTTCCGCTACGGTTGCCGGTGTACTCGTCAGTAGCTGCACCGCTTCACGCTTGAATTCGTCGCTGTAGCGATGGCCGTTGCGTCCTTCCTTCGTGGATCAGTCAATTACATGCTCCTAAGCTAAATTCTGCAATCAAACTGTCCCCCTAAACGTGCACATACCCGATAAAACCTGCATATCCCAAGCTCCATCTCTTCTACAACACTTCGATCCGCCGGAAAATCTAACGGGGATCTCCGATGTTTAGTGTAGCGTACAGGTTCGTCGAACGACTTTATCCTGGCAATATACAGTGATCTTTGAAAAGCCCCACGATGATTCGACCGTATTCAAAGTTCGACGATTCAGCTGATACTGGCTCATATAAAAAATGAATCCTATCTACATTAGGCCTCAATTTCACATGCCACCAGAAAACTCTCTCATCACCTCGATAAGACCTTGTGCGATCCTTTATAGCCGCGGCATGACGTTTAGTACGTCCATTCTCGTCCGAGGTCTCAGCTCCTACGCGACTGCTCAAGACACCGGATAATTGCTGCGGATTTTCCTCAAGATATTGGGAGAAACAGTGTGCACCATGATCATTTAAGGCACCCAAGTATCGAATGAGTTCCGATCGAACATCCACGTACGGTCGACTTAGTAACTTTAAACCACGCCAGACATCGTCTGCCCAACCTAGCGCCGGAAACGCCGACGAGGCGAGATGTTCAAACATTTCCTCATCTGCCTTCTCCACCTCAATCACAGTTCGAAAGAACATAAGGTGTTCGTATTCTTCGACGACGAAAAACACATGGTTAATCACACTCTCCACTGTGACCGAGATCTCCCCCCTCGACACTCCACTTAGCGGAAGAGGTAGCATGGCAACCTGGTGTCGTTTCGTACAGCATGCGTGCCCCCAAGCAACACCCGGTGCAAATCGCGTGATTCCATTGAATTCAACATCGTACGCCACGAGTGTCGAATCGTCGAAGTCACCAATTCTGTCCAACGCCAATGCAAGCAAAACCTTAACATCGTACTCGAGAAGAAGCGGGCAATCTAATTCGAACAGAACGGAATAGAGTTTTATTCCGTCTCCAAGATCCGATTCGTAGAAGTCTAAGTGCTTTACGACACCTTCATTGCGTTCGTTAACTATATCAAGACGACCAAGCAACTCGAGGATCGCGTTCGACAATTCATTTGCCCCAACTTCGACCGCTCGAAACCATGAGGACTCGTCAAGGACGAAACGCGCAGTCACCCTTTAACTCGTCGCGCGGACGCTAAGTTCGCAAGATCCACCTGTGCTTGATCGAAAAAACCTTTAGGCCACGCGGTAAGTTGCCCTGTTCCGCTGAGTTCCATCGACTCGAACATCTTAGATTCATCATCTTCAGCATGAAAGAAGTGCACGATTGTCTGTTCCGATGAAGACGCTTTCTTCCTATCGGCCGTAGCTACCCTGATGCCATTCAGAACGTGATCGCTATGGGTTTCTAGGAAGATCTGCACACCGTCCGCGGCGACCTGCGCGAGAAAACTGCCAATTTTTGACTGTCCGGCCGGGTGTAAATGTGCTTCAGGATTTTCAATAAGGAGTAACCCATCAACTTCTGCGCGCAGTGCTGCAACGACAATCGGAAGAGCATACGAAATTCCAAAGCCGGCGTTTGGTGCACGAGTCCACTCAGTACGAAGTCCTGGCGACTTGAAACGAAGACGGGTCACCGAAGTGTTAGGAAACCACTCCGCATCAATCTGGATTGGGCTGACGATCTTCGCCATCCAGCTCTCAGTTTGATGCAGCAAACCTGAAAGCTGTTTCCCGCCCCGCAAACAGGCAAATCGACCTTCACTCACGCGCGACCGAGCAAATGATGCCAACACTTGCGCGACGAATTCACCGCGCGATCCGACATCCAGTTCATCATTAGCCGATGCACTGGCACTCAAGACGTCGCGGGGACCTAGGCGTTCTGCGCAGAGATAACAAAATCTCGGGGCAGATTCTGACAACACTCGTAATTGTCCTACAGGTTTAGCAACTATTTCAGCGTTGAGCGTCCGAATATCGTCACTTCCATCCGCACGAAAAGCCCAACGAAACGATCTCCCATGTGAATCACGCACTTCGACCGCCGCATTTTCATCGCTACTGTAGCGATTGATGACGTCCTCAGCACCACCTAACTCTAGCGTGTCGACGCCGCTCAATTCAACATGACTGCGGGTAGGCTGTCGTGAAATTTGCCTAGCTAGTAGAAGTGCATGAAGAATCGATGTCTTCCCTGCGCCGTTTGCGCCTGTCAAAACTGTCAGAGCTTTACACGTCAAGCTCAGATCTCGAAATCGCTTAAAGTTCTCAAGATGAATTTCGGTAATCACCGAATCAACTCCGCTACTAGTTCACAAACTTTCAGTAGTCGGGTCCGAACATTGCGAACAGTTCCAGTGCTGCTACTAATCGACTGTACGAATTCAGAGTCGTCCGTCAATAACGTGTGTGCGCGATTGACGAGAGGCACTTTCGATTGCAGAACTTTAGCCTCGTCGTAATCAGCAAGAACGGTACCCCAACTCTCAAACAAAGCTCGGTTGATTGGGTTTTTTCGAGACGGATCGCTTGACCTTTTGCGGAACGCGTATTCGCCAAATACTGCATAACAATTCATCATTCCACGAATGAATTCGTCACGGAGGCAGTCCAAATGCTCATCGGTAGCCTCGTCTAATTTATCTGTCACCATTCCGAGAAACTCATCAAAACCTCTAAAGCGAGCATAGTCATCCGCAGTGAATTGGCGGAACGCCACAAATCGCAGCGCAATCTCTCGATCTGCCAATCGAGGGTGATTTCTTAATGCGCCTCCGGTAGCAGTGATGAAGCTATCTTCGTTCACGAGATCCTTTAAGAAATCTCTTGATCGGGACTTGCTCATACAGTGTCGGATCTCTTGAGCGCTTAACGGTGTCCCCCCAGTGTTAATCCGTCGAAAAATGTCAAACTTCACCCGGTATGGTGTCTGCGGATCAATTACATGAGCTACGAACTGAGCACTATTCAAGCGACGACGAAACAATGAACTCAGATCTTCAAATCCCTGACCTTTCAGGTCCTGAAGATAAATTACATCACCGAGCTTATTTGTAGGCTCCCTCACGTAGTTGTATATTGTCGTTAACCTCTGTACCCCATCGACAACTTGGAGTCCTCCCGTCTCGCCCTCATTGAAATAGAACGAAGGAAGTGGTATCCCTAACAGCAGTGACTCAATCAATCCAGAGCGTTGCCAAGCCTTCCACACGTACTGACGCTGGAAATCCGGAGCGAGATCAATGTCACCGTCATCAATCATGTCCACAACCTGGCGAAGCGAATAGTGTTTCGTATGGATTCGAATCTGTTCTGGGTCCCAAGGTTCAGATTCGTCAGCACCGAATGAGTCGACGACTTCAAGCTCCACACCTGTAGCACGGCTCTCGAAGTACTCTTCAGTTATTTCGTGGTCAGTTTGTGCAGGATCTTCTTGTGTTGACATAATCTAGGATTGTCGCCTCTTCGTCTACAGAACCAATTGTGTCATACTCGTTCCGGAAAGCGTTTCGTTGGTGGGCTACTATGTCCAAACTTTAGAAGCCAGATGCTCCGACAGGACTCCGAAACACTGAGCCCAACAACGTACAAGATAGACCCACCTCTTCACGAATCGAAAGATACGAGCCTTTGCAACTTTTGCGGCGAAGTGTGTGATCGACGCTAATGATGCATACGATGAACGAGCCCTAAACTCTGATTAAATCCGATCTCGATACGCGTCGCACATAGCCAAACTCTACTAAATATTCCACAACGGACATACTAAGAGATATTCTCGTATGAGCCAGTGAGTCGCTTACGTAATTTCGAATTCGCAGCATTGTCAGACAAAACTCGATGCGATCAACTGAAACCCTACGCGAGAGTTGGTAAACCCTCTGATCATTGACTGTTCGGGAAGTCACTCGTGGTGCTTGAGTTTTATTATTCAGTAGATTTGAGTTACCGTGAGTTCGCCGACCATGTCCAACCCTCGTCGGGAAATATCGGACACGCTACAGTTCGCACTCGACGTTTTAGCCCTTATCCCACATCGAACCCATATGACCGCAAAGAAGATTCACCAAGAATTGGCGGCCAATTCGACACAGCGTGATTTGCGATCCGTGCAACGTATGCTCAAGACACTCTCCGGTATCTATCCACAGATAGAGGTGTATACAGAGCACAAAGAGTACGGATACAAGTGGGGTACACTGGCACCCAAGATCATGCTACCGAGTATGTCATCGATCGAAGCGTTACTGCTCGTCATGTCGCAGAACTATCTGAGGAATTTCCTACCCCAAGACCTAAACAACTCCTTGAATTCTTTTTTCGTCGAAGCAAACGCCGTACTGAAGTCCCAGTCCGCCGATCAATCTGCAAAGGACTGGCTTGAAAAGGTGCGATTCACCCCACCGACGCAACCACTGATTCCGCCGACGATTGAACCGGAGTTACTTGAGACGATCACACACTGCTTGTTCAACAATCTTGAGTTGGCGTTAACGTATCAAAATCGACGCGGTGAGGTTAGCGAGTATGTGGTTCATCCCTACGGATTGATTGATCGCGCACCCGTGCTCTACTTAGTCGCTGACAGTCTGAGA
>LXNJ01002221.1_pt1 | contig 10798 bp, 7 predicted proteins | sample 809081 | NCBI WGS metagenome assembly LXNJ01 (sample SAMN04870510, study PRJNA318959) | sponge metagenome | biome: sponge; feature: marine sponge reef; material: water | host: Petrosia ficiformis | place: Greece: Milos, Mediterranean Sea | collected 2013-05-29 | depth 5-7 m
GCGCCGAGGACCTTCAACGTGCGGCTGGAGGCGGCCGTGAAGTAGCGGATCATCATGTGCGGCTGGAAGATGATGCCGAAGGAGAGTGCGATCGTCATACCCACCCAGATCCCCGGGGTGAAGAAGCCCTCCGGGCCGGGCAGGCTCAGCAGGTCGGGCCGCTCCGCCATAAGCCGGCGCCACAGCTCCACCGGCCCGCCGAAGAGCTTGTAGGTCAGCACCAGGCTGCCCGCCCAGACGGCGATGTACATCCATATGCCCTGAATCACATCGGTCCAGTAGACCGCGCGCAGGCCGCCCACCATGAGATACGCCGCCGAGACCACCAGCAGGATCAGCGAAGCCAGCTCGAAGGAGATCCGGTCGCCGGTCGCCACCGAGAGGATGTACCCCAGCCCCTGTGCCTGCACCTGGATGTAGATGAGGGTGAAGATCACCGACACGAAGGCCACGATGACGCGCACCGCTTCGCTCTCGTAGAAATCCGCGACCAGGTCGGCGGGAGTGATGTAGCCGAACTTCTTGCCGAGCGCCCAGATCCGCGTTCCCAGCGTGTAGGTGATGGCTCCGACCAGCACCGTCCAGGTTCCGGCCATCCAGAACCCGATCCCGTGGCGGAAGAAGTACCCGCCCGAACCCAGGAAGGCGAAGGCCGAGTGGAAGGTGGCCACAACCGTCAGGTAGAGGACGATGATCCCGGCCTGGCGCCCGTAGAGGAAGAAGTCCTCCATGCTGGAAGTGCCCTTCCGGTTGGCCAGGATCCCGATCACGATGGTCGCGATCAGGTAGATGAAGATCAGCGAAGTCGATACGACCCAGGGTTCCATTCAGCAGTCCGTAGATCCGCTAGGCTTCCCTAGAGGGGTCAAACGAGAAAGTAACGGCGCGGGGTCCCGCTGCCGGAAACGACCGGCAGCGAGACCCCACCAGGCGCGCGCTGCGAGTGCGGGCTTGCGCGCCGCCCGAACGCCGAGAGGGCGTTGTCCTCCGGCTGCTAGCCGTCGGATCCTCCACCCAACGCGGCCACTGCCGCCCCGGCGACACCGATAACGATGGCGCTGCCGATGGCCGCACCGACGAGCTCCGCGTCGATGGTTCCGGCTTCCACGCTGTGTGCCAAGCTCAGCAACACCCCGTAGGTCGCTCCGGCTTTCGCGCCATCCATCGCGTCGGTCACGCCTCTCCATCCAAGTACCACGGCGAGCACGAGGCCGTGGAAGAGGCCTCCGAGCAGGCCAAAGGTAGACAAGTCGGCGTGCTCATGGTGCCCGTGCGGGTGATGCCCGCCGATAAAGGGCACCATGTCGAGGATGTAGTCGGCCACCAGCAAAGCAACGGCTGCTACGATGGTGGGTTTCACGAGTTGCTTGATGTCCACGGCGCTTCTCCCTTGTGGAATGGACGGGTACGGTAAGCCAAGCAGGCAAAATGGAGCGCGGGTCGTCGGTTCGCAAGAGTGCGTACGAACTCTTGTACGAATTGGCAGCCAGGACTGGCTTAGCCCGTCTTCGCCGTCTCCCTCATCGGGATGTTCCCCCAACGCATGAAGAGGGCCGGAACCACGACCATGTTGAGCAGCGTCGACGTCAGCAGGCCACCGAGAACGACCACCGCGAGCGGCGCCTGAATCTCCTTACCGGGTTCACCGATCCCCAAAGCGAGCGGGATCAGGGCAAGCCCGGCCGTGAGCGCGGTCATCAATATCGGACTCAGGCGCTCGACCGACCCGCGGCGGATGGCGTCGGGGAGCGACATCCCGCCGGTGCAAAGATCCTGATACCGGCTTACGAGGAGCATCCCGTTCCGCACCGCGATCCCGAAGAGGGTGATGAAGCCGACCAGCGTGGCGACATTCACCGATCCGCCGATCAGCAGCACGGCGATCACGCCCCCCGTCAGGGCCAGCGGCAGGTTGACCATGAGGAACATGGCCGTGCTGAAGTTTCCGAACGCCCGGAACATGATCATGAAGATCGCGCCGATCGAGAACAGCGAGAGAATGGTTATGCGGCGCGTAGCGGACTGACCGCTCTCGAACTGGCCACCGTACTGGATGTTGTACTCGGGCGGAAGGTTCAGGTCATCGGCGATGTGCTGCTGTAGCTCGGTCACGGCGCCGATGACGTCACGGCCGGCAACGTTGGCGCTTACGACGATTTTTCGCGACACGTTCTCCCGGGTGATCATGTTCGGCCCACGGGCCTGCACGATGGCGCCGAGCTGCGACAGCGGCACGGTCGGTCCCGCGGGAGTGGCGACCAGTGCGCCCCCGATGGCCTCGGGGTCGGCGCGGTACTCGTCCGCATAGCGCACCATAAGATCGAAGGTCCGCTCTCCTTCGCGCACGATCGACACGACCTCGCCCTGCAGGGCGATATGCACCGCGTTCGCCAGCGTTCCCGGACTCACCCCGTAGCGAGCCATGGCGCGTCGGTTGGACCGGACCTGAAGCTGGGGCACCTCCGCCTGCTGCTCCATGGAGACGTCGACAAGGCCCTCGACCTCGTGCGCAATGGTCTCGATCTGCCCCGCGATCTGGCGCAGTTCCCGGAGATCGGGCCCGAACAGGCTGATCGCTATCGCGGCGCGCGTGCCCGAGAGCATGTGGTCGATGCGGTGGCCGATCGGCTGTCCCACCGTGATACTGGTACCCGACATTCCCGCCAGAGACTCGCGCACCTCGGCCATGACTTCGGCAAGCTCGCGATCGGTCAGATCAAGCTGCGCTTCGACGTGCGAGACGTTGACGCCCTGTGCCTCTTCGTCCAATTCCGCCCGGCCCGTGCGTCGGGCGGTGGAGACCACGGCCGGTATCCCGAGCAGCCGCCCCTCGACGCGATTGCCGATCTCGTTGGATTCCTGCAGGGAGGTGCCGGGTACGGTAATGATCGCGATTGTCAGCGATCCCTCCTGAAACTCCGGCAGGAATTCTCTGCCGAGTGTGGGAACCACCGCCAGGGTGGCAAGGAGCAGAACTGCCGCGCCGACGAGAACCCGTCCCGAGTGCCGCAGGGACCAGCGCAGGATCCGGCTGTACAGGAACTCGAGTCCGCGTACCAGCCATGGCTCCCGTCTTCGTCTGATCGAGCGGTCGGCCGGCAAAAGCAGATAGGACAGCGCCGGGGTGATCGTGACTGCAATGAACAGTGACGAGAGGATGCTGATGATGTATGCCTGACCGAGCGGCATGAGCATTCGGCCCTCGACGCCGGTCAGGAAGAAGAGCGGAACGAACACGATGGTGATGATGATCGTCGCGTTCAGGATCGGATCGCGAATCTCTCTCGCGGCGCTGCGAATGAGCGGCAATGTCGCGATGCGTTCAGCGGCCGGGCGCCGCAGGTTTTCGCGCAGCCGGCGATGGACGTTCTCGACGAAGATGATCGCGTCATCGACGAGGGCCCCGATCGCTATGGCCATGCCGCCGAGTGTCATGGTGTTGACGGTACCCCCGAGGGCACGCATCACGATGATCGCCACGGCCAGCGACAGTGGGATGGCGAGCACGGAGATCAGCGTGGTCCGGACGTTCCACAGGAACAGCAGGAGGATGGCGATCACGAAGAAGGCGCCGTCGCGAAGGGCGATGATCACGTTGTCGACGGCGAGCGAGATGAAGTCGGCCTGTCGGAAGATGTCTCGCTCGAAGGTGATCCCTGCGGGAAGGTCGCTCTCGATCTGATCCAGTTCGGCGTCGACCCTTCGCGTGAGTTCCAGCGTGTTCGCGCCCGCCTGCTTCTGGACCGAGAGAATGACCCCCGGCTCCCCGTTCACGGACCCTGTCCCGTAGGTGATCTTGGGGCCGATGCGCACCTCGGCCACGTCTTCAATCAGCACGGGCACTCGGTCGCGGGTCGCCACTACCGTCACCCCGATGTCCTCGACGCTCGAGGGGCGCACCATGCCGCGGATCAGGATCTCGCGGCCACTCGACCAGTAGAGGCCGCCTGCCACGTTCTCGCTGGATCCCTCGATGGCGCCGAGTACGTCCTCCAGCCCCACCTGGTAGGCCAGCAGCCGCTGCGGATCGACCAGGACCTGGTATTCGCGCACGTCGCCGCCCTGCGAGATCACCTGCGAGACGCCGGGCACCGCCAGCAATCGGCGCCGCACAATCCAGTCAGCCGTGGTGCGCGCCTCCATCAGCTGCGGTTCGGGAGCCACCATGCCCACCAGCATGATCTCGCCCATGATCGAACTGATGGGCGCCAGAACAGGGGGATCCACCCCTTCCGGCAGATCGAGCGACTGGGCCTGGAGCCTCGCACCCACGATCTGCCTCGCGAGGTAGATGTCCGTGCCCCATTCGAAATCGGCCCATACGACGCTGATTCCCAGGGCGGACTTGGAGCGGACCCGGCGGACGCCGAGTGCGCCGTTCAGGGCTGTCTCGATCGGGAACGTTATCGAAGTCTCGACATCTTCCGGCGCCAGCCCATGGGCGTCGGTCACCACCGTGACGGTCGGAGCGGTCAGGTCGGGAAAGACGTCGACCGGGAAGGTAGCGGCCACCCAGCTTCCGCCCACGAAAAGGCCCATGGCCAGAATGAGGGCCAGGAATGGATTGTTCAGGGAAGCGCTGACAAAGTGGTCGAGAATCCCCCGCCGCTCCGTTTCGTTCATGTGGGCTCCGTTGTCCACGAACAGCTAGTGGGCATGACCGTCGGACGGCTCGACGACTCCAAGGGCGGCGAGGTTGACCTGGTAGGCACCCAGGGTGACGACGTGCTCGCCGGGGTCGATTCCCGACGCCACGATCGTCCAGGACCCATCCGAAGGGCCCGTTTCGACCACGCGGCGCTCGAAGGTGTCTCCGGTGAGCTTGACGTAGACGACCGGAAGATTGTTCTCGTCCTGGATTGCCGCGCTTGGAACCGCGACCCCCGGCACGGGTTGACCGAGGAGGATGTGCCCTTCAGCCAGCATTCCCACCTTCAGGGCCCCGCCGGAGTTTCCGATCGCGAAGCGGACCGGGAGGGTGCGGCTGGCGGGATCGATCATGTTGCCCACCGAGAGGACCTGGCTGGTCGTGTAGCTGCTCGTGCCGCCTTCGACGGTGAACCACGCGCCCCGGATCCGGTTCGCTTCGGCCGCGTAGCGCGCAGGCACCCGGGCGACCAGCCACAGTGTCGTCGCGTTTACGATCGTGAACGCGTGCCCGCCGATCTCCACCTGTTGGCCGAGGGCCGCGGCGCGCACCGCGACCACACCGTCGATCGGGCTTCGGAGACGGTACAGGTTCGGGTCGAGATCGTCGTTGACGCCGTCCGCCGTACCGCCGATGGCTTCGAATGCGGCCGTGGCGACCTGGAGATTGCGCCGCGCGTCCTCCAGCCGGCGAGCCGGGATAGCGCCTTCCCCAAACAGGCGCTCGGCGCGGTCGGCCTCGAGCTGGGCGGCAGTCACGTCGGCTCGCGTGCGCACGAACGAATTGTCGAGACTGATCGGCGCGATCAGCGCCAGAAGCTGACCGGCGCGGACGAAATCGCCCGGTCCGACATGCGGGCCATCGACCTGGACGAGCCCCGCCACCGGGGCCGAAACGTGCACGAGGCCTCCTGGTGGGGCCACCAGTTCGCCGGCGGACGGAATCGAGGCCGGTATCTCCCGTTCTTCGGCTGCCGCCACGGCAAAAGGAATCGACCACTGCTCTTCCTTGGCCAGCGTGATCACCTCCGCGGCCGGGCCGCCGTCCAGGGCGTGGTCGTGGCCGGCATGCGCATCGTCCACTTCCGCGTCCGCCGGATGGTCGTGTCCCGCATGCGGATCGTCGATCTCGTCTTCCTGGGCGTGATCGTGGCCAGCGTGCGCATCGTCCACCTCGGCGTCCGCCGGGTGGTCGTGCCCTGCATGCGGATCGTGGGCCTCCTCCTCGGCGTGGTCGTGTCCCGCGTGGGCATCGTCCACTTCCGCGTCCGGCGGATGGTCGTGCCCCGCATGCGGATCGTCCACTTCGTCGTGCCCATGGCCCGCATGGGCGTCGGCCCCGTCGCCTGCGTGGGTGTGTCCCGCGTGTTCGTGGACCTCCTCTTCGGTTGCGAAAACCTCGACCTCGCCGCCCTCGACCAGGTAGTCACGCCCTCCGACCGACAGGGCGTATTCCGCGTGCCAGTATCCCTCCGACGGCAACGTGGGCGACGTGACATATAGGCCCGCGATTTCGGGCTCGGCGACGATTTCGTGGCGGGCGCCACGCGGCCCGTGCATCTCGATGGTGACGCTCGCGCCCTCGACCGGTCTCCAGTCATCGACCCAGGTGAGATGAATCTCCCAGGGTTCTTCGCTCTCCACGCCCTGAATCTGATGCGGGTATTCCACGAAGAGTTCGATCCCTTCGGAGTGCTCCGTGAACGATCCGCCGCCACCGTGAGGGTCATGGCCCTGCGCAGCTTCATTCTCGCCCGCGGCGCCTCCGCATCCCGATACCGCCATAGCGATCACCGCACCCCGAACAAACGGCTTCAAAATCTTCAATCTCATTGTCAGTCCTCCAGGCCACCTCCCATGGCGCGAAGCAGGTCGTAGTAGGCAATCCACGCTTCGGACCGGAGAGAAAGGGCGCTCAGTTGCGCATTTTGAAACGCACTGGCTGCGTCGAGCAGTTCCAGCAACGACATTTCGAGTTCGGCGTAGGCCGCCGTCGCGGCGGACAGAAGCGTCTCTCCGTCGGCCAGCTGACCTGCCGCCACGGCTTCCAGCCGGGCCCGTCTGGCAGCGTACCGGTCCGAAGCCGTGGCTAGGTCGAACCGTGCCAGCTGCCGGCGCAGATCGAGGCGGTACGCAGCTGCGGAGCTGTAAGCTGCGGCTTCCGCCCGGGTTCCCGATCCGCGGTCGAAAAGCGGAAGCGGAAGATCCAATGCGATGCTCGCACCCCCGAATCCGTCCAGGTGATGCCGGTATCCAAGACCCAACGTCGGTTCTGGTATGGCGTAGGTCGCGGCGACTTCCTCCCCCGCCCGTGCGGCGTCCAGTTCCCGTGCCGCGGCCTCGAGATCGGGTCGCCCGGGCAGGGTCTGCAGGGCGGCCTCGCGAGTCAACATCGGGGGCACGCCGACTACCTCCTCAGAAGGCCCGACCTCCTCGGTCCCGGTTCCGGCGGCAATCAAGGTGGCCAGCTTTCTGCGGGCGTCGCGAGACCGCAAGGCCGCCTCGGCCACATCCTGCTCGGCCTGTACGCGCTCCAGCCGCAACCGCAGGGTCTCGAATGCCGAGATGTCACCCGCCTCAAGGCGAAACTCGGCATCCTCGGCCACGCCCTGAATGACCGAGGCGGTCTGGCGCACGATGCGTTCCGCCTGTTCGGCGAACCACGCCTGCACATAGGCCTCCCGGACCTCGAAAGCCAATTCGATCGAGTCGGCGCGAAAGCGAGCGGTGCCAGCGCCGATTGCGTACGTGGCAGCCCGCGCCCTCGCGGCCGTACGCCCGGGCCATTCCACGGGTTGAGACAAAAGGAACGTCTCTTCCCAGAACTTCTCGTCTTCGTGGCCGAGGTCGTCGCGACCGAACGAAAATGCCGGATTGGCGTAGGCGCGGGACTGCCGTGCCGCCCCGGTGATCCGGGCGGTCTCGGACCGCGCGATCTTCAACGCAAGGCTGTTCTGGCCGAACTCCACGAGGGCCTGGGCCAGCGACACCCGGCGTACCGCATCCTGCCCGCAGACGGCCGGCGGGAGGAAGAGACCGCCGAGGATCAGACCGAGCAACGTTCGCGCTCCCGCAGTTGGCATGCACTCCTCCCGGGCATCGTGGCGGCTGGTGTCAACACTACGGCAATCTCCGTCAATCTCGCTTGCCGCGACGCAATGGACAACCGTTGCGCTTGACATCCGGGAGGGCGAGCGCAACACTTTCCTCATATTCGTCCCAACCGAGCGCCGCCGGTCCCCCGAGGGCCGATTACTTTGACCAGAATCAGGCACTTTGACTCCCGAACACGCTGACTTCGGCCATTCACACGGGCCCGATGTGGCCCAGGATCGTTCCCAGAAGTCGCGGGCTGCAGGCAGACGCAGCCTTACGGCGGCCCTCGTACTCACCGCCGGATACATGATCGCCGAGGTCATCGGCGGGTTCTACGCGGGCAGTCTCGCCTTGCTCGCCCACGCCGGACACATGCTCACCGACGCAGTCTTCATCATACTTGCGCTCGTCACCATGCGGTTTTCCGGCCGGTCCACCGCGGAGCACACCTACGGTTTCCACCGGACGGAGGTCCTGGCCGCGCTGATCAATGCGCTGACCCTCTGGGGAATCTCGGTGTGGGTGCTGCTCGAAGCCTACCGGCGCATTTCGGAGACGCCGCTGGTCGACGGCACTCTTCTCCTGATCGTCGGCGCGATCGGCCTGGTCGTGAACATCGCGTCGGTGTGGATACTGCACGGCGCGGCCCAACGGAATCCGGACGTCGAGAGCACCTTCCACCACATGATCACCGACCTCATGGGTTCAGTGGCCGTCGTCGTCGCAGGCGTGCTCGTGTGGGCCTTCGACTGGCATGTTTCGGACCCGGTTGTCGCCGTCCTGATCGGCATCCTGATCCTGATGAGCACCTGGCGGCTGCTCTCCCGTGTGGTGGATGTGCTGCTGGAGGGTACGCCCGAACACATCGATCTGTACTCCCTCTGTCACAAGATCGAGGAGCTCGATGGCGTGACCGTGATTCACGATGTCCACTGCTGGACCCTGGCCCCCGGATACGTCGCATTCACCGCGCACCTACTGGTGGAAAGCGGCTATGAGACCGAAGGAGGGCACGAGTCCCTGCTTGACCGGATTCGCGATATCGCCTACGACGAATTCGAGATCCAGCACATCACGGTGCAACTGGAGACGAGCGCGGTTCGCTGCCATGAGGCCCACCATGTGGACCACCTGCTGGCGACGGCGCGGACACCGGTCTGAGCCGGCGCGGAAGCATCGGCGGCCGAAGTACGCCGGGGTTCTTTTCCGCGTACTGCCTACACACCCCTCCGATATGCCCAGATGAGAACAGCGATGCCGATCACGTACGCGGCGAGCAGGTAGGTGAAGAGGAAGGGCATCCCCAGGATCCAGGGCTCGACGCGGTTGACCAGGCCGTGCACGATGGGTGGCTGGGCCAGCGCCATGGCCACGAGGAACGCGATCGTCGCGATCCGGCCGTTGCGGGTTCGGGGCAGGTAGTGGGAGCGCGGGATCTTCATGGGCTGTGGCCGGGGTGGGTGGATGCGTGGGTGATGCTTTGAACAAATGGTAGTGCGCCGCCGCACGGGGGACAAACGCCTGGGAGCCTCGATTCAACTCTCCAGCTTGCCCTCGGCCACTGCGGAGTCGATCAGTCGGCGAGCGTACTCCCAGAGTTCGGGCGCGCCGTCCTCCATGTGCCGGTTGACAGCCACCACTCGATGCCGGCGCACGCCGTGCCGGCGCCAGGCCGAGCCGTCCGTGTGGTAGTTGAGGAGGACCGGGTGCAGCCGGTCCAGCGCCGCGGCGTAGCGGGCTTCGGGGGTCTGCCGCGCCTCGAACTCCTCCCACAGCGCCAGCATCGAGGCGCGCTGGTCGGCAGGCAGGAGGCCGAAGATGCGCTTTGCCGCAACCCGCTCCCTTTCTTCCTTGTCCGCCTGGCCCGCGTCGTCGTAGGCAAAGGTGTCGCCGGCGTCGATCTCCACCAGGTCGTGGATGAGGTGCATCGCCAGCACCCTGGCAATGTCGACATCCTCGGCGGCGTACTCCTGGAGCACCACGGCCATCAGCGCCAGGTGCCACGAGTGCTCGGCGTCGTTCTCGGGGCGATGATCGTCGATCAGCCGCGTCTGCCGGAAAACCTGCTTAAGCCGATCGACGGCTACGATGAAGTCGATCTGCTGGGTGAGTCTGCGGCTCGGTGGGCTCATGCGTGCCAATATAGGTCCGGGATCGTCCGATCGGCACCGGACATTCCATTTGCTCCCGACATTGCTCCCGACACCCGCTTGACACCTCGCTCCAACCTCGCGATCATTAAGATCTTATGAGTATTCGCACCTGTACGGCGACGCATCACCATCACGGCCACCCCGGAGAGGCGGCCGCGTGACGGTGTAACCGTACCAAAGCGAACGGAATACCAAACGCCGGCTTCCTCGGGGGGTCGGCGCTTTTTTGTGCGCCGGTCGATTCACGGGGCGGACTGGCCGAAGGAGGTGACAGCCGGGATGAACGGTACAGTGTTGGAGAACAGAAGCGTGGGCGCGCGGCCCGGGTTGCGGGTCGAAGACGCCGGCGCGGAGACGGGCGCTGAGCGGGGCATCCGCATCGGCCTGCCGAAGGGCCACATGCAGGGCGGCGTCTTCGCGCTGCTGGCCGACGCGGGAATCGACGTGCGGCTGGGGTTGCGCAACTATCGGCCCACGCTTACCTGGCCCGGCTTCGAGACCAAGCTGCTCAAGCCCCAGAACGTGGTCAGGATGCTGCACGCCGGGTCGCGGGACATCGGCTTCGCGGGGGCCGATTGGGTTGCCGAACTCGGCGCCGACCTCGTCGAACTGCTCGACACCGGGCTCGACCCGGTCCGGGTGGTGGCGGCGGCGCCCGCTGCGCTGATGGAGGGGGGTGCACTGCCGGCTGGCCGCCGCCTGGTGGTGGCCACGGAGTATGTCCGGCTCGCGGAGCGGTGGGCGCGGGGGCGGCCCTTCGAGGCGGATGTAGTGCGGTCGTACGGGGCCACCGAGGTCTTTCCGCCCGAGGACGCCGACCTCATCGTCGACAACACCGCGACGGGGGCGACCCTGCGGGGAAACGGCCTCGTTGTCGCGCACACGCTGATCCATTCCTCCAC
>LXNJ01002222.1_pt1 | contig 10797 bp, 14 predicted proteins | sample 809081 | NCBI WGS metagenome assembly LXNJ01 (sample SAMN04870510, study PRJNA318959) | sponge metagenome | biome: sponge; feature: marine sponge reef; material: water | host: Petrosia ficiformis | place: Greece: Milos, Mediterranean Sea | collected 2013-05-29 | depth 5-7 m
CGACACCCGCCCCCGCCGATTCGGCGTTCACCACCCAACCGCGCAACGCGACACTGCCGCGGTTGATCTCGATGGGCTGCGCCGGCGGGTTTGGTGGCGGGTGGGTGACCGACCGCGGGTAGAAGATCAATCTTTCCTGGAACGCCCACAGCAACGCGCATACGCCGAGGTACGCGGCGACGGCGGTGAGTACGATCTGCATAAAGTACCGAGCCGGCTTCAAGCGGTAACGCCGGCACGCCCGAACAGGTCTTGGAAGTTGCCGGCGAAAAACCTCGCCTGGTCCGCTTCACCAATACCGGCGAGTGCACGGCTGAAACGGCCGATGGGATCCCGCCCGCCTTCCGCGTGGGGATAGTCGGACGAGAACAGGTACAACTCGGGCAGCGACTCGCGGATGAGCGCCCCGACGTTCTCGAAGGGGTAGGGCGTGAACCGTAGCTGATCCCGGAACTGCTCCGAAGGTTTGCGCTGGAAGGCGCCGAGATGGGGCTCGGAGCGCGCCCAGATATCGACGGCGTGGTCCAAGCGACGGATCGTATCCGGTACCCAACCCGCACCCAGTTCGATGACGCCGCCCTTCAGGGCGGGAAACTTCTCCAGGACGCCATCCAGCACGAGCACCGAGATGAAACGCTGGGCCGATTGGAAGATCACGGTTAGATCCTTGGACCCGATCACTTCGACGCCGCCGCGCGCCGTCCGACGCTCCGGGTGGCCGTCGTTCATCCACTCATGGGGTATGGAAAGCGATGAACTCCCGACATGCAAGATGAACGGGGTGCCGGTCTCCTCCAGGCGGCGCCAGATGGGATCGTGAAGCGGGTGGCCGGGCGAACGCCCACCGGGTGCCCGGGATGGAATCCATACCGCACCGAGGCAGAGGTCCAGGGCTTCGTCGATCAGCGTGTGAGCGGCACCCGTTTCGTCCAACGGCACGATGGCGACACCGATCAGCCGCGCATCGCCCTCGCAGAACTCGGCCATGGCCCGATTGTGAGCCGCGGCTGTTGCCCGGCTCACGGTTGGGTCGGGATTCGTGAACACCTTGGTGGCGCAGAAGGACGAGAACACCACCTGTCTTTCGAACCCGAGAAGATCCAGTGCCAAGCCGCGTTCGCTGCCATTGAATGCGCCGAGTGCACCGTGCCACTTCGGTCCCCGGGTAATCCGGTCGCCTAGCGCGACAAGGTCGGCGACGGTCTCCTGTGCATGTTCCTTGGCGCCGCGGTAAACGCGCATCTGCTCGCCGACGTCCGCTAGGCGTATCTCGTCCAACGAGGGGATACGGTCGCGCATCGATTGCTCGACGTGCCGGGACAGGAAGTCCGGCAACTCCATCAGGTGGCTGTCGGCGTCGAGTATGGCCGGTACCGAGGGTGCCGCGCTCGATGCGTAGGTCACGGTGGCTGGCTCACGGGCGACCACAAGGGTCGCCCCTACGGCAGTACGACGACGGCGTGGCCGGGACACGTCGCGCCGCCGTCCTGGTTAACGACATTGATGTCGAGCCGAACTCGGTTCTCGCCGTCCACGATCGACTTCCCGGTGACTTCGCCGATCACCGTCAGCACGTCGTTCTTCTGATTGATGGCCCGGTACTGGCAGCCGACTTCGCGCACGATGCCCTCGTCCCCGACCCAGTCGCGCAGAGCGTTGACGATGTACGCGTAGCGCAGGTTGCCCATGCCGAACGCGCCTTGTTCGTTGCCGGCGCGCCGACCGGCCTCGTCGTCCATATGGAACGGCACGAACTCTTCGTTGACCGCTGCATACCGGTTCCATTCCGCGAAGCCGGTTCGCCGGGACCATTCAGGCAGCTTGTCGCCGACCGCGAGCTTGTCGAAATCGATAGTCATCGTCTGCTCCCTAGTAACGGATCGAGATCGACATCCGCGTCCGGACGAGTTCGTCGTTCTGGTTGCGCCACTCGATCTCGCTGCGTACGTAAAGAGTATGCCCCAGGCGCCCCTCGCGCTCCCACCAATCGACGAGTCGACTTCGGGCCGCGACGACGTCGCCGGGGCGCATCGGCGCGCCGTAGGTGTCCGTCTGGCCGCCGTTCATGCCCGTTAACGGCTTGCCGTCCGCTCGACGCCCGGAAAATCCGGGCGAGCCGCCCCTCGGTCGCTGCACGGGCCAGGCGAAGGGATTGAAGTCCGGCGGTGCCACGATGCCGCCCCACTGGGTCGTTGCAGCGTAGTCCGCGTCCCAGTAGATCCGTGGCGGTTGCCGCGGGTAGTACGTGGCCATCGCCCAACGACGGATGTCGGTCTCGGTGATCGGTGGTGCCGTGCGGATTCCGCCCCACTCGCCTTGGGCCGCTCGCATCTCCTCGGTCACGTAGGTGAGTGTGTCATTGCTCATGTCACGACTATCCTCCAAATCGGTGGTCCCTGTCGATCCACGGGGTCAGCCGCCGCCGTGACCCTTGTCGATCCGGCGCAGTTCGGGGAACCACCATCCCAGGGCCGCCATCGACGCTGCCAGGAGGATCGCGCTGCCGACGAGGGCCGAAGCAATGCCGGTGAATTCGGCCGCGGCGGCAATGGGGATCATGCCGATTGGCATGATGCCGAAGCTCATCATCATGATGGACATCACCCGACCGCGGACCTCAGAAGCAATCGCAAGCGTGACGACGCTCATGTTCAACGACCCGACCAGCGAACCGAATATGCCTACGATGATGCCGAAGGCCATCGCGACGGCAAGCGTCGGCGATAGCGCGAATCCAACGAGGCCCAGGGCCCAGACGTAGCAGCACGCGAACATGACCTTACCCTTGCCGCCGATGTCGCCGAGCCGGGCGAGCAGGAGCGAACCCGACAGCGAACCGACACCCATCGCCGTCATCAGGTAGCCGAGCGTCTGCGGATCGCCGTCGAGGATCTCCTTGTTGAACACGGGTGCGAGGAAGGACGGCGCGAACCCGAACATCATGGGCACGATACCCATGACGAGGAGCCCGAGCACGATGCGTTCCCGGCCCATGTAGCGGAATCCCTCGGCAATGTCGTCGAGCATCTTGGCACCCGGCCTGGGTGTCGGATGGCCCTGGTAGCGAAGCATGGCCGTTGCTACCACCGAGACCAGGTACATGCCGGCGATGATGTAGAGCACGATGCCGACGGCTGCCGTTGACGAGTGCGTCGAATCGTTGACATCACCGCCCGCGAACCACGCAATGAGCCAGCCGGCCAAGGCGGGGCCAGCCACCCGCGCCGCGGAGTACGTGGCACTTTGCAGGGCCATCGCGTTGACCATGACCCGCTCCGGCACGAGCTCGGGAACCACCGCCGCGCGGGCCGGCATCGACAAGGACATGATCGCGCCATTGAAGAGCCCGAAGTAGATGAAGTGCCAGAACGTGACGTCACCACGGTAGACGATCATCGCAAGCGCCACGGTTGCCGCGGCGTTTACGAGCTGGCCACCGATCATGATCGGCTTCTTGCGTACCCGGTCCGCGAGAACGCCGCCCCAAAGCGAGAACACGAAGGACGGCAGCATGAACGACAAGACCACCCAGGTGAGGGCGAGGGGCGAACTGGTGATGTCGTAGATCAGCCAACCCCGGGCCACCATTTGCATCTGCATCGCGAAGGAGGCCACGAGGTTGGCGACCCATAGGTGGCGGAAGTCGCGAATACGCAAGGACTGGAACATCCCGGCGCCGCCTCCCAAACCCATCGGACGAACTGGGGATGCGGCGACGGATTCGGTCGTTGAGGGGGGTCGGGAGACGTCCATTGATCGCGTCGCCGGAGCAAGCGGACCATCTTACGTGATTACGTCCACGCGTCTGGCGCCTTGGGCGGGTTTGCGGGTTTCGGGCTTGCCCAACCGAGGTGGCGCGCACATTATGTTGCCTTCTCGGTCTTCAATGGAGACGTTGATGCGTAGTGCGTGCGTATGCCGAGCCGGTGTCTGGTTGGTGATCGGATTGATCATCGGCGGATTTCGCCTTGCCACGGCTGATGAGACCGTCCGACGTGGGACGGAGTTCGGCGACTCGCCGAGGGTTGACCTCAAAGCCGTCCTTAGCGCTCCCGAGGTCCATATCGGCCGCTCGGTTATTGTCGTGGGCAAGGTCGACAAGGTCTGCCAGATGAAGGGATGCTGGCTCGAATTGATGCCGCCGGACGAGAGCCGCGGTGTGCGGGTCACGTTCGAGAACTACGGCTTCTTCGTGCCGAAGGACTCCATGGGCTGGACAGCGCGTCTCGAAGGCGAGTTCATCCGCGAGGAGTTATCCAAGGGCGAGGTCGATCATCTCGTCGACGAAGGTGCGACCTTGGCGAGGCGGCCCGACGGGACCGCGGCCGAAGTCAGTTTCCTGGCCCGGGCCGTCGAACTTCGAAAACCAACCGCCGACGGAAAGTCATAATGCGTCTGCAACTCGCGCTCAATGTCCGCGACCTCGGAACGGCGGTCGACTTCTATTCGAAGATGTTCGGCGTTGGACCGGCCAAGCTGAAGCCCGGCTATGCCAACTTCGCGATCGACGAGCCGCCCTTGAAGCTCGTGCTGTTCGAGGAGCCAAATGCGGCGGAACGCCTCAACCACCTGGGTGTCGAGGTATTCGACGACGTCGATGTCGGCGAGGCGAGGCAGCGTGTCAGCGCCGGCGGCATCCAGCACTTCAACGAGAACGACACCACGTGCTGCCACGCCCGCCAGAACAAGGTCTGGGCCCGGGAACCCGACGGCCTGCGCTGGGAGTGGTACCGCGTGATAGAGGACGTCGATTGAAGGCGGGCGACGCGGGTGACAAGGGTCGCCCCCACGAGTCTGCCGCTCGAAACGCGTAGGGGACGCCCTTGTGGCGTCCCGTTTTGCCAGATCCACGGCAGTGCTTAAGTCCGAACGGGCGACGGCGCGCCCCAGCGCGATAGCGCCGCCGCTACGGTCGTTCCAGCCAGAACGACTTGACGCAATCCTCTTCGATCTCGATATGCAGCGTCTTGACTTCCTCCTCGGACACCTCGATGTCGAACAGCAGGAAGAACGCCACCTCGGTGTCCTGCTCGCGCACGGTCAGGTAGCGCAGCACCTCGTTGCCGGCTTCGTTCACGTAGGCGCTGCTCGGCTGGCCGAGGTTCTCCACGACCCAGGCGCGGGTGGTGGCGCCGGGTTGGATGGCGTCGAGGGCTGCGCCCCCGTGGAGCCTCCCGTAACGGTAGCGGGAATCGGATTCGACGACTAGGACGCATCCGCCGAGCGCCAGTAGCACGGCGATGGTCGCACCGGCGGCGGCATGGCGAATCTGGCGGCGTGGCATTGGGTTCTCCTTGGTTCGGCGAGCGCAGGGAAGATGTTCGATTTGGCATCCTACCCCAACGATGCTGAACGCACCCTGAATCAAGGCCCAAGGCGGCGGACCGCAATGGTCCGAGTCGTTCAAGGGCACGGCCAAGTTGCGCCGCCCGGCCCCACTGGGTCAGGGTAGCCAGGCGGCGGAAAGGAATCGGGCAATGGGCGGAATTGCGATCAGGGCATTGGCGGCGTGGGCGCAGGTCCCGTGGGTGTTGCTGGACACGCATGCGGTGGCGTAGGAAGCGACAACGGAACCGGTGGTCCGGTTCCTCGAGAACGCCGCGCCGAAACGCGTCCTCTTCGTCGGCAACAGCTACCTCTACTACGGCGACAGCGTGCACAACCACGTTCGCCGAATCGCCGAGCAACTGGGGCCGCAGGGCATGGGGGCGTAACGGTACAAATCGGCGACGATCGGCGGCGCGCGGCTGCCGCACCATGACCCACGCCTACGTGGAACCCCACGAGTTGTACGATCCCGACATGACCGACAAGGTCAGGCAGACGTATGTCCGGGTCGGCAATGAACTGGGCGCGCTGCTGATACCCGTCGGACTCGCGTTCGATCGAGCCTACGAGCGTCGACCCGGCATCGTGCTGCACAAGAGCTTCGACGGCACCCACCCCAGCCTGCTCGGAACCTACCTCGCTGCCTGCGTCGTCTACCAGAGCGTCTACGGCAGGTCGGTCGAAGGCGCCGGATACGACTACTTCGGCACCGTCGACGAGGACGAGGCCGTGTTTTTCCGGGCTATCGCCGACGAGACGGTTCGCGATTTCCATGCCCGGGACGCTTTGCGTGGGGAGCGGCGCTGAGGATGTAGATGGCCCGTCGCCGCTTCACCATCCGCCCAGGATCAGCCTGATCGCCCACGCCAAGGCACCCGCGCCCGCGACGCCGAGAATCCAAAGCACGATGAACCAACCGATCTCCTTCGGCCCGGTCTTCTCGATGTGATGATCTTGTGGTTCGAACATCAGTGGTACCCGGAATCGGGGTCGACCTTGCCCCGGAAGATCCAGTACGAGTACGCCGTGTAGGCGAGGATCATCGGCAGGAGAATCAACGCGCCGACCAGCATGAACCGAAGGCTGCCGTCGGGTGCCGCGGCTTCCTGGATACTGATCGCACCCGGGACGATGAACGGGTAGAGGCCGATACCCAATCCGGCGAAGCACAAGCCGAACAGCCCGATCGAGGCTGGAAACGGTACCGCGTCGCGTCTGGCGATCAGACCCCACCCCAGCAGGCCGGCGAGGACGGCGGTGAGTGTCGGCACCGGCAGGACAAAGACAAGCTGCGGAAAGGTGAACCAGCGCGCGGCGATCTCCGGCGAGAGGAAAGGCATCCAGAGGCTGACGACGCCGATGAACACCAGCGTCGTGATGCCGGCGACACGAGCCAGCACGTAGGCGCGTTCACGAAGGTCGCCCGTGGCTTTGAGCACCAGCCAGGTGGTGCCGAGCAAGCCATAGCCCGCGGTCAGCGCGATCCCGCACATGACCGAGAAGGGGCTGACCCAGTCCCACCAACCACCCACATAGGCCCTACCCTCGACGTCGATGCCTTGGACGATGGTGCCCAGCACGATTCCCTGCGAGCAGGTCGCGGCCAGCGAACCCAGGTGAAAACCACGGTCCCAGAACGACCTGTGCGCCGGGTCGCGCCACCGATATTCGAAGGCGACCCCACGGAATATCAACGCGAGGATCATGGCGATCATCGGGGCGTACAACGCGGGCATCAGGACCGCGTAGGCGAGGGGGAAGGCGGCGAACAATCCCCCGCCGCCGAGGATCAACCAGGTCTCGTTGCCGTCCCATACGGGCGCCACGCTGTTCATCGCACTGGCCCGATTTTCCTCCTTGCCCAGCAAGGGGAAGACGATGCCGATGCCGAGGTCGAAGCCGTCGAGGACGACGTAGACCAGGACGGCGAACGCCAGGATGCACGCCCAGACGGTCGGCAGATCAATCATGACTCGGCGTTGCCGGCTGGTTGCTTCAAGAATGACGAATGAAGGTTCCTGGGCTTGTCGATCGATCCCGACTCGGTCGCTGCCGGGCCGCTGCGCATCATTCGCAGCAGGTACCAGATGCCGAATCCGAACACGACGCAGTAGACGATGACGAACGCGGTCAGGGAAGCCGCGACCGCCGGGGCGTCGACGGGCGAGGCGGAGTTGCCGGTCAGGAGCCAGCCGTAGACCGTGTACGGTTGGCGGCCCACCTCGGTGGTTACCCAGCCGGCGACGATTGCGACAAAGCCCGATGGCCCCATCGCGACCGTGGCCCGGAGCAGTGACCGGCTCTCGAACAGTCGTCGTCGCCAACGCAGCACAAGGCTCGCCAGGCCCAGCAGCACGGTCAGCAAGCCGATCCCGACCATGATGCGGAAGGCGAAGAACACGGCGGCTACGGGTGGCTGATCCTCGTCCGGCACGCTATCCAGCCCCTTGACGGGGTGGTTTGGGTCGCGGTGCAGAATCAGCGAAGCCAGCCGCGGAATGCCGATGGCATGGTCGAGTCGTTGATCCGCCTCGTTCGGCAACCCGAAGAGAAACAGCGGCGCGCCTTCAGGATAGGACTCGTAGTGGCCCTCCATGGCCATGACCTTGACCGGCTGATGCTGCAGTGTGTTGAGGCCGTGCAGGTCGCCTGCCACGACTTGCAGCGGCGCGACGATTGCGACCATCCACATGGCCATGGAGTACATGCTGCGGGCCTCGGCGTCTGCCCGATCCCGCAACAGGTGAAATGCGCCAACCGCGCCGACGGCGATTGCGGTCGTCAGATAGGCGGCGAGAACCATGTGCACGAGACGAAACGGGAACGACGGGTTGAACACGATGGCGAACCAGTCCTCGGGGACGAACTGGCCGACCTCGTTGATCGAGAAGCCGGCGGGGGTATGCATCCAGGAATTCACCGCGAGGATCCAGAAGGCCGACAGCAGCGTGCCGACGGCCACGATGCCGGTCGCGGCAACGTGCAGGGACTTCGAAACCCGGCCCATGCCGAAGAGCATGACGCCGAGGAAGCCCGCCTCCAGGAAGAAGGCCGTGAGTACCTCGTAGGTCATCAGTGGACCGATGATCGGTCCGGCCTTGTCCGAAAAGACGGACCAGTTGGTGCCGAACTGGTACGACATGGCGATTCCCGAGACGACACCCATGCCGAAGACGACGGCGAAGATCTTCAGCCAGAACCTGTAGAGGTTGAGGTACACCGCTTTGCCCGAACGCAACCAGCGCACCTCCAGGACGAACAGGAAGCTCGCGAGCCCGATGGAGAACGCCGGAAAGATGATGTGGAACATGATCGTGAAGGCGAACTGCACGCGCGCCAGCATCACGGCATCGAAGGTCTCGATCATGTGGATCCATTCACCGGCGTAGGGCCGACACGGGTCGCTCCCCCGTCGGGCGGTGCGTCGCGGCGACGGGACTCAAGGAACAGAGGTCTGGACGTTCAATCTCGCGATCCTAAACGGTAGGGCTATCCGCGCCAAGCGACTCCGGGTCGGGACAACGACCGTCAACGCGCGATGCGCTACGCGGTTAGAAACGCCTTGACGTCCTCCTGATCGTGATAGCGCTCCGGTACCGGGAATCGGAACACCCGCGCCGCGTTCAATCCGAGAACCTTCGCCCTCTCGGCATCCGTCAGTTGCCCCATGGTGCGCTCGATGGCCGCGGCGGAATGCGGCCAGGTTCCCTCGTGGTGGGGGTAGTCGTTGGCCCAGAGAAAGTTGTCGACGAGATCGTGTTCGCGCGCGAGGTCGAGGCCCGGCTTGTCTTCCTGGAACGTTGCGAACCCGCACCGGCGGAAGTGGTCGCTCGGCAGACGCGCCAGTTTCGGCCGCACGAACATGTGGTGTTTCCGGTACGCCTCGTCGAGCGCCCAGATGGTCCAGGGCACCCAGCCGATGCCCGCTTCGACGCTGCCGAAGCGCAGGTCGGGAAAGCGCTCCAACACGCCGGATGCGCACAGATTCGCGATGGGCTCCATGGTCGGTGCCAGCGAGTGCACCGCGTAGTTCACCACGGCGCCGCCGTTGCCCCGCGATGTGCGCGGGTCGCGCCCCGTGGAGACGTGGAAGGTGATCGGCAGGTCGACCTCGCTGATGCATGCCCACAGCCGGTCGAACTCGGGCAGGTTGTAGTTCGGATGCTCGTGGTCCGGCGCACCCCAGACCGGCTTGCAGGGCAGCGCCAGGCCACGGAACCCGAGGCTCGCGACGCGCTCGATCTCGCGGATGGCGCCGTCGAGATCGGCGGCGGCGATGCAGCCCATGGGGGAGAGTCGATCGTTGTAGTCACCGAACACCTCCCAGGCCCAATCGTTCCACACCCGGCACATGGCTTGGCTGAACTCGGCATCCGGCGTCGCCCAGATCACGAGGCCCTTGTTGGGAAACAGCACCTCGGCATCGACGCCATCCATCGCGAGATCGGCAAGCCGCTCTTCGGGGGTTTCCCCGGCCCCGTTGCGCAACCGGTCCTCGCCTTCGAACACGATATTGCGGATCCGCACCGGTCGAAAACCCTCGGTCTTCTGGTACCTGCGACCCTGCGCGTCGACGGCCACGCCCGGCAGGCGGTCGCGGTACTTCAGATCGATCCGGGTACGCCACAGATCGGCGGGTTCCTGGACGTGCCCGTCGGTGGAAACCATGAAGTACTTGTTCGGGTCGTCCGCCCGTGCGGTGCGTGTCCAACCCTCGATGCCCGGGGTCGCCAAACGCCAGGCGTTGTTCTCATCGGTCGCTTGTTGCGACTGCGCTGCGTCCAAGACGGTGCCTCCGTTTGAGTTGTTCGGCTACTGTAGCGCAACGGGCAAGGTGCAGGCATGTCGCCGAGAGAGATCATCGAATACTGGCTGGGTTCCGCACCGGATGACTTTGAATCGGTTACGCAGGCATCGAAGCGCTGGTACCGTGCCGACAAAGACATCGATGCCGAGATTCGGACACGATTCGGCGCCGCCATTGCCGAGGCGCGACGGGGTGTGTTCGGGGATTGGGAGAGAACCCCCGACGGTGCCCTGGCGCTGGTGATCCTACTCGACCAGTTTTCCCGCAACGCCTACCGCGGAACGCCGGAAGCATTCGCCGGCGACGCGGTCGCCCTGGCCGTCGCTAGGCGGGCCGTGGAGCGCGGCTTCGACCGCGAACTCGGCTGCGCGGGGCGTGCGTTTCTCTACCATCCCTTCGAGCACAGCGAAGATCCGGAAGACCAGGAACGATCGGTATTGCTCTTCGAGACCTTGCTCGCCGAAGCACCGCCAACGTGGCGGGAGTTCGCGGCGGGGTTCGTCCCCTACGCGCATTCGCATCGGGACGTCATTCGACAATACGGCCGATTCCCACACCGCAACGAGATTCTCGGGCGTGGGAGCACGCCTCGGGAGGAAGCCCATTTGGCCGCAAGCGGGGGTTTTTGACGCCCCGATTGATCGGATTTTCAGATTTGACGC
>LXNJ01002223.1_pt1 | contig 10794 bp, 9 predicted proteins | sample 809081 | NCBI WGS metagenome assembly LXNJ01 (sample SAMN04870510, study PRJNA318959) | sponge metagenome | biome: sponge; feature: marine sponge reef; material: water | host: Petrosia ficiformis | place: Greece: Milos, Mediterranean Sea | collected 2013-05-29 | depth 5-7 m
CGGCAACCTGCTGGCCGCACCAGTCGACGGCGAGATCAGCCAGATCATCGACGGCGAGATCAGCCAGATCATCGACGGCACCGCCCCGCTGGCCCCTGATGGGGGGGCGACCGCCGACGACCCCCTCATAGTGACCGCCGGAGGCGAGGTGATCGAGGCCTACCTGGACGCGGTGGTCGGTCTGCTGGCGGCGGGAGGGCCCCGCTCGGTCCGCATGGCCTACACACCGCTTCACGGGGTGGGGGCCGACACCTTCCTGCGGGCTGTGTCCCGAGCGGGGTTCGACCCACCGCAGCTCGTGGCCGATCAGGCCGAGCCCGACCCCGAGTTCCCGACCACACCGTTCCCCAACCCCGAGGAGACCGGTGTCCTCGACCGGCTGCTGCGACTGGCCGCGGACACAGGTGCGGATGTCGCCCTGGCCCACGATCCCGACGCCGACCGGCTGGCGGTAGCCGTGCCCACCGGCGGCCGGTGGCGGCTGCTGACCGGCGACGAGACGGGCTGCCTGCTGGCTGAGCACCTGCTCAGCCGGCCGGATCCGAGCGAGGCGACAGGCCCGGGTGCCGGGAGGCGAAGACTGGTCATCAACACGGTGGTGTCGTCTCGCCTCCTGCCCCGCATCGCCGCCAGCCACCGCGCCGACTGGACGGAGACGCTCACCGGCTTCAAGTGGATCATGAAGGCCCGCTCGCAGCGGCCCGGCCACGACCTGGTGCTGGGCTACGAGGATGCTCTCGGCTACGCAGTGGGCGAGGCAGTCGGCGACAAGGACGGCATCGGCGCGGCCCTGGTGATGGCCGAGCTCGTCGCCCACCTGAAGACCGAGGGACGGACTCTGGTCGACCTGCTCGACGACCTGCACCGCCGCCACGGCGCGCACGCCACCGGACAGCGCTCGATCCGCTTCGAATCGACCTCGCCCGACGACCAGCCGATGGCCCGGGCCATGGACGGGTTGCGCACGGCTCCGCCGCCGGAGCTGGCCGGAGCCGCGGTGACCGCAGTGCATGACCTCTCCGGCGGATCGGAGCACCTGCCTCCGGCTGACGTAGTGGTTCTCGAACTCTACGGGGCCGAAGCCAGGGTGATCGTCAGGCCGAGCGGGACCGAGCCGAAGATGAAGGTGTACGCCGAGGCCGTCGTGGCTATGGACGATGCTGACGGCGGCAGCAGCCAGTTGCGCTCGGCGCAGGTCAAGGCCCGGACACGGATCGCGGAGCTGCTCGACGCGGCTGTGCGGCATGTGGCCGACCCGGAACGGAGCGAGCGCGCCCGCCCCGCGGCCGCGACGGCCCCGTCGACGGGCAAGACTGTGACCGGGATGCAGGCTGAGGAGCCCTCACGACAGTCCCGGGTCGAGGACTTGCGGCTGGTGGTGCGCGGCACCGACCTGACCACCCTGGAGGGCGACGACACGCCGGGGCGCATCCGGGCCCTCTGCTCGCAGGCGCTGCGCCCCGATCCGGCCGATCCGACCGTGGGCCCGGTGGCCGCGGTGTGCGTGTACCCCGCACTGGCCCCGCTGGCCGCCGAGCTGCTGGCGGGCACCCCGGTTGCGGTGGCCAGCGTGGCCGGGGCCTTCCCGAGCGGCCTCTCGCCCCTGGAGGTGAAGGTGGCCGAAGTGCAGGCCGCGGTGGCCGCCGGTGCCCAGGAGATCGACACCGTGCTGAACCGCTCCGCCTTCCTCTCCGGCCGCCGCGACGTGGCCGCGGCGGAGCTGTCGGCGCTGAAGGAGGCGGCGGGCCGAGCCCATTTCAAAGTGATCCTCGAGGTCTGCGAACTCGGCTCGGCCGGCGCGATCGGCGAAGCGGCCCGGCTGGCCATGGACGCCGGCGCCGACATGGTCAAGACCTCCACCGGCAAGGGCGCCTCGGGCGCGTCACCAGAAGCCGTTTTGGTGATGGCCGAGACGGTGGCCGCGCACTGCGCCGCCGGGGGCCGCCCGGTGGGCATCAAGGTTGCCGGCGGGGTCCGCACCGCCGCCGACGCCATCGGATACATCGACATCGTGCGCTCCGTACTGGGCACCGAGTGGCTCACCCCCGACCGTCTCCGCTTCGGAGCCTCCAGCCTGCTGGGCAACGTGGTCGCGGCCCTTGCCGCGGCCTAGCCGAGTCCGGTGAGGCATAATTCGTTGTCGGGGGAGGACCGCATGACTGAATCGGTAGCGGCGGTAGAGATCGACGGCGTCACCAAGCGGTTCGACGATGTCGTGGCGGTCGACAACGTCGACCTCGCCATCGACGACGGGGAGTTCTTCGCCCTACTCGGCCCTTCGGGCTGCGGCAAGACCACCACCCTGCGCATGATCGCCGGGCTCGACCTGCCCACCGAGGGGAGCCTGCGCATCTTCGGCGACGAGGTAGGCATGGCGCCTCCCGACCGCAGGCCGGTCAACACCGTGTTCCAGGCCTATGCCCTGTTCCCCCACATGACGGTCCGCCAGAACATCGAGTTCGGTCTGCGGATGCGAAGGGTGAGGAATCCCGAACTCGGCCAGCGCGTGGCCGAGGCCATAGGAATGGTACGCCTGGCAGGAATGGAGGAGCGCCGGCCCGACCAACTCTCCGGCGGCCAGCAGCAGCGGGTGGCACTGGCCCGGGCCCTGGTCAACCAGCCCAAGGTGCTGCTGCTCGACGAGCCGCTCGGGGCGCTCGACCTCAAGCTTCGCCAGGAGATGCAACAGGAGCTCAAGGCCCTGCAGCGCGAGGTGGGCATCACCTTCGTGTTCGTCACCCACGACCAGGAGGAAGCCCTGGCCATGAGTGAGCGGATCGGGGTGATGTCGGAGGGCCGGCTGCTCCAGGTCGGCACGCCCCGGGAGATCTACGAACGGCCGGCCAGCCGCTTCGTGGCCGACTTCATCGGCCGGACCAACCTCATCGAGGCCTCGGTGGAGTCCCCCACCATGGTGCGGCTGGCCGACGGCGCCCGCATTGCGGCCGAGACTTCGATGCCGACCGGATCGCAGGTGGCGGTGAGTCTGCGCCCGGAACGGGTCCGACTGCAGCCGCGGGGAACGGCCGCGGCGGACGGCTCCAGCCTCGACGGCGAAGTATGCGACATCACCTATCTGGGCCACGCAGTGGTGTACGCGGTGACGGTGGGCTCCACTTCGGTAGAGGTCCGCAGCGAGGGCGAGGTCGGTGAGCCGTTCGCTCCCGGCGACGAGGTGACCATCAACTGGGACCACGGCGCCGCGGCCGTGGTCGCGGATTGAGGATGCAACCGGCGGGCGGGCGCCCGGTCAACTCCGGGGCCTCCGGAGAGGAGGCGGCCGCGCGGGCGAAGCGGCGCCAAGGGGTGCTCCTGGCCTCACCGGGAGCGCTGTACCTGCTGATCTTCTTCGTCGTCCCGCTCGTGCTGATCTCGGTATATTCCTTCGCCACCCGCACCTCCACCGGCCGGACGGCGCTGAGCGGCTGGAACCTCGAGTCCTACCGGGACATCGGCGACAACGTCATCCTGGGGATCATCGGGCGGTCGGCGTGGCTGGCCACCCTCACCACCGTCCTGTGCATCGCGGTCGGCTATCCCTTCGCCTACTACCTGGCGACGCGCCCGCGGCACGTGCGGGCCGTGCTGCTGGTGCTGGTCATGATCCCGTTCTGGACCAACGGGCTGGTGCGGGTCTTCGCAATCCGCTTCCTGCTCGGATCGAACGGCCCCGCCTCAGCGCTTAGCGAGAGTCTGGGCTTGGGGACGTTCAGGATCCTCTTCACGCCCACCGCGGTGACGATCGGGATGGTCTACGGCTTCCTGACACTGATGGTGCTGCCGCTCTACGTCGCGCTCGAGCGGATGGACTGGAGCCTCACCGAGGCGGCCCGCGACCTGTACGCCAGCGGCTCGAAAGCATTCTGGAAGGTCACGCTGCCCCTCACCAAGTCGGGGATCGTGGCCGGGAGCGTGCTGGTGTTCGTTCCCAGCTTCGGCTCCTATGTGGTGCCCGACATCCTGGGCGGGGCCAAGACGCTGCTGATCGGCTCGTACATAGCAAGCCAGTTCCGGGACGCCCGCAATTATCCCCTCGGCGCGGCCCTCAGCGTGCTGCTGATCCTGGCGATGCTGCTCGCGGTCGCGCTCAACCAGCGCTCCGGCAGCGGCGCAGAGGGCGGCGGCCGGCCCCGGCTTCGAAGGCGCGGGCGCGCCGGCGGCGAGGCCGAGACCGTGACGGCGGCCGCATCATGACCGGCATCGCCGAGACCGTGACGGCGGCCGCATCATGACCGGCATCGCCGAGACCGTGACGGCGGCCGCATCATGACCGGCATCGCCGAGACCGGGCTGGGACAGCGCACCCGGCGGTGGCTGGCCGCCTGGGCATGGGTGGTCTTCGCCTTCCTGTACGTGCCCATCTTCGTGCTGGTGATCTTCTCGTTCAATGCGTCGGCCCGGGTCAACATCTGGGGGGGCTTCTCGTTCCAGTGGTACGGCGAGGCGCTCAACAACGACGTGATCACCTCGGCCATACGGGTGTCGCTCATTGTGGCGGCGGTCTCCACCGCCGTCTCGGTGGTGCTGGGGACCGCGGTGGCCCTCGCGCTCGACCGCTACCGGTTCCGGGGCCGCCGGGCCCTGGACGGCACCATCTACCTGCCCATCGTGATCCCCGACATCACCATGGCAGTGATGCTGCTCGTGTTCTTCGCGGAGGCGTTCAAGCTGATCGACTCCTTCGGCCCCCGCTACACGCTCGGGATCTCCACCATCGCGGTGTCCCACATCGCGTTCAACATCTCGTTCGTGTGCGTAGTGGTACGGGCCAGGCTCGACCAGTTCGACCGGACACTGGAGGAGGCCGCCCGCGATCTGTACGCAACGGGGTGGCAGACGTTCAGAAGGGTCACGCTGCCATTGATCATGCCCGGGATCGCGGCCGGAGGGCTGCTGGCGCTGACCCTGTCACTCGACGACGTGGTGATCTCCGCCTTCGTGGCCGGTCCAGGCTCGACAACCCTGCCGGTGTACGTGTTCAGCAGCATCCGCCGGGGCGTCACGCCTGAACTCAACGCCATCTCCACTCTCATGCTCGCTGCGTCGATAACGCTGGTGCTGGCCTCGCTCGCCTTGCAGCGCCGCCGAGCCAGCGCATCGCAACGGGCCTAGAACCTATAGTTCGGTAGTCTAGTTTCGGTAGTTCTTGGCTCTCGGAGAGCCTTGGAGGGAGGAACCCATGACCACAGTGACACGCAGAATCCCTAGCTGGCGGCCCCATAGCGGCCGCAGTCGGCTCCTGCTGGCCGCGGCGATCGTCGGCGCGGCTGGTCTGTTGGCCGCGGCCTGCGGCGGCGACGACGACGAAGCCGCCTCGGCTGCCGACTGCGAACCCGGCGAGACCGACGGCGATCTGTCCTTCTACAACTGGGCCGAGTACATCGATCCGGAACTGCTCACCTCGTTCGAGGCCGAGACCGGCGTCAACGTCGAGTACACGACCTACGAGTCCAACGAGGAGATGCTCAGCAAGGTCGAGTCGGGCGCAGCCATCTTCGACCTGGTGGTGCCCTCGGACTACATGGTCGACACGATGCGGCGTGAGGGTCTGCTCCAGGAGCTGAACTTCGACGCCATGCCCAACGCGGCCAACATCGACCCCGCGTTCGCCAACCCGCCCTTCGACCCCGAGCACAAGTACCACGTCGCCTATCAGTGGGGCACCACCGGCATCGGCATGACCTACGAGGTGCTCGACATGCTGGGCGAGTCCACATGGGCGGTGATCTTCGATCCCGACACCGCCGCGCTGGTCCCCGGGAGCATCTCCCTGCTCGACGACGCACCCGAGACGGTGTCGGCCGCGCTCAAGTACCTCGGCTACAGGCTTGAGGACGTGATCAACAACGGCAACGAGGACGCCATCCGCGAGGCCGGAGAGCTGCTGAGGGCCACCAACGAGCGGCTGCTCAAGTACGACTCGGTCACCTTCGGCGACGACCTGATCAACGGCGAGGTGGACGTGGCCCACGGCTGGAGCGGCGGGTTCGCTACGTCGATCGCCGAGACCGACTCCTACGAGACCCACGTCTACACCATCCCCAAGGAGGGCGGGGTCCTCTGGGTGGACACCATGGCCATCCCCCACAACGCCGACAACGTGTGCTCCGCTCACGCCATGATCAATTTCCTGACCGACGCGGAGAACGGCGCAGCCCTGACCAACTACAACTACTACGGCAGCCCCAACTCGGCCTCCACGCCGTACATCGCCAGCGAGATCCTGGACGACCCTGGCATCTACCCGCCGCCGGAGGTCAACGCCCGGCTTGAGTTCATCCCGCACGCGGGCGACATGGCCCTGCTGATCCAGGACCAGCTGACCAACGCCAAGAGCTAGCGATCATCTGCCCGGCCGGGGGCGGCTGAGTCCGCCCCCGGCCGGGCAGGTCATCAAGTGATACTGGAGATGTCCTTCCAGCCGTAGGACAACTCCGGGAGGTCTGTCCCTTCGATGGTGAGGGTCCTCTGCCTGACCTGCTCGCCTCCCAGCGACTCGTAGAACCGGCGGTCGGGACGGTTGTCCTCGAGCACCCACAACAACATCGATGTGAACCCGTCGCGCCGCAACTGCTCGACCACGGCCACGGCGAGACGCCGCCCCACACCCGACCGCTGGTGGTCTTGGAGTACGTAGACGGCGTAGACCTCTCCGAGGTAGGTGGGATCGCCCTGGCGCTCGGGGCCGCCGCTCGCGAATCCGACGATCTCGCCGTCAGCGGTCTCGGCGACGAAGGTGCTGGTGGCGGGCTGGTTGGCCAGGAGGATGTCGTCCCACTGCGACTCCCTGGCCTCGTACGAGAGGCCGGCCAGATAGTCCGGCGCCACGATGCCGGAGTAGGCGGTCCTCCACGTATCGACATGGACCCGCGCCAGCGGACCGGCATCGGCCGGGCGGGCCGCCCGTACTCGAATCGACGACATTCTCACTGCCGATCCGTTCAGCGGGCTTGCCAGTTCGGGGGGCGGCCTTCCTTCCAAGCCGCCATCCCCTCGACTGCGTCGGCGGTGCTGGACACGACCCGGCGCATGGTCTCCCCCGTGCGGACCGCCTCGGTCCAGGGCAGTGTGCGCCCGCGGCGGGCTATCTCGTTGGTGGCTCGCACGGCCAGGGGCGCGCCCGCGCACAGCCGGTCGGCCAGGCTGCGGGCCTCGGCCATGAGATCGTCGTGGGGTATGACCTTCCACGCCAGGCCCGTCTCCTTGGCCCTGGCCGCGTCGATGGCCTCGCCCGTGAGCAGCAGTTCCAGGGCATCGGGCCAGGCCACCCTGTCAGGCAGGCGCAGCGCGCCGACGATGGTGGGCACGCCGATTCGGACCTCGGGGTAGGCGAACGTGGCCCGGTCGCTGGCCAGCACGAAGTCGCAGGCCAGCACCCCGGTCAGGCCGTAGCCGATGCACGGGCCGTTGACCGCGGCGATGGTGGGCTTCCAGATCTCCATGCCCGACTCGAAGGTGGTGATGGTGGGCCACTCCCAGAACGAGCCCGGCCAGTCCCCCGTCGAGCCCTCCGAATCCTTAAGGTCGGCACCGGCGCAGAAGGCCCGGCCCGCGCCGGTGACGATGGCCACCCACGCCTCGGTGTCGGACCGGAAGGCCACCCACGCTTCATCCAGGGCCCGGCGCATCGCCCCGTTGACTGCGTTCAGCGCCTCGGGCCGGTTGTAGGTGATGGTGGCGACGTGCCCGTCGCGTTCGTAGGTGGCCGCTGGAGAGGTCATGGACCGCAGTATCTCAGCTACCAGAATTGGCAGCACACAACGCCCAAGACGGCACCGAGCACTGCCCATTCCCGGGCCCAGCCTTCGAGCCGCAGCCGTACCCTTGCGCCATGACCACCATTACCGCCGATATCAAGATCGAGCCCGGCGCCGAGTTCTCGGTGGAACTGAGATCGGGCTCCCACGTGTGGCACGCCGACGAGCCCACCGATGTGGGCGGGGCCGACACCGGCCCCAACCCCTACGAGCTGCTGCTGTCGTCGGTGGCCGCCTGCACCTGCATCACCGTGTCGATGTACTGCCGGCGCAAGGGCTGGAACCTGCACTCGGTCTCGGCCAGCTACACCCACGACCGGGTTCACGCCAACGACTGCGACGACTGCGAATCCGAGACCTCGGGCTACATCGACCGGGTTCGCAGCCAGATCTTCATCGAGGGCGACTTCGATGACGAACAGCGGGCCCGCCTGGCCGACATCGCCCGACGCTGCCCGGTGCACAAGACCCTGGAGCGGGGCATCAACTTCACCACCGAGGCAGTGTTCGCGGGCTGAGACCTGAAGCGAGCGCGAATGGGTGAGAGGCACTCGCGTCGCGAGGGGTGTTTCCCGCTCTTGTTCGCTGCGCTCACGGGCCGCTCGGGCCACGGCCTCGCCCGTATGGACCGGAATCGCTCGCCTATTCGCTCGGCCTCTTGCAGCTAGTCTCGCGGCGACTGTCTGACGGGAGCAAGGGCAATGGACGAACCGGCGTGGACGATGGGCGTCGAGGAGGAGTACCTGCTCGTCGAGCGCGAGACGGGTGCCCTGATCACCAAGCAGCCGCCCGGCCTGCTGGAGCAGGTCGCCAACGTGCGCCACGGTCTGGTGGCCAGGGAGCTGTTCGACTCCCAGATCGAGATCGGCACCGATGTCTGCTCCAACCTGAAGGAGCTTCGCGCCGACATCTGGGTGCTCCGCCAAGCGGTGGCTGAGGCCGCCGCCGAGTACGGAATGGCGCCCATCGCGGCCTCGTCCCACCCGTTCGCAAGGTGGCTCCAGCAGCACTACACCGACGCGGAGCGCTACCGGGCCCTCACTGCGGACCTGCAGGCGGTGACGAGGCGGATGGTCATCTCGGGCATGCACGTCCATGTCGGCATCGAAGATCCAGACCTGCGTATCGACCTGATGGACCAGGCCGCGTACTTCCTGCCCCATCTGCTCGCCCTGTCGACGTCATCACCCTTCTGGGAGGGACGCGACACCGGCCTCAAGAGCTATCGCCTGTCAGTGGGCGAAGCGCTTCCCCGGACCGGATTCCCCGAGAAGTTCAGCTCATGGTCCGAATTCAAGCGCCACACCGACGTGCTGGTGCGGGCCGGGATCATCGAGGACTCCACCATGATCTGGTGGCACATCCGCCCGTCGGAGCGCTACCCCACCCTGGAGATGCGGATCACCGACCTGCCCACGAGGATGGAGGACACGATCGCCCTCGCGGCCATGTACGTCTGCCTGCTGAGGATGCTCTGGCGGCTGAAACTGGAGAACCGCCGGTGGCGGAGCTACGCCAACTTCCTGCTGGCGGAGAACCAGTGGAGGGCCCAGCGCTACGGGATCAGCGGAGAGCTCATGGACTTGGGCAGGGGCGTGCTGGTGCCCTTCAGTGACCTGCTGGAGGAACTCATCGAGCTGGTCAGGCCCGACGCCGAGGCCCTGAACTGCGTGGCTGAGTTGGAGCACACTCGCACGATCTGCGAGCGCGGCACCTCGGCGGATCGCCAGCTAGCCACCTACCACGGTGCCCTCGAGGACGGCGCCACCGAGGACGAGGCACTCAAGGCCGTCGTCCACGCGCTGATCGCCGACACGATCGCGCCTCCCGAGAGCTAGCAGGGCCCCCTCGCCGCAGTTCTCTCAGCCTCCACTACTTGCGCATATGCTGGGGGCGTGGCTGGAGCGGTGGTGATGGTGATCGTGCTGGTGGTGGTGTTCCCGGTGGCGGTGCTGATCGGCAGCGGGATCCTGGCCGCGGCGCTGGGCAGCTTCCTGAAGGTCGACTCCGACGCGGCCAACCGAGGTGACGACGGCCCCAACGAGTACCTGGAATTGGCCCGCAGGGAAGCCGAGACCGGCTATCCGCAGCCGACGGACCCGCACCAGCGGCGCCGTCGGCTCAGCCTCCCAGGCCGCCGCCCTTGACCCGCAAGCCGGCACCGGCACCGTCGGGCCGCTCTCGACCTCTGAGGCTCACCGGTCGGTGGGCCACGTCGGCGGACAGCCCCGGTCGAGCCAAACCGCGGCGGCCACCGCGGCGAACACGGCGTCGCTGCCGTTGACGGGCTCGGAGCCGTCGTCCAGCAAGTCGATCCGCACTGCCGGCATGTTGGCCGCGCTGACTATGCCGAAGGACCGGATGGTGAGGTCGTGGACGATGCCTTCGGGGTCAACGCCGAGAGACTCGCTGGTCACCCACGAATAGGCCATGTGAGCCGCGCCGGCGCAATAGGAGCGCAGCACGGTCTCATCGAGAGTTCGACCCGCCCTCACCCGCACACTGATCGCGCCGTCGGGCTCCACCGCCGCGGCAGCCGACCCCCCATCGGGTCCGGCGATCCAACCGACCTCGCCCTGCGCGGCGGCCAGCAGCGCCCCGGCCTCGGCCCAGCCCGCGCTCCGCACCTGCGACGATGTGGGCGGGCCGGGCAGGTCGACCTCGGTCACGGCTAGACCCGGCGCACAGGCCTTGATCACCTCGGCGATGCCAGGTGTGCGGGCCACCAGCATCTCGCCGGTGCCGTCGGAGCGAACCCCCGCAGCGACCGGCGGGCGCTTGGGACCGAGCGCGGCCACATCGGGGCGGCACCACAGCACCCGCACCGGCCGGCCGTGACGGTCGGCGAGAAGGCGGGCGGCCTGGGCCACCGGCGAGTGGAGCTTCCCCCCGAAGGCTCCGCCGTTGCCGAGCGGGGAGGCCGGCTCGCCGCCCGGCTCGCACCACGCGGCGTCGGTCTCGAGGTAGCCGGGCTCGACCCAACTGGTGCGCAGGGTGACGGCCCAGTCACCGGGCGGCACCTCCAGCGGCGGTTCCC
>LXNJ01002224.1_pt1 | contig 10794 bp, 9 predicted proteins | sample 809081 | NCBI WGS metagenome assembly LXNJ01 (sample SAMN04870510, study PRJNA318959) | sponge metagenome | biome: sponge; feature: marine sponge reef; material: water | host: Petrosia ficiformis | place: Greece: Milos, Mediterranean Sea | collected 2013-05-29 | depth 5-7 m
AGGACTGATTTAGAGCGTCTTGCGAAGGTTGACAGAGTTAAATCGGGCTGTTTGATCTGTCCTCGATGATCTCCCCGTCCTTCAGATTTATTATTCTCTTCGAGTGGGAAGCTATGTCTTCTTCGTGCGTTATCATTACTATCGTTTTTCCCTGTTCGTTTAGGTCTCTGAATATATTCATTATCTGGTAACTAGTTGCCGTGTCCAGGTTTCCGGTGGGTTCGTCCGCGAGTATCATCCTAGGGTTGTTTACGACCGCCCTTGCTATCGCCACTCTCTGCTGCTGTCCCCCCGAGAGCTGGTTGGGAAGGTGATCAGCTCTCTGCTCAAGTCCCACGAGGGCGAGCGCGGCTGAGGCGAGTTTTTTTCTCTCCACCCCCGGCATAGCTGAATAAACAAGAGGCAATTCCACGTTTTCGAGCGCCGTCGTTCGCGGCAGCAAGTTAAAGCTCTGGAAAACAAAGCCGATCTTCGTGCTTCTTATCTCTGCTTTCTCATCGCTTTCAAGTTCCATTATGTCTGTACCGTCAAGCAGATAGTTTCCCCGGCTCTGCTCATCAAGACAGCCTAGAATGTTCATAAGGGTGCTTTTGCCGGACCCCGAGGATCCCATGATAGCGACGAATTCTCCTTGTGCGATCTCAAGGTCTATGGATCGAAGCGCGTCGACCTCGACTTTTCCATTCGAGTAGGTTTTGCCGATGTTCTTGAGCTTGATTACGGGTGATGTCATCAGAATCTTTTCGGCTGGGGAAGAGCAAAGCCCGGTCCTTTGTTGTTTCCGCCGGAAATGGTGTACTCAACCACTATCTGGTCTCCTTCTGAGAGGGAACCGTTTACGATTTCCGTGTGAAAGTCGTCGCTTATCCCGGTTTCTACTGCTACGGGCGAGAGTTTGCCCTGCTTGAGAACCCAGGCATTCTCGCCCGCCTCGGCCGCTGCGGCGGAAGACTTTGGCGGAATGAAACGAAGGGCCGCAGTAGGAATTTTAAGCACGTCTTTTTTGGTTGATATGACTTTCTTCACTTCGGCGGTCATACCGGGTTTTAGCTCAAGTTCCGGGTTTTCGACAATACACGTTACGTCATAGGTGACGACGTCGTTTTTTACGCTGGGGGAGTTTGACACCCGCTTTACCTTTGCGCTGAAACTCTTCCCCGGAAATGCGTCAACTCTGAAGAGGACATCCTGACCCTCTTTTATTTTTCCTATGTCGGCTTCACTTACGTTTGAAACCAGGTGAAGAGTTTGGGGATTCTCGGCCAGCACGTACAGGGGTTCAGATTTGTTCGGGTGTATCTGCTCACCCATTATGATATTTTTTTCGAGCACTATGCCGTCGAGAATTGAAGTTATTCGCGTCGCGTCGAGTCTTCTCTGCGCCGTATCAAGATCGGCCTGGGCTTTTTCCCGGGCGGCAACCGCCATGCTGTGCTCGGAAAGCGATTTGTTGAATTCTTCACGGGAAACGAGTTCTTTTTCGTAAAGTCTCTTACTCGCCTCGTGCGAGTTGGTTGAGATCTCAAGGTCGGTTGTGGTCTTCTTAAGTATCTCCTTGAAGTATTCAACGTCTCCCGAGAGCCCCTCCGGTCCTTCCACAAGAGCGAGCACCTGGTCCTTTTCAACTTCGTCGTTCACCTCAGAGCGGATTTCTTTTATCGTCCCGTTTATTTGTGAATATATCTTTGCTTCCTTGGTGGGTTTTAGGGTTCCCGAGGCTCTTACCAGAGAAGTTATGTCTCCTCTCTCGATTTTCTGGGTCACGTATTTTATCTCGCCTTCTTCCCCTCCGAAAAAAATGAAGTATCCGGCGATAACAATCACTCCGGCGAGGGCGTAGAGAAGTTTTGAGTGGGGCAAGTTCTTCATGGTATCTGTTTTCCGCAGAGGCTTAGCAGCCTTAACCTTACTATTTTATAGTCATATATGGAGTTTTTGTAGTCAGCTACCGCCTCTTCATAAAGCGCCTGAGCTTCGGCGAACTCTATTTTTGATACGCTTCGGGACTCGTATCTTTCCTTCGCAATGCGCAGATTCTTCTCCGATATTGATTTCGAATCTCCAAGTATTTTTATTTTTTTCTCAAGGTGTTTTAGTTCGAGGTAGAGTTCTCCGACCGAAAGCACGATCCTGTTTCTGAGCAGTTCGGTCTGCGCCTCGTTTCTTACGAGTTCGGCCCTTGACTGCGCCATCTGGCCGAATCTTGAGAATCCCTCGAAAATGGGAACCTTTATGCCGACACCGGCGATAAGCGCCGGTGTCTGGGCGCCTTCTCCTTCAAACCTGTACGCAGCCCTGCCGAATACCGAGGGGAGAAATTTCCCTCTGTTCTCCGCAAGCGAGGCCTTTATTCCGCCGCGGTCTGCCAGGAGGCTCTTTATATCCGTGTTCGCGGAAAGGGCGAAGCTCACGAGATCCTCTCTGGTCTCGTGTACCTTCTCATAGACAAGGTCCTCACGGATATCGAATTGTCCGAGCGAGGGATCGTTCATCAGGTGTCTGAGGTTAAGCATGGCGAGTTCGTAGGAGTTTTCTCCTGAGATAAGTTCGAGTTTTGCCTGCTGCAGGTCGATTTCTGCCTGGCTTAGCTGCTGAGCGGATCTTTTCCCGACGGCGAAAAGCTCCTCGGTTTTCTCAAGAAGCCATCCCCTGCGCTTGGTCTTCGTAGCCGCTTCCTCGAGCCGGTTTTTCTCGGAAAGTGCTTGGTAGTAGGCAATGCGCGTATTGCGCACGAGCATCGTTTCTGAGCCCGCAAACAGGTGCCTTGCGGATTCCAGATAATGTTCTCTTGCCTTTACTCTTGCTTTTGTTTTTCCGAAATCCCATATCATCTGGTCGACGTAAAAACCGGATTCCCTTCCCACAAACGGCACCACCAGCTTTCCCTTGAGCTGGGGATAAAGGGGGGCTTTTGCCTGCCTGAGTATTGATTTCGAGATGTCGACCTCGGAACGGGAAATCCGAAGTTCGGGGTTGTTAAGCAGGGCTATCTCGACGGCCCGCTCAACCGGGATTATCTCCTGCGCCCACGCAATCTGGGAAAGCAGCAGCAGTGAACTGAGAAAAAGAAGGAATTTCTTCGGTATACTCATCGTGTGGCAACCGCCGGTGTGCCGCTTGAGCGCGGATGAAACAGAATATCGATAAAGACCAGACGCCGCTTGGCGTATATGTCCATATTCCCTACTGTCTTACCAAATGTCCGTATTGTGATTTTAACTCCTATGGGACTAATGGCAACTTTCCGGAGGATGATTACATCAATGCCTTGGAGAGGGAAATTGAAAACTCCCGGAGGATCGTTGAAGGCAGAGAGGTAAGCACGGTGTTTTTCGGTGGAGGAACCCCGTCGCTTTTTAAATCCCGGAGCGTGGGAGTGGTAATGGAGAAACTCGCTTCGATTGCGTCCTTTTCTCCCGCGGCGGAAATAACCCTTGAAATGAACCCCAGAACCGCCGATAAGGAAAAACTGGCTTCGCTGAGACGTCTCGGCATAAACAGAATAAGCGTCGGTATACAGTCTTTCTCCCAGAGAAAGCTTGATTTCTACGGAAGATTTACGACTCCGGATGACTGCGTCCGTGCGCTTGTTGACGTACGGGACGCAGGTTTCCGTAACTATAACCTTGATCTTATATACGGAAGCTCTCAGGAGACCCGGGAAGAGTTTGAAAACGATATTCGCACTGCCTTGAGTTTCTCTCCGACTCACATATCTGCCTACTGCCTTACGATTGAGCCCGGCACTGAATTTGCGACACTCTGGCGCAAGGGGAGACTCTCTCTTCCCGATGATTCGGTTCTGGTAGGGTTCATGCAGAGTGCGCGGGAAATTCTTGAGGAAGAAGGGTACGGCAATTACGAAATATCGAATTTTGCCAGGCGCGGTTATGAGTGCATGCACAACCTTATCTACTGGAACTGCCATGATTACTTGGGCGTGGGCGCCGGGGCCCATTCCCACATTCGCAGCGGAGGAGAACAGGGATGGGGAAGAAGATGGTCAAACATAAGGAACCCGGAACTCTACATGAAACGGGTCACGGACGATGGAAGTGCAGTTTCCGCCTCTTATGATCTATCGCGAACAACGGCCCTTGAAGATACGCTTCTTATGGGGCTTCGGCTCAGTGGTGGAGTAGAAATTCGAGACCTAAAAGAACGCTTTGGCTGCGAACCTGACGACTCTGGCCTTCAGTATCTTCAATCCGACGGTTTTGTTCTCACCGACGGTGGCCGTCTCAGGCTCACTGCCAAGGGGAGGATTTTTACCGATGAGCTGGTGGCAAGATTGTGCGGGGTTTTTCACTGATTCTGCTCTGGGCCATCCAGGTAGTGTTTTTTACCTTCGACTTCAATATAGAATCCTTTTTCATCCTTGTCGGCATATTTCATGAATTCGTAATAAGCGGGGCGTAGAAGACGGGCGGTGAATTTTCCCTTCTTTACTTTTACGTAAGGTACGTTCTGCTTGGCTATGTTAAGAGTTGTCAAATCCAGTTTTTCCAGGGATTCATCGTTTAGCCTTATGGAAAAACCGTCTTCTGTTTTGGTGACCATTGTAACGACAAAAGGGGTGTCCTCGCACTCTACATAAACCCTGCTTCCTTTTTCTTCAACGAAGAACCTTCCGTCTGCGTCCACATCGAGATTTTTGTTGTTCTCAAGGTATGTCCACCTGTGGGTTATCCTGACCCCGTCGTGAAACCACTTGCCGCGACTGTCTATAAATATCCTGGGCTCTTTGCTGTGTTTCCTGTTTTTCATATCCCGATGGCTTTTACGACGACCCTTTTTCTTCTTCTTCCGTCAAACTCGCCGTAGAAGATTTCCTGCCAGGGGCCGAGATCGAGATCTCCTTCCGTTACGGGAACCATCACTTGGTGGTGCATGAGGAGATTTTTCAGGTGAGCGTCGCCGTTATCTTCCCCGGTGCGGTGATGCTGGTAATCTTCCCTGAAGGGAGAGATGCCTTCAAGCCACTCCCAGATATCCTCGAAAAGCCCCTGCTCGAAGTCGTTTACAAAGACAGAAGCCGTTATGTGCATTGCGGATACGAGGACAAAACCCTCAGTTATGCCGCTTTGCTGCACGATCTGCCTTACCGTCGGAGTTATATGAACGAACTCCCTTTTCTTGTCAGTGTTAAACCAAAGATACTCGGTATGAGATTTCAAAATGCACCTCCTTGCTTTTCCCCCGTAACTATACTTTGTCCGTAGCGGGTTTTCGTCTGTTCTGTTTATTTTTTGAGGATTTGTTGTACCCTATGTTGTCTTTTTGATTACTGAAGAATTCCTGCGCGAGTGCTGCTTGCGGGTTTTGCCGGGGAGATTCAAGAGATGAAAATTGCTGTTATAGGAACGGGTTACGTGGGGCTTGTCACAGGCGCGTGTTTTGCCGGGAGCGGAAACAGCGTTGTATGCGTTGACATAGACGAGGAGAAAATCGAAAGTCTTCGGCGAGCCGAGGTTCCGTTTTTCGAACCCGGTCTTGATAAGATAGTACGCACTAACATAGATGAAGGAAGGCTTTCTTTTACCACAGACATAGCTTTGGCTATCAGGGAATCCTTTCTGATATTCATCGCCGTCGGAACTCCTCAGGCCCAAAACGGCGAAGCCGATATCTCCTCCGTTCTCGATGTGGCGCGTTCGATAGGAGAAAATCTTGACGGCTACAGGATAGTCGTCACCAAAAGCACGGTTCCCGTGGGTACTACTGAGAAAGTGCGCGACACCATAAAATCTCTCACGAACCGGGAATTCGGAGTGGCGTCTAATCCGGAGTTTCTCAAGGAAGGCGCGGCTGTAGAGGATTTTCTTAAGCCCGACAGAGTGGTCATAGGAGTTGAGGACGAATCGGTGGGTTCGGTTCTCCGGGAGCTTTACTCTCCTTTCATGAGGTCCGCTGACAGGACTATAGTGGTTTCCATCCGATCTTCTGAAATGTCAAAGTACGCCTCAAACGCGATGCTTGCAACGAGGATATCTTTTATGAACGATATAGCCAATCTGTGCGAACTTCTGGGCGCGAACGTATCCGAGGTGCGCTCGGTCATGGGTTCTGACTCCAGGATAGGAAGATACTACCTCTACCCGGGAATCGGATACGGAGGGTCATGTTTTCCAAAGGATGTAAAGGCTCTTGAGAGAATGGCCCGCGATATCGGCTACGAGCCCAGGGTGGTAACTGCGGTTGACCGGGTGAATGCTGCTCAGAGGGAGAGGTTTTTTGATAAAATAGCCGGATTTTTCGGCGACCTTGGCGGAAAGAGAATCGCCGTGTGGGGAATTTCGTTTAAACCCAATACTGATGACATAAGAGAGGCCCCGTCTCTTTACGTGATAGAAAAGCTCCTTGAGGCGGGATGTTCGGTTGCCGTTCATGATCCGGCCGCCATGGAAAACGCGAGGTCTATCCTCAGAGACGGGGTGGATTACTTCGAATCCTACTATGATGCTTGCAGGGACGCTGACGCCCTTGTGGTTCACACCGAGTGGAGCCAGTACAGACAGCCGAATTTTGAGAGGATAAAGGAACTGATGAAGACTCCGGTAATATTTGACGGAAGAAATGTTTATGACCAGATAAAACTAAAGACTCTGGGAATCACGTATTTCGGGGTCGGCAGGTGATAAGAATGGACTGGGAGCGGTTTTTGCTATCATGAATATAGTCGTTTCAGGTTGCGCGGGGTTTATAGGCGCTAGGGTGTGCGAGTTTCTCCTTGAGCGCGGGGATCTCGTTTTCGGGCTTGATAACATGTCGGATTCTTACGATGTAAGACTCAAGCACCACCGGCTGGAAATTCTTTCCAAGCTGGAGAGATTCAGTTTTTTTGAATGCGATATATCGGACAATCCCATGCTTCTTTCGGTATGTGAGCAAATAAAGGGTTTTTGCGAGAATGGTCGAATTGACTGCGTAATTAACCTCGCGGCCCGCGCCGGAGTTCGCCAGAGCATTGAGAACCCCTGGATATATTACTCTACTAACGTGACGGGGACTCTTAATCTCCTTGAGTTCTGCCGCTGCGAGGAAATAGGCAAGTTTGTTCTCGCTTCAACTTCTAGCGTTTACGGGGGGAATGATATTCCTTTCAGTGAGGAGATGAAGACCGATTATCAGCTTTCTCCATATGCATCCTCAAAGAAATCCGCCGAAGGCCTTTGCTCGGTTTACAACTCTCTTTACGGAATAGACATCTCGGTGCTCCGCTACTTTACCGTTTACGGGCCCGCGGGGAGGCCGGACATGAGCGTTTTTCGGTTTATAAAGTGGATAAATGAAGGAGAAGAAATAGAGATACTAGGCGACGGAGAGCAGAAAAGGGATTTTACCTATGTTGACGATATTGCGGCGGGTACGGTTTCGGCGATAAAGAATCTGGGTTTTGAAATAGTAAATCTCGGAAGCGCGACTTCAGTTTCTCTAAACGAAATTATAGAGGTAATAGAGCGCAGGACCGGAAAAAAGGCCAGAGTCACTTGCGGTCCTCCGCACCCTTCCGATATAAGGGTTACCTTGGCAAGCATAGACAAGGCGAAAAGGGTCTTGGACTGGGAGCCTTGCTTTGATATAGAAACCGGCATTGAGAACTCGCTCAGGTGGTATAATGCCAACAGGTCTCTTGTACGAAGTGTGGAAGTTTGATACGCTGTAGCGGCTTTGGGGGAATAATTCCGGATTTTGTTTAGGTATTGACAGATTCCGTCGGCTCTTTATAAGATTTAGACTGATCTTGCAGACAGGAAACTTTTTTTATGGCTAAATCCCTTGTAATAGTAGAATCTCCATCAAAGGCGAGAACAATAAGGAAATATCTCGGCCGGGATTTCCGCGTGGAAGCTTCTTCGGGACATCTGATAGATCTCCCGAGCAGCAAACTCGGGGTGGATATCCAAAACAATTTCAAGCCCGACTATACGGTCATAAAGGGCAAAACGAAGTATCTTGAGAATCTGAAAAAAGCGTCACTGGGCGCAGAAAAAGTCTATCTGGCATCCGACCCGGACAGGGAAGGGGAAGCCATTGCGTGGCACATAGCCAACCGCCTTCATCTCTGGGACAAGGTCCACAGGGTGCTTATACACGAAATAACGGAAGCCGGTGTCAGGGATTCCATGAACAGACCCCTTGAGATCAACAGGGAACGCTTCGAATCCCAGCAGGCAAGAAGAATTCTGGACAGAATCGTCGGTTACAAGGTAAGTCCAGTGCTCTGGAAGAAAGTGAGAAAGGGACTGAGTGCCGGGAGGGTGCAGAGTGTCGCTCTTAGATTCATCGTGGACAGGGAAAGAGAGATCCAGAATTTCAAACCGCGGGAATACTGGACGCTTGATGCGCTCCTTAAGAAAGATACGCAGCTTAACATAAAAGAAACCCCCGACGTGGATGCTTTTACGGCTTCGCTCCACATGTTTCGGGGAAAAAAGGCCAAAATCGAGAACGCACAGCAGTCAGAAGAAATAGTCTCCGCACTCTCCGGGAAGGATTTTGTTGTAGGGGCGATCGAGAAGAAAGAACGTAGAAGAAAGCCGCTCCCCCCTTTTATAACAAGTACCCTTCAGCAGGATTCTTCAAAGAAAAACCGCTTTTCCGTCAAGAAGACGATGTCGGTTGCCCAAGGGCTCTACGAGGGTATTGAGCTTGGAAGCGAGGGGCCGGTAGGACTTATAACCTATATGAGAACCGATTCTGTGAGGGCGTCTGATAATGCCTTGGCGGAAGCCAGGAGTTTTATATCCGAGAATTACGGCGGGACTTACGTGCCGAAACGCCCAAACGTCTTTAAGGTGAAGAAATCTGCGCAGGACGCCCATGAATGCATAAGACCCACTTTCCCCTCAAAGCATCCAGGTGAGCTAAAGCAGTTTCTCACCGAAGACCAGTACAAGCTTTACTCACTTATATGGAAAAGGTTCATCGCCTCGCAGATGACCCCGGCCGTATACGACCAGACTCGGGTTGATATCATGGCAGGAGAAGCTGTTTTTAGGGCCACGGGCAACGTGATGAAATTCCCGGGTTTTACCGTCGCTTACGAAGAGACAATGGAAAGAGAAGAAAACAACGGGTTGAATAAAAACTCGAAAAAAGACGAGGACAAGAGGCTTCCCGAGCTTTTTGAAAAAGATGTCCTTTCTCTTCAGAAGCTTGATCCCAAACAACATTTCACTCAGCCGCCGCCCAGATATTCGGAGAGCTCTCTTGTGAAGGATCTTGAGGAAAAGGGTATCGGAAGACCCTCGACCTATGCTTCCATCCTTTCAACAATACAGGACAGGGGATATGCCGAGTGGCAGAAGGCAAGGTTTGTTCCAACGCCTCTGGGTTTTTCCGTAAACGATTTTCTGGTGGAGGGATTCCCGGGGATAATGGACGAGGAGTTTACGGCCCGGATGGAGAACGATCTTGACAAGGTAGAGGAAGGTGAGATTCACTGGGTTGACTTGCTGCGGGGCTTTTACGAAGGTTTTTCAGAAAGCGTGACCAGAGCCGAAAAGGAAGTCGAGGGACGCAAGGTTGAAATTCCAACCGATATTGAATGTGACAAGTGCGGAGCCCCGATGCTTATAAAAGAAGGGCGCTACGGGCAGTTTCTTTCCTGCTCGGGGTATCCGGAGTGTAAAAACGCAAAGGACTTCACAAGAGCGGAGGACGGGGAAATCGTCGTGGGTAAGAAAACCGATCCTGAGATCTGCGATGATATCGAATGCGATAAGTGTGGAGCTCCCATGGTGATAAAGGAGGGGCGCTACGGGCAGTTCCTTTCCTGTTCAAGGTATCCCGACTGCAAAAATCCCAAGGAATTCAAGAGGGAAAACGGCAGGATCGTCATAAAGCAGAAAGAACCTCCCGAGATTCGCGAAGACATAAAATGCGAGAAATGCGGTAAGCCCATGGTTGTTCGCCGCAGCCGGCGCGGGCAGTTTCTCGGCTGCAGCGGTTATCCAAAGTGCAAGAGCACCCTTAACCTTGATAAAGACGGCAACATAGTTAGGAAAGCCGCCAAAACAGAAGAAACCTGATTACCATGCGGGGCGAGCTGGAAAAATCTCTGAGTCGTCTGAAAACCCCCCTTGATTTTGCCTCAAAAAACAATTTTTCGAATCTGGACAGGATGCCCGACCTGGAGGGAAACGTAAGGAATTTATGCACAAAAGTTCTTACATCCCCCCCTCCGGCTGAAATAAAGACTCTAATAACAACCCTTCGGGATTCTTTTTCCGACTTTGAGAGATTGGAGCACTCGGAGAAAATAAAAAGAATATCTTCTGCGCTTTCTTTGGTTAGCAAAGCAATAAGCATTGCCAGAAAGGGCGAACGTGAGGATACTCCCAAGAAAACATCTGTTTCCGAAGAGAACCTTATTCCAGACGGAAATTCTTCTGTGAGTGTCACGTACCTTAAGGGCGTTGGATCAAGGGTTGCGGGATTTCTCGAGAGAAAGTCCATACGTACCGTCTCTGATCTTCTTTTTTACTCTCCCAGAAAATACGATGACAGAAGAAAAATAGTCAGAATCTCTGAGGCTGTTCCCGAAGAGTCCTGTACCCTCAGGGGTACTGTTGCTTCCGTGGGAGACATAAGAAACAGGAGAAGAAGTTTTTTTCAGGTAGTGCTTTCCGACGAAGCGCAGAGGTTGAGACTAACTTGGTTTAACTACAATGCATCTTATCTGAGAGGGATTTTCAAGAAGGGAAGAAATTTGATAGTTCACGGCAAGGTATCGGTAGCCCCGGATGGCAGAACTCTTCAGATGATTCATCCGCTTGCTCAGGACATTGA
>LXNJ01002225.1_pt1 | contig 10793 bp, 9 predicted proteins | sample 809081 | NCBI WGS metagenome assembly LXNJ01 (sample SAMN04870510, study PRJNA318959) | sponge metagenome | biome: sponge; feature: marine sponge reef; material: water | host: Petrosia ficiformis | place: Greece: Milos, Mediterranean Sea | collected 2013-05-29 | depth 5-7 m
GCGCCAGGACCGCGTCGGCATCGGCGTCCTCGTTTGCGAAACCGAAGAAGCGCGTCTTGCCCGCGCGCCGCAGCCGCTCCATCCCCTCGAGCGCGCCGCCGGGGCCGAGATAGTCGTCCAACCCCAGATGCAGCCAGCCGGGGACCGTCGTGTCGGTCTCGATGCTCGGTGGGTTGTGGATCTGCAGAACGTCCACGTGGTCCACCTGCAGGCGGCGCAGCGAGTCCTCCAGCGATTCGATGACGGCGTCCGCGATGTGGTCGAGCTCGTCCGGCATGATCTCGACCTTCGTCGCGAGCACGGGCCGGAACCCGATCGCTCGCATCGCCTTACCGATGTTCTCTTCCGCGAGGCCCTTGCCGTAGTCGGGCGAGGTGTCGAAGTAGTTGATCCCAAGCTCGAGAGCGCGCTCGATGGCGCGGAGTTGCACTTCCGGCTCCCCCTTGACCAGCAGCCCGGCGTTATCGCCGGAGCCGAACCCGATCTCGGACACGCGAATGCCGGTCGCGCCCATCGTGCGGTATCGCAAGGCAAACCTCCGAAGCCGCGGCTCGGAGGCCATACGGCGGCGTTATCTAACGCTGTCGCACGAGTGCGTGTCAAGCCGTGCGGTTCGTACCATGGGGAATCGCCCTTGTCTATTGACAAGCGACACTTGACATGGCATCTTCTATCTTGATGATCCTGTCGTTCAAGCACCGCGGACTGAGGGCGCTCTACAACGGTCGTAGCGCCAGGCGGGTGGCTCCGGAGCATGTCCGCAAGCTGACTCGCATCCTTGCAGTGCTCGACCGAAGCAATACGCCACAGGACGTGGACCTGCCGGGGTTTCGGCTGCATCAACTGACAGGTCAACTCTCTGGTCACTATGCTGTCTCCGTGTCAGGAAACTGGCGAGTGACCTTCAGATTCGAGGACGGACACGTGCTTGACGTTGACTACGTGGACTACCACTGAGGAGATGAACAAATGAGCATGCACAACCCTCCCCATCCGGGTGAGATTATCAGGTATGAGTGCCTTGAACCCTTGGGTTTGACGGTAACGCGGGCCGCGCAGGGCCTGGGAGTAACCCGGCAGGCGTTGTCGGATCTGGTGAACGAGAAGGCCGGTGTGTCGGTGGACATGGCCATCCGGCTCTCCAAGGCATTCGGCTCTTCACCGGAGACCTGGCTCGGCCTGCAGACGGCCTACGACCTCTGGCAAGCCCGGGAGCGAGCTTCAGAGATAGAGGTCACACGCTTCACTGCTGCGTGACGTAGCACCCTACCCGCCTACCAGCCGCAATGACTCTGCGGACGGTACGACGTCGCCCGACTCGACCCGGTGCACGAGTCCGGTGATGGCGTCGCAGTACGGCGTCGCGATGCCATGGGTCGATCCCTTCTGCGAGACGAGGCCGCTGAAGTAGTCCACCTCCGTCTTCCGCCCGCGGCGCACGTCCTGGTACATGGACGTCATCGCGCTCGGCCCGACGTGCGCGCCCCGCGCCTCCAGCCCCCGCTCGACCACGTCCGACTCCCCCGCGGCGTTGGCGTAGACGTCCGCCGCCTCGTAGTCGCCCATGATGCGCGCGAGCGGATGCCCTTCCGCCTCCGCCACGCGCATCGTCTCCGCCGCGAGCCGCACCGCGATGCGACGCGCGTCTGCATTCGCCAGCAGCTCCGCCGACCGCATCCCACCGACCGCTGACACAGGGTTGAGCATCGTGTTGTTCACCATCTTGGACCAGCGCTCGTGCAACAGATCGTCGACCGGCTCCGCGGGCCAGACGTGCCCGAGTACGGCCGCCACGCGGCGAGCGCTGGTTCCAGCGGGAACGCCGTACTCGCCGACGTACACGCCCGGCAGCGTCGCAGCGGCGGACGCTCTGCTGACCGATCCCGCCGCCTGCACGCGGCCCGGTTCCAGGAACGAACCGTTGACGAGGATGACGCCGCCCACTGTCCGCGCCGCGCCGACTTCCGGTGCAACCCACTCCTCGTTGATACTGTTCTGCATCGAGACGAGGAGGCTGTCGTCTGCCAGCCACGGCTTGATCACCGCAAGCGCCTCCATCGTGTCGTACGACTTCACGCAGAGGAACAGCAGCTCGATCTCCTCGGCCAGTTCGTGCGGGGCGATGGTCAAGGGAGAAGCATGCACCTCGCCGCCGTCCTCCGTCTGCATCGTCAGGCCGCGTGACAGTATCGCCTCGCGCTGCGCGTCCCACGGCTCGACCACGAGCGGGTCGAGTCCTGCGTTGGCCAGGCGCACCGTGATCTGCCCGCCGATGGCCCCCGCGCCGTAGACGACGAGGCGGCTCACAGTCCGCCCCCGAATCGACGACTGTTCACGACGGCTTGTGCGCGTGGGCTGATCTGGCTCTGCACGCGGATGTTCAGCAGCGCGGGGCCATCGACCTCCAGCGCACGGTCGAGCGCGGGGCCCATCTCCTCCGGACGCTCGACGAGCTCCCCGTAAGCCCCCAGCCCCTGCGCCACGAGGTCGTAGCGCGACGGCACGAGGTCGGTGATGACGGCCTTGCCGTACAACCCCACCTGCAGGTTCTTGTCGATGCCCCACGCCGCGTCGTTCCCCACAAGGAACACGACCTTGAGCCCGTGGCGCACGGCCGTATCGACCTCCATCGCGTTGAACCCGAACGCGCCGTCGCCCGTGATGCAGAACACGCGCGACTCCGGCCTCGCCAGCTTCGCGGCGATCGACATCGGCACCGCCTGCCCCAGCATGCCGAGGTTCGGCAGGTAGTACCACGAGCGCGGCGCGAGCGCCGGAAGGTACGCGCGTCCGTAGTAGGAGTAGTCGCCGCCGTCGAACACGAGCACGTCGTCGGGACGCAGGCGCTGCGCCAGTTCGTAGTGCACCAGCATAGAGCGAAGGGGCACTTCGTCCGTCACGGACTGTTCGAGCCGCACCTTCTGCTCGGCGACCGCCGTGCGGAAGCGCTCCACCCACGAGCGTTCCGGCCAGTCGCTCTTCGCGGCCTCGTCCGCCAGCTGCGCGGCGATGGGACCAACGTCCCCTATGAGCGCGAGGTCGGTGCCCCGGTTGCGCCCCGCCTGCGTCGCCTCCGGTTCGACCTGGATGACCGTGGCGTCGTTGGGGATGACCGGCCCGAACCCGAACCCGATCGTGAAGTCCAGCAGTTTGCCGAGGAAGAGGACGGCGTCCGCTTCCCGCACGAGGTTCGCCGCCGTGTGCTGGCTCAGGTCGAAGAAGCCGAAGCAGTACGGGTGGTCGTCCGGCACGATGCCGCGCGCAGCCTCCTCCGTCAGGAACGGTATCTTGGTCGTCTCGATGAGCCGCTCGTAGGTCGCGCCCCAGTCGCCGTAGGCCGCGGGCGTGCTCGCGATGATGATGGGGCGCTCGGCGTTGCGCAGTATGCGCACCGCCTGCTCGACCGACTCCGGCGACGCGACGATGGGCTGAGTCCGGCGGTACGACTCCCCACCGAAGTAGCGTACCTCCTCCTCTTCCACGACGGCGCTCTGCACGTCGACGGGAATCGTCAGGTGCGCGGGGCCCCGCCTCCCCTCGAACGCCGCCCGGATCGCCGTGGACATCAGGTCCGGGATGCGGCGCGGGTCGTGGGCAAGCCATGCGCCCTTCGTGACGGTGCGCGCGATACCCACCTGGTCTATCTCCTGCATGATGCCGCGGTGGTAGTTCCGCAGGTCGGCGGAGCCCGCGATGTTCAGGACCGGGCTCTCCGTGGACATCGCGTTGATGAGCCCCGGAAGCGCGTTCGCGTGCCCCGGCGTCGTGACCGCGACCACGCCCAGCCTCCCGGTCATGCGCGACCACATCTCCGCCATGTGCACCGCAGCCTGTTCGTGGCGGCAGTCGATCAGGCGGAAGCCCTCGTCGTACAGCACGTCCAGCAGGGGAAGGATGTGGTCGCCCGCGAGGGTGAAGATCGTATCGACGCCTTCCTCCCGCAACGCCCGCGTGATGATCTGCGCTCCGCTTACCGGCATGTGCGTCCGCTCCGAATCGTGAGGATGGCGCGATGCTAGCACAGGGCGCAGCCTCGTCGTTCCTGCGGAGGCAGGAACCTCGCACCCTTCGGATGCGGTCCACTAGTGCGCGGGCGCCTCAGCTGCGTGGTAGCAGCGAAGCAGCGTCGAACAGATAGACGGCTACGCCAGGGGTCCCGATGATGATCGTATCTCCGGCCACACCCGTCTCCCTGCCGAAGACGCCTCCGCCGAATATCGTGCCGATGCCCGTGCCGCCCGGGTTCACAAGCTTCACGGTCTCATTCGCATCGGCCCATCCGTCTTCAGGCATGCCGAACACATACGCTGCTCCGGCGCTGCCCGCGCCGAAGTCCTGCTTCTGGGCGCCGACGACGACTACGTCGCCGCGGGTACTGACGGCCACGGATGCCCCGAAGAAGTCTGCCCTCGCGCCGTCGGACGCAGTCAGCAGCACGGGTTCTCCGGCATCCGCCCACCCCGTTGTGGGCTGGGAGAAGAGGAAGACAGCTCCGTGGTCTCGCGCGTAATCGTCTCGACCTGGCGCCCCAACCACGACCGTGCCCGCATCGTCGGTGATCGCCAGCGAGAACCCGAAGTGGTCTTCCTCCATGCCGTCGGGCAGCCATAGGCGGACCGCTTCGTTCGTCTCTTCCCACCCCGGGCCGGGCCGTTCGAATACATACACCGACCCTGCGTATGAGGAGAACGGTTCGGTCCTCCCAAAGTCCTCGGATTGACCTCCAACGATAGTCGCTCCATCCGCGCTTACCGCCACCGATCTCACACTTCCGTACCCTGAAACCATGAGCCGGGCTGTCTCATGGGTGTCCGACCATCCCGCGTCCGGCCTTGCGAACACGTATACCGCGCCACGCCTACCCGTTTCGCGGAACTCGGTCGATCCGACGGCGATGGTCTGCCCGTCAGCGCTTATCGCGACGGCGCTGCCGAACCGACTGTTACTCGTCCCCTCGGAAGCTGTCAGCGTGGCCGCCTGCGCCGTCCCGGCGCCCCATCCGCCCTCCGGCCTCGTGAACACGTGGACGGCCCCGGAATCGTAGCCGTGCGGAAGCTGGTCCGGCGCTCCCACCACGATCGTGGCTCCATCCGCGCTCATCGCAACGGCGCTCCCGAATGAACTGGTCAGTTCCACCCAGTCCCTGTCGTCGGGCACCGGCTCCCAATCGTTATCGTCCGGGGACTCCAGTATCGCGGCGGACGATTCGTCTCTGTCCGACCATTGCGGGCCGTTACGTTCGAAGACAGACACCGTGCCGTCGTACTTCCGCTCGGTTTCCCCCGCGGAGTCGCCCACAGCGATGGTACCGCCGTCTCGACTGGCGGCCACTGCGAACCCGAAAACGCCCAGAAGGCCGGATTCGCCGGCGATCAGCTTAACAACGCCCGACACGGGTGTGGGTGTCGGCGTGGGGTCTGGGTCGGGTACGTCCGCTGCGGTGGAGAGTGCATACACGTGGTCGTCGAGCGCGCCGTAGTAAACGGCGCCATCCGCTGCAACGGAGGCCGAGAGTGGTGGAGGGCTCCCGTACTGCCAGAGGAGTTCCCCGGTTGCGGCGTCGACCGCGTGCAGTCCATCCACCGACCCCAGGTAGGCCACGCCATCTTCGACGGCAGGCGCCGCGCCCGTCCCCGCTCCCAACAAAGCCCCCAATGCTCCGTACGTCCACAGCGGATCGCCGGTCAGGGCGTCAACCGCATGCGTGCCGTTCTGCCCGTAGAAATACAGGACCCCGTCTGCAATAGTCATCCTCGAATCACCGGAGCCCGGTTGCTCGGATTGCCAAACGGGTTCTCCTGTGTCGGCAGCTACGGCGAACATCGCCTCGTCGGAGCTGATATAGACGAGACCTCCGGATGCTCCCGGGGATTCATAGTAGGCATCGTCAACACCGTACTGCCACAGGAGTTCCCCAGTCGCCGCGTCCAGCGCGTGGAGCGTGCCCTCTCTCGAAAATATGTACACCGCGCCGCCAGCAACGACAGGCGCTGAACGGAATCCGCTCTCCGCTTCGTGCTTCCACTGCAACTCTCCGGTTTCCTGGTCTACTGCATGGAGATGGTTGCCCCAATCGGCAACGTAGACGATGCCTTCGGCAACGGCCGGCACCGAGTAGTGGATGGGGCCCGTTCCGTAGGTCCAGCGCACTTCTCCCGTGGTAGCGTCGACCGCCTGCACCTGCCTGCCGCCGCTCGCATACACCACTCCGTCACTGGCGGTCATCCATGCGTCGTCGGCCTCCCACTCGACATCCCAGGCAACCTCTCCGCTGACCGCATCCAGCGCGTAGAGGCCGTCGTCGTACACGTGTACGACGACCCTGCCGCCCGCTACGACCGGCTGGAAATACATCGGCCCGGGCATCCGGTAGCGCCATAGTAGTCTGCCCTTGGATGGGGTAGGTGAAGGGGGCTCCGCCGTGGGCGCTGGCAGCGACGTGGGAGTTGGTGGGTCAGGAGCCTCGCTTACAGGCGTCGGTGTCGGCGTCCTCGGCGACGACACGTCGACAGGAGTGATCGGTGCAATGTCGTCTTCACATCCTACAGAGAGAGCCGCTGCCGCAACAGCGATGCCGAGAAACAGGGAGCGCCGGAACGCCCTACTGCCAACGTCTGGAGCGAGCCGCATACACACTCCGAATCGTGTGGATGGCGGGATGCTAGCACACGCTGGGAGCGGGGCAACGATGGGTATGTCATGCTGAGCGAAGCCAGAGACGGAGCCGAAGCATCTCTCAGGCGAACGCCCCTCTTGCACGGACGCACGCCGAGAGGATGTTGCGCGCTGAAGCGCGGGCTCCGCTCAACACGACAACCGAGCTGGCCGCGCGACACGTCCTGCTTGCGCCCACCGTCCCCACCCGCGAAACTCCCCGCATGGCGCTTGCCGACGAACAGTGCGTGGAACTGAACGCGCAGTCGACGCTCGCGACGGCCGACGAGACCGCCGCGATGCTGGCCGGCCTACCGGAGTGGAGCGTCGCGAACGAGAACGGCATCGACCAACTGGTGCGCGCCTTCCGATTCAGGACATTCGTTCAGGCCCTCGCGTTCACGAACGCGGTCGGCGGGGTGGCGGAGGAGCAGGGCCACCACCCGCGCATCGTCACCGAGTACGGCCGCGTGACGGTATCGTGGTGGACGCACTTCCTCGGCGGCCTGCACCGCAACGACTTCATCATGGCCGCGCGGACGGACGCGCTCGCGCAGGAGATACGGGGGTAACGCATGGGCAGACCGGTGCACTTCGAGATACTCGGCGACGACCCGGCGAGGCTGGCCGAGTTTTACAGCAACGTGCTCGGCTGGGAGTTCCAGTCGTGGTCGGGCTCCGAGGAGTTCCAGCAGGAGTACTGGCTCGCCACCACCGGCCCTAAGGAGCAGGCCGGTATCGACGGAGCAATCATGAAGCGCCACTTCCCCCAGCCCGTCATCAACACGACGCTCGTCGACTCGCTGGGCGAGACGCTCGCGAAGGTAGCGGCGGCGGGCGGCAAGCTCGTCTTCGGCCCGAACGAGATCCCCTACGTCGGCACCCACGCCTACTGCGAGGACCCGGAGGGCAACCTATTCGGCGTCATCGAGGAGCCGAAGGGCTAGGCTCCAGTCCCACGCCCACAGTACCCTCACCCTGGCCCTCTCCCCTTGTAGGGAGAGGGGATAAGCGAAGGGGCGCCCCGAAGAGCGCCCCTGATACGTGGTGCTCCCTCCTCCTACAGACCGTAGAGCGCCACCGAGTTGTCTACCAACACCTTGCGCTTCGACTCCTCGCTGATGGTGTCGAGGTTGCGGAACGTCTCGATGGCGTCGATCTCGCTGGACGTGTCCGTGTGGCCATAGTCCGTGCCGATGACGATATTCTCGTCGCCGACGTAGTCGAACACGTAGGCGAAGTCGTCGTCGGTCTGGGCGGAGACGTAGATGTTGTATTCCTTGAACGGGTTGTCCGGGTAGTACCAGCCGGCCTGCTTCGCGCGGCGCGACGTCTCGTGGATGATCCACGGCACCCACTGGCAGGACGACTCGATGAAGCCCCACCGCAGTTCCGGGTAGCGCTTGGGAACGTCGCTCAGGATGAGGCCGTTGCAGGCGTGGATAGTCGGCATGCGGAACGTCGGCAGCCCTCCGCTGGGGTCGTAGGCCGAGGCGATGGCGCTGACGTATGCCTCGTTCGCGTTCGCGATGTGGATGGTCATCGCGAGGTCGTGCTCCTGCGCGGCCTCGAAGTACGGGTAGAAGTACGGGTCGAGCATGAAGCGGTGACCCTCGAAGGGCTTCGTCACCACGCCCACCGCGCCGTTCTCTTTCACCCAGGGCATCCAGTCGACGGCGGTGTCGAGGTCGGTCAGCGGGAGGACGGCAGCCCAGCGCAGGCGTCCGCCCGACTCCTTCCAGGCCTCGGCCATCCAGCGGTTCCACGCCTTGCAGAGCGCGACGTCCAGCTCAGGGCGCTGCGTTACGTCGCGGATCCAGAGCGTGTTGTGGAGTATCTGGATGTCCACGCCGAGCCGGTCCATGTGGGCGAGGCGCAGCGAGATGTCGTCGAGGGAGCGGGCCTCCTCAGCGGTCACGAGGTCGCGTCCCGCGCGCTCGGACATCGCCTTCAACTCGCGCTCGACCGGCGACGCGGGGCGAAGCCCGGCGATGCGTCCGTCGATCACCCAGTAGCGGCTCGCGGGCCTGTCCGGGTTCGTGAAGAGATAGGGACGGAAGTGTTGGTCCGCCTCGTCGAGGTAGTCCCACGTCTGCTCGCTCTCGATGACGTGCGCGTCGGCGTCGATGGCCTTGTACTTCACCGCAGTGGTCATGTCCTGTCTCCTTTGGCGTATCGATGCGCTGCTGAACGCCGCTAGTATCCCGCACCCGCGCCCCGCTGACAACAGCGGGGCTCTTCCGTCGTTCCCGCGCCTTAGCGCGCAACCTCGCAGTCCAGCCGCGACACCCCGACCAAGATGACCAACGGCGCCTCATTCCGGCATTCTTGGTCGGTGATCCACGAGTAGGACGGGGAATCGATCTGGCATTCTTGGTCACCTTGGTTTGGGGTGTTTCCCAGGCCATGGCCTGCTTCCCGCGACCAAGAAACCAAGATTCCCTCAGAATTCGCTAATTCGCGCCGGAGCCATAGACCATGTCTATGGCTGCGCGCCGAGCTATAAACGCAATCTATGGCTGGTGTACGTGCGACAGTCATGCAACCAGCGTACGCGTTCGTGGAGCGTCGGCGTAAGGGGCGGATGTCATGGCTGGGCAGCCGTCGAGGATGCTGAGCGCAGCCTGCGCTATAGCGCGCAGCATCCTCTCGGAACCGTTCATGGTGAGCCTGTCGAACCACGGCTGAACCCCCGCGCCCCAGCCAGCGTTACCGCCTGGCTATGCCGCCAAGGCACTCCAGCACACTGGTCGTGAACGCATCCGGGGCGTCCCACATCAGGAGATGCGACGCTTTCGGGACCATCCGGATATCGAGGTCCGGCTGCTGGCTCTTCAGCAACCGGCCTCGCTGGCCCATCGACTCGCGGTCCTCTTCTCCGTACAGGAGCAGCAGGGGGACGCGGATCTCCCTGAGGCGCTCCCATATCGGCGCCGTGTCGCGGACGGGCTCGCGGGCCTGCGTCCGCCTGACGGCTGCCGTGGCGTTCTTCCCGATGCACAGCAGATGTTTCTTCTCGACCAACTCCGGCGTGATCAGGCTCTTGTGGTAGACGTCGTCCTCCATCTCTGCCCGGATGTCGTCCGGGGTTGGACCCGAGGCGCTCGGCTCCTGTGGGGCTTCGGAGGGCTGGCTACCCGGAAGCGGCGGGGCCGACGTGAGGTTGCAGACCGAAACGACGGCTGTGACCCGGTCCGGTTCGCGCAGCGTCAGGCGCAACACCATCCCTCCGGCCTGCGCGTGGCCCACCAGGGCGGCTGAGTCGATGCCCAGCACGTCCATCAGCTTCGTGGCGAACGTCATGCGGTACGACACCGTGTAGTCCGGCGGGAGGCCGGAAAGACCGTAGCCGGGCTGGTCGTACGCGATCACCCGGAAACCGCCGTTTGCGACCGGCTCCATGACATCGGTGAATATGTCCGCCGACAGGTACGTCTGCCCGCCGTGCAGCATGATCACCGGTGGGCCGCTGCCCACCTCCAGGTAGCGGATGTTGGTCCCCTCTACCGAAACCCATCGTTCTTCGATGCTCACGTCGCTCATCCTGTGCCCTGAGACCCCGCAGTCGACTCGCTGTGCTCGGGCTCCCGCACCGCCGGGCGCCCGCTTCGTCCCATGCCCGGCTACGGAGTCGCCAGCAGCTTCCCCCATCCGTAGACGGGCGGAGCATGGCCGTCGTGGATGATGCGCCAGGCCCGCGTGTTGCCGTTCGTTAAGACCGGCTTGCCGTAGTCTTCTTCCAGGATGGGAACTGCGGCGAGCGGGCGCCATGCGCCGCCCGGGAGGAACAACGAATCGGCTTGAGGCGCCTCCCGCATAGCCTGTCGTCCGAGGTCGAAGGCCAGCCTCACTCCCCTGTCGAAGCTCATCGCAGAGCCTTCTTTCGACCACTGTCCTTCGCTGGTGATCGCGAGCACCTCGATGTCGGCTTCGGCGAAGTACCTGACGAGCGCGTTGTTCACCTCGTCCGCCCAGCGGCTCCCCACCGCCACCCTGCTCACACCCAGGTGTTGCATCGCCGCGATGACCGCCTCGGCCGCAGCGTCGCCGGGAACTCCGAACCGCTCCTGGGTGTAGTGCATCAGCTCCAGCACGCGCTTGCGGCCGAGCTGCACCGATATGGGGATCCCCGCCAGGAC
>LXNJ01002226.1_pt1 | contig 10791 bp, 5 predicted proteins | sample 809081 | NCBI WGS metagenome assembly LXNJ01 (sample SAMN04870510, study PRJNA318959) | sponge metagenome | biome: sponge; feature: marine sponge reef; material: water | host: Petrosia ficiformis | place: Greece: Milos, Mediterranean Sea | collected 2013-05-29 | depth 5-7 m
CAGGCTTCGATCGCCGTTTTCTGATCGGGCCTGGGCGCGGCCCCGCCGCCGTTCCTGAGACCCACAGACTCTTGCCGTTGAACCGGATGTCGTCACCCGGCTGGCGGAGGTCGACGAGGCCTTCGAGCAGATGTCGGGGCTGGCCACGCGCGAGGTTCGGCGCCGCCAGTTCGAGGTGTTCGGAGAGGCGGACTACGCGCGCCTCGCGGCGATCTCCCACTTGGCTCGTCTACAACCTGCGCGCGTGGGCGACCTAACGCGCCACGCGCACGGTGGACGAGGACGCGGGGCTCGGGCGTGAACATCGGCTTGCGCCAGGCGCCATGGTCGGCATCTCGGAGCGCTTCCTGGTGCCTGCCGCTCGAAGGCCTGCTGCTTGGCCGGCGACGCGATGATGATTCGGGGTTAACTAACCGGTTGCCAACAGCTTGTCACCGGCTTCATTCCGCCCGGGGCGAACCTGTGGAAAATTCTGTTCAAGGCGTGTGGTCATTTGCGTTGACGCTATGCACCATCTATACAGGGAAGTGCCCAGGATTTCGTCCCGTATTCCCACAAGCAAAAGATGTTGCAATGGATCGGCAACCTCCGTATGTTGGGTCTTCGTAAGAGCCTTAGACCTATATATTGGGGTTGGGAGCCAGCCAGGGATTGGCGGAACGAAGGATCGGCATAGCGGCCGGGAAGTTCTTGGATCGCGTCCATAAATAGACCTCTCGAAGTCTTGGCCGGTAAACCCGCGTCAGTTCCCTACGACCGGGACACAGTGATATAGTCCTGTATGGATACCCAGGTATTGGTTTGTTCGTAGCCAGGGGGACACAAAGAGTCATGCAACCCGACGCGCCACCGATCTCCTCGCCCATCGCCAACGGAGCGGATCAACTCCCGGCACCACCGTCGCCATCCATCGTCGCCACCGCCCCCGGCCAGCTCCGGGTGATCAAGCGCAACGGCACGGTGGTGACCTACGACGACGACAAGATCCAGGTGGCCCTGACCAAGGCGTTCCTCGCCGTCGAGGGCGGCACGGCCGCGGCCTCGTCGCGCATCCGGGAACTCGTTGCGCAGCTGACCGACCAAGTCAGTGGCACCTTCAGACGCCGCCTGCCCTCCGGCGGCACGATCCACATCGAGGAGATCCAGGATCAGGTGGAACTCGCGCTCATGCGCTCCGGCGAGCACAAGGTGGCGCGGGACTACGTGCTCTACCGCGAGGAACGGGCGCGCATCCGGGCGGCGAACGCGGCTGAAGACACGACGGAACCCGCAGTCGACGCGGGCTTCAACGTCGTCGCGCCCGACGGCAGCCGGCTGCCGCTGGACGTCGCCCGCATTCGCACCCTGGTCACGGAGGCATGCGAAGGGCTCACCGACGTCGACCCGGAGCGCATCATCAACGAGGCGCTCGCCAACATGTACGACGGCATCGCCGCGGAGGACGTCGCCACGAGCCTGCTCATCACCGCCCGCACGCTGGTGGAGGAGGAGCCCAACTACACCTACGTGACGGCGCGGTTGCTGCTCGACCAACTCCGTACCGAGGCGCTGACCTTTCTCGGTGTCGACGTCGCCACCCGGGGCGGGGTCGCCCAGGCCACCCAGACGGAGATGGCCGAAATCTACGGCCAGGCGCTCGCGGCGTTCATCGACAGGGGCGTGGAACTCGAACTGCTCGCCCCGGAACTCAAGCGGTTCGACGTCAAGCGCTTGGGCCAGGCCCTCAAGCCGGAGCGCGACCTGCAGTTCACCTACCTCGGCCTGCAGACGCTCTACGACCGCTATTTCATCCACAGCAACGACACCCGCTTCGAGCTGCCCCAGGTGTTCTTCATGCGCGTCGCCATGGGCCTCGCCATCCAGGAGGACGACCCGGAGTCGCGCGCCGTCGAGTTCTACGACCTGCTGTCGTCCTTCGACTACATGAGTTCGACGCCGACGCTGTTCAACGCCGGCACCATGCGTTCGCAGCTGTCGTCCTGCTTCCTGACCACGGTCTCCGACGACCTCGACGGCATCTACAGCGCCATCCGCGACAACGCGCTGCTGTCCAAGTGGGCGGGTGGGCTCGGCAACGACTGGACGCCGGTCCGGGCTCTTGGTTCGTACATCAAGGGCACCAACGGCAAGTCCCAGGGCGTCGTGCCGTTCCTGAAAGTGGTCAACGACACCGCCGTGGCCGTCAACCAGTGCTTCGCCCCCGACACCCGCGTGCATACCGCCGACGGCATCAAGCGGATTCGGGACGTGACCACGGACGATCTCGTGCTCGGCCAACGCGGCGAGTACCGCCAGGTCCTGGACACGATGACCTACAACCAGACGGACCCCATGGTGGAAGTCCGCGTCAAACACAGCGTCAAGCCGCTCCACGTCACGACGGGCCATCCGTTCTGGGCGATCCGCAACGTGCCCATGGAACAGGCCAACGACAGGACCCTGGACTGGCTGGCGAAGGGCAAGGTCAAGCCCGAGTGGGTGGATGCCGGCGAGCTCGGCACCGGCGACTACGTCGCGCAGGTGATTCCCAAGGAGGTCGTTCCGGTTGCCGGGTTCGACGACGACGATGCCCGCCTGTACGGCATTCTGCTGGGCGATGGCCACTGTTCCGCGGACGGGTTGGAGTGGGGTGTCTCCGGCAACCCGGAACAGGACGACCACCTCGACTTCGTCACCTCGTACCTGGCGGCCCGCGGCATCCATCATTGGGTCACCGGTCGGGGTGGCCGCTATCGACAGATTCGCTGGGCCACCGGTGCCGGCCTGGTCCGCGACGGCACCACCGGGCAATACCGCAGTGCCGGACAGCGCGTTCTCGAATTCACTCACGAGGATCTCTACGGTGCGAATGGCCAGAAGCGCATCGCCCGCCGGTTCAGCCACCTGCCGCGGTCGCAGACGCTAGCCCTACTGCAAGGACTACTGGAAACCGACGGAACGCGACCGCTCCGCGGTCGCCCGAATTCGCTACGCGAATTCTCCACTCCAGACAGGCAGACAGCGCAGAGCAAGCCGAGCAAAAGAGCGGCAGCCGAGATCTGTTTCACGAGCACCTCGGAAGCGTTGGCCGAAGGCGTTCGCTACCAGATGCTGCGCTTGGGTGTGCCCACCGCCGGGCAGTACCGGGAGCGTCGTCAGGACCACGAAGCCACCCGCGACGATGGCTCGAAGGCGCGCTTCGAAGGAATCGTCAAGGCTTACGACATCCGCATTCCCGCCGTCGCGGAACTGGCCACGAGGTTGGACTGCAGGCCGCTGACCAAGCGCAACTGGCTCGTCGTCAAGAACTGGGTGTTCAGCCGCGTCCGCCACGTCGAACCCTTGGCACCCGCCCCGTTCGTGGTCGACCTCAAGGTGGAAGGCGACGAGTCGTACATGACGACCAGCGCGCTCGCCCACAACGGGGGCAAGCGCAAGGGCGCCGTGTGTTCGTATCTGGAGACCTGGCACCTCGACATCGAGGAGTTCCTGGAACTGCGCAAGAACACCGGCGACGACCGGCGACGCACCCACGATATGAACACCGCCAACTGGGTGCCCGACCTCTTCATGAAGCGCGTCTTCGAAGACGGCCACTGGACGCTGTTCTCGCCCAACGAGGTGGCCGACCTGCACGACCTCTTCGGGGCCGCGTTCGAGAAGCGCTACGAGGAATACGAAGCCATGACGCACAGCGGCGAGATGACGCTGTTCAAGCGGGTCAAGGCGAGCGAGCTGTGGCGCAAGATGCTGTCCATGCTCTACGAGACCGGGCATCCCTGGATCACCTTCAAGGACACCTGCAACCTACGCTCGCCGCAGCAGCATACCGGTGTCGTGCACTCGTCGAACCTGTGCACCGAGATCACCCTCAACACGTCCAAGGACGAGATCGCGGTGTGCAACTTGGGCTCGGTCAACCTCGCCCAGCACGTCGACGGCGGCGAGCTCGACACGCGCAAGCTCAAGAAGACCGTCAGGACCGCGGTGCGGATGCTCGACAACGTGATCGACATCAACTACTACGCGACGCCCCAGGCCCGCACGTCGAACATGCGCCACCGGCCCGTGGGCCTCGGCATCATGGGATTCCAGGATGCGCTCTACAAGCAGCGTATTCCCTACGCCTCCGAAGCCGCCGTGAAATTCGCCGACCGGTCCATGGAGGCGCTGTCGTACTACGCCATCGACGCGTCGTCGAAACTCGCCAAGGAGCGCGGCAGCTACGCCACCTTCGAAGGCTCGCTGTGGAGCCACGGGATACTCCCCATCGACTCGTTGAAGCGTCTTGCGGACCAGCGGGGCTCGAAGTACCTCGACGTCGACATGTCCACGACGCTGAACTGGGAGAAGGTCCGCGCGCGGGTGCGCGCCAACGGCATGCGCAACTCCAACGTCATGGCCATCGCGCCCACCGCGACGATCGCCAACATCGTCGGCGTGTCGCAGTCCATCGAGCCGATCTATCAGAACCTCTACGTCAAATCGAACCTGTCCGGCGAGTTCACGGTGGTCAACCCGTTCATGGTCCACGACCTGAAACGGCTGGGTCTGTGGGACAAGGTGATGGTCAACGACCTCAAATACTTCGACGGCAGCCTGGCGGCCGTCGACCGGGCCCCGGATGAGCTCAGGCAGCTCTACGCCACCGCCTTCGAAGTCGAGCCGCGCTGGCTGGTGGACGCCGCCTCCCGGCGGCAGAAATGGATCGACCAGGCCCAGTCGCTGAACCTCTACATGGACAACGCCACGGGCAAGAAGCTCGAGGTCACGTACCAGATGGCGTGGCTCCGGGGGCTCAAGACCACCTACTACCTGCGCGCGTTGGGCGCCACCAGCACCGAGAAGTCGACGCTCGACCGGGCCGACGGCAACCTGAACGCCGTCGCTGCGGATTCGGGCCCGGCGTCGGTCGCGGCACCGCCAGTCCAAACGGCTCCAGAGGAGACCTTGGGCGAGCCGGCAGGCGTGCCCGCCGCCTGCTCGATCGACGATCCAGATTGCGAAGCGTGTCAGTAGGAAGCAGACACGAATGAAAACAAGGAACGAACCATGTTGAGTTGGGATGACTACGACGCGACCGCGAACGCTACGCGTTCGTCTGGAGAATTCGCTGCGCGAATTCTCCCCGAGGAACAAGACGCGAACGCTCCCGCGGTCGCGCCACGTGAACGGCAATTCGCTGCCGAAGACGCGGCCGCTACCCGGTCGACTCTGGAAGAGACGCCTAGCCCTGCCGTAGAGGCAACCTTAACCCTCGATCCTGCTTGGCGAGACGAGGGACCATCCACTGTCGAACCGGTATTGGCGCCAACGCCTCCGGTTCGGGCAGTCGCCCTGCCGAAACCGCCGCCGGTGACGACCGCGAAGGCACCGGTCGATCGTCTCGACGGCGCGGTGCCGTCCGCGTCCGTCGAGACGGTAACGCGGCCCGTCGACACGGCCGCGACGACCGTTGCGGAACCGAACCCTGCCATCCAGGAGGCGGTGGCGGCGCGTCTGGACCACGACTCGGAGATGCAGGAGAGCCAACGCGTCACGGTGGATCAGAAACGCATGATCAACTGCCGCGCGGACCTCAACCAGCTCGTGCCCTTCAAGTACGACTGGGCGTGGCAGAAATACCTGGACGGTTGCGCCAACCACTGGATGCCCCAGGAGATCAACATGACCGCGGACGTCTCGCTGTGGAAGTCCGACGACGGGCTCTCCGCCGACGAGCGCGTGATCGTCAAGCGCAGCCTCGGTTTCTTCTCGACGGCGGACTCCCTGGTCGCCAACAACCTCGTGCTCTCGGTCTACCGGCTCATCACCAATCCGGAGTGCCGCCAATACCTCCTGCGCCAGGCCTTCGAGGAGGCGATCCACACCCACGCCTACCAGTACTGCATCGAGTCGCTGGGCATGGACGAGGGCGAGATCTTCAACATGTACCACGAGGTCCCGACGGTCGCCCACAAGGCGTCCTGGGCGCTCAAGTACACCAGGGAGCTAGCCGATCCGAACTTCCAGACCGGCACGGTGGAGAACGACAAGGCGCTGCTGAAGAACCTGATCGCCTACTACTGCGTCCTGGAGGGCATCTTCTTCTACTGCGGCTTCACGCAGATCCTGTCCATGGGACGGCGCAACAAGATGACCGGCACCTCGGAGCAGTTCCAGTACATCCTGCGCGACGAGTCCATGCACGTGAACTTCGGCATCGACGTCATCAACCAGATCAAGCTGGAGAACCCGCACCTGTGGGACGAGGAGATGCAGGACCTCGCGACCAGCATGATCCTCGAGGGCACCGAACTCGAGACCCGCTACGCCCGGGACACGATGCCCCGGGGCGTGCTCGGCATGAACGCCAACACCATGGCGGAGTACCTGCAGTTCATCGCCAACCGCCGCCTGGCCCAGATCGGCTTGACGGAGCAGTTCCCCGGCGTCAAGAACCCATTCCCGTGGATGTCCGAGATCATGGATCTCAAGAAGGAGAAGAACTTCTTCGAAACCCGGGTGACGGAGTACCAGACGGGCGGGGCGTTGAGCTGGGATTGACCGTAGACCGAGTCGACTACAAGCATCTTGTGGGTGTCCAGTCGTGACGACGGCCCTTAAGGCCGCCGAGTTCTTCGCAGGTATGGGTCTGATGCGCGCCGGTCTGGAGCGTTGCGGCGTCGAGACGGTGTTCGCAAACGACGTGGACGAGTCCAAAGCCCGTCTTTACCGCGAGAATTGGGGTGATGACGAGTTCATGCTCGGCGACGTTCGAGAATTGCGCGGCGTGGACATTCCGGCCGTCGATGTCGCGACCGCTTCATTCCCGTGCGTCGATCTGTCGCTCGCGGGCTACCGCGCCGGTTTGGACGGCACCAGATCCGGCGTTGTCTATGAGTTCCTCCGCATTCTTCACGAGATGGCGAGCGTGCCGTCGTGTGTCGTTCTGGAGAACGTTCCCGGTTTCCTGACGGTCAACGAGGGTAGGGATTTCCGTGCCGTTGTGGGTGCTCTAGAAGAGCTCGACTACACGGTGGCGCACGCCAGTCTCGATGCCCAATCGTTCGTTCCGCAGAGTCGGGTGCGCGTATTCATTGTCGGCTACAAGGGTCTGACCCCGCCACCATTCCCGGACTCCCCGATACAGGAAGACGGCGGGTGCCTCGTCGACATCGTCAGGGACGATCTCGAATGGTGGGGAGCCCGGCGATTGTCTTGCTTTCTCGGCTCTTTGTCGGACCTACAAGCCGCTCGCGTGGACGCCTATCAACGCCAAGACGAAGTGACGTGTCATGGTGCATACCGCCGAACGCGCCGGGGTACTGCCGTGTGGGAAGTCCGCGCGGACGAAATCGCTGGCGCGTTGCGCACGACCGCTGGCGGATCAGGCAGACAGGCCGTGCTCCGGGCCGGTGGCGGTGACTTCGCCGCTCGGTGGATGGACGTGGCCGAGTACGCGGCGCTCCAAGGTGCGGACGACGTCACCTGGGAGTCCGTATCACCTCGTCAAGCCATGTATGCGTTCGGCGATGCGGTCTGTGTCCCCGTGGTCGAGTGGTTGGCCAACAACTGCATCCTGCCCGCCTATGCCTAACAGCCGCCGAAATGATCCGCCGTCCGACGTGAACGTGCTCTACGACGGATTGCAAGACGCGATGAACACGGAAGTGGACGACGGTAGGCGGGTCGGCGACTGCAAATGGGGCGTGTACCTGTTCTACGACTACGACGGTGAACCCATATACGCGGGGCAGACCTACGAGAATCTACGCGGTCGAATCGGGCGTCATCTGACCAACCAGCGTACCGACGCGGTAGCGATGAGCGTGCTCGACCCTTTCGAGGTTGCCGAGGTCGAGGTCTGGCCTTTCTGGCAGTGGGACGGCGTCGGCAAGGGCCATCGTCGATTTCGCCACACCAAGCAGAAGCTCGATCAGGCGGAGTACACGGTCTATTGCCAAGCCCTTGCCGAGTCCGAGTTTCAGGCGATCCTGAACGAGAAACCGCCCACGGCCACGGCGATGATCGGACTTCCCCAATCGCACAGGCTTGCCATCCTGGATGCATCCATTCGTGGTGCCCGCGAGCATCCGGACATTCGTCTCGCGCGACGTGCCCGGACGATTGCGAATCTGGCGCGCGTCATCAGCGAACGGCGGGTTGAATCTGGTATTCGCCGCACCCTGTGGGCGCAGGCACATCGTCTCGAGGCGTTGGCTAAACGTCGACTTGAGTCATTGACGACAGAGCAACCCTGAGTCGAGCTGGGACTGAAGCCCGCCGGCCGGTTGATTCGGGCAACGGCCCGTCTGGCTCGCCGGGTCCGCCGCTACGGTGAGACGGGGAGAACCGAGACCCTGACCAAGGGGTGATCGTCCCACTCTAGGTCGATCCCGCCGCCGGACAGCAATTCGCGATCAAGGGTGACATCCCAAGTGGCACACGTATCGTCATGTTGGAGTCGTCCTCCCATGCCCATCTACCGCGTGCCCAACTTCGGCACCAGGCATCCCAGCGCCTCGAGGAAAGCCAGCGGCTGGTCCAGAAACACGTGGTGCTGCGCATCCGCCACCTCCACCACCGGCACGTCTCCCGGGATGAGCCCCACGGTGTGGTCCACGGTGTTCTTCCTGCACGACTCGCTGTTCTCACCGTAGATGATTCCCACCGGTAGCCCGAGCCCCGTGTAGTCCTCGGGGTGGCGTTCGCCGCCCTTCAGCGTCAGGGGGAGTTCCTCGTCGAACTTCCAGGCCCAGCCGCCGTCGACGCGCATCAGCGAGTGGCGGGCGATGTGGGTGAGGATGTAGTCGTTGGCGCACGGTTGCGGCGGGAACAGGCGGAAGCGCTCCAAGGCGACCTCGCGGCTCGGATAGACCTTGGCGCGGCCGCCGCCCATCATCGGGCCGTCGGTGGGGACCGGCTCGTCGGGCGGACGAATGCCCGAGTCGACCAGAACGAGCGCGCCGAAGCGTCCGGGGAAGAGGTTCGCCGCCTTGGTGGCCATGACGCCGCCGAAGCTGTGCGCGACCACCACCACGTCGTCGCCGAACCCGGCGTCGTCGCAGACCGCGACGATCTCCGCCGCGTAGGTCTCGGCATCGTAGGCGTAGCGGTAGTCCGAGTCCCCCATTCCGGTGAGGTCCATCGCCGCGATGCGGTAGGTGTCGGTGAGCTGCGGGGCGATGAAATCCCACCAGTGGCTGTGGGCGTTCATACCGTGGACCAGGAGCATCGGCGTGCCCGAAGGCTCACCCCACGTCTGATAGAAGACGTCGCACTCGTCCACTTCGACGGTGTGCTTGCCGGATTCGGTCTCCACCGCGGTCCAGAACCAATCGGGAACCGACGGTTCGCCGCCCCTGTCCCATCGGGCCATGCCCATCCCCAGATCGAGCGCCTCGGCGGTCCACGTTACCCTACTGCGCGCCCCGTACGCGACCGCGGCGGGTCGAACCGAGCGGCAATTTGCGTCGAACGTCCGGTGGTCGCACAATGGCAAGTCCTTTGGTCGGCGGTGGTTCGTTCCCGAACCCTTTGAGGAGCTGCTCGTGGCCCGACTCCAGATCGCGCAAAGCGCACCGCGCCGCGCCGCTGTGGAGAGCCCGTGGTCCTCGCTCCGCCGTCGTCCAAACCACACCGAGCCGCTTCATCGCGGACACCTGCGGGACACCGAGCCTCTGTCGCTCGCTTCCTCACGCAAGCGCGCTGCCTTCGGGAAGCCGCTCGACTCCGCACATGTCCGTCGGGATGCGGTTTAAGCCATGTCGGGTCATGTCGTGCGAGCCTGGAACCATGTTACGCAAGCTGTTCAACCGCAAGCCGCGTCTCGATGCGGAGAATTCCGCCGACCGGATCGCCGCCCTCGCCGCCCTGGAGGATGCTGATCAGGAGACGTTCGCGCGCGTTTTCGAGGAGGATTCCGCCCGCGAGGTCCGGCTCCGTGCCCTCGCACGCCTGACCCGACCCGACGTTCTCGTCAAGGCTCTCGACGACACCGAACTCGGCGGCGAGGCCCTGTCGCGACTGCTCGCCGTCATCGACGACGACACCCCCGAATCGATTCGTCACCACCCCACGGTGCTGCAGGCCGCCTTGTCGGTTGCGGAAGAGCCCGGGGAGGCCGTTCGAGCCGCCGCGGCGATGGCCGACAAGGGCGCGATGGCCGAGGCCCTCGGCAAGAACGCCCGGGCGGATGTCCGACTGGCGGTGGTCGAAGCGACCTGGGAGCCGCCGTCTCTGACCGAACTGGAGCGTGCCAGCCGCGGCCGCGACAAGTCGGTGCACCGTGTCGCCCGCGGCCGGCTCGCCACGTTGCGCACGGCGTCAAGCCGACGGCAGGAGGAGAATACGCAAACTGAGCAGATGCTCGAGGCGGCCCTGGCGCTGGCCGACGACGATCCCCACTACGACGCCCGGCGCGACGCCATCGAACGCGACTGGAAGGATCATCTGGCGGCGGTCGAGGCCACCGACGACGAACTCTCGCGATTCAGCGTGGTGGCGCGGGACGTCAATGCCATCCGCGCCCGCTTCCCGGCCCGACGGCAACCGCCGAAGGTTCCCGACGCCGCCGTCCGGACCGACTTCGAGGCCTTGCTGACGGAAGCCGAGGGGCTTCTCCAAGCCGCAGTCGAGTCGATCACCGCCGGCCTGGAGGCCGGTACGCGCGACGACCTTCGGCGTGCCGAGGAAGAACTCGCGGCCAAGTGGAACGCCGGCGCGGACATCAAGCCGCCGGAACGGGAGTCCAGTGCCAGATTCCGCGAAATACTCGCGACGGTGACTACCCGCATCGACGACATCGAGCGGGCGCTCTCCCTCGCCCCC
>LXNJ01002227.1_pt1 | contig 10784 bp, 10 predicted proteins | sample 809081 | NCBI WGS metagenome assembly LXNJ01 (sample SAMN04870510, study PRJNA318959) | sponge metagenome | biome: sponge; feature: marine sponge reef; material: water | host: Petrosia ficiformis | place: Greece: Milos, Mediterranean Sea | collected 2013-05-29 | depth 5-7 m
TGCCAGGCAGGCGGACATCCGCAAGCCGTACAGCAGCGCTTTCGGCCAGGAACGGCCGTCTGCTTCTTCCATTTCAGGATCGGCGCCGTTCGCGGCGTCGATGCGTTCTATCGCGTCCGAGAATCGATCTTGATCCATCAAACTCATCGCTTTCACTTAAAGACAGCTTAAGACCGTCTAAAAAAAGCCGCCGGAGATGGTTCCGACGGCTTTTCCGTGGTGACATGAGGCGGTACGGGATGCGGTTCAGGCGGAAATGGCGAGCCGGTCACGGTATTCCTCCGTCTCGAACGTCTGTTCGACCGGATGAAAATCGATACCGTGCCGGACACACAGTTTGCGCAGTTTGTTGACCGCGCCTCCGATATGCTTGCCGTCCCGGCAGATCCCGAAGAGGTGCTGACTCACGACCCTGCGGGAGATACCCAGGATCTCCGCGACCTCCTGCTGGGTCTTCTGATAGATGAAATACAGCACCACGGCCTCACACTGTTTCCGGGTCAGGTACTGGGAAAGGAAATCGTAGACCGCGTCGGCCAGTTCGTCCACCTGATCCTCGCGGTGGTACCGATGCACCTGGTCCTCCCCCGTTTCGTACCAGATATTCGCTTCGTTGGGAAACTGTTCCAAATCAACCTGTTCCAATCGTATTTCCCAGAATTCAGGATTATACATGAACTGACATTACCTCCGGTTCGATACGTTCAAGGACAGAAAAAAAACCGCGTGACTCTTGTCTCGCGGCTCCGGAGGACGTGCGTATTACCCCTTTTGAATCCGGATTTCAGGGGATGCGCCAAGTACACTCCGGAGACGAGAACGGCGTGCCTGCGTCAGAGACGTAGGGCTCCGGCCCGGTGACGGACCGCGCTGCGTGGATATCTGTTGCCATCTTCATGCCTCCTTTTGTGTGTATAAACCCGGGGTGGACGCTGGTAACAAATGCCTTTGCGATACGAGCTGTCCATGGCGAAATGCAATGTGGTTTCCCGCGGGCATAAGGACGCCGTCTAACTACCTACAATCCGGATGCACTTTTTCTTCGATTTTATACGAAAAAAATGAGAAAGCGGGGTCCGGCTGCAACGGCCGCACGGACAATCTAACGCTGGAGACCCGATCCGGTTCCCTTGATCTGGGATTCCAGGTCCCCCCTGGTGAACCAGTTCAGCGGTCCGGGAATGGAACAGGCCAGGGCGGCGGCGGCGTTGCCGTACCGCAGGGCGGTAAGGGGGCAGTCCCGCAGGCAGCCGAGGAGATATCCCGCCGCGAAGGCGCCGGGCGCCCCGTCGGAATCGATCACCTTTACTTCGCTTTTGTGGTCTTCAAAGACTTCTCCGGACGGGGAGGCCGCGATACCACGAAGGGTCGCCGCACCGGCTGCGGGGAGCCGGTGCTCCATGACCGCCAGGTGCTTCGGGCCGAACCTGGCACGCGCCTTGCCGGCCACCGATGCCAGCGGTCCGTCGAATCCCCAGATCGCCTCCAGGGCCCGCAGCGTCACCATGAGGATGTCCGCGGTTTCCACGAGATCGAGCACCTGCTTTTCGATCCTGGCGTCGAGACGCTCCCCGTCCGGCACGTCGAGCAGGAGGCTGACCTGGCGGTTTCCGGACCGCGCCGGTTCGAGGGCGGCTTCCAGCCGGCCGGTGTTTGCGGGATCGACCATGGGCGCCGTGAGATCCAGGTGAAAGACGGCCGTTTCATGGGTGGAGGACCAGTCCTCGGTGCCGGGACCGGCCGAACGAAAGGCGGTATCGCCCATGTCGTACCAGGACCGGGTCGGCCGGGGCGCGCTGCCCGTCTCGGTGTAGCACAGCCCGGTGCGGCCGTCCGGAATCCGTACCACGTGCCCGGTGTCCACCCCGTGCTCCCGGACCTTGTTGACCAGCTTCATGCCCAGGGGCGTGTCTCCCACGGCGGACAGCCACGCCGTCCGGAGGCCGAGCCGCGCGAGGCCCACCGCCGTTTCCAGGGCGCCGCCGGCCACGGTTACGGCGAAACCCCCGGCCTGCTCGAATCGTTCCCGCCCGCTCGGGGAAAGACGCAGGTAACCCTCGCCCCAGGTTACGACGTCGTACCTGGCGCCGTCATTCCTCATCGCTGGTCCTCCTTGCCTTCCGCCTCGATGGACTCCAGGAACTTCAGCGACTTCAACTCCCGTGCGTCGTCCATCTGGTACAGATAGAAGGCGCGGATCGCGCGCTGAATCTCCTGACGGGACGTCCTGACGGGTTTCAGCCTGGGCAGATGCTCCAGCGGCATTTCGCGCACGCGGGACAACAGCCGCGTGGTGCCCAGGGAGAGTTGCATCGCCTCGCTGTCCTGGAACTGGCAGTCGCGGCACAGGACCCCGCCCAGGGACGGACTGAAACGGACCGACGCTTCCTCCGGATACTTCCCGCATCCCATGCAGGTGGAGAACTCCGGTCCCGTACCGTATATGTCGGCGAATTCGAGCTGAAACCGCCAGAACAGCAGTTCGCACGCTTCCGCGGACAGCCCGTCGATCGCTTCCAGCGTACGAATGATCAGTCTGAAGAGCTCCTCGCCGGGCTCTTCGCCGAGGACCAGCCTGTTCACCAGTTCACAGACAGCGCTGGCATAGCCCACCCTGGTCAGGTCTTCCCCGATATGCCTGAAGAAGGGTCCCGGCTCGACCTTCGAAAGATGCTGCAATTCACGGTTTTCGCGGCGGTTGTACGAAACCGTGATCACGCAGAACGGCTGCAGGGAGGACGCCATCCTGCTCTTTGGACGCCGCGCGCCGCGGGCCACGAGCTTGACCTTGCCGAAGGACCGCGCGTACACCGTGACCAGGAGACTGGTATCCCCCAGCGGGATCCGGTTGAGCACGATGGCTTCCGAGGATTGAATGGCCATGGGAAGGCCCGGAGGTTCCAGGGAGAATAGGGCTTCAGGGGGCGGGATCCGACAGCTCGACTTCGGTCGTATCCTCTTCTTCCGCGGGGAATCGGTAAATCAGTTCGTCCTGCCGGGCCATGCCGTGATCTTCCCGGGCCCGCCTTTCCAGCTCGAAGCGCGTCTGTTCGTCTGCCTCGGCATCGCCCCCCAGCAGTTCCAGTTCGCCGGTCAGATCCCGATTCCGGGATTCCAGTTCATTTAACTCGGCCTGCAGCTGGGATTTCTGGTTCCTGAGCTTCCACATGTTGTACCAGCCGGAACTACCGCCGACATAGAGGTAACCGAAGGCCACGGCGATCACCCCGAGGATGATCCACCGCAAGCGGTTTCTCCTTCCGACCCGCCGGCGCCGACCGGCCTCGGACGCTGGGGCGTCTCCTGTTTTTGGCTTCATATCGGCCATGGCGGCACTCCGGTTATGAGGCCCGACGCAGGACGGACCGGCCCGCGTATCCGGCCCGGTCGCCCAGGGACTCTTCTATACGCAGCAGCTGATTGTACTTCGCGGTCCGCTCGGATCGGCAGAGCGAACCCGTCTTGATCTGGCCCGCCGATTTCGCCACCGCGATATCCGCGATCGTCGTGTCTTCCGTTTCCCCGGATCGATGGGAGATCACCGTGGCATATCCCGACGACTGGGCCATGTCGATGGCTTCGAAGGTCTCTGTCAGCGTCCCGATCTGGTTGATCTTGATCAGAATGCTGTTGGCGACGCCGCGCCGGATGCCGCGGGAAAGCCGGCCGGTGTTGGTCACGAAGAGATCGTCGCCCACCAGCTGTACGTGGGTGCCGATCCGCTCGGTCAGCAGTTCCCATCCGGCCCAGTCGTCCTCCGCCAGGCCGTCTTCTATGGACACCACGGGATACCTGCCCGCCAGGTCCGCGTAGAAGTCGATCAACTCCTGCGAGGTTTTCTCGGGTGTGGATTCCGCTTCCAGCCTGTAGACCCCCTGCCCGTGGAATTCGGAAGCCGCGGCGTCGAGGGCGATCACGACGTCGGCGCCCGGGTCGTAACCGGCATCGGCGATACCCGACATCAGCACCTCGATGGCCTCCTCGTTCGACGAGAGATTCGGGGCGAAACCGCCTTCGTCTCCCACCGAGGTCACGTACCCGTGCTTCTGGAGCACCGCCTTAAGGCTGTGGAAGACTTCGGCGCCCATGCGCAACGCTTCCGAGAAGGTGGAGGCGCCGACGGGCATGATCATGAACTCCTGCAGGTCGACGTTGTTGTCGGCGTGAGATCCCCCGTTGAGGACGTTCATCATGGGGACGGGGAGGATGCGGGCTTCTTCACCGCCGAGGTAGCGGTACAGCGGCTGGCCTTCCGCCGCCGCCGCCGCGTGGGCTGCCGCCAGCGACACGCCGAGTATGGCGTTGGCGCCAATGACGTCCTTGTTGGCCGAACCGTCGAGTTCGATCATGGCGCGGTCCACACCGGCCTGGTCGGTCCCGGCCCGGCCGCAGAGCGCCGCGGCGATCTCGCCGTTGACGCTGGCGACGGCCCGAAGCACGCCTTTCCCGAGATAACGGGAAGCGTCGCCGTCACGGCGCTCGTGCGCTTCGTGCGCGCCGGTCGAAGCCCCCGAGGGCACGATCGCCCGTCCGAATGCGCCGCAGGACAGCCGCACTTCGGCCTCGACCGTGGGGTTCCCCCTGGAATCCAGGATTTCACGACCATGTATTGAAACGATATCCGTCATCGGGGCATATCCCGTTCTGTGATTTGGGGCGTATCCGCGGTTCAAGGCGGCGTCTCTGCGGTTCGGCGCGTCGTCGCCTTATTCCGCCCGCGTACATGGCCTCCGAGCGCGATACGTCGACCGGCCGCTCAATATGTTAACGTCTCTGATCCTTGCGTCAAGGACAAGACGGAGCGCGTCACGGCGGGTCTTCCTTCAGCGTTCTGAGTTGCCTGCTCACGCGGGCCAGTTCGACCAGAAGTTCCTCCATACGCGCCGCGTATTCCTCCGGGTCCAGTTCGTTCTGCCCGGCCTTGAGTTCATCGATCAGCCACCGCAGTTCCTCGATACGCGCCCGCAAAGGCCGTTCCCGGGGCGAACCGGTCGTCATGGCGGGCATCGATCTGCGGCCGAAGTACACCCTGCCGGCCAGCAGTCCGTCCGCACCGCCCGGACCCGGCTCCCGGCTCCCCCTTCCGTCGCCGTTGTCGTCCAGCAGGGCATGTTCGGTGGCCAGCAGCCCCTGGCCGGCGTACCATTCGGCCGTCTTGTTCCTCGCGTATATGAAAGACTCCAGCACGGAGACCCGCCCGTTCTTGTCCAGGTCGCCGGCATCTTCCTCCAACGACGCGAGCAGGTGCTCCGGAAAGACCGTGGACAGCCGTTCGCCGCCGCTTTTGGTCGCCGTCACGATCACGCGTCCCGGACTGCTGAGCGCTTGGATGAACGGGGCGCTGGAACTCGCGCCGTTCACCACGACCACGTACCGCCCCCTGATTTCAGCGAGGGCGTCGCGGAGCATGTCCGCCGTCAGATCGGGACCGGGGATATTCAGCCTGGCGCCTCTGCCCGTTGCGCTGCCGTGGCCGATCAGCAGGATGAACACGTCGTCCCCGGGGCGAACCTGGCCTGCCAGGCCGGACAGTGCACGTCGAATCTCCTCGAGCGTCGACTTCCCGGCCGGCGGACCGTCCGCTGCCGACGGATCCTCGACCAGGAGGGTCAACCGGTCTTCCGGGAATCCATATTCGGCATTCAATACGTCGTAGAAGCCCAGGGCCCAGGCCAGATTCCGGTCCACGTACACTTTTTCGCCTCCGAGTCCCGCGATGACCAGTCCGTACTGCACACCGGGAGACGATCCCGATTCCCCCATGACCGCCGGATCAGGCATCTGCCGAGGCGAATCGGCCGGCTGTGCCGAAGACGGCGGCGAAAACAGCAGGCAGCCTGCCAGCAACCCCGTTGAGATACTCGGCCACAATCTCATCAGGACAGTCCTTTCTGGCGTCTCAGAAACCACTCCGTGCCCAGAAAGAGCAGAATGGCCGCGAACAGGAAAGGCGCGTCCCGAAGGTCTCTTTCACGCGTCGAAGTAGCCGTATCCTCGACGGGCCGGATCATTTCCGTCAACCGGTCCGCCTCGGACAGAGGCAGGTACGCGCCGCCCGTGGACTCGGCCAGTCTTTCGAGGTCTTCCGCGTGAAGTTCCGCGTTCGTGAATTCGGCGGCCGACGGGGCCACGGTAAACCCGGTCTGGTCGCGCAGCAGTCCGTCTTCATCAGAACGGACCGACACTTCGACCTTGTGCACGCCGCCCAGTTCGGGACGGAACTCGCCCCGGTACAGGCCGCTCTTCCCGAGGGTCCACTCGAGCTGCACGGCCTCAGACCGGCCGGCGGGACCCGTTACATGGGCCCAGACGGTGGCGCCGTCGACAGGTACGAATTCCCGGTCGAACAGCCGGCTTTCGATGACCACCGGCTCATGTCCGCTGTAGTTCGACCGGTCCGTGGCGACCGTGACCCGTCCAGGGGCATACAGCGCGGTCCAGCGGATCATCTGACGCCAGAATCGTTCGTGCGACTGGTCTTCCGACGGAAGATGCATCTGCCAGCGCCACGTGCTGAATCCGGTGAAAGCCATGGACCGCCCTCTTCCGTAACGTTGCACGGCCAGGAGGACGTTCGACCCTTCCAGCACGTCGACCCCGGGATCGATCGCGAGCACGGAAGCGCCGGGCTTGACACCCCCGACCCGGTTGTACCCAATCAGTTCCGGCAGGCTGCTCCAGATCGCCGTGTTCTCCTCCTGGGTCGACCCGAAACGCAGCAGCGGATGGTTGATCCCTTCCTCGGCCGGCTCCAGGAGAAAGGCGTGGTCCACGATACCCATGGCCCAGTTCCCGCCGGTGAGCCGAACGGGGAGCACGTCCTCTATCGGCGTTCCCGCGTAGCCGCCTTCACGGAACGAGTTCAGTCCGCCGATCATAAGGAAACCGCCGCCGCGATCACTCACAAAGGCCTCGGTGAGCCGAAGTTGCTCGGGCGTGAACCAGGCCGCCTCGATGTCTCCGAACACGACGGCGTCGTATGAGAACAGTTCCGCGCGGCTGCTGGGGTATCCCGCGGACAGCTCCCGATTCGGATCCCGGATGCCCTGCCGGTAGATCCTCCCGTCCGGGGAGATCCTGACCATCGAGATCATATCGATCCGCGGGTCTTCGTCCAGGGCTCGGCGAATGAACTTGAACTCCCTGCGGGGATACCCTTCCACGTACAGGACCCGCCCCGTTCTGGACCGGTTGTCCAGCAGGAAGGCCTGTGTGTTGTTCTCCGCGATCGTCTCCGCGTCCTGCGGGGCGACTTCCGCCGAGTATTCGAGAATGCCCGGCGATTCCGGGGACAGAAACACCCGGACGCGTTGTATGTCGCCGTCCCGGCCGAGCCGGACCGGCACCGTCTGCACGACGCGTCCGCCCTCCTTGATGTTCAGGTCGATCGACCGGCCGTCATATCCCGCGCTCCGCAGGGTGACGACAAGGTCGGTAATCGTACCCTCCGTCACCCTGTCGGACGCGGCCACCTTGAGTATCTCGACGTCCCGGGCGATCCGCTCCTCGCCGACTCCCACGGTATAGACCGGCGTGCCCTGCGATTCGAGGTACGCGGTCGCGTTCGCCAGCTTGTCCGTTCCCGTGCTCGCATTGTCCGCACCGTCCGTTACGAGCACGACGGCGGCCACGGGCAGGTCCCGGAACTCGCCGGCAGCCTGGCCGAGGGCTCCCGCGATATCCGTTGCCACCCCCGATGCGTCCAGTTCCCCGACATCTTCAACCCGTTCGGTACGAGCCGCAAAACGGTAGGCCCTCGCCCTGAACCGGCTGGACAGCTCCTCCAGCAGTCCGTCATCCCGGAACCGGCGCCTTACCGCTTCCACGCGGGTCAGGCCCTGCCCGCCGTCCTGAATGCCCATGCTCCCGGAGTCGTCGAAGAGCAGCAACAGGAACCCCTGCCGGGGGGAGGCCTCGGAAGTGACGATGACAGGTTCCATGAGACAGAAAACGACCAGCAGCAGGGGCAGGATCTTAAGCGCGGTAAAGAGGGATTTCATACCCGGAGAGACCGCCACGGGCATGCGGCGGTAGAACAGGATCACGAGCCCGGCCGCAGCCATGGCGAGCAGAACGATGGCCCAGAACGGGATCGGGGTTCTGAAAGCCAGGTGCTCAGACGCGCCGATTAATCCGAGCGTGCCTAAAATCGAATCCATCACGGCGGATTCCAGGTGGGGTGCCCAAAGAAAGTGGGGTGCTCCAACATATCCGAAGCGACGATCCGCCCGGACTGAATGTCCGGGAAGGGCCTTCATACGGACGCCTTCGGTACCGGACCGGCCAACCGGTATTGAAACGGTAATCGCACGGCCCTGTCAATACAATTAAGGTTGACAGGGCAACGGCGCATACCTAAGTTTCCCGAACCGCCTGCCGGACGGACGACAGGTCCGGCGACGCGAATCAAGTCCCGTAATGCCCATGACGAAAGGAGTCGCGATGAAACGGATCATTCCGGTGATTGCCGCGTGCTTCGTGATGACGGTCCTGCTCGACGTCAGCGTGGATGCCCAGCGCGCCCCCAAGAACGTTAAGGTCCTGACGGATCTCTCTACCCGGGAAATCCGCGACTACATGAAGTCGGTCAGCAGCGGCATCGGGGAGAAGTGTGACTACTGCCACAATTTGAAAGACTATTCCAGCGACGAAAAGGAAACGAAGCTGATCGGACGCGAGTTCATCAAACTCGTAGAGCAGGTCAACGAGCAGGTTGCGGCCATCAACACGAGCGTCATGAACAAGGAAGACCTGCAACCCGTAACCTGTTACACCTGTCACGCCGGTGAACTCGCCATCATATCCGAGGACTAGAGACGCTCGCTCCTCGCAAACCCGGTTTCTGCCGGGGTTGGAGAAACATGACAAGATGCGCGGCGGTCTTAGTGCTTCTGGGCTTCGCCCTGGCGCCCTCCTCCCCGGCCCACGCTGCCGGGAACGCCTTTGAAGGGAACCTCCATTTCAACGTGGAGTTCAACGGCGGCGACATGGAGGACCGGGCCCGGGTGGCCATGCTGGTGCCGGAGTCGTACAGGCTCTACTTCAAGGGCGACCAGACGAAGATCCTCATGCGGGGCGGCATGATTGGCCTGACGATGGGCGAAGTCGTAATCAACGGGTCTACGGGCCGGGGATACGTCATCAGCCACATGAACAGCAAGGCTTACGAGATCGTCGCGGACCTGAGCCTCAAAGAACGGGTGGCGCCGGTCATCGTGGACGAGAACGAAACGATCTCCATAGCCGGCTATGAATGCAAGAAGTACAAGATCACCCGTATCAATCCGTCCGGTGCGATGGTTCAGTACATGTGGGTCACCGACGCGATCCAACTGGACCTGGCCGCTTCGCTGGGGGGCGCCCTGAAGGACACCATGCCCTTCTGGACCGAGGGCCTGGCCGGCTTTCCGCTTAAGATCACCACGTCGTTCCCCGGCACGTCCATGACCATGACCCTGACGGCTACCGAGGTGACACCCGAGGCCGTCGATCCGTCGATATTCGTCGTCCCGGCCGGATACACCATCGAATCCATCGATCCGGGCCAGCTCTTCGGCAGATGATCCGAACCTCCCAACCTCACGTTTCGGGCAGGACGCAGGCTGGTATCCCACGCAGTCCTCTTCCCCGGGCAATCCACTGAACAGGGACCGCTCCCGGCAAACGGTGCTGCCATGAAAATCGCATCCGTCGAACAGTTCTTTCCCCGTCACCGCACCCGGCTCGTCAGGATCACCACGGACACGGGGCTGGACGGCTGGGGCGAGACTACGCTCGAGGGAAAGCCCGAGAGCGTGGAAGGCGCGGTCAGGGAGCTCGCGGACTACCTGATCGGCAAGGATCCCCTGCGCATCGAGCACCACTGGCAGCACATGTACCGGTCGGCCTTCTTTCGAGGCGGCGCCATCCTCATGACCGCCATATCCGGTGTGGACCAGGCGCTCTGGGATATCGCCGGAAAGCATTACGGCGTCCCCGTCTACAAGCTTCTGGGCGGCGCCGTGCGCGATCGCATCCGCGTCTACGCCCACTGGGGCATCGGGAGTCTCACCGACGAAGGGCAGGCCGCCGCCCGGGCGCGGCTGGACATGCTGCAGAAGAGCGGGTACACGGCCTTCAAGACCGGCCCGGGGGGCAAGTGGCGCGGTCACGAGCCGCCGGCCGTCATCGACCACTTCGTGGAATGCGCCTTTCTCATGCGGGAATGGGTGGGACCGGACGTGGAACTGGCCTTCGACTTTCACGGCAAGATGACGCCCGCGCTGGCCATCGAGATCTGCCACGAGATCAAGGACATGCGGCCCATGTTCGTGGAGGAGCCGGTGCCGCAGGAGAACGTGGACGCCCTGAAACTCGTTTCGGATCAGGTCACCTTCCCCATCGCCACCGGAGAGCGGCTGCTCAGCCGCTGGGAATTCCGGCGGGTCTTCGAAAAGCAGGCCGCGGCCTACATCCAGCCTGACGGATCCCACGCCGGCGGGATCACGGAACTCAAGAAGATCGCCAACATGGCGGAAGTCTATTACATCCATGTCCTCCCCCACTGCGCCATCGGTCCCGTAGCCTTCACGTCCTGCATGCACGTGGACGCCGTGATTCCGAATTTCCTCGCCCAGGAGCAGGTCGACTGGGCGCTTGGCGCAGATATACTGAAACAAAACTGGCGGGTCGTAGACGGGCATATCGAACTGCCTGAGCGGCCGGGGCTGGGGATCGAGATCGACGAGAAGGCCGTAAGCAACCGGGTACCGTACCAGGAAGAACTCGGCGGCGAGCATTTCTAT
>LXNJ01002228.1_pt1 | contig 10780 bp, 8 predicted proteins | sample 809081 | NCBI WGS metagenome assembly LXNJ01 (sample SAMN04870510, study PRJNA318959) | sponge metagenome | biome: sponge; feature: marine sponge reef; material: water | host: Petrosia ficiformis | place: Greece: Milos, Mediterranean Sea | collected 2013-05-29 | depth 5-7 m
GAGCATGATGTCACAGGAGTGGGCCGGATCGGATTTCTCGTACAACGATCTTGCACGGTCCGACAAGCTCCTTGCGTATTACGAACACGAAATCGTTGAGGTGGTTGAAGCGGATGGCCTTACCACCTATACCATCGAGTCAATACCAAGAGAAGACGCACCGGTAGTGTGGGGAAAAGAGAAGCTTGTCTTTCGAAGCGACAATGTGCTTCTAGAACAGACGTTTTTCGATCAAGGGATGCGGGCAGTGAAGTCGATGCGTGCATTCGAAGTGCAGGAACTCGGTGGGCGTATGCTGGCGAAGCGAATGCGTATGAGTGATCTTGAGGATCCCGAGAAATGGACCGAAATTGTGTACAACGCGATTGAGTTTGACGTAGAGATTGATGATCGCACATTCACCCAGTTCGCCCTGCGAAGCGAGTGATTCAGAGTACTCGCTTTTGAACGATCAGACGGTTAAATTGACGAAAGGTACGCCATTTATTTACGTCGCATGGCGCAACCTTTGGCGAAATCGCCGTCGAACCATCCTCACAGTAGCCGCAATCGCATTTGGCATGTTGATCGTGCAGTTAGCGATGTCGGTTCAAAGTGGCAGTTACGGCCCGATGATTGAACTTGGAACGCGCATGGGGAGTGGTCACATCCAGATTCTGCACCAGTCGTACCATGATGAGCCGCGTATTGAGTATTCGATTTCAAACGTTAGTGAACGATTAGCCGAACTGGACAGTGCAGATGACCTTCAAAGCGTAAGCGCGCGTGCAGAAGCGTTTGCGTTGGTATCAAACGATCCGCATAGCACGGCGGCTCTAGTGAACGGAGTCATCCCGGAACGCGAACTTGCAATCTCAGATTTACCGACGAAGGTGGCTCGTGGGACCTACCTAACCGGTAATAACCAAGCGTTTATCGGCGCGGTGCTTGCAAGGAATTTGCAACTTGATGTGGGCGGCGAACTCGTCATCCTTGGGACTAACGCCGATGGGGGAATTGGCGCTGCCGTCCTGGAAGTGACGGGGATTTTCGAGGCGACAACTGACCTTGAGCGAGTTCTAGTTCAGGTCAGCCTCAATACGTTTCAAGAAGCATTCGATATGCCTGATCAGGCGCACCGTATCGTCGCTCTAGTGGACGAACCAACGAGCATGACCAACGGAATTGAAGCACTCGCAAGCGTCCTTGAGAGTAACGAATCCTTGATGGACTGGCGGGAACTCATGCCCGAGATCAGCCAAGGCATCGAAATCGATGTCGTGAGTAATGCAATCCTTCAGTTCGTACTCATTCTGATCGTCGTATTGTCGATCATGAATACGTTTGTCATGACACTATTTGAGCGTACGCGCGAATATGGAGTGCTGTTTGCAATTGGCATGAAACGTGCGTCCGTTTATCGTATGACGCTAGTCGAAGTCGTTCTGCTTTGGCTCGTAGGAATCATCTGCGGCGGATTACTGACCTGCTTGGTCGTCGTACCGCTGATGTTTACTGGTATCGCGATTCCGGCATCGGAGGATGCTTTACAGAGCCAATTCGCCTTCATGCCAACATCGATTTTTCCGGATCTTAGTTGGTGGGTCGTACTCACTGCACCTGTTGCAATTGGGATCGGTGCCGTCATATCGGTTTCGTTCGTCGCGATTCGCCTTGCGAGGCTTGACATCACTGAGGCATTAAGGAGCGAGTAGATGCGTTTAGTGTTTCAGCTCGCGATACGAAATATCTGGCGCCAGCGACGCCGCAACGGACTGGTTCTTTTTGCGATTGTCTTTTCGATTGGCGGGGTGTTTGTGATGAACTCCCTCGCACGCGGTATGGAACAGGACTTTCTACGCTTCTCGATCGAGAACCTTCGAGGTCATATAAAGATTCTTGATTCGAAGCAACTCGACGAACCCGGCTTCCGACATTTGATTCCACACGATACGAATTGGTCAGTGCTTGCGCATCCGGACATTGAAGCGTGGACACCTAGACTGCGATCACCGGCAGTCATCATGAGCGAACGTGAAACGCGTGGTGTAGAAATTGTTGGTATTGATCCCGCTCGGGAAACGCACTCATTCATTAAGGACTTGATCATTGACGGTCAAGCGCTCACCGATGCGAGTGATCAACACCTGTTGATCGGACGAAGTCTTGCAGAGGAGCTGAAGACCGGCTTGGGTCGACGTCTCGTCGTGTTGATAAATGGTCCTGATGACAACGCGATCGAAACTGGCTTCCGAATACTCGGCGTCTTCGAGTCAACGAAAAGAAACTACGAAGACGTGTACGTATTGACTGGCCTAGGTGCGCTTCAGACACTTGCCGGAGTGGATGGCTTTACGGGCGTTTCAGTTTATTTGCAAGACCTGTCGCAGATACCTAAAGTAGAAGAATCGCTGGCGACGGAATTGCCTAACCTGCTAGTCGCGTCTTGGGCGGACCTTGACCCGTTTACAGGTGAGATGTATCGCTTTATCGGGTTTACGGTGTATATCTTGATTGTCGTTTTTCTAGGTACGCTCGTATTTGGGCTAATAAACGCGCTCGTTACCGCTGTACTGGTGCGAATCAAGGAATTTGGCATGCTCCGGGTTGTGGGTATGAAAAGTCATCTGATCGTACTCCAGGTCGTAATCGAATGCGTGATCATCATGTTATTGGCGTTGGTCATCGGTCTTGCCACTGGGCTTCTCATCGTGTTGTGGTTGGGGGACGGCATCGACCTAACGGCTTTTGCGGCTGGCGTAGAAGCCTTCAATATGGGTACACGGATGGTTCCGCACGTGGTCGCTGAAGATTTCGTGATACTAGGCGTCGCAAGTGTGATACTTGGCTTAATCGCGAGCTACTTTCCAGCTCGCCGTATCATCAAGACGCCCATCCTTCAGTCGCTGCGAGAGGGTTAGTCGAGGTACTTATGAGCGAATTCGCGGTCCAGACACACGATGTAACTCGCATCTATGGCAGTGACGTAGTCCCTGTCTATGCGCTGAGAGGAGTATCGCTAACGGTAGACGTTGGTGAGTTTGTGAGCATCGTTGGACCGTCAGGGTCCGGTAAATCCACACTATTGCACGTAATCGGAGGGCTCGAACGTCCAACCGAAGGTGAGGTAACGGTTAGCGACACGATCCTCGGATCCTTATCGGATAGCGAGTTGACTGACGTTCGGCTGTACAAGATGGGATTTGTCTTTCAGGCATACAACCTTATCCCCGTGCTATCAGCTGTTGAGAACGTTGAGTTCATCTTACAACTGCAGGGCGTAAACCGAAAAGAACGTCGCGAACGTGCAAAGGAAGCACTAAGTGCTTTCGGTCTCGACGACTTGTTTGATCGTCGACCAGGAGAAATGTCTGGCGGTCAACAGCAACGTGTCGCGATTGCGCGCGCGGTGGTGTCGAATCCGGCCGTATTACTTGCGGACGAACCGAGCGCAAATTTGGATTCCGAAACGACGAAAGAGTTTTGCGAGTACCTACAACGTGCGAATGAGGACCATGGTGTCACCATTCTTACCGCAACGCATGACCCCCTTGTAATGGGCTACACAAAACGTCATATCAGACTGGTCGACGGGCAGATTGCCGAGTAGATTGGTCCATCGTACGTTTGTACGCTGTTGTCTGCAAGGGATCATAGCTCTTTTCACACTTTCCGCGCCGTCTGTATTCGGCGCCGAGTTAAGCGGACGGATCAAAGCGTTTGTAAGTGCGACGAAGCTACCGACGACAGATATCCTAGCTTCTACGATAAGCGATCCGTTGACGGATTTCCGACTTGACCTCAGACTGCAGTTCAAGCAAGCGATTGGACCAGTTCGGATCGAGTTCGATCCCACGTTAACGTGGACTGGCGGGGATGCGGTTCAGCTCTTGAGCGCGACGGGATTACCTCTCGAACAGTTACCTGGGAACGACAGTAGGCGTTATTTCGAGTGGACGGACGAGTTGCTCGGAGATGACGAACAACGATTATTCACTCGAGTGGATCGACTATCGGTTGCGTTCCGTCAACCAAGCTGGTCGATACAAGCGGGTCGACAGGCTGTTTCGTGGGGGAATGGTCTAGTTTTTCAACCCTTAGATCTCTTTAGTCCATTCGCGCCTACCACGATCGATCGCGAATTCAAACCCGGGGTGGACTCGCTTCTATTCGAATCACTCGTTGGTGGCGCTAGTGAAGTCCAGGTCTTATGGATTGGTCGTCAAGACGACGATGCACATCGTTCGACGCACACGCTAGCGCTTAAATGGCATACCGATCTGAGTGAATTTTCGTTTGATCTAATCGCTGCCGAGCACATTGGCGATGAGTTCGCTGCGATTTCGCTTTCGATTCCAGTCGCGGGATCACTTTTAAGGGTGGAGACTAGCCGATTGTGTAACGAGGTGCGCTGTTGGACAAGCGGGCTCGCAAACGTTGACTATACGGTTGCGCTCGGACCGACTCTGCTCTATTTGTTCGGTGAGCTTTATCACAACGGCTTCGGAGTAGACGAAGTTGCTGAAACTGTGCCACATGCGTTAAGCGAACGGATGGCGCGAGGCGAGATATTTACCCTCATGAAGAACTACGGCAGTCTCGGAGTCAATGTAACTTGGCACCCGTTGTGGAGCCAGACGTTCATCCTCCTGGAGAATCTCGAAGATAAGAGTGGTTTGTTTCAAACCTCTGTGAACTACGAACCAGGTGACGCTTCTCGTATGCAGTTTGGATTCTCTAAACCACTCGGCGAAGAAGGTACGGAGTTTGGTGTACGTGAACTTGAAGGCGGATATACCACCGGTGGCGAACCTACGTGGTTCATGTCCATCGCGTATTACTTCTAGATATAGGAAGGATTAGTCGATGAACTCATCTCAAAGGAATTTGGTCGGCGCCAAAACAGGATCGATCAACGAGAGGTTGCAGGCGGCGTTTAAAGTCCGCCCGGGTGTGACCTCGATCGCACTCGCATTGGTTATGCTCTCGACAGCGGGCATTGACGGAAATACCGTCGTTGTCGACAACGCGGCGGTTTCTTCACGTTCGATGTTGGCAAGTGAGGCTGGTGTCGCGGCGATGCGAGAAGGAGGGAATGCGGTCGATGCCGCGGTTACGACCGCGTTCGTCCTCGCGGTCACGTATCCATCGGCCGGTAATTTGGGTGGCGGTGGCTTCGCGATCATTCGAACGCCCGAAGGCGATGTATATGCAAACGATCATCGCGAGCGAGCGCCGGGTGATGCTTCTCGGGATATGTTTCTAGATGAAAGGGGGGAGTATGTGGCGGACCGTGCACTTCGGTCTCATCTATCTTCCGGAGTTCCCGGATCGGTAGCGGGCTTACTCGCGATACATGAACGATTTGGCGTACTTTCACGTGAAGCCGTGATGAGTCGCGCCATCGAACTCGCTCGGGACGGTTTCGAGTTACCCGCGGATATTGCGCGCCAGTTCATGTCGCGTCATGAACGGTTTCATCAGATAGGTTCGACACGACGCGTCTTCTACAAGGACGATGGCTCGTTCTATCAAGCCGGTGAGGTGTTCAAACAACCCGATCTTGCTGCGACCCTAGCTCGGATTAGTACGAAAGGGCGTGACGGCTTCTACACCGGAGAGACGGCGGATCTCATCGTCGCAGAAATGACTCGCGGAGGTGGCTTGATTTCAAAAGAAGATCTCGCGGGATACGAACCCGCATGGCGCGAGCCTATTCACGGTCGATACCGCGGATATGACGTTCACTCGATGCCGCCTCCATCTTCAGGTGGGGTGCTTGTCGTGCAGTTACTCAACATGCTTGAGCCGTTTGACTTGTACGAATTGGGATTTCATACCGCGCCCGCCATGCATTTGATGATCGAGGTGGAGAGGCGTGCGTACGCCGATCGAGCAGTTCATCTCGGCGATCCTGATTTCTATCCTGTGCCTCTCGATCGATTACTTTCGAAGCGATATGCGTTAAGTCGCATTGAGGAGATTGGTGACACAGCGTCGAACTCTGATGACATTGCGGCAGGTTCGATACCGCGAGAACCTTTTGAAACCACGCATTTTTCGGTGATCGACGCAGAAGGTATGGCAGTGGCGTTTACGACGACGATTAATGGTGGCTACGGAAGCGGGATTGTGGTAGACGGCGCGGGATTTCTGCTCAATAACGAAATGGACGATTTCAGCGCTAAACCTGGTACACCGAATATGTTTGGACTCATCGGCGGTGAAGCTAACGCAATAGAGCCAGGTAAGCGGATGTTGAGCTCGATGACACCAACTATCGTTTCGAAAGGCGATCGGTTCATTCTGATCACAGGTAGTCCCGGAGGATCGACCATCATCACGACGACGTTACAGGTGATTCTCAACGTGATTGATCACGGCTTTGATCTCGACGAAGCGGTGAATGCACCGCGCTTCCATCATCAGTGGCAGCCAAACAGCGTGCGATTTGAGGCAGGGATTAAGGAAGCTCGCATGAATGCGCTACGCGAGATGGGGCATGTGAATCTGCAGTTCCTACCCGAACAATTCAGAATCGGCGATGCTAACTCGATTCTGAAGGATCGAGATTCGATTACAGCCACCAGCGACGGTCGCAACCAAGGTGGCGCTGCGGGATTTTGAACGATATGCTATGTGCGTGGTAGAGACTCAAGTTTGTTTCGCATGAGTAGTTTGACTCGGAAGGTTGTCTGGTTGACATGTGCCATTTGGTTGTGTCCCCAGCTCGTTGCAGCCGTAATCGAAGGCCGTGTGGTTGACGACACCGAAGCACCGCTTAAGGGCGTGCTGGTTCGAGTCACCAATGGAGAGATCGGGATTTCTGAATCGGTTTATTCGCGGAATGATGGCTCGTTCACGCTACAGACTGAGCTGCGAGGTGACGTTGAGGTCCGATTGAGGACGCCGTATTACCGTGATAGCAAGCTCAGCGTCTCATTGAGTGCAGACCAGCCAAGTATCCTCAATGTCTCGATGATCAAGATGACAGATCCGCAAGAGATTTCAGATAGTCTGCCTGCGGCCTATCACTTCGGCAATCTGCCATTCGAGGAAGGCGACGATTCACTCTTCAACAAACACCAATTCCAGCGAGACTGCTTGACCTGCCATCAGATGGGGAATCCGCTGACTCGTGTAGCTCGCTCGCCGCAAGATTGGGTAGGTGTCATCATTCGGATGCACGCGATGTTAGGCAATTTTGATGCAGAACTTCGAGACCGGCGTTCCGAATTGCTTTCTGTTGGATTTAATGGTGATGCGCTCTCGGTTCGGCCGGATTTCCCGCTCAGTGACGATCTTGCGCACGCAAAGGTATACGAATATCGCATGGATCGAAGTGTTGTTCCGCACGATGCGATATACAACCCTGACGATGGTTTGCTCTACACGGTGGATCAAGCGGCAGACCACATGGCGATTACGGACCTGACTACCGGCGAGACAAAGTATGTATCGCAATCCGGTGAAGGAATGGTCCATCATGTCTTCGGCTCAGTTGGTGGTGAACTCGCGGTATTTAATGGCCGCAATGGTCCGCACTCACTTGATATGGGTCCCGATGGGAAGTACTACGTCACCAATACCTCGACAAACAGCATAGGCGTATTCAATCCCAAAACACACGAATGGGAACCCTCGTTTGTCATCGGTCGGGGAGCGGTGTACCCGCACACTATTCGCTTCGACCTGAACGGAAAAGCTTGGTTTACGCTCGCCGGGTCAGAATCTGTCGGGAGTTTAGATCCGGAGACAGGGGAGACACTGGTGATTCGTCTACCACGAGTTCGGCCCGATGGCATGTCTGGTGGTACGACTCCTTACGGCATAGATACGGATCCGATTACGGGCATGGTCTGGTATACGCGACTATTTGGTGACCGCATTGGCAACATCGACCCAGAAACCTCCGAGGTAACGGAGTTCGAGTCACCGATTCGCGGACCTCGTCGCATGCGATTTGATTCATCGGGTACGTTGTGGGTTACTGGTTATTCCGAAGGGACGATTGCGAAGATTGATCCCGCGACATTCGATGCGACCGTGTATCCAATGCCCGAATTCGCTTCCGGTTATAGGCCTGCACCATATGCGCTCGGTGTCCATCCAGGCACGCAAGAAATCTGGGTCAACGAGAACATGACCGATCGAATGTACCGGTTTATTCCGGATGAGGAACGGTGGGTGGTCTACCCGATACCGTTATCAGGCACTTACACACGTGATATGACGTTTACGGATGATGGCAAAGCGTGTACTTCCAATAATCCTGTGCCGAGATCTGCACTCGAAGGTGGCGTACTCCAGATAATTTGCATCGACGCGAATGCAACCCAACTAGGTTCTTGATGTCGCAGGGAACGCAGCAAGAGTCGCCTCCTGAAATACAACCGGCGCTCACCGAACAACAAAAGCAAGACTTCGATGAACTAGGTGTCATCAAAGTCAAAGGCGCATTTGACCGGAAGATCGCCAGTGAGGTGGAAAAGGAGCTTTGGCGTCGATTCGAAAGATGGGGCATTGAGAAAGATGTCCCGAAGTCTTGGGAGGAATTGGACGAAGCCACGATTAAGAAGGTAACTAAGGGCACCCGTCGAGTTCGCGGTCTTGAATCGATCTATAACGACCGAACTCTTGAAACCGCCAGCACACTTGCACGGGAGCCAAACTTAGAAAAGCAGACGGCGTTGCTGCTTCTCACTTTTTCACGCCAACACCGTTACATTTCAGACGAAGTCGTACCAAGTTCAATCTGGCATTCTGATACGCCGAGCATTCCTGGCGAAGGCTTGGCGGGTGTAATAGTCTTGGGTTTTATCAATCATGTTCGACCGCGTGGGGGCGGAACCATGGTGATCACTGGTTCCCATCGTTTGTTCGAAAATTCAACTTCGGCTGTTTCATCAAAGAGCGCCAAGCGAAAGTTAAAGAAGTACCCGTACTTCCGCGAATTGCTTTCCAAGCAGACGAGGAATAGAGAACGTTTTCTCGAGGAATCAGGCTGTGTAAACGGTGTCGACCTTAGAGTTGTTGAATTGACCGGCGAGCCAGGTGACGCATATTTCGTCAACGGCGCGGTAATGCACACCATTACTCGGAACTATCGTCCAGTACCGCGTATGATGGTTAGAGGGTTTTATGGCGCGACTAAACTAACGACTCACTATCAGGAGCTTTTTGAAACGCGCTTGGAAAAACGGAAGACGATGTCGGAAACGTGAATGTATTACACAACCATCAATCAGCTTTGCTCACCAACACAAACCGCAACTGCATTCGGACTGAGATAGTATGGACGTTTACTTTACGATTCAGGATTCGAGGTTTAGAATCTAAATACACAGTCAGTTAGGGCAGATCGTAGGGACTGTAGAGGAAGAGAAAGATGACCCAAAGTACTTGGAGATTGCTTGCGGTTGTGGTTCTAGCTGTAGTGCTGTACTTCACGCTTGGAGGATTCCTATCTCTCGTCTTGCTAGTCGTTCTTTCCATTGTGTATGTTCGATATACACCACACAGGCGACTTGAAAGAGCACAAGCTGCAAGGCTTCATTTCTACGCGCAAGTGAATCCGATAAAGCACCGTCTGTCATCTCTCAAAGATGCGAGGTCGAACGGAAACGCTTCTCGTTTCTACGATATACACCGAGCTGCGGTCGCGAGTCTACCAAATGCTAAAGAGAACTCGAACAAGGCGTTGAGTACGGTAAATGATTACATTGCATGGCATCAGAAGAGATTCGGTAAGTCACTCCTCGGAAAAGAGACGAATCATCCGATTGACTCAGAGAAGCTTCAACACGATACGAAAGCAGACGTTGTTGGCAAGTTGAACGACCTCAAAGCCGAGTTGTCGTACAACACGGAAGTTGCAACGATCGACCCAATTCCGTCAGAAGATGTGCATTTCATAAATAACGCTTCGTCTCACATTAATGAGGTATTTGAGGAGTCTCTATCAGATCATAGTTTTGCTGTGATTTACGAACAACAGAGGACTCGAAGATCTATGGAGCACATCGCTCATGCAATCGGCAACGAAGTTTCGTTAGCTAATAGACGGGCAGCTAGGGCGGAATCCGAAGCCAAGAAGGCTCACCGAAAAGCCGGATCTGCGAAGCGGAAAGCTGACCAAGCTGGACCGAGTTCTTAATAACTTTCTACGAGTTTAATGGGACGGGTTTGTTATTATGTTTTAACCTGATCGTTTTGTGTGATAAATTTAGGGGATTATTTACTTGACTACACATGAGGATAGAACAACGACATTTGTTCGTTCGATAGGATAAATTCGTCGGTCCCGATCGGTCAAAATTAGACTTGGTACCGTTTAACGATAGATCGCGTTGCTTAGACCGCTATCGAGCTCTCGATTTTGATCATGTGCGTCCACAAGGTACGACAAGTCTCAGTACTTCGACGATTTTTGTAGTGGACATGTCATACCCATCATCGGGCATGACCGCCGTTAGGTCGTCGCGCCGCCTTGGACCAAGTCCGCCCAGGACAACCGTACACCCGTAAACTGCATGGCCAGTTGCGACATCTGTTCGATGGTGTCCAGTTCGCGCAAGTTGCGACGACCGGCATACTCCTTCACATAGCGGTCGAGATGCTTCTGTGAGAACCGGTGGTAGATGCCGACATAACCACGTTTCAACATCGACCAGAACGACTCGATGCCATTCGTATGAACATGCCCTCGAACGTATTCACCGGTCCCGTGCTGCACGGCTTCGTGCGGTTGCGAAAGATCGTCGTAACTGCGCGCCTGGTCTGAATACACCGTGGCGTCCGA
>LXNJ01002229.1_pt1 | contig 10778 bp, 11 predicted proteins | sample 809081 | NCBI WGS metagenome assembly LXNJ01 (sample SAMN04870510, study PRJNA318959) | sponge metagenome | biome: sponge; feature: marine sponge reef; material: water | host: Petrosia ficiformis | place: Greece: Milos, Mediterranean Sea | collected 2013-05-29 | depth 5-7 m
AGGAGAACAAGCCCAAACCCCTGCTGCGCCAGCTTCATTGCGAATCGGCTCATTGGGGCGCCCCTTCCGGCCTCCGGAATCTCTTCACCACCACGTACGTCACATCGAGGTCGTCCTTCTCCAAAAGGGCAACCAGCCCGTCGGGGCCGAACGCCTCGGGCAGCGCGGTGGAGCCGGCCGCGAATGTCCCCAGGTAGCGTCCGTCGGCCGTGATCAGATCGATGGGGTCGTCCCCCGCCCCTTCCTCGCTTCGGCGGTGGACCCATACGGTCCCTTCCCAGTCCGTCCTCAGGGCGAGCACGACCGGCAACTCGGGGTAGAACTCCAAGGACTCGATCCCGGCGCGCTGGGCCTCGGTCATCGACTGAACGGCCGCCCGCATCGCCGAGCACAATGCCGACACGCTGCCGGAAGGTGAGCCTCTTGTGGGCAAAATTCTTCATGGTTTCCAACCTTTCCTTGAGTTTGAGCGATAGCGCCAACAGGCTCGCCGCCACCGCAGACATCGGGAATTGCGTGGGGGTGGGGCCTTCCAGCAGCTCCACCGGCCGGCGGACGCCGATTTGTTCGGCCAGGTTGTGCAGCACTTTCCGCGGGGCCGGATCGTCGACCCGCGCGGCCACCCGCGGAAGCCTCCGAAGCTGTCGCAGGTCGGTCGCCAAAAAGGCGAGCCGCCCTATCGCCAGCAGGACAATCGCGAGCGTAGCCGCGCCGAGCAATACCAGGGCGATGTCCGCGCCAGGGGGGCCATCGGCGGCGAGGGCGACGCCACCCGTAACCGATGGCGCCATTGCAACTCCGTCCGCCGACAGCACCGGGCTGACGGGGGCAGGCGCGACCGGCAACAACCCCGGAACCCACGGCGCCGCCAGAACCGACACCGGCAGGGCCAGCAGCAGCGCCTGTCGCAGACGGTATCCGGCGATGGGGTGAAGTCCGCGCACCCGCGCCAGCACGACCACCGCCACCCCGGCAAGCCCCGTCCAGGCTACGACAGGCGCCCAGAACGCCCGCACGCTCGCGCTTCCGATCCCTTCCGGAAATTCAGGCATCCTCTTCCTCTTCCTCGGCTGCAATGCGGGCCAGCATCTTCTGGATCTCCGCGCTCTCTTCCGCCGTGAGCGTCTCGCCGCGCACCAGGGTCTGCACCAGGGCGGCGGCCGACCCGTGGAAGACCTGGTCGAGAAGGTCCTGCACGAGCTCCTGGCGAACCTGCGCGGGCGGACGCGCGGGCGTGTACATGTATCGCGACTCGCTGCTGTCGCAGTGCAGAAATCCCTTCCGCGCGAGCTTCTTCATGACGGTCATCACGGTGGTGTAGGCGACCGGACGAGCCTTCAGGATGCTGTCATGCACATCGGCTACCGACGCCTCCCCCATGGCCCAGACCCGCTGGAGCACCTCCATCTCCGTCTCTCCCAGCCTGCTGAGTGATCTGCGTCTCACTTCTCCCTCCTGTGCGGTTGTCGCTGTGATCGTACTGCATACTACCATGGTAATACTATCGTGATCGGACCGCAAGTTCGAGTCGCCCCGGCGGACGGTCAGCACGTGGTCGGTGCCGATCGCGGTGGCGTGACGGAACGCCGCTCGGTAGCGACCGGGATTCCCGCCGATCAACCCTGTTTTCCCGCTTTCATGATTTGACGGGAACGGCTATAGGCCATCGGCAAGAGTGGCAGATCGTGCAGTCCCTATTGAACTTACCTGATCTCTTGCCGTGATTCGAGCCTCAGCCGTTCCGCCTACGCGCCAACCCGAACGTCCCTGCATTTTTGGCGGACCAAGGCCGGCTCCGAGGTCGACTTCATCATCTACGGAAAGACCGGCTTCCACGCCATAGAGGTCAAGAACGCTCGGCGCGTCCGCGCCTCCCACCTTCGAGGGCTGAAGTCGTTTCGCACCGACTACCCCGTGTTGCATCCGGCCTCGGATTCAGATATCGTTAGACGTCTGGCTAAATTTAGATTTTTTCCTAACGACACCTGACGAATCGGAGTAACCATGAACGGCGTAGCTTTCCGAAATCCGTTCCGTCCCGGGGCCGGCCATACGCCCCCTTATCTCGCGGGCCGGAAGAAGGAGCGGCGGGAGTTTCTCAAGCTCCTGAACCAGGACGTCGTCCTCTCGAATCTCGTCCTCACCGGGCTCCGCGGTGTCGGGAAGACCGTGCTGCTAGACACCTTCAAGCCTTTGACGGTGCACGAAGGCTGGCTCTGGGTGGGCGCGGATCTTTCCGAGAGCGCGACCGTCGACGAAGAACGTCTGGCCACAAGGATTCTCAACGACGTCGCTTTGGCGACGTCCAACTTCGTCTACGAGAGGCGGGAGGTTCGACGTCTCGGTTTCGATCGCGAAGCGGACCTGTTCGAGGCCACCCTAAACCATCAGACGCTTCAAGCGGTTTACGAGCAGGCGGGCGGCCTGGTGGCTGATCGCCTGAAAGCCACGCTGACCTTCGTTTGGCAGGCTCTGCGGGCATCGCCGAACCCGCCTCGCGGCATCGTGTTCGCCTACGACGAAGCCCAGAACCTGGCCGACCATGCCAGGAAGGACGAATACCCGCTCTCGGTGATGCTGGACGTGTTCCAATCCATCCAGAGACACGGCGTGCCGTTTCTTCTCGTCCTGACAGGGCTGCCCACGCTCTTCCCGAAGCTGGTCGAGGCCAGAACCTACTCGGAGCGGATGTTTCGCGTGCTGTTCCTGAATCGTCTGGATCCCTCCGACGTTCGAGAGGCGATTACGAGGCCGATTCAGGAGGACGGCTGCCCAATCCGGTTTACCGAAGAATCCGTTCGCCAGATTGAGCAGCACTCCGGCGGATACCCGTACTTCATCCAGTTCATCTGCCATGAGGCGTTCGATGTATTCATGTCACAGATCACTACAGGTTCCAAGCACCCGAATGTCCCGATCGATGCGATCACCGCGAAGCTGGACGGCACCTTCTTCGCGGGCCGATGGTCGAGGATCACCGACCGGCAGCGCGACCTCCTGCACGTAGTTTCGAGACTGGACGACCCCGAGGCCGAGTTCACCGTTCAAGAGATCGTGGAGCTCGCACGGAAGCTGTCGGTGAAGGCGTTCAGCCCCAGTCATGCGAGCCAGATTCTCGCGGCACTCATCAAATCGGAGATCGTCTTCAGGAACCGGCGCGGGAAGTACTCGTTCGCGGTTCCTCTTCTCGGAAGCTTCATCAGGCGACAGTACCCGGTCGAACAGACCGAGCTGATCAACTAGAGCCGTCCATCGCGAAGGGGCGATGGCAGCCGCTCCACGCGACCGAGAGGGCGTCTCCGAAGTTAGCTCTCTCGCAGAAAGTCAGCGACCCTTGCGTCCTGGCCGTCGCCGACCGACCGGCATGTTGACCCCGAGATCCTTCCCGAATTCCAGTCCTGCCACCTTGCAGGCCTGCCTGATCCGTCGAATCTTCTCCGCGTTGCTGCTGTGGGTTGCAACATACCACCCACCGGGAAGCGGATGAACTGATTTCCTGAACTCGGGCCTACCCGGGTAGAGTTCCTCCCAGCGTTTAGCTACGTACTGTCGTTTGCGACCGTGGCATCGCTGCGAGAAAAGCCGGCAGAACTCCGGGTCCCGAGAAGCCAGCGCGGAGAAAACGGCACCGAGGAGTTCGACGCCGTTCGTGACAATTTCGGTCCGCCCCTCGAAGGTAAACGAGTGTTCCTGCACCCCCCTTTGAACGCGGCTTCCATCGCCAGTCCGTTTGCCGACCGGAATTGTGCGGCGTCTCCGCGGGGCTCGGCTTGCCAGCCCGACTGCGGAACTGCTCCGGATGAACTCCGCCGCAAGCACCCGGGAGGGACGCACTCCGGTTTCGTTCTCGACCTCTTCGCGGAACAGGTCCAGAAGCAGCGAGTCCGGTCCGGCAAGAAGCCGTCTCCAGACGACACCGAAATGTGTGACGGCCTGGCGCTGTTGCCGGCTTGTCTCATAGTCCTGTTCGGCGACCTTTCGTGCCGCTCCTGATCTTACGTCCTCTCTGTTTAGGTACTTGGCGAGGGTTGTCGCCGAGTCCCTGAAACCATCATCGATCAAGTTGAGCCTGGCGAAAAGTCTATCCTCGTAGGCACCTTGGCCCGTGGTATAGAAGAGGTGCCACTCGCAACCATCCGTGAGAACCGCGATAGGCACACCCTGATCAAAACAGTAGTGAAAAAGCTGTTTCTGTCCTTTGACATCCGCTTTGCCGAGGGCCTTGACCTCGACCAATACGGCAGGGCTCCCCGGTGGCTGGCACAGAGCGTAGTCCACCATTCTGGACTCGATCTTGAATTCCGGTTTGATCACCTGCACATCGAACGTGTCCCAGCCCAGGTCGTGAAGGATACGTTTCACGACTCCCTGGCTGATCTCCGCCTCGCTCTGGAACCTGCCGCCCGCGAGACCTTCCCGAAGATCTTCAATGGTTGAAGCGAGCCGCGCGATCCTGCCCATCCCCCCCTACTCCAGCGTCACCGCGGTTCCGTACACCAGCATCTCGGCGGCGCCGCTGGCCACCATCGAGGTCTGGAAGCGCACGGTGACCACGGCCTCGGCTCCGAGCATGACGGCCTCTTCCACCATGCGGTCCACCGCCTGTTCGCGAGCGACGGCCAGCATTTTGGTGTACTCGGGTATCTCGCCCCCGGCGATGTTTCGCAGGGCGGCCATGATGTCGGTACCGATGTGGCGGGTGCGGATCGAGCTTCCCCGGACGAGTCCGAGCGTCGTCCTGATCCGTCGTCCGGGAATCACCTCCGTGGTGGTCAGAATCATCGTTCGACGTCCCTGTACTGGTCGCGCGGCCACTGGCGCAGCCGCTTGTAGATGATCGAGGCTAGGAGGGTGAGCGATCCGATGACGATCGCCGCGACCGAGAGCTTCTCGAAGAGATCCGCGGACGAGGCCGCGAAGGTGTACGCGCTGTACGAGAGCCAGGCCACGGTGCCGGCGATCAGGAAGATCCACCCGACCGGACGCTCGAGCCTGTGGCCCACCTTGTCCCAGGCCGAAGCGGCACGGGATTTCGAGCGCAGCGGAAGTTCCCGCAGCTCCTCGCGCATCTTGCGGTATAGCTCCACCTCGCGCTTGAGCTCGGTGGATTCGGCCATCCTGGCCTTGAACTCGCCGCTCTCCTCGGGCGTCATCTCGCCGTCGAGGAACCGCATGATGTCGTCCTTCGAAATCTGATCTCTCATGGTACGTCCTCAGGTGTCTCTCCCACCGAGTCTTATTATAGCATCTCGGAGAGCAGTTCGCGCATTGAAGAGCCGGCTGGCGACGGTGCCCTCCGGCACGCCGAGCATCTCCCCGATCTCGCCGTAGCGGAAACCCTGGAGTTCCTTGAGCACGATGACCTCGCGGTGGTCGGCCGAGATCTCGCCGAGACCTCGCCAGAGCAGCTCGTGCGCCGCGTTCTTCTGCCGAATCCTTTCCGGGTGGGTCGCATCGCTGGCGATCGTCGTGGCAGGATCGGGTTCGTCGAGGAGCTCGCGGGCGAATCTCGCCTTCCGGCGTCTGAGCTGGTCCCGGCAGCGATTGCGGAGAATCTGGAAGAACCAGGGTCCGAACGGCTTCCCGTCCTCGAAGGATTCGAGGGACGAGTACGCCTTGAGGAAGGCCTCCTGAAGCACGTCTTCGGCATCCTCGATATTGCCGAGCATGGCCACGGCGAGCCGCAGTCCGGCCACTTCGTACGCTCGCACCAGCGGCTCGAAGAAGCGGTGCTCGCCGCTGCGACACTTGCGGATCAGCTCGCGCTCGACGTCGGGTTGCAATTCTCCCCGCCTTCAGGTTTGGGGTAGGTCGAAGCCCGTTCTCGCCTGCCCGGCCAGCTCGGAGAGGAGGGCGACCGTCCTTTCCAACTCTTCAACCGTGTTGTAGCAGTGCGGCGAGAGACGCAGGGCTCCCTCCACACCCTTGGCGTCGTAGTCCAGAAGGGCATCGGCACGCCCTTGGCCGGTCGCATTCACGCCCGCCCGACGCAGCGCCCCGGCGAGCTCTCGGGGCTCCCGGCCCTCCACCGACGCAGTGACTATCGCCGAAAGCTCGGCCCCCCGATCGAGGACCCGGACACCAGGCAGCTCCGCCAGCATTCTCCGCAGCCGGTCCGACAGCGCCCGCACCCGCCCGGAGATGCGGTCGAGCCCCAGGTCGAGGGCGTACCTCGCGGCTTCGCCCATCCCCAGCGCCAGGCCCCAAGCGAACTCCCAGGTCTCGAAGCGACGGGCGCTCGGATCAGGCTGGTAGAGATCTTCGGCGATCCAGCTCGCGCCGCGCAGGTCGGGAAACAGGGGATGGAGTCCCGAGTCGAGCACCCGGTCCGAGACGTAGAGAAAGCCCGCGCCCCTCGGACCGCGCAGGAATTTGCGAGCGGTGGCCGAGAGGAAATCGCAGCCGATCTCGCCCACGTCCAAGGGCATTTGCCCCACCGACTGGCAGGCGTCCACCAGATAGGTGACGCCGCGCGCGCGGCAGATCCGGCCGACAGCCGCCACGTCCTGGACCAGTCCCGAGCTCGTCGGCACGTGGGTCGCGGTCACCAGCCTGGGGCGTTGGCGGTGCACGATGGAGGCGAGGGCGTCCGGGTCCACTCCGCCCTCAGGGAGATCGGGCGCGACCACGACTTCCACCCCGAAACGCTCCGCCAGCGAGATGAACTGGAGGTGGTTCGAGACGTAGTCCGCCCGGGTGGCGACGATGCGGTCGCCTGCCCCGAAACGGATCGACGACAACGCGGCGACGAAGGCGGAGGTGGCGTGCTCGGTGAAAGCCACGTTGCGGGCCCGCGCTCCCACGAGCTCGGCCACGGCCCGATAGGCGTCCTCCACGGCGTCGGCAGCGGCTATGGCCGCCTCGTAGCCGCCCAGCTCCGCCTCCAGCCTGAAGTGGTCGGTCACCGCGTTCAGCACCGGACGGGGCATGAGCGCCGCACCGGCGTTGTTGAGGTGGATCCGCTTCTCGCAACCCGGGGTGTCGGCGCGCAGCTCGGCCACGTTCACGGCTGGATCGGCGGGGCGTGGACCAAGCTCCCGCAAGCTGGGGCCCTGCCTCCGAGCACCGCCGGCCCCACTCCGATCGGTCGCGCCGCCCCGCTTCCGCCGCTAACGCTCGCTTATCGCCGTCGAGGCCTTGGCCCGGGTCACCATCTCGCGCACGTCCTCGAGAAGCTGCCTGGCGTCGTAGACGATGCCGTCCTTGATGGTGTACTTGATTCCCCCCACCCTTTCCACCTCGCCGGTGTCGTCGTTTAGCTTGACCGCGCCGGTGCCGTAGAGGACCTTCAGGTTCTGGAGCGGATTCTCGTCGACCACCACGAGGTCGGCCTTGAGCCCCGGCCGGAGCAGTCCGAAGTCGAGCTCGTCCGCGAGCCCCTTCGGCTTGTGAAGCTGGAGAGCGCCGTGGTAGGTGGCGGCCCGGATCACCTCGATCGGGTGGAATCCCGCCTCGCGCAAGAGCTCCAGCTCGCGGATGTAGCCGAAGCCGTAGAGCTTGTAGATGAAACCCGAGTCCGAGCCCGTGGTCACCACGCCGCCTGCGTTCTTGAAGTCGTTCAGGAAGCGCATCCACTTCTCGTAGAACTTGTTCCAGTGGTACTCGTCCTCGCTCGTCCAGTAGAACCAGTACGAACCGTGGGCCCTGCGCGAAGGCGCGTAGAAGTCCCACTGGCTGGGCAGAGTGTAGTCCTGGTGCCACTCCGCCTCCCGAGCCCGCATCACGTCGCGGCTCGCCTCGTAAATGGTCATGGTCGGGTCGATGCCGAAGCCGAGTTCCACCAAGCGGTCGACGAGAGCGTTCCACTGCTCGCTGCCGGGCTCCGCCGCCTGAAACCAGAGCCGACCTACCTGGCCGAAGCGATGCTGCTCGTCGTTGTAGTTGTAGTCGAGCGGCCAGTCCTGGACCGAATAGTCGGTCAACATGGACTCCATGAGACCGTAGTAGTGCGTCATCATGTCGAGGCCGATCTCGGCCGCGTCGATCACCGTCATGCGGGCCAGCCCGGTCTGCGCCAGGTGAGCGACGGTGCCGAGGCCGTGCCGCTTCGCTTCGTCTATGAGCGCCTCCATGATGGGCGGATCGAAGGCGTTGAGCTTGAGGCCGTCGATCCTCTGGCCCTCCACCTCCTGCTCGGCTGCCCAGCGCACCCAGGCGCGGGCGGCCTCGGGAGTCCTGACGGGACCTTGGTCCCACCCCTCGCCCGGGCGGGCGTAGGCGAACATGCGCGGCGCCACGATCTCGTTCCGCGCCGCTCGGGCCTTCTCGTTGAGCGCCCACATCATCGGGCCGTGGCCGACGCCGCGGGAGGTGGTGATCCCGTGCGCCATCCACAGCTTGTAGGTGTACTCGGGCTGTGGAGCCTTCCCCGAACCGCCGGTATGCGCGTGCATGTCCACGAACCCGGGCATGACGAAGTGGCCGGAGAGGTCGAGCTCTCTCGTGGCGCCGTTGGGCCGCCGTCCCTCGTTGATCGGCACGCCGGGGAAGCCGACCGAACGCACCTCGGCGATCCGGTCGCCCTCGATCACGATGTCCACAGGGCCCATGGGAGGGGCGCCGGTGCCGTCGATCACCGTCACACCCCGCAGGATGAGACGCTCGTGAGGGCCGTCGCCCTCGTTCGCGCCGCGGGGGGTGGTCTCCTCCATCTGGCCGAAGGCGAGGGAGGGAGCGAGGAGGCAGGCCGCGGTCACGGCGGTCATGATCTTTCGCATGGACATCTTGGGCTGAGGTTGGAGGCGAAGGGTCAGGATAACCTAACGCGATCCTCCGGCCGGGCCCATATCCGCGGGTGGTCCCGGGGCCACGGATCCGACACCCGGGTCACCATCGTACGGGTCGGCCGGCTCAGAACCGCCAGATGGCCAGAAACTGCGGTACGCTCTCCGTGTTGCGGCTGCCGAGCTTGTTCTTCCAGTACTGGTACTCGACCCCGAGGAAGAGTTTGCCTTCCGCGCCCACCAGCCCACCCGCGTCCACCGTGAGCTGCGGCTGCGCGAGCACCCAGAACGGCACTTCCTCGCCGAGCTCGTTGGTGGTGGAAGCCGCGTATTCGGCGTGGCCCGACAGCATGAACTGGAGCGGTCCTCCTCCGAAGACCGCAGTGCCGTTCACGTCGAAGAAGAAGCGAGCGTCAGTCGACGGGGCCCCGCGTCCGGCCAGTCCCGCGCTCCTGTCCAGGGCCAGGCTGAAATCGGTGTTTAGGAAGAGGAAGCCCGGCAACTTCCACGAGAGGCGCGCGCCGGGGAGTATCTGCAGGATGTTGGGATCGGCTCCGATGTTGATGCCGGGGAGAAATCCGACGTCCCTGATCACTCCGTCGCCGGGTCCGCTTCCGAAGATCGAGCCCAGGCTGAAGTTCGAATACCACTCCATCCACACGTCCTGAACGTCGTGGTCGCGGTCGTCGGGTGCGGTGACGAAGTCGGCGAAGAAGAAGTTGTCGCCGTGGCTCCAGAAGGAGGCGTGCTGGAGGGTCAGCACCCAGGAGCCTGCGCTCTCGTTGGAGAACTGATCGAGAAGGTTGCCGTACTGGAACTGAACCTCGGTCTGAGCCGAGGTCGGCGAGGCGATCGGCATCAGCGACGCGGCGACGACAAGGGTGGTCGCGAAAGTTCTTCGAGATCTCATTGAGGATAGCGCCTGAAGAGGGTTGCCGGGCCGAACGCGGCCCTCCTTTGCCCCCCTTTATTCACGAATGATCTGGAGGCGAGGCGACGTGAGGCGGCAAGTGCCTTGAATTCAAGGTGCTAGAAGAACCACGAGCACTCGCCAACCACCACGGCGGAGATGAAGATAGTGGGAGCGGCGTTCAGCTTCAACGGATCGACGTTGAACAGGATGTCGCCACGACGACCGCCGTCCAGACCCAGAGTCGGCGTTCCCGTCTGGAAGGGATGAAGGACATGGGGTGAGTCTAGCGGTGGAAGAAACACCTCCCGGCATTCGACCGGCGATGCAACCGGACTGCGCCCCGTCGCTCAACCTGTTCGCGATGCAAGATCCACGTTACAGTATGTCATGTCCGGTATACATTGTGCCCTTCGGGGATCTCACGTTGCCGTCGTCTTGCTCTCGGCAGCGTGCGGCGTTTCCGACCGGAGCGAGGCAATCGGTCCGGGCCGCGCGGACAGTGCGGGGGTCGAGATCGTCCGGAACACGGATGAGCTGCGGCCTCGCGGGGAACTCGTTCAGCCCGCCGGGCGCGTCTTCGGTTCCGAGGAAGAAGGCCCGGATCTCTTCGGTAGAGTCGGCACCGCTCGACTGCATCGGAATGGATCGCTGTGGATCACGGATTCGCAGGCCCAGGAGATTCGCGTATTCGACCCCGGCTCCGGTGCGCATCTGTTCACGATCGGTGGGAGAGGCGACGGCCCCGGTGAGTTCCGGCGGAGCGCGTTCCTCGGGTTCGATGGAGAAGGAAGTGCTTACGCGTATGACTCTGAGCTCCGGCGACTATCGGTGTTTACCGAGAGCGGCGACTTCCTGCACAGCAAACTGATGCCGTCGTCCCTCGGCATCTCGCCGCGGCCACTTCATGTGACCCGGACCGGGACCCTTCTTGGCCAGATTCCGCAGGTAATGGAGCGCCTACCGGCAAACGGCTCGACCTTCAGGGATACCGTGAGAATCTGGACGATGCCGTTGGACGGTGCGGCCCCCACCTTGGTGTGGGAGGCCCCGGGCGCACTGTGGTACTTCCGGGATGGAGTGCAGGTCGTCGTGCCGTACACCGGGGTCCTTCCCGCACCTTACGCCGGCGGTTCACTTTGGGG
>LXNJ01002230.1_pt1 | contig 10775 bp, 9 predicted proteins | sample 809081 | NCBI WGS metagenome assembly LXNJ01 (sample SAMN04870510, study PRJNA318959) | sponge metagenome | biome: sponge; feature: marine sponge reef; material: water | host: Petrosia ficiformis | place: Greece: Milos, Mediterranean Sea | collected 2013-05-29 | depth 5-7 m
GCTGGTCACGGACTGGGCGGACGACGGCGAATTGCAGGACGCCTGTTGGGCCGGCATAGGCAGACGGGGTCCGGCGAAATACCACATCCGCCATGAAGACGCCCGATCGATGCTCATGAGTATCCATCGAGAAGATCCCCGAGTGCCCCGCTGGGTACAGGAGGAAATAGAAACGCGCGACCGCTTCCCGTTCAGGGGAATGCTACCCGGGGACGCGCGGCTGGAGCCGATCCTGCTCGAACATGCGAACGTGCGTGCGGCCGTCGAGACTTGGTTCGAGGAGAAGAAATCCTCGAGTGACGAGTACGAGGCGGCGCATCTGGCGGCAATGCTCAGGAGCGACGCGGCCAAGCGGGAGATGCTAAGCCGGTTGGCCAAAACGGGGCATTTGCGGTTCTGGCCGGTATGGAGCCTGCTACATGGCTGGGGGATCGACGATCCCGAGGTTGCCGCTGCCCTGGAACCGCTCCCGCGGATTCCTCTCGAAGAAAGGCAACACATTGCCCATCACGTTCCGGCGATCGCCGGATCGGTCGAAAGAGCTTTCAGCTTGCTAATGGAGATCTGCGACCTCCCGGAGGTCTCGCGTACGGACTTCGTGATAGGAGGGTTCGCCGCCCTCGGCAACGAGATCGACGAGGGGGAGGCTGTGTCCGCGATCTTGCCTCATGTCAGGAAGTCTCCAGCCATATTCGGGGGCGAAGGCGGGCTAATCGCCCGGTTTCACGCTGATCCGCGTGTGAGGGAGTTCGCATTGGAACGGCTGCGGGAACCATCACCTCCTCTGGCGGCAATCGCAAGCGTCTACGGCAGCGACACGGAAATCGCACCGTTGATTCTGCAGCGTGCGGCTCCGCTCCCGACGGCGTTTCGCCGTTACATCGCGAGGAGAGCAAGCCAGCGTTTCGATGACGAGGCGTTGAGGCAAGTCTTAAACGAGTGCGAACTGGAGACGGACGAATATGCGATGATACAGGCGACGATTGGGCTTTCCTATGCAGCGCTCGCAGCACCCGGCGAGACCCAAGCGAGGATCGAATCCCTGCGCGCACAACTCTACGCTGTCGGGCCTGATTTCGACCAGCGGCGCGTTGCGGCTTTCGCGGGCTTACTGGCGCTAGGGCGCGTCGATGTCTTCGCAGGTGCGAAGGACAAGGGCGACGACGAGTTCCTTAGAATTGACCTCCTAGATCAGTTCAAGGACTACGCACCAGTTCTTGAATTGGCGGTAGACCGATGGAAGGAACTGGAAACGGCGACGGGGGAATTTCCGGTTAGTCGCCTTAGCCGATGGGGGGAACACCCTGCCGGCTTCTGGCGGTCGTTCGCACCCTACCTAAACCGCTCATCTCTCTTGAGGGCGAGATTCCTCGAATACTGCGAGGACGAGTCCGTGGTGCTGGAGGCGCCCGGGCTGGTGGCGCTGTCACGGCTCAGACCCGGCAGTTCGCTGCTGCTGGATTGCTGCAAACGAGTTTTGACCGCAGAGTTTGACGCACAGGGATGGACCCCCCTCGATGCTGCCCGATCCACGGTCGTGGCATCGAAGTGTGTGGCCAAGCACTTCTCCGAAGATTTCTCCGCGGTGGCTGCGGTCATAGTGGCGAGCGACAGTCTCCAGGCGCAGGGAGGCGCACTGGTCGGATTGGCATCCCACTTGCCGGATCAGGAGTTAATTGTGCGCGAGTACCGAAATCTCATGGGGGGACACCAGTGGCCCAGATTGCTTGTCTGCGCCGACCTCTGGCTTCTGAGCGCACAAGGCACACAGGAACAGGTTGCTAACGCCTTTGCATGGTTCGTAACTAGGCAGACGTCGAGTCCATGGGATTTTCCCGAGGATGCGCTGGACGCATTCCGTGCCCGATTGGAACGAGATCCCGAGATTGAAGAGACTCTCTTGCAGTTCGCGATGGACAATGATGAACCAAGTGTTCGGGCATCAACTGTCCGCCTGATGGCATCGATGTCGACAAGGCAAAGCCAGGACCTGGCAAAAGAGTTGCTTGCTGACGAGTGTCGGAGATCGGGGCCACCACGGTTCGCGCTGGACATTGTCACCAATCGCATCCGGCCGGCCAAGGAAGTCATGCGCGATGTGTTGAGGAGGTCCAACGGTTAGGTCGGCACAGTCGACCCGCCAGTCGGACCGACTGTTTCAACGGAGTGCATCCGCACATGCTGCTGCCAGGACCAAGGCCGCTGGCTCATCGGGAACAATTCGCTTTTCAACGGTCGGTCGGCTAACCTGAGATGCCGTATCCACGGTGGCCGCAAGCGACGGAAGGACAAATGAGATGGCGACAACCGCAAACCGCAGGAACACGGCGGTCAAGGAGGCGATGACCAAGAGCCAACTCCTGGAAGCCCTGTCCGAATCGACCGGGCTCCAAAGGAAGGACGTGGCCTCGGTGCTTGAGCAGCTCGGAGTGGTCATCGAGCGTCACGTCAAGAAACGCGCGGTGGGAACGTTCACGCTTCCCGGCCTGCTGAAGATCAAGGTGGTGCGCAAGCCCGCGACAAAGGCGCGCAACTGCAATGGTTCCTCGGGGCACCGCAAGCCTCGGGTTTTCCGTTCGTTGACCGCAAGCTTCAGACCCGCCATGAGCCGCTCGACTACCATCAGCATTTCCGCCGCCGGGGCCTTGCCGAGCACACAGAGGTCGTCGGCATAGTTCACGATTTCCGAACGGAAGCGCTGGGCATAACCCAGCACCTTCCAGCCCAGTATGAAGCGCCGTATGTAGACGTTGCTGACCAGGGGCGAGATCGGGGAACCTTGCGGGGTCCCTTTCCTCTCCCTGCGCGCCCGGTTCGTGCGGCGCTTGCCGCCCTTGCCGTCGTCCTCCTCCACCGGCATTTCCAGCCATGCCTTGAGGAGCTTGAGCATCCGCCCGTCGCTGATGCGCCGGGCGAGGCTCTTCAAAAGCTCGGCATGCGGAATCTCGCCGAAGTAGTTGGCCAGATCGCAGTCAACAACCTCGTTGCGCCTCTCATTCAGGAGGCGATGGACGCGGTTCACCGCGTCATGGGCGCTCCGTCCCGCCCTGTAGGCGTACTGCTCCGGTTGCAGGTCCGCTTCGAAGATCGGCTCAAGCACGAGCAAGGCCGACGTCTGCGCCACCCGGTCCCGTATGCAGGGGATGCCCAATGGCCGGAATTTGCCGGGCTGTTTCTTCGGGATCAGGACTTGCCGCACTGGCTTCGGTGTGTACGTCCCATCCCTCAGTTCCCGCGCCAGTTCCCCAAGCCAGCGCCCCACGCCATACGACTCGATGTCCGCGAAGGTCTCTCCATCCACCCCGGCAGAGCCACCATTGCGGCGGACCTGCCTCCAAGCCTCAGCGAGAAAGTCCTCGCGCCACACCTTGTCAATCAGCGCATGGAATCGCCATCCGGGTTCTTCCTTCGCTTTCGCATGTAATACGGTCTGGAGCTTCCGAACCTTTTCCGACCCTGGTAGGCTCTCGCCAGTGGTCATGTCCCTTCCTTCCTTGCCGTATCCCTCTCGAACCAGGGCTCCTTCCCTCCACCGGCATTACCCGGCTTCCGCAGTACTACGAGCCCCTCCGCCACCCTGCCGGCCCGGCCTGCCCCTCACGGGGTTCCGGTTGGTGTGTGCGCACCACCCACAGGGCTTCCCGTGTTGCTACCCTCTCCCTCTTCCATGCGTGCCGCCGCCACTACCCCGGCGGAACCGGCCGGTGCTCGTGTCGTTCTCTTCCCGGACGGTGGCAGCCTTCCCCAAACAACAGGCGGGTCGGCTCCCGCATTACACGTTTCGAGGCCTGCTCGGCGTTCACTCGCGTTGCGGCCCGCATGGTCGCTAGACCGCCCAAGGCGATCCGGTTCACCAGAGTGCTTCAAGCCATGTCGTCACCTCCATGACCCGCTCCGATTGCTACCGGCTGGAACGACAGTTGCCGGGCGGGATTCGCACCCGCTGAGAGACGGCGCCTTTCCACGGCACGCTGTTGACCATGTGTTGATTGTTTGTGAGCGGACCATCCGGTCTTTCAAGAGGAGCGTTTTACTTATTTATTTTCAGCTAGTTACGGGCTGGTAGCGGTAGGAAAACCCTCCACGGCCAAGTTTCAAACCTCGCGCCGGATCGATCCCGAATAACGGGTTACAAACATGCTGACGATTTACATGGACGAGTCAGGCTTCACTGGTGAGGACCTGATGAATCCAGAGCAGCGGTTTTTCGTCCATGTGTCTACGACGCTTTCTGATGACGAGTGTGCTGCGCTCCACAGCGAGTATTTCTCCGGAACGCAAGGTCCTGAACTCAAGCATACGAACCTGTCAAAGGGGCGTAGTGGCCAAGGGCGGATCGTCGGGCTCGTCAACGCGGTACGAGACCTCCAGAAGTTCACCGTTTGGATTTGCCATAAGGAATTCACCATTCTCACTTATCTGGTCGACCTTTGGGTTGAACCGGCGATGCACCGCGACGGTGTCGATTTGTACAAGGATGGCGGAAACGTGGCGCTCTGCAACATGGCCTACCACTGTATCCGGGCCTTCCAGAGCGACCGATTCCTAAAAGAACATCTGCGACGCTTTCAATTCATGATGATTCGTCGAACGCCGGAGAATTACCGCAAGTTCTGGCAAAAGCTCTATCAAGATTATCAGTACGCCGACGAGAGGACCAAAGACATCTTGGTGTTCTTTCTCGGCGGTGGGATGAAACTGGGCTATGAGGAGCTTCAGAAAATTCCGAAGCGCGCGTTGGATCCTGCGCTCACGACAACAGTGGCGACTTGTAGCCATTGGCGCAGGAATACCAAAGCGCCTCTCACACTGATCCATGACGCGTCGAGTAGTCTCGTCAAAGACAAGTGGCTGTGGGACTTGGTAACATCGCCCAACATTGAAGAGAAGACCATTGGTCTGCCTGGTCAAGCGACGATGTATCCGCTGAACGTGACGCACACCGAGTTCGCGGATTCGCGCTCGTACCTTCAACTGCAATTCTGCGACCTCGTTGCGGGAGCGACGGCAGTGTGGTGTCGCCAGTTCGTCGGTCAGCCACACTCCGAAGAGTACGTGGAGCAGCTAGGAGAGGCTGGAATTGAGGACCTACGGATAGGTGCGATCTGGCCGCAACTCGAAGTCGACCCAGAGAAACTGGGAATGAAGGGATTGAGCGGGGAGGGAGTAGATTTTGTGGCTGAACAATTTGCGAGACTGGGGACGAAGTCACGCCCGTGAAAGATGTTGACGTAGCCCTCTTGAATGTCCTCAATTGGCAGCCAGTGTTGAACAGGAGCGGTGGGCCACCACCGACGCGCTGCCTCTTGTCATGACATCCCGAAGGTGGGACGGTCTTGTGATCATCGTGTCAACGCAGGCGGAGCAACCCACACTCGACTGGTGTTCTGGAAGTCCACCGGGGCGCCGGGCTTGGAGGTAACGACGCCCGGCCATCCGTGCACAGTGTCTTGGGGGAGGCGCTGTTGGTCGATAGTAACTTGGCTGTCGGAAGGCACCCTGAAGGAAGTCTGTTGCAGCTCGGTTTGGATGATTGATCGGACAGAGGTAACCGTTCCGTTGAGCCGTTGCCAGCTCGGGCTCCATTCAGAGCAGGGGCATCGAAGATGGCCAAGATCCCCTCGCGTGGCGGCTTCCTGTCGCCGTCAACTTGGGTTCTCACGCTTTCGGGTGCCAGAGGCTTGTCCGCGAGAACGGGATTTGTAAATTCGCCAGCCCAAGACTGAAGTCTGAATGATGACAGCCAATAAAGAGACACCCAATCGGCTCAGGCACGGTCAGGCCCTTGCACTCCAATATGCGGCGCAGGTCCTGATTAACGTGAACCGTGAGCCTCAGCTCGTCCAGCGTGTGCTGTCGCCTGCTCAGTTGGGCGCCGAGAACGCAGTCCAGACGACGACCTTGGGTTGCAATTACGCCGCTCGGATTGTGTTGCCATTCATCGTAGAGGTCGCCCTGAAAGCGCTCATTGCCAAGCACAGCAATGACCAAGCTGAAGGAACCCATCGCCTGTGTCGGTTGCACGACGCCTTGCCTGCGAACCTGCAGGACGAGCTGAATCGCGATTTCGAAAGCACCAAGTGCTCCCAGGTCCCCGAAGAAACCAGATCGTTGCGGGCAGTTCTGGTTGACCACGACAACGACTTTCCGGAGTGGAGGTACCTTGATGATGCCGAGCAACTAGTCGCTGCTCCCATCGATACGTTGCAGTACGTCGCGTGTTCGGTTCTCAATGTTTACAACAACAGTTGAAGCGCTCAGTTGCTCAGCTTGGGGGTCAGCGCACTTCTGCCGCCTCCAGACACTCATGCCCTGTCCTTGCCGACGTGCCTCGCTAGGGCAACTCCACGGCCTAACGGAACGGTTATGGACAGAGCGACAGAGCCGCGCTGGAACGCGCATAGACTGGAATGAATCCGCTTACAATATGCTTACGGCAAGGATCGGGCGGCTTAGCAATCCACAGTTCATGATCCCATTAAACAACAGATATATCAAATAGTTATGAGTGATTCCCGAGGTCGATACCTGGTCGGCGTGGACGTCGGCGGCACCCAAGGTTCGTCGGTGGATGGCGAGGCTTTCGTCTGGCTGCTAGAGAGTTCTGGCGAACTACCGATCTGGGAAGCCCGGGCCTCGGACACAAGGATAGCACCGGCAAACACTGGCGAAGGAGACTAAGAGTTCGATTCGCTCTGCCGTGGAGTTGCCGCGCCATCGTTACGGCGTCGGCATGTGAAAAAGGGGGGAGAAATGGCTACGGACCTGAAGGTCAGCGTAAGAAGACAGATTGATCGGTTGAAGAAGGATCTGGCCGTGGCCACAGGGCAAGTTGCCGCGTTGCAGGATGAGATCAAGAGACACGAGCTGGTTTATGACATGCTGGATGGACGAAAGACCGCTAAACGGTCCCAGCGGGGTCCTTCTACGGTTGGATCGCTGAAGCGCGGTCCTCGCGGCGCGATGATTGATTGGACGGCGGTTTTCGCAACTCTACCTGACCAGTTCACACTGGATACCATGATCGCCCACAAGACGGCGAGTGAGAAAACGCGAGCCTACCTCAGGCAAGTGGTCGTGCGGTGGTCGAAGGAGGGTCGGATCAAGCGCGCCGGCCGGGGCATGTACCAGAAGACCTAGTTCCGAAGAAACTGGACGGGGGACCGACGGAGCCGCGTCTCAATTTGCCCCCTCGACCCCAGCCGGGGCATACTGCTGCTGCACGTGTGGGATATGGACAAACCGCTACGCGCCTTGCCTATATCCCACAGGTCCATCCTGTCCATCAAACCAGGACCACCTCAACAGGCCGGACCTCTTTATAATCGGAAACAGATTAAAACTCGATTTTTCTCATAACAATCAATGTGTTATTGTATTCCTCAGCGACCACTGGGATACGATCAGTGACAGTCACCGCGATGTTTTCGGCGGCCCAACGACATCACCGACGACTATTTCGGCGACTGGACTGTCTGGTAAGGACACAAGCGGGCGCACCATGTCGCTGACGTGGCCGAGGCGGGCAGGTGTTACTGTTGAATCACGAAGGACATTCAGATCATGGCGAAGCAGGACGAAGATGCTCTTTCCCCTACAGTCATGAAGGTGCTGGACGAATTTGTCAGCGCCATGCGTGGAGACGAGGCGATTTCCCGCAACGCGATTGACCGCCTTGAGGAACTCCTTCGCAAGGGCAGGGCTCCAAAGCCCGAAGAGATCGACCGTGCGGTATTTTTGCGTGCCGATAATGAAACAAAATGATCCGGATAAAGACCGTCCATATCGAGGAGTTCCGCGGGGTTAGGGACCTCCACATCGACCTCTTTTCAAAGAATTTCGGTATATGCGGGCCGAATGGAACAGGGAAAAGCGGTGTCGTCGATGCCATCGAATTCTGTCTGACAGGCGATGTCACCCGCCTCTCCGGACACGGAACGGCAGGTCTGAGCGTCAAGAATCACGCGCCGCACGTCGATCACCGGGAGGACCCTGAGAAAACGAAGGTGACGATAACGGCAACGGTTCCCTCAATTGGCAAAGACGTCACGATTGCCCGCGCGATCAAGAGCCACAAGGCCGTCAAAATCACGCCGGCCGATGAGGCCGTGGGGGCAGTCGTCAAAGAGTTGCAGACGCATCCCGAATTTGCTCTCTCGCGACGCGAGATCGTCAAGTACATCATCACGCCGCCGGGACGACGTTCAGATGATGTGCAGACGCTGCTGCGTCTGGAACATCTCGAAAACCTGCGCAAGTCGTTTGGGACCTTCGCCAACAAGTGCGGGCGTGCTGCAGAAGAGGCGGAGAGAACACGAGACCGAGCTGAAACTGAACTCAAGACGGCTCTTGGGATAGAAGAGTTGACTCCGCGCATGTGCTTGGAGAAGGCAAACAAATTGCGTCAAGTGCTCGGCCTGTCCGTTCTGACCGAGTTGACAGTTGATACCTCATTCAAGGAAGGCGAAGCGCAGCCTAGTGGGCAAGCAAAGAAAGGGGCTTTGGTCAAGGCCGTTGCCCTTGCAGACATCGGCGCATTAAGGACCGACGCGGCCGGGAACGAGCCCAACGATCTCAAGGCATACCGACGATCTGCCAGTACGGCGCTCAAGAAGCTCAAGGAAGACGAGAAGGCGCTCATCCTTGCCCGCCAACACGGGTTCATTGCCACCGGACTAGATCTTGTCACGGAGGATGCCTGCCCGCTTTGCGACACACGCTGGGATGCTGAAGAGTTGCGCGTGCATCTCAACACCAAACTGCTCAGTGCGAAAGAAATCGAGGAGATGTTGGGCGGGTTACGCATTGCCATTAGCCAATTGCTCCATGTGCTTGAGACGCGGATCACTGACATCAAAAAGGCCGCGGATTACTGTGCCGATATTGAGCCTCCTGTCCAGAGAGCAGAACTGGACGAGTACTTGAGAGAGTTGAACGCGGCGAGGGCTGCCTTGAACGACTTTCTTGATGACCACGCTCGGATTGATAAGGCTCTTGTTGTCATGAATAAATCATGGACGCCTATGCCTGCTGCCGCACAGGCGAGAATTAACGAGTGTGAAAGGGTGCTGAAGAACCTGCCCGACAGGTCGGCGAAGGACGACGCGCGCGAAGTCCTCACTGTCGTGCAGGACCGCTATGAGCGCCTGTTGAGCGCTACGACGACTTTAAAGGAGAATGCGAGACGAAGTGTCACAGCGCGCAAGATACTCGAACATTACAATCAGACCTCGACCGCCGTTCTCGAGAATATCTACGAACGGGTGGCTAAAGACTTCAGCAAATTCTACAGAGCCATCAACCATGAGGACGAGGACAAGTTCGTTGGCGGGTTGGTCTCGGAACCCGCTAAATTGACTCTGAGTGTGGACTTTTACGGCAGAGGTGCTTTCCCGCCGGGCGCTTATCACAGCGAGGGCCATCAGGACGGCATGGGCCTTTGCCTGTACCTTGCCCTTATGAAGCACACGCTCGGTGACAAGTTCACCTTTGCTGTGCTCGATGACGTTCTGATGTCGGTCGATACCGGCCACCGCCGCGAGTTTTGCCGTCTCCTGAAAACCGAGTTCCCAACGACGCAGTTCATCCTCACAACCCATGACCGGGTGTGGCTCCAGTACATGAAGACGGAAGGGTTGATCCAGCATAGCCAACTCTTTGGCGGCTGGAGCGTAGAATCGGGACCACGTGTCTGGGACGACCAGGACATCTGGTCCGAGATTCAGCGAGAACTTGACAAGAACGATGTCGCATGCTGGCGAGCTGGAATCGCTGGACCGTAGTAGGGCGAAGACCGGCCGGGTTCTAAGGGAGGCATTGGTCGGCATTCACGGGCGTGCCCTTCGTACCGGGACGGCGGTTTTGGTGCTTCTCGATAACGGATTGCCCGACGATGCGTACGCGAGATGGAGGACGCTTTACGAACTAAGCGTCATCGCGGAGTTCATTTCGGAACACGGAGAAGAGGCGGCAAACAGGTACTTGCTGCACGAAACAGTTGCGCTGAAGCAACGGCTGGACAACGAACTCACGTGGGGCAAGAAGATTCCGAAGAAGCAGCAACGCGAAATCGAGAAGGATTACGGCGCAGTGATGTCGGTATATGGTAGGTCGTTCAAAAATCCCTTCGGGTGGGCGGCGACGTTCATCGCTAACAACGACAACCCAAGGTTCATCGATCTGGAGCGAGCCGTCAAGGGGAAGATGATCGTTCCGCCGTACAAGGAATCTAGCATTCAGATCCACGGCGGCCGCGCAGGACTCCTTGGGCTCGGTTCTAGCGACGACGTGATAGCAATAGGTCACAGCAACCTGGGGCTGGACATCCCGTTGATGCACTCGTCTCTTTGCCTCATGCAGGTGACTAATCTCCTCCACTACCACAGCCCGTTGCGGGATGTGGTCCTGCTCAACGTCCTGATACGTTTGAACGAGAAGATCGAAAGGCATTGCAGAAGGGTGGCGAGGGGACTAGCGAGAGAGGAAGCCGCAAACAGTGTGGGAGCGGAACGGCGGAATGGCTGAACAGCTTGGAGCCCATCGGTGTGTAGTCTGTTTCCCATTAACCGCGTTGTAGGCGCACTGCGGCAACTCGCTCACAGCGTCTCAAACATGCCCTTGCAGGTACCGGGCATGCAGTGGCGGAAGAGGAAGCGCATAGCCTATTTCAATGCGAGTCTGGTCTGTCGTCTTCCTGGGGAATCTGCTGGATATCCGCCAACTCCGTTAGCCATGCAGGCGTTCAAACTGAGCTTGGGATGGCCGGGCTCGATCAT
>LXNJ01002231.1_pt1 | contig 10771 bp, 7 predicted proteins | sample 809081 | NCBI WGS metagenome assembly LXNJ01 (sample SAMN04870510, study PRJNA318959) | sponge metagenome | biome: sponge; feature: marine sponge reef; material: water | host: Petrosia ficiformis | place: Greece: Milos, Mediterranean Sea | collected 2013-05-29 | depth 5-7 m
TCTCTTGAGCCAGAAGACTCAGCGCCGAAGGTTCAACAGCGTTCGCCCAGGACGGGAACGGGCGGCCTGACGCGGGAGGAACGCCAGCCCAACTGGCCGGTTGTCGCTGTGGGCGTAGCGCTGCTTGCCTCGTTCGCGGTCATGCTGCTTACACGGCGGTCCGTCTGGTCACGCCGATAACGCAACGTTGTGCGAGTCATCCGTCCGACCCCTGTAGAGTGACCGAGCGCTTCGACTAGTCGCGGCAGAAGGCTAGGCACCTTTCGTCGTCGAACGTGTAGTCCTGCTACGCTAGACCCTGAGATTGCAAGAAATCGACGAAACGAACGGCCAGAGGAACTGAGCGCCCATGCTACTGGTGAGCCGCAAAGAGCAGGAGAGCCCCGAAGCTCTCATCCGACGCTTCAACAAGATGGTGCAACGCGACGGCGTGCTGCAGGAATCAAGGCGGCGTCGCCGGTTCATCAGTAATCGCGAGAAGCAGCGTCAGGCCGAGCGCCGAGCCGCTCGCCGCCGCCGCCGCGCGATGGTCAAGGTCCGCCGACCGCGCATGCCCCGCTAGCCGGCCGCGCTCCCGCGACACTTCATCCCGCTTTACTCAACGCTGACCGGAGCCTCACTTGGGCCTGATGTCGCTGCGTACCCTCGACATTGACAATGAGGGACGAAGCGAAGGGGCGGTCTCTAGTGACGCCGATTGACAGCAGCGGACAGACCATCCTCGTCGTCGATGACGAAGCCAACATCCGCGAACTCTGCTCGCTCTACCTGGAGCGCGAAGGCTTCTGCGTGATCACCGCCGACGACGGCGAATCCGCCCTTTCGGTTGCCCGCGAGGAGTCACCAGACCTGATCGTCCTCGACCTCATGCTGCCCAAGAAATCCGGCTACGAGGTCACGCGAGAACTGCGAGCCGACGCCCGAATGATTCGCAACGTGCCGATCCTGATGCTCACCGCACGCTCGGAGGACGTCGATCGAATCGTCGGCCTCGAACTCGGCGCCGATGACTATCTGGGCAAACCGTTCCATCCACGAGAGTTAACCGCCCGCGTCAAAGCCATCCTCCGGCGAGCATCATCTCCCGACGGACGCGGCCTCGATGCCGCCTCCCGCGGCCGAGTCGACGTCGGCCCGCTGCGCGTCGACTGGGATCGCCACGAAGCGATGCTCTCCGGCAGGCAACTCAAACTGCGCAACAAGGAATTCGAACTGCTCAGGCAGCTGGCCGAGTACTGCGGCATCGTGCTCACCCGAGAGCAGCTCCTCGAACAGGTCTGGGGCTACGAGTACTTCGGAGAGACCAGAACCGTCGACGTCCACGTCAACCAGCTCCGACGAAAGCTCTCCCCCGACGGCCTCGACCCTGGCATCGCAATCGAGACCGTGCGAGGAGTCGGCTACAAGCTCATTGAGACATCGCCAATGCGATCGGAATAACGACCGTGCGCGGCGGATACGGCATCCGACTCTTCGCCGCCTTCGCCGGACTAGTTCTGGTCATGCTGATTGTGCCCGGCGTTGTTCTCGCTTCACTCTTTGGTGGATTCCGCGACGACCTCGACCGCTCCGAACTCCGCACCGCCGGCAACTCGCTGAGCGTCCAAATCGTGCGAATCCTCAGTCAAGCCGGCGTCTCCGACCGCGACGAATTGGTCACCCTGATCCGAGAGCAGGCCGAGCACGCCGGTCTCATAGTGTTTCTGACCGACGGCGAGGGCATCATCATTCCGGGATTCGCCCTGGAGCACGGCATCACCGACGACAGCATCGGCGTCGATTATGTGCAAATTGCGCGCAACGGCGGCGGCAGAGAGTGGAACGACTCCAGACTCCACATCGCCGGCGAATGGCGGCCGCTATTGGTTCGAGTCCTCGTCCCGCCGGAAGCCGCCGGACGAGGCGACAGCGGCCTCTTGATGGCCGTCACATTCGGCGAGGAGCGCCGCGACGCCTTGCTCGGCCAGTTCCTCGGCCGACTGCTGATTGCCGGCCTCGCTGGACTAGCCGTTGCCGTCCTCCTGGCGATGATCATGTCGAGACAGCTCATGCGTCCCCTGGAATCCCTGACTGGCATCGTGCGACGCTTCGGTCCCGACCAGTACGACATGCGCGCCGCCTCGACCGGACCGACCCAGGTCCGCGACCTCGCCGCCGCCTTCAACGCCATGGCCGACCGCGTCTCTGACAACGAACGAGCAATGCGAGGCTTCATCGCCGACGTCTCTCACGAGCTGCGCACCCCGCTCACATCAATCCGCGGCTTCGTTGAAGCCCTGCGCGACGGCACCATCACCGACCCCGAGCGCCAGGCATCCTCGCTCGAAGTCGTCCACGATGAAACCCAGCGAATGCTGCGCATGATCGAGCAGCTGCTGGACCTCTCCCGCTTGGAAGCGGGCGAGTCACGACTGCAGAAATCAAGAATCGACCTGGAGGAGCTATTCAGCTACGTCGAGGCGATGTTCGCCAACCGAGCCGGCGAGCAGGGCACCGAGTTGCGCCTGGACATCTCATCGAACGCCCCGACCATCGAAGCCGACTACGACCGCGTCGTACAGGTGCTCAACAACCTCCTCGACAACGCCCTACGCCACACCTCCGAGGGCTCAGTCACGGTCACCGCCCAAAGCAAGGTCGAGGGTCTCGAAATCACCGTCGCCGACACCGGAGAGGGCATTTCCCAAGAGAATCTGGCCCGCCTCTTCGACCGATTCTGGCAGCCCGAATCAAGAACAGGACCAGGAGCGGGGTTGGGCCTGGCGATCTCGCGAGAGATTGTCAGGGCGCACGGCGGACGAATCGCGGCCGAGAGCAAGTTAGGCCAAGGCACCGCAATCAGTGTCTGGTTGCCCGTCTAACCCGCATCCGTCATACCTGTTCTTGCCGCGGAACTCACCATGAATTCTGCACAGATGCTCGTGCCGGATTAGACCGCTCACCTGTTGCTCCGGCGGGATAGCGACCCATACGAACGGCCCGACAGAAGGGTCTGTTTCACTGTTGGACGACTGGCCGCGAATCGGGCCTGCTATACGCTGCCATCCATGGATCCTCGGCAACAGTTGACCTTGCTTGCAGCCACGATGACTCGCGACGCGCTGGTCGCTAATGGAACGTCGGAGGTTGCGTTTGAACCGCCCGCGACAAACTCTCTGACAACAATGTTTCGAACGAACGATGCTGAAGGGATCATTTGCGCCTGTCCCCTGTTCGACCTCCTTGCGCTCCAGGAGGACAGCTCAACGCTGGTTCGCAAAGTGGAGCTGGAGGAACGCCTCCACGCCTACGGCGCTCGCGACGTCGCCCTCTGGGTCCCACCCGGAGCCGCGTTACCTGAAGACCCCGACAACGCCGCCGGCCTGGTCGCCGACGCAGCCCGCGAACTGGACGCCGGTCAGCAGGGCGAAGTGACATTCAAGGTCGACGTCGCCGTCCGCAAGACCGGCAGCGACGGCTCCTACATGAGCGTCCTCGGCGGACTCTCGCAGCAATGGGCGCGCTTCACCAATCAGGTCATGGGCGAATACCAGCTCGACTCCTCCAACATCCACCGCCTGCCCGAGGACGAGCAAACAATCACCCAGATGGTCGACTTCCTCGTCCTTGTCGCTAATGGCATCCGGAAAGACGGGACGGGAACCACCGTTAAGGGCGAAGACACCTGGCGAATCCAGCGGCTCGATGGTGTCGAAGAGCCAATCGTCATCTGCGCTCCGCCGACCTCGGTGATTGATGGGCGCGCGGTTCGGCGACTCCTGCGCCGATCTCTGCGCGAGGCGGAAGATGCGACCGGACCCGCGAACGGCTTCTGCATCGCCGCAATGATCACCCTCGCCAACAGTCTCGACCGCGAGCTGGTGACGACCGCGCTCCGCGGAATCGATCCACTGCTGCTCGCCGGCTGGGATTACATGCCACTACTTGTCGACGCCCAGACGAAGTCGCTGCTCGAGCCGTCGCCACGGCTGGGATAGTTTGACGCCATTCGCGTGGCAAGAAACGACTAATCCCCGCCCTCCAGCGAGGGCCTGCTCGGCAGGTCCGGCGCTTTCCGAGGAGAGCCAGCTATGCTCTCTCCACGATCGTGACCTGCCCGCTCGATCCGTCGACACGCAGCAGGTCTCCGCTGCAAATCTGCTGCGTCGCCTTCTGCACATTAACCACCGCCGGGATGCCGAATTCCCTGGCCACGATTGCTCCGTGGCTGAGTACGCCGCCAATCTCGGTCACGACCGCAGCGGCGAGCGGGAAGATTGGCGTCCAGCCGGGGTCAGTGAAGCGGGCGACTAGAATCTGGCCGGGAGCCAACTCCCGGCCCTTAACTGCGGAATCGGCGACGTGGGCCCGGCCCTCGGCCTCACCCGTCGATGCAGCGATGCCGCTAAGCGTGAGCGGCAAGCCGGCTATCGGCTCCGTCTCTGGGGTCGATGCTTGGAACTTGGTCTCGACGACTAGTCCTTCGACCAGTTCCGCGCCGGCAGAGAAGATCGGATCGCCGAAACGGTCGCGTAGCGGCGGAGCCTGCGATTCCTTCCACTGCTCGAACTGCAGCCGGCGGCGCCGGATCCGGCTGCGCATGCGAGACGCAATGACCGAGTCGCCTGACCTTCGAGTCAGCGTTGCCAGCTCATCAAAGAGTAGGAAGAAGATATCTTCGCGGTCGTTGATCAAGCCGCGGTCAATCCAGCGCGTAGCCAGTATTTTCCACAGACGCCGCTGTTGCAACGAAAGCTCGAGCAGCGTGAACTTCGGGTTCTCACGCAGTGGCTGCAGCCGTCGGGCTTGCGTGATCTGAGCGTTGAACAAGAGCCAGCGCATGCGGCCAAGGGGGTGACGGTAGAGTCTCTCTCGGATTTCTCTCTCAGCCTCCAACCGCTCAGTCCTCTGTCGCTGAAGCATTTCGTCGGGATTGTTGCGCTCGGGATGGAGGACGTAGTCGCGGAAGGTGTCGAGGATCAGCTCGGGTTGTTCGACCCAGCGCGGCTCGGCCGCCTCCAACTCGCCGGCGGCGCGATGGCCGTACTCGGCCATGAAGTCGTCGAGCTCGTGCAGCAGCCATGAGATCGATTTGGGCAGGCGGTCGCTGTGGACGGCCGGCCAGAGGCTGGCGGCGTCCTCATGGCGGACAAACTCGGTCGCCTCCGAATTCAGAGCTGTCCGCTGTGCGACCCTTCGGAGGGCGACGTTGCCCTCCTGGGTGCGGACGCCGGGCAAACCCTGCAACACCGACAGCGCCAAGTTGCGCCGGTTTGGGCCAAGCCAGCGGTCGGTCGCCCAGAGCAGTCCCTGTACGGAGCTGAAGACCGCCGATTGGGCCCGCATCAGAAAAATGGTCTGGCGCTCGCTCTCGGCGCTGGAACGCGAGAGTTCACGGAAGATATCGCGATCGGACAGCTCGCTCGTATCGATCCCCTTGAGCCGGTCGCGCTCGTCTTCGCAGGAACGGCGTTCCGCCGGCCAAACCTTCGGGAGTTGGTCCTGGTCGCGCAGCCAGCGGAGCATAAACGGAATCTGCCGAATCATGGTGCGCCACTGAATCTTCGTTGAGCGCTCACCGTTGCCGCCAGGCCGCACCACTTCAGCCGCTTCAGGGCCGCCAACGGCTTCAAGAAAATGGGCGCCGGTCAGGCCGAATCGCTGCTGAATGATTTCCATCATCAGGCCGATGTTGAAATAGACATATCCGTCATACAGCGCGACGAATCGGCGGCCCTCGCTCCACTCGCCCCACGGCGCGTGGAATCCGCGATCCAGCGCGTCGGCGATCACCGACCAGCTCAGCGGCGTCATCACGTTCGGGATGACCTCGCCAGCGTTGGCTCGCGACCAGCGGTCGAGTTCGGCTTGGATGTGAGGCATGCCCCGACCAGGACCGCCGCCCCAAGGCAGCGGCTCATCGATCAGACGAGCATCACTGGCATGAATGTTGCCGGATTCGTGAGAGAGCCAGCGAATCACCGCAGGTCCACCGAGCGTGCGTTCCGTTTCCAGCAGATCCTCGCGAACTGCGCCCAGCGTGTCGGCGTCGCCGTGATCGCTCAGGCTGATCGGGCCTCGCCTGGGCAGGGAGATCGATCTCGGTGCTGGGCCCTCGAAATCGATCCGCAACGCGTGTAGCTCGCGCCCCAGCGGGTCTTCCGACCATGCCAGGCCTCCGAGTTGCTCTGTTAACGTCGCGTTCATACCGATCAGCATATGCAACCTCTGCCGATCTGGAAGCTGGACAGACCAGGTCGCATCAAGGTTGATGGCAAAGGGGCAAGCCGATGGATTCGACCCCTCTCGGCATCGGGAAAGTGCCACCCAACCTGCTGACTCGTTTGTTCGATGCCCCTCGGGATCGGCGCGTGATTCAGGGTCCAGGCGTCGGGGCAGACGCAGCGATCATCGAATGGGGAGATCGAGCCCTGGTCGCCGCCACCGATCCGATCACGTTTAGCGACGCCGACGCAGGTGCGCTGGCGGTGGCGGTCAACGCCAACGACATCTTCGCGGTCGGCGCGGAACCGGCCTGGATGCTGGCCACGGTGCTCGCCCCGGTCGGCGCATCAGCCGATCAGGTCGGTTCTCTATTGGATGATCTCAGCTCGGCATGCAGGGAATCGGGTATCAGCCTGATCGGCGGGCACACGGAGATCACGGACGCAGTTGAGCGCACTGTCGTTTCGTGCACGTTGATCGGCACCGCAACGCTTGGCAAGATCATCCGCTCCGACGGCGCCCAGCCGGGTGATGTGATCGTCCAGGCTGGGGCGGCTGCAGTCGAGGGTACGGCGATCCTTGGCTACCCCCGGTTGCTCCAAAGGCCTGGCATCAACATTGCCACCGCCGCCCGCGCCCTGCGCGATCTGGATGGCGTGCACGCCATGCACGACGTAACGGAAGGCGGCATTGCGACTGCATCGTTAGAGCTCGCCGAAGCGGCTGGGCTGGAGGCGGCGCTCGCATTCGAGGGCATCATCTGGTTGCCTGAGACGTTGACCGTTTGCGATGAGCGAGGGCTGGACCCGCTGGGACTGCTCGGGTCGGGCACGTTGCTGTCCGCAGTCTCGCCAGAAGCTGCTGATCGCGCCCTAGCCGAGTTGTCCAACGTGGGTGTGCAAGCATCCCTGATCGGAGAGGTCCGCGCGAAGGTACCCGCTACACTCAGTCACGGCGGCCAGATGCGACCGCTTACGCGCTTCGTGCGCGATGAAGTGCTGCGGGCATTCTATGATGCCTCGCGCTCAACACAGTGATGTGGCGCCGACCGATTTCGAGCGAGGCGGTCGACAGCGGACAGGAGTCGATGTGAGCGAAAAACCGGCCACCGTCGGGCAACTAAAGGACTCCGGGTACCAACCTCGAACCGTTCGAGAAGAGATACGACACAACCTGATCAAGCGGCTCGAGGCCGGCGGACCACTCTTCCCCGAAATCCACGGCTATGAAGACACGGTCGTCCCCGCACTGGAGAACGCCCTCCTCGCCGAGCAGGACGTGATTTTTCTCGGGGAGCGTGGACAGGCCAAGAGCCGCATGATCCGAGCCCTCACCGAACTCCTCGACGACGAGATTCCCGCGCTCGAAGGCGTGGAAATCTACGAGGAACCCCTGGCTCCGATCTCGCTCGAGGGTCGCCAGAAGGCCGAAGAACTCGGTGACGACGCCCCAATTCGTTGGGTCCCGCGCAGCGACCGCTACGGCGAAAAGCTGGCCACCCCCGACATCACGATCGCCGACTTGATCGGCGAAGTCGACCCGATCAAAGTCGCCGAGGGACGGTACCTCTCCGACGAACTGACAATCCACTTCGGCCTGATCCCACGCACCAACCGAGGCATCTTCTGCATCAACGAGCTGCCCGACCTGGCCGAACGCATCCAGGTCGGACTGCTCAACATCATGGAAGAGCGAGACGTCCAGATCCGCGGCTTCCGCGTCCGCCTCCCGCTGGATGTCCTGATCGTCGCCTCCGCCAACCCCGAGGACTACACCAACCGCGGCCGGATCATCACCCCGCTCAAGGACCGCTACGGCGCCCAGATCCGAACCCATTACCCCTCCGAGCTGGAGACCGAGCTGGAAATCGTCGCGCAGGAGTCTGCGCCGATGGCCGCTCCGGGACGCAACATCAACACGCCCGACTACATGGCCGAGATCGTCGCCGAGATCGTCCGCCTCGCGCGGCGAAGCCCCGACGTCTCCCAACGCTCAGGCGTTTCGGTGCGAGCCTCGATCTCCGGATTCGAAACCCTCACTGCCAACGCCATGCGCCGAGCCATCCTCGCCGGCGAGGACCAGGTCGCCCCACGCATCTGCGACCTCTGGCACCTCGCCCCCGCCCTACAGGGCAAGATGGAGCTGGAAACCGTCGACGAAGGCGCCGACGAAAAGGTGATCGAAAAGCTCATCGCCGGGGCAATCGCCGTCGTCTTCGGACGCTACTTCGAGCTCGGCGCCCTCGAGCCGCTCATCACCCAGTTCAAATCGGGACTGTCAGTCGAGGTCGGCGAAGCCCTCAGGGCCGGCGACTACGCAGCCATCGTGGGCCGAGTCGAAGGCCTCGACGAAGCGCTCCAGCCGCTCAACGTCGGCGAGGACGCCGCTTCACTCGCAGCCGCCGTCGAGTTCCTCCTCGAAGGCCTGCACCTCAACAAGAGGCTAAACAAGGACGTCGTCGGCGGCAGCATCTTCTACCGCGCCTAGACTGCGTCCGATCCCGATCTCCCTCCGCGAAGTGAGGGAGATGACGCCTCCTTCAATTTCTCCCCCGTTGGGGGGAGATGCCGAAGGCAGAGGGGGGCGCCAGGGCGTCCGAGGGACCCCCTCAGTCGCTCCGCGATAGCTCCCCTGGAGAGGGGGAGCAAAGAAGTGGCCAAAGGAAGTGCCCATGCCCACCCGATTCCGATACTCGCAATGGGATGGCACGCAGGACATTGCCCCGCTCGACGCCGACGACGTCCTCCAGTCCCTCTCCGACGACCTGCTCTCCTTCGGCGACCTCCAGCAAGCGCTGCGAAACATGATGCAGCGAGGCATCCGCACCCCCGACGGAGACCGCACCGACGGCATGCGAGACCTGCTCCAACGTCTCCGCCAGCAGCGACGCCAACAGCTCGAACGCTTCGACCTCTCCTCCGTCTTTGACGACATCCAGCGTCAGCTCGACGAAATCCTAGACATGGAGCGAGACACCCTCGACGATCGCCTCGACGAAGTCGGCCCCCGTCCCGAACCGCAGCAACCCACCGATCAGCTAGATCAATCTGCTCCCCCCGATGGGGGGAGCTCCCGCGAAGCGGGTGAGGGTGGCGACCCCGAGGCCGGTCAGCAGAGCGGCCAACAACAGGGGTCGCCGCTCACCGAAGACGAAATGGACCGGCTCAAGGAAGCCCTCAGACAGCGCCTCGAGCGCAAGCAGGATCAGATCGAACAACTGCCCGAGGACGCCGCCGGACAGGTCAAAGAACTCCAGGAGTACGAGTTCGAGAACGACGAAGCGCGCCAGAAGTACGAAGAACTGCTCGAACAGCTCAAGCAGTCGATGATGAATCGCTTCTTCCAGGACATGAGCCAGATGATGTCCGACATGTCTCCCGAGGACATGGATCAGATGCGCGAGATGATGCAAGACCTCAACGAGATGCTGGAACGCCAGCGTCGCGGCGAGGATCCGCGTTTCGACGAGTTCATGGACAAATGGGGTGACATGTTTGGCGACGACCCACCCCAGTCGCTGGACGAACTGGTCGAGCAGATGCAGCGCCAAGCCGCCCAGATGCAGAACTTGATGTCATCGCTGCCCGGCGAAATGCGGCAGCAACTCGGCGACATGATGCAGCAGCTTATGGGCGAGATGGGCATGGACCAGGAACTGGCCCAGCTCGCGCAGAACCTCGAAGCGCTTTATCCGATGCGCGACATGCTCAACCAGTACCCCTTCCGAGGCCAGGAAGAGATCGATCTTCAGGCCGCAATGTCGCTCATGGGCGACATGCAGCAACTCGACGAGCTCGAGCGAGCCCTCGAGCGAGTCCAGTACGGCGGCAACATCGACGACATCGATCCCGACCAGCTCGAAGAGCTGATGGGCGAGGAAGCCCGAGAAATCCTCGAGCAACTCAAGCAGTTGCTCGAACTACTCGAAGAGGCCGGCTACCTCGAGAAGAAGGGCAACGCCTGGGAACTGACCCCGCGCGGTAACCGGCGCATCGGCGAGAAAGCCCTCGCCGAGATCTATGCCAACCTCAAGCGGCAGAACTTCGGCAAGCACAACGTCCCCGAAACCGGCCGCTACGGCGATCGCGCCGACGACACCAAGGCCTACGAATTCGGCGACCCCTTCCACCTGAACCTCAAAGACACAATCTCCAACGCCATCCTGCGGACAGCGCCGGAAGGCGGCCCCCAGGTGCCCGTCAGCCTCACCCCCGACGACTTCGAGGTCTACCGCTCCGAGACCCTGACCCAGACCGCCACCGTCGTCATGCTCGATCTCTCCTGGTCGATGGCCCTGCGCGGATCGTTCCAAGCGGCCAAGAAGGTCGCCATGGCGCTCAACAACCTGATCCGCATGCAATACCCGCGCGACTCCCTCTACCTGATCGGCTTCAGCGCCTACGCCCGCGAGCTCAAGGCCGACCAGCTCCCCTACGTCCGCTGGGACGAGACGGTGCTCGGCACCAACATGCACCACGCCCTGTTGATCGCCCAGCAACTTCTCGCCAAGCACAAGGTCGGCACCCGCCAGATCATCATGATCACCGACGGCGAACCCACCGCCCAC
>LXNJ01002232.1_pt1 | contig 10771 bp, 8 predicted proteins | sample 809081 | NCBI WGS metagenome assembly LXNJ01 (sample SAMN04870510, study PRJNA318959) | sponge metagenome | biome: sponge; feature: marine sponge reef; material: water | host: Petrosia ficiformis | place: Greece: Milos, Mediterranean Sea | collected 2013-05-29 | depth 5-7 m
AGCACGCGTTGCGCAAGTCCTACAACCGCTGGATGGCGGACCGGTGGAAGCTCAGCGACAACCGCCTGCGCTGGGTCTGTCTCCTGCCCATGGGCGACATGGACGAGGCGGTGAAGGAGCTGCGCTTCGCCCGCGAAAACGGCGCCTGCGGGTTGATGAAGAAAGGGATCGAGTGCGGCGGCAAGCGCGCGGGCGACTCCTACTTCTTTCCGCTCTACCAGGAGGCCGAGGCCCTCGACATGGCCGTATGCATCCATACCGGCACGGGCGACCCGGCGCTCACCGACGCCGACGCCACGATCCTGAGCCTTCATAACATTACCGCACCGGTCATCGACGCCTTCACCTCCCTGGTCATGGCGGAGGTGCCGGCGAAGTTTCCCCGGTTGAGGGTCGGATTCATCGAGGCCATGGCCTCGTGGGTGCCCTTCTCCCTGGCGGAGCTGCGGGCGCGTCACGAGCGGGCCCGCTGGTTGTTCTCTTTCGACCTGACCAAAAACCTGCTCAAGGAGTCGCGGTTCTACGTCGCCTGCCAGACGGTGGAGGACCTGCCCTACCTTATCCAGCACTGCGGCGAGGACAATCTCGTGGCCGGAACCGACTACAGCCACGCGGATCAATCCGCTGAGATACGCACCTTGAGCGTGTTGAAGGAGATGGGCGATGAGGGCTTCATCACCGGCCGTCAGGCCGAGAAGATCCTGCAGGACAACCCCGCGGCCCTGTACGGTCTTTCATAGACGCTGCCTGGCCGCCGGATGAGGGGGCGCGGGCTGAAACGAAACACTTTGGGAGGTTCAAGCCGTGCCGACACTGCAACGCGACGACGTAGAGCTCTACTACGAGGTGACGGGTGAGGGACGGCCGTTCGTCTTCATCAGCGAGACGGCGTGCGACGGCGAGGTGTGGAAGATGTACCCGGTGCCGGAGTTTTCCCGGGACCACCAGTGCATCACCTTCGACTACCGGGGCACCGGGCGCTCCGGCAAGCCGTCGATACCCTACACCACCGACATGTTCGCCGAGGACGCGGCCGCCATCATGGACCACGTGGGTGCCAAGGATGCCGTTGTCTGCGGGCACTCCATGGGCGGCCGGGTGGCCCAGCTCCTGGCCCTGGACCATCCGGGGAAGGTGAGCAAGCTGATCCTGGCGTCCTCCGGCGCCTCGTTCCCCGACACCAAGGGGATCCCGCTCAAGCTGGCCACGCAGATGGTGGAGATGGGCTACGAGCGCTACGTCAGCGAGAGCTCGGTGGCCGTGGGCTTCACCGAGGCGTTCGCACAGCAGCACCCGGAACGGATCCAGCATTACCTGGACGTGCGCATGGCCAACCCGTGTCCGCCGGAGTTCTACCTCCGTCACGTCATCGCGCGACAACAGCACGACACCCACCACCGGCTCAAGGACATCACCGTGCCGACGCTGATCCTGGTGGGGGAGGACGACCGCAGCGTCACCAGCGACATGGACCACCGGACCTCCGCCGACATCCTGGCCAACGGCATCCCCGGGGCCCGGCTGGTGCTCCTTCCCGGCGAGCGCCACAGCTACTTCTTCGCCAACCCGGAGGCGTCCTTCAAGGCCATCCGGGAGTTCCTGTAGAGCCAACCGTTTACCATTTCGAGGAGGAGGATCCCGATGGCGGAATTCACCATAGCCAAGTTCAAGGATGTGTCGGAGGGGCTGCAGGAAGGCCAGTTCGCCGTGGGCGAACGCACCAAGGCCCAGACCCTGGCGGACCTGGACCCCGCCCACAAGCAACTGCTCGACAAGCCGATCACGATGACGCTGGGCCTCACGGGTCCGGACGGGCGCGTGAACATGACGCCCATGTGGTTCGACTACGACGGCGACAACGTGTTCGTGAACACCGCCGCGCACCGTGCCAAGTGCGGCTGGATCAGAAAGAACCCGCGCCTGACCATGCTGCTGGTGAACCCCGAGAACCCCTACCACTGGATGAGCATCAAGGCCACGGTGGTGAACGAAATACGTGAGGGAGAGCCGGGCGGCGAGAGGGCCGCGGAGCACATCGACCGCATGTGGACGAAGTACACCGGGCAGGAACCGCCGTACGGCCTGAGGGATCCCGTCATCGACGAGAAACGCGTGCTGTTCGAGTGCCGCGTGGACCGGGTCGCCACGTTCGGAAAACCGTGATCATCACGGCCCGAGGTCAATCTTGGGTGCGAGGCCGTCAACTGCCATGAGAGGTTGAAGCGATGCCTATCCTGAAACGCGATGACTGCGAGATCTACTACGACGTCGCCGGCGAGGGACGGCCGTTCGTGTTCATCAGCGAGACCGGGTCCGACGGCGAGGTGTGGAAGATGTACCCGGTGCCGGAGTTCTCCAAGGACCATATGTGCATCACCCACGACTACCGCGGCACCGGACGCTCCGGCAAGCCGTCGATCCCGTACACCACCGACATGTTCGCCGACGACATCGCGGCCGTCATGGACCACCTGGGCGCCGAGGATGCGGTGGTCTGCGGCCACTCCATGGGCGGCCGGGTGGCCCAGCTCCTGGCCCTGGACCATCCCGGAAAGGTGGGGGCCTTGATTCTGGCATCCAGCGGAGCGTCTTTCCCCGACGGCCCGGGCATTCCCCTGGACATCGCCACGGAGATGGCGGAGCAGGGCTACGTCAATTACGTGAGGGACAGCTCGGTGGAGGTGGGTTTCAGCAAGGCGTTCACCGAGAAGTATCCGGAACGCGTCCAGCACTACCTGGACGTGCGCATGGCCAACGTGTGTCCGGCGGAGTTCTACTTCCGCCACGTCATTGCCCGCCACCTGCACGATACCAGCCACCGGCTCAAGGACATCACCCAGCCGACGCTGGTGCTCGTGGGCGACAACGAGGACGAGGTCACCGCCGGCGTCCACCACATCGAGTCCGCCCAGACCCTGGTTGACAACATTCCCGACGCCCGCCTCGTGGTGCTTCACGGCGAGGGGCACAGCTATTTCTTCGCCAACCCGGAGGAGGCCCACAAGGCCATCCGCGAGTTCTTGCAGGAGTGACGAACCCAGAAAAAAGGAGGGAGTCATGATGCGTTTCACGAAAGTGCGAGAGAGGCTGGCATGGGCCGCGGTGCTGAGCGGTCTGCTGGTGTGGATGACGTTGGCCGGGCCGGGAGCGGGAGCCGCGGCCGACAAGCCCTTCTACGCCGGCAAGACCATCAGGGTGATCGTGCCCTTCAGCCCCGGCGGAGGCACGGACAACTACGCGCGGTTCGCCGCGAGACACTGGGTCAAGTACATTCCCGGCAACCCCAAGGTCCTGGTGCAGAACTTGCCGGGAGGGGGCGGCGCGCTGACCTTCGGTTACCTGTACTCCAAGGCCTCCAGGGACGGGCTGACGCTGGCGGTGGCTTCGGAGGGGATCCCCGTCCGCCGTCTCCTGCGTCGTCCCGGCCACACCTACGAGTTCACCAAGATGTCGCTCATCGCCTCGGCCCCCAGCTCCAGCACCCATTACGCCGGCAAGAGCCTGGGCATCAAGGAGCTCAAGGACCTCAAGAAGGTGAGCGGAAAGATCGTCGCCGGGGATACGCAGAAGGGGTCCACGGTGGCCACCATCTCAGGACTGATTTTTAAGCTCCTGGGCCTCGAGTTCCGACAGGTCTACGGCTACAGCAGTTACGGCGAAGCCCGGCTGGCGCTGCTCAAGGGGGAGGTCAACGTCACCGGCGGGGACGCGTTCAACTATGCGCTGGTAGTGGAACCGCTGGAGAAGAAGGGTGAGGTCTTCATGCTCTTTCAGTCCGGGCTTCTGGACAGCAAGGGGAACGTAATTCGGCATCCTGTTATGCCGAACGCGCGCACCGTCGAGGAAGGCTACGTGGAGCTGTTCGGCAAGCAGCCGTCCGGGACCGTGTGGGAGGCCATCAAGGGCATCATCGCCGTCAACACCCTTGGCAAGTCGATTTGGGCCCCTCCCGGTGTTCCCGAGGCCAGGATACGCGACCTGGAGGACGGTTTTCGCAAGATGGTCGCCGACCCGGCGTTTCAGGCGGATGCGGTAAAGGTGATGGGGGGCAAGAACGAGGCCGTCATAGGCAAGGATGCGCAGGCGGCGTTGAAGCAGTTCTTCGGCCTGCCGGAGGAAGTGGTCAAGTTGTATCGCTGAATCGACGCGGGGCATGCTTGAATCGCTGCTGACCGCCCTGGGGGTGATCTTCTCCCCCTACCATCTGTTGTTGTTGCTGCTCGGGGTGTTCCTGGGCATCCTCCTCGGGGCGGTCCCGGGTCTGGGCGGCATCGTGGGTCTCACCATCGTGCTGCCCTTCGTCTTCGAGATGTCACCGTCCGAGGCCATGGTCCTCCTGGTGGGCCTGGTGGCGGTGGTTACCTCCTCCGACAGCATTCCGGCCGTGCTGTTCGCGGTCCCGGGCACCGCCGCGGCCCAGGCCACCATCATGGACGGCCATCCCATGGCCAAGAAGGGCGAGGCGGGCCGGGCCTTCGGCGCCATCTACAGCGCCTCCATGATGGGCGGCGTCTTCGGCGCGGTGGCGTTGCTGCTGGCCATCCCCATCATGCGTCCGCTGGTGCTTTCCGTGGGCTCTCCGGAGCTGTTCATGCTGGGGCTGCTGGGAATATCCATGGTCGGCGTGCTCAGCGGCCGTGCCCCGCTTCAGGGCCTCATCGCCGGCATGGCGGGCGTGATGGGAAGCATGGTGGGGATGGACCCGCAGACCGGGGTGCTGCGCTGGACCTTTGGCGCCCTCTATCTATGGGAGGGGCTGCCGCTGGTGCCCGCGGTCATGGGCGTGTTCGGCATTCCCGAAATCGTCGAGATGGTGATTCGCCGGAAGAGCATCGCCGACGTTCCCCGGCAGGCCATGAAAGGCGTGGTCACCGGCATCGGAGACACTTTCCGTCACTGGTTCCTGGTGCTCAGGTGCAGTGTCCTCGGCACCTGGATCGGCTTGATCCCCGGGCTCGGCTCGGATGTCGTGGACTGGTTCGCGTACGGACACACGGTACAGTCATCGCGGCCGCGGGAGAACTTCGGCAAGGGTGATGTACGGGGCGTCATCGGGCCCGAAAGCGCGGCCAACGCCAAGCTCGGGGGCTCTCTCATCCCCACTATCGCCTTCGGCATTCCGGGAAGCCTGCAGATGATCATTCTCCTGGGCGCATTCATGATACTGGGTCTGAGACCCGGCCCGGAGATGCTCACCGATCACCTGGACGTGACCTTCACCATCGTGTGGAGTCTCGTGCTGGCCAATGTGTTCGGAACGCTGATCCTGCTTCCCTTGACCGGCCAGCTTGCGAAGCTGGCCCTGGTACGGATCCAGATCCTTGCCCCGGTCATCATCAGCATCCTGTTCCTGGCTTCGTTCCTCACGACCCGGGACTATGGCGATCTCATTGTCCTCATCGGCTTCGGTCTGTTCGCCTGGGTCATGAAGCTGGCGGGTTGGCCACGGCCCCCGCTGGTGCTGGGCTTGGTCCTCGGTCCCGTCATCGGCAAGTACCTGTTTATTTCAACCCACGCCTACGATGGCTTCGGCTGGCTCGCCCGGCCGGGAGTGGTGTTGCTGTTCCTGGCCATGGTCGCGAGCGTCGCCTTCGGGCTGGTGCGGGAGAAACGGGCCGAAACGGTCCCGGGAAAGGACACGGCCGGGGTGACGCCATGAAGCTTGGGATCGGAGACGGGCTGAATCTGTTCATGGCCGGACTGTTTGTCTGCGCCATCCTTTCCGCCGCGGAGTGGCCCGTTCACAGTCGGGCGTTCGTACTGGCCATCGCCATACCCGGCCTGGCCCTTGCGGTGGTGCTGTTCGTGCGCCAGCGCTGGTGGCAGCGCACGGTGGCGGTGGACTCTTCTCCGGGTCTCGGCGACACCCCACTGGATGCCGACGTGCCTCCCGTCGTGGCGCGACGGCGCATGATCAACGTCTTCGCCTGTATTTTCGTTCTCTTCGGATCGATCTGGCTCGTGGGCTTCCAGATCGCGGTGCCGCTGTTCACCTTCGTCTACCTGAGGTTCCAGGCTCGCGAAAGCCTCCTGTTGTCGGGTTCCGTGGCGGTGGTCATGGTGGCGCTGATCGTCGGCGTCTTCAACCTGATCCTGCACGTGCTCTGGCCCAAGGGAATGCTGCAAGGCTGGCTCGGATTGTAGGGACCCGTCCCGCGATCCGCCAAAGATCGCGCTATTCCCTCGGCGGGAACTCGAACGTGACCTTGCCGCCGTCGTCGAGCACGAGCCAGGCGGCGAACTGCCGGCCGGATTTGGATGAGATGAAGTTCGGCAGGAGATCGGTCTTGCCTTCGGCCAGCAGCTTGGTGACCTGGCCGCGTTCCAGGGGCTGTTCGAGGATGACCGTGCCGGCCTTGAAACGGCAAGGTTTCTTCTCGGCCTGGAATGTCTCGCACAGGTACTGCGAGTCCCACTCGAATATCCGGCTGCCGCAACGGGGACACTTGCCCAGAGGCTCCTGACCCGAGAAGTCCGCCTTGACCGCGGGCTTGTCGCGGGCGGCCTGGGCGGTCTTCCGGGCGGGCCGCGGCTCGAACTCGAACCCCACCTTGCCGTCCTGCGGAACCAGGAATGCCTTGAACGGCCGGCCGGTGCGCGACGAGACGAAACCCGTCAGGAGATCGGTCTTGCCCTCCTTCAGCAGCTTGACCATCTGTTCCCGCGCCACCTCCTGCCGGAGGATGATCCTGCCGGAGCTGAACTCGCACGTGCGCGCGTCGCCCACGGCGTTCTCGCACACGTAGCGCATGGGAAGCTCGAACACCCGCCCGACGCACCGGGGGCACTGCCCCAGGGGTTCCTGGCCGGTGAAATCCGCGCCCTGGTCGGCTTCGCCGTCCCGGGGCTCGTTGCCGAAGTCGAAGGCGATCCTGTATTCGGGGGAGAGCTTCAGCACGGCGGCGAACGGCCGCCCCTGACGGCTGCGGAAACCCTGCAGCGGGCCGATCTGGCCGTCCTCGATCAGCGCCGCGGTCTCCGGGGCGCTCAGCAGCCGTCCGGCCAGGACCTTGGGCAGGCTGAAGTCGCAGCTCACGCACTGGAAGTTCCGGTAGCGCTCGTGCACCTCGCCCTGGCACTTGGGGCACGGTGCCGAGAGGGTGCCGAAGTCGCCCGGGATGGTGTCGTGCTCGTACTGCCGCGCCCGGTCCACGATCTGCCGGGTCATCTGGGCGATCTCGCCCATGAACTCGTCGCGGCTCTTCTTACCTCCCTGCATCTGAAAGAGCTGGTACTCCCAGTTTCCCGTGAGCTCGGGGCGGGTGAGCTCCCGCACGCCGAGGCCGTTCAGCAACTCCATGAGCATGAAGGCCTTGGGGGTGGCCTGAAGCTCCTTGCCTTCCCGGATGATGTAGTCTTCGTCGAGGAGCCCCTCTATGATGGATGCCCGGGTGGCGGAGGTGCCGAGCCCCTTGCCGGCCATGGCCGCCCGCAGGTCCTCGTCCGTCACCAGCCGCCCGGCCCCTTCCATGGCGCCCAGCAGCGTGGCCTCGGTGAACCGCGCCGGCGGCCGGGTCTGGTTCTCCTTGACCTCGATGCCGAGGTTTTCGACCTGTACCCCGCGGCCGTCGGCAGGGGCGGCCGCGGTATCGGCAAGGGCGGCCGTGTTGTCGACGGACCCCGCCGTGGCTCCGGACCCATTGACCCTCAAGGGCGCCAGCGTCGCCTCGTCGCCCTGTTGCCGGGTGTCCCTGCCGTGGACCTCGAGCCAGCCGGCCTTCACCATGACCTTCCCGGCAGTCTTAAAGGCCTGATCCTCCACCCGGGTGATTCGGGTGGTCTCCAGGAACTCGGCGGCGGGGTAGAAGTTGCCCAGGAAGCGCCGGGTCACCAGGTCATAGATCTTCTGCTCGATCTCGTTCAGGCGCTTGGGCGCCTCGGTGGTGGGGATGATGGCGAAGTGGTCCGACACCTTGGCGTTGTTGAAGATGCGCTTGTTGGGCTGGACCCAGTCCTGCTCCAGGATGGCGCCGGCGAACGGCGCGTAGTCGGTGTCCTTGAGCATCCGGAGCGAGTCCTTGACCGTTCCGACGTAATCTTCCGGCAAGGCCCGGGAGTCGGTGCGCGGGTAGGTGAGCACCTTGTGCCGTTCGTACAATGCCTGGGCGATCTGCACGGTGCGGTTGGCGCTCAGGCCGAAGCGCGCGTTGGCCTCGCGCTGAAGGCTCGTGAGGTCGAACAGCGGCGGCGGCATCTGCCGGGTGGGCTTGCTCTCCTCGGTGGCGGTGCCGGTCTTGCCCTGGCACTTCTCGCGGATGGCCTCGGCCGCGGCCTGCTCCCAGATCCGCTCGGCGCGGGCGTTGGGCTCGCTGTCCTTTTTTTGGAATTTCTCGTCGAACCAGCGTCCCTGGTACTCGCCGCCCTCCGACCGGAACGCGGCCGTCACTTCCCAATAGGGCTCGGCCTTGAAGCTCCGTATCGCTGCCTCGCGCTCCACCACGATGGCCAGGGTGGGCGTCTGCACGCGGCCCACGGTAGTCTTGTAGAATCCCCCGGGCTTGGAGTTGAACGCGGTCATGGCCCGGGTGCCGTTGATGCCCACCAGCCAGTCGGCCTCGGAACGGCTCAGGGCGGCATCCGCCAGGGGCTGCATCTCGTCGTCCTCGCGCAGCCCCACGAAGCCGTTGCGGATGGCGTCGGGGGTCATGGACTGGAGCCAGAGCCGCTTGATGGGCTTCTTGGCCTTGGCGTGGCGGATGATGTTGCGGAAGATGAGCTCGCCCTCCCGTCCGGCGTCGCAGGCGTTGACCAGGGCGTCCACGTCCTTGCGCTTGATCAGCTTCACCAGCGTCTTGAGCCGGGAGGCGCTCTTCTGGATCGGCTTGAGATCGAAGTAGGGCGGTATCACCGGCAGGTTGGCGAAGCTCCACTTGCCCCGCTTCGCCTCCACTCCCTCCGGCGGAGTCTGCTCCAGCAGGTGCCCGACCGCCGACGACAGCACGTAGTCGTCGCTTTCGTAGTAGTCCTGGTGCCGTTTGAAGCCGCCCAGCGCCCTGGCCACGTCCGCGGCCACCGACGGCTTCTCCGCGATGATCAGTGCCTTGCCCATGGTGTTGTGTCGAACCCGGAAGGCCCGGGAGCCCACGGCGGATGCCCCCCATGCGTCCTGCGTGAGCGTGTGAACAGTGCATATGTCCAATTAGAGGTATACCTGTCAAGTCGCCGGGGGCAAGCCGTTAGCGGGAAATGGTGAATCCATGTAATAAGGGGGCACGGAGACGGGAGGATCTGTAGACCGGCTCCCCAAGGAGGAGAGAACCCATGCCCAACGTGAAGCTGGCCACCGGCGTCGACCTCTACTACGAGACCCACGGACAGGGCGAGCCCCTGATCTTCGTGCCCTCCACCGCCTATTCGGGCGAGGTCTGGAAGCCCTCGCAGATGCCGCTGGCGGATTCCCTGAACCTGATTTTTCACGACCCGCGCGGTTGCGGAAGGTCGGTGGCGCAGCAGAGCGTCTACACCATCGAGCTCATGGCCATGGACATCGTGGCGCTGATGGACCACATCGGCTGCCCCTCGGCCCACTTCATCGGCCATTCCATGGGCGGGCGCATCGCGCTGTCGCTGGCGCAGAACTTTCCCGGCCGGGCCAAGAGCCTGATCATGGCGGCCGCGGGCTCCGGCACCGCGGGCCGGGCCGGACCGGACTGTGTGCCGGGCCTGCCGCACCAACTCGTCTATGAACTGATCGAGATGGGCTTCGAGAAGTTCGTCCGCGACGAGATCGTCGACTCCGATACCTTCTTCACCGCCGACTACCGCGCCAGCCATGCCGCCGAGGTGGAGGCATTTTACAAGATGGCCTGGGAGACCCACGCCAAGCTCCCGGAGTTCGTCCACCTGGTGATGGCGCGCCACAGCTTCGAGGGCACCCACCGTCTGCAGGACGTCCAGTGCCCGACCATGGTGCTGATCGGCGACGGCGACACCGTGGGCAGCAACCACGTGGCCCAGGCCCAGGTGCTGGCGGACCGCATCCCCGGCGCCGAGCTGAAGGTCCTGGAGCGGCAGACCCACGGCTTCTTCTGGGAGGACCCGGAACTCACCAACGACGTGATCCTGTCCTGGGTGAAGCGCCAGAGCTGACGCGCCTCCCTGTCGCGACACCCGCCGACACTCCATGCCGGATCAGGCTGCCAGGCCGAGTTTCTGGACGCGTACGTTCATCCTGTTGAGTGTGTCGCAGTTCCTGGCCTACGGGCATCACGCGGTGCTGACGCCCACGCTGCCCCTGTACCTCGACCATCTGGGCAGCTCGCCGTTCATGGTGGGGCTGCTGCTGGCCTGCTTCAGCGCCACCAGCGTGGTGATCCGCCCGCTGGTGGGCACCTGGGTGGATTCCGGGGGCGAGATCCGGGTGCTCACCCTGAGCTGCATCGGCCTCTGCCTGACCGTGATGATCTTCGTCGTCCCCAACGTCGAGGGCGCCTTCACCGCCAACATCCTCCGGGGCTTCTGCTGGGCCGGGATCAACACCAGCGGCTACGCGTTCCTGGCCGCGGTGGTGCCCACCGACCGGCGTGGTGAAGCCAGCGGCTACTACTCCGGCATACAGAGCAGCGCCTCGCTGTTCTTTCCTCCGGCGGCGCTGTGGATCATCGGGCTTCCCGCGGGCGGCTATGCGGCGGTGTTCTTCGTGTCCAGCGCCGCCGCCGTGCTGGCGGCCGTGCTGGCGCAGGTCTGCGGCCGGGGGATAAAGCGGGCGGCCCCGCCGCCCGCCCTGGAAACCCAGGCACCACCGGAACCCCAGGCCCAAGGCGATCGGACT
>LXNJ01002233.1_pt1 | contig 10769 bp, 11 predicted proteins | sample 809081 | NCBI WGS metagenome assembly LXNJ01 (sample SAMN04870510, study PRJNA318959) | sponge metagenome | biome: sponge; feature: marine sponge reef; material: water | host: Petrosia ficiformis | place: Greece: Milos, Mediterranean Sea | collected 2013-05-29 | depth 5-7 m
TGTATGCGCAGGCGAATTTTGAAAGCGGCATATTCCGTGGGAATTTCGGTTTTCGCTATATCTCAACCGACGTCGATTCGACCGGAAACTCAGTTATCAATAACGTCGTGACCCCCAACACCTTGTCGGGTAGCTACAGTTTCGTATTGCCTCGCTTTAACGTGGTCGCAAACGTGAGCGAGGATGTATTACTTCGAGCGGGTTGGAGTAAAGATATTAGGCGACCAAGTTTCAACAGCCTGTCGACCTCAACAACGTTCAGTACCAGCCCAAATCCCCCCGTTGCAATCGGCAACCCGAATTTGGAACCGGAAGAAGTGAGTTCGATTGATCTCACTGCTGAATGGTATTTCGCACCGACGAGCGTGGTAAGTGTCGGCTATTTCAGGAAGGTACGTACTGGCTTGTTTGTTCGCACCCAGGAAGACCCGTTTGAGGACCCAGTCACTGGTTTCCGGGACATTTCCGATCCTTGTGAAGATGGCGGTATCTTTAACCCAATTGCAGATATCAATGTTTTTGGTCCTGCTGGCGTAGGGGTCTGTGTTCCGGTATCAACGACGGTTAATGGTGCTGGCGAGACGACGCAAAGCGGTATTGAAATTGCTTTTCAATATGACCTTTCGCAGTTCGAGGATGAGCTTGGCTGGGCATCTGGATTCGGTTTTATCGCGAACTTAACCAACCAGGATTTCTCTGGCGGCGACACGTTCCTTAGTCCAACAAGCCGTGCCAACGCTGCTTTCGCGTTGACATCGACAGGTAGGACTGGTGTTACGCTGCGAGGACAACTGATTGACCTGTCGGGCACTGCGTACAACCTAACGACATACTACGAGAAGTTTGGTATTTCTGCCAGGATGCGTTACACGTGGCGCGAGGCATACCGTTCAACAGATTTTGGTAGCACTTCGAGCTTCCCATGGGGCTTCCCTGTTGTTCAAGAAGATCGAGGTCAGCTCAATGCGAGCATCAGTTACGATGTGAATGAGAGCCTAAATCTCGGCATTGAAGCCGTTAACCTCACCGAATCGGATGTTCGACAGTCTTGCGTTAACGAAGGCGCGCTCGTGTGTTTCCAAGGCTTAACGGATCGCCGCATCACGTTAGGTGCGAGTTACCGTTTCTAGATTGGGAGCTTAAATCCCCCAAAATTTGGGGCATCAATGTCATACATTGGTGCCCCTTTTTATTGTGGCCAGGGATTGCCTTAAGGAATGCATTGAATTTCGATCTGACATAAACAACCTGAAGACCAATTTACCAGTGTGACGGTTCACATTCACACTGAAGCGCGACTTTTTTGCTGCCGCGGATCGTGACGAGAGATGCAAACGACGCGGACTCAAGAATCCCGTGACGCTGACAATTTGAAGGCTAATTCAAGAATAGAAAGTTCTTCGAAACACTAATTCGTCGCGTAGTCCTCTACCAGCTGCCACGCGAGCTCCGAGCGCTTTCGAGCGACTCCTTCGTATTCGAGTGCCATTTCCGAACTCGCGTTGCCATCCAAACCACGCTTGTAGACGCCTTGAATGATGCCTGCCGAGCGGAAGAGGTTATAGATAACGTAAAAGATCCAGTTTTCGATTTCGTCGCGGCCGCAGAAGCGACAATAGGACTGGATGACATCGCGCTCGTTAGGTATCCCGATCGAGTCAAGGTCAGCGCCTGCAATGCCGCCAGGTTTTTCACTTCGCTCCCCGTAGTACTCCAGGCACCAATAGCCTAAATCAGCTAACCCATCGCCAAGCGTCGAGAGCTCCCAATCAAGCACTGCGACCACTTTTGGTTCTGATTCGTCAAGGAGCACGTTTCCGAGTCGAAAGTCGCCGTGCACGATTACCGGAGGAGTTTCCGCTGGCAGGTGGGCTGGTAACCACTCAATTAACCGATTCATCGCGTCGATCGTCTCTGTCTCAGACGCTTGATACTGTCGACTCCAACGTGAAACTTGCCGCGCAAAGTAGTTTCCGGGACGTCCGAACGACTCTAAACCGACTGCAATTGGATCGACTTTATGGAGACAGGCAAGAATGCGTGCCATGTCTTGGTATACATCCCTACGTTCAGCTTTTGGTAGATTCGGCAGCGCCGTTTTGGTGTAGAGTCGCCCTTCCACCATCGACATGATGTAGAACTTGGTACCTATGACGTTTGTGTCTTCGCAGAGAGCAAGCATCTCTGGTACAGGGACATCAGTTTCCTGCAAAGCCGCCATCACTCGATATTCACGATCGACCGCGTGAGCAGAAGGAAGCAGCTCCCCCGGCGGTTGCTTACGCATGACGTATCTGCGTGACGCCGTTTCTAATAGAAAAGTCGGGTTGCTTTGCCCACCTTCAAACTGTTGGACTGTGAACGGACCACGATAATCGGAAACGTGCTCTTGCATGTATTGATCGACCCGATTCACATCAAACTCGTGACCACGTCGGATTGGCGTCAGTTCAACTTCACTCATGTGCTGTATATGCGGTTATCGTCCCAAATATCGAATTCGCGAGTTGCACGGAGTGTGGCGGCAAGTCGCTAGTCACTGAGAGAAATCTATCCTGCGAGACAAATTACGCCTGTTCTGTCGCCGTGCTATTTCTCTTCATAAATCGAGGCTCTTGAGTTACTTCACCATTAATCATCTTCTGAAGCTCCGCTACGTCCGCAACGAATACACGTCCAGGAACCTCTTGGTATCTCCAGTAACTGAACACCATTCGTTTAGTTTGACCTATGTCTTGCGCGGAGTCCGCAAATTGCGTTGCCTTTGTATGGTCACCAATAGCCCAGTAAGCTAAAGCAAGACACTGTAGATAGTTCGCATCCTTACGTTCTTCGTCTGTTGACTCGTCGAGAGTCACGACGGACTTAAATAGCGGTTTGGGGATTGCGCCGGATTGTGCCCATTTTGCCATCGCGAAATTGAAAGTGTCGGCAATACCCGTGCTTTGCACATCTCGTCCTCCAGAAGTAAGCAATTGAATTGCGTGGTCGTATCTTCCAGCGCGAATGTAATTTAAGGTGAGTTTAGATCGCGCGTCGTCACGTAGTTCGCTTGACTGTTCGTGATCGTCAATGATGTGTTGAAGAATAGTTTCGGCGTGTTTGTTGGGTCGAATCCGAACCAATTCAGACGCAAATGCCAATCGGTCTTCGACATCCAAACTCCTGACGGCGGGTAATTCGGCAATCTCGCAATAACTATCTTCGCCCAACAGGCGAATCGCCTGCATCACTAGATGTAGGGGAACCGTAGTCTGCATTAACGCAGCCATCGCGTCGGTTTGCGCGTCTTCTGTATGTTCGTTTCGGTCATGTATACGTGCGCGTTCGACGTATGCATCGGCGTGTTCGTAACCTAAATCAATGCACCTATCTAGGAATGACTTTGCATCTTCGAGCCTACCACTTTTGGCGGCAAGGTTCCCTAGGTGGAACATTACCTCGCTATCATCACTGTGAAAGTCCTCAATCTCAGTTAGTTTTTCTCCCTGCGTCTTAGGTGATTGTCCTAACCGGAATCGATAGCCTTCAACTGAACTCCTGGTTTGCCGCAGGAAGCGTAGAGCGGCATCACGGTCTTGTAGGTTTCCGTCTACTACTTGTTCTGCTAGGTCGAGATACTCTCTCGCGAGCCGACTCTTCGGGCGCTGTGCCGCAAATACCGTTTGGTTAAGCAGTGAAAGGCTTTCGTAACGATGGATTACGGTCGGCTCATGGACAAAGTCTAATTCAGTCTGAAAGCGCTGTTTAATAGCCATGAGGATGTCGTCTTCATCATCCAAATCCGGCACGTTTGACATTACGAAATGCAACTCTATTTTCTTCTTTCGCGGCAAGTCTGATTCAGACCGAATGTCCGCGACGACCTTTCGAAGCCCTCTTAAATTCTGTTCGTTAGGGAAGAACAAAATTACCACGGAATCCGGGAGCTGTCGAGTACATATTCCACCTGTGTCTGTATAGCCAGTTCGTGAGTCGATGAAGACGTAGTCAGGACGGATCGTCTGACGCCACTGTTCCTTAAGATCTTCCATGAGCAGGAAACCGTCGCGTTCCTCATACAGCATGCGCCAATCGATCTCTGTAAAGTTCCGTGCATAGTTGGCGCTGTATCTCCCTGAAGGCATGACGGAAAGGTTCTCGACGCGTCTACACCGCGCGATATAGTCCTTCACGTCTGGCGCTTGATCCGTTTTCAAAAAGCGCGACACAAAGTCGACCAATCCGAGAGAGTCCGATTTCGATGTCAACAGCGGAAACGAATCAAGACCAGGTGCTTCTAAATCGAAATCAACCAGCAGTACCTTGTTGCCTTTCTTTGCAAGCCACACTGCAGCGTTTACTAGCGCCATCGTGCGGCCGACGCCGCCTTTAAATGAATAAAACGTACTTACGTACATGCTTACGCGGCGCGGCGCGGCGTCAATTCGAAGTACGTTTGGTTCTGCAACATGCTCTCGCTCGCATATAGCACACGAAACCTAGGTTTCGTAGCTTTTTTATCCTTGCTCGGCAATCGCTCAGTCATTTGGTGTATCGAGTCAACTACCGCTCGTAATCGCGATATGCCTTTAGGTTGGGCCAATAGCCTGAGATAACGATCGTTTGCTTGCGATTGAAAACCAGCGCCTCTTTCCCAGCGACCCAGCGATGCGTCGCCAAGGCCTGTGATCTTCGCAAATTCCTCTCGAGTCATGTGCTGTCGATCCCTGATGCCGCGAATCTCTCGAGGCGAAAGCAGGCCAACGTGATGACATATGGCTTCATGTTTCAACTGCGCGCCTACGTCACCGATAAGACTTAGATCGCATGACAAACAGTAGTGCATTGGGATTTTCACTTTGAGTTCGACCGACTCGTCTTCTAAACCATAGTCGAAGGTGTGGTCCCGCCACACAGCTGCCATTGGTAAGTCGCAATCTGGGCAAGTGCGCGCCTCCAATTTGTGATTTTTTTCGTTTGATTTATGTCCCAATTCCGATTTCCCCTGTTCTTAGGTTTACTCCTAATCGTGAAAACTTCGACCAATCACTTTCTGACCTTGGAGTTGTAGCTTCACGTAGAGCGATGGAGAGTCCTTAGTCAAGCATATTTTCATGACGTAGCCGATTTTTCCTTTTGGTTGGTCGAGGGTGATCGTCTCGACCGAATGTCCTTCTTCAAGTTTTGTCGCGATGAGCTCCCATGCTTCTGCTTCTGAAAAAGCCATACCTAAATGACTTGACGGATTAAGAACCGTTTGTGGCCGCCAATCGGTCGGCGTACTCTTAGTAAAAGCGGTTTCACGCGACTTTGATCTTCGCGCGAGCACCGACAATTGATGACGGATTTCCTTGCTTATACTCAATTTTGTAAACGCTAGATTGCGACCTTAGGATGGATTTCATGATTGATAATATGACCGATTCTTCAAGTATTTTATACGAAACGTCCGTATAAATCGATCATATGACTGTATTTAGGCACTTTGTTGCCCACTCATCAATGAATTCAATCCTCTCACGCTAATTGCCATGAACTTGATGTAAATTCACTCTCTGCACACGCACACAGTCTAGTTGCGTCCAGTGTGTTCAATTTGCCTAGATGGTTACTACATGCTGGCGATGACTTAGTAAAGACGTGTGGAGCTGATCCCTCTGGCGGGATTTGTGATCAAAGTCCGTATCGTGCGTGTTTAGCGCAACTCTATTCAAATATCAGTGAGATTACGATTTCGTACGCGTGCTAGCTTGTTCACGGTTTATTGAGCAGCCATCAGGGTAATCTAGTACCGCGAAGGGAATAAATGTGAAGTGAACTGATAACTGCGAGCACTCGTCAACACGGTGACATCCTTCTGAATGTGTAACACCCAAGTAATCTCTCTAGCCGAAATCCGCCAATCAGTGCGTCACAGTAGAAACGACGATTATTCCCGATTGGAAACAGATTAGGTATTGAATGTCAAAACCGTTTTCTTATCATTCCCACCTTCAAAAATCTGGTACGGAAGACTCGTGAGGACGGAAAGCGCGCGACAACAGGATGTTGTGCGTGATTGGCTCGTTGTCGACGCCTCGGAACACAATCTCGGTCGTCTTGCATCAGCCATTGCACATCGTTTGCGTGGCAAGCACAAGGTCATGTATACGCCACATGTTGACATGGGCGATTACGTTATTGTGATCAATGCGGAGCAGGTTCGAGTAACGGGTCGCAAGGAAACGGACAAACTCTATCACCGGCATACTGGCTATCCGGGAGGTCTAAAGACGACCTCGCTCGGCGAAATGAGAGAACGTCAGCCAGAGAGAATCATTCAACTTGCCGTCAAGCGGATGTTGCCACGTAATCCGCTCGGGCGAGATATGTTGAGGAAGCTCAAGGTTTACCGAGGGCCTGAGCACCCGCACGGCGCACAACTGCCAAAGCAACTCGTCATCTAGTCGGATTGGCACAGTGCACACCATCCGTGTTCGGATGGTTTCAATTGTTTAGGAGCAATAGGTGGTAGGGGATTACAGTTACGGAACCGGTCGACGAAAAGTGTCGACTGCTCGTGTATTTCTGAGTTCCGGAGTTGGTCAAATCATCGTCAACGGTAAGCCGTTGGACGAGTACTTCGGGCGTGAGACTGCACGCATGGTAGTGCGGCAGCCTCTCGAAACCACCGGTTTGACTGAGCGAGTGAATCTGAAAGTATCTGTCCGTGGAGGAGGTGGGTCAGGCCAGGCAGGGGCGATCCGTCACGGTATCGCGCGCGCATTGGTTGACTACGACGAGTCACTCAAACCGCAACTTCGTGCGGCAGGATTTCTAACGCGCGATGCGCGACAAGTTGAACGCAAGAAAGTCGGACTACGCAAAGCTCGGAAACGTCCCCAATACTCGAAGCGATAGCTCCCGATTCATCAACACCCGTGACTGCTTTATGCAGTCCAAGCAAAGCTAGACAGGCAGAGAACATTTGAGCGAGGACACTCTTAATACGAATCGTCGGTACTTACTCTTGGCAACGACAGGCGTTGCGGCAGTCGGCGTCGTCGCGACGACGATCCCATTCGTTCAGTCGTGGCAACCGAGTGCACGAGCACGAGCTCTCGGCGCGCCTATCAAAGTCAATATCGGCAAACTACAACCTGGTGAGTTGTTGGGACCATTGCCTGCATGGCGCGGACAACCGATCTTCGTCGTACGTAGAACCCCAGAAGCGATCGCCATTCTTGAAAACAACCTTGCGAATCTTGCGGATCCAGATTCATCGAAGAGTGATCAACCTGATTACGCTCAAAACATGCATCGTTCGCGTGATCCGGAAATTGGCGTTTACCTTGGACTTTGCACCCATTTAGGTTGCTCACCGAAGTTCTATGGCGCAGTACAACCTGAAGCGTTTGAAAGCAATTGGCAAGGCGGCTTCTTCTGTCCATGTCACGGATCTAAATTCGATCTTGCTGGACGAGTTGAGAAAAACCTACCCGCGCCAACAAATCTGACGGTACCGTCGTACTTCTACGAATCTGATTCGACATTGGTCATTGGTCTGGATGAGCGGAGCGCATAGTGTCTGAAGTTACGCAAAAAGATCGATTGTTCTCGCGCGCGATGCAATGGCTGGATGAGCGCGTACCGCTTACGGCGACTTTTAAGGAACACGCGTCAGAGTATTACGCACCGAAGAACTTCAATGCATGGTACGCCATGGGTGCACTGGCGCTCGTCGTATTAGTCATACAAATTCTGACCGGGATTTGGCTCACAATGGCGTACGTTCCCACAGGTGAAGGCGCATTTGCCAGTGTTGAGTACATCATGCGTGATGTGGATTTCGGTTATCTGATTCGTTACATGCACTCAACCGGCGCATCTGCGTTTTTCGTCGTTGTGTACCTGCACATGTTTCGAGGTTTTGCGTACGGGTCATACCGTAAGCCTCGTGAACTCTTATGGCTGATCGGGATGGCTATCTATTTAGTCTTGATGGCAGAAGGCTTTTTCGGCTATCTGCTGCCGTGGGGCAATATGTCGTACTGGGGAGCGCAAGTCATCGTGTCGCTTATCGGCGCAATTCCTTACTTTGGTCCAGATTTGATGGAGTGGGTGCGCGGCGATTTCGTCATGTCAGGAATTACCCTGAATCGATTCTTTGCACTCCACGTTGTAGCCCTGCCGCTTGCATTGGTGGGGCTGGTGTTCGTCCATATCGTTGCTCTCCACCACGTGGGTTCAAGCAATCCGGACGGCATAGAAATCAAAGCAAAGAAAGATGAAAACGGTATACCGGTCGATGGCATCCCGTTCCATCCGTACTACTCGACAAAGGATTTCGTTGCAATCGTTGTCTTTTTGATTCTGTTCTGTGCGGTGGTGTTCTATGCGCCGGAAATGGGCGGATACTTCATCGAGAAACCAAACTTCGAAGAAGCTAATCCTCTCAAGACGCCGGAACACATAGCGCCTGTTTGGTACTACACGCCTTTCTACGCGATGTTGCGTGCTGCCACGTTCCCATTTCTTGGCGTTGATGCCAAGTTCTGGGGTTTTGTCATCATGGTCGGAGGGATATTGATCCCGGCTGCATTGCCATGGTTGGATCGCAGTAAAGTCAAATCCATGCGATACAAAGGTTGGTTTTCGAAGATTGCGTTGATGACTTTCGTGACAAGTTTCCTGATACTCGGTTATCTTGGCACCATCCCGCCGTCACCGCTTGCTACAGCGACAGCCCAGATCATGACGATCGTCTACTTTGCATATTTCATTCTGATGCCTTGGTATACGACGATCGAGACGACTAAGCCCGAACCTGAGCGGGTAACGCATTGAGGCGCCGACTAGCAATGTGTAAACGATTTTTCAAAGTGATTCGAAAGTTCGCGATCGGCATAGTGATGTTCGGTTTTAGCTTGCCGGCCATTGCCGCTGATTCAGACTGGATCATGCAACCTATGTCACCAGATTTGAATAACACCGCGTCACTACAGCGTGGTGCAAATCTATACGTGAATTTCTGTTTGGGGTGTCACTCGCTCGAGCATCAACGTTATGAGCGCACCGCAGACGACCTAGGTGCGATTCCGCACGAATTGATGGAAGCAAACGTCATCCATACGGGTCAGAAAATCGGCGAGCATATTCAAACGTCAATGTCGAAAGACGACGCAAAAGCATGGTTTGGCGCTGCGCCACCAGATTTAACGATGGTCACTCGCGTACGCAGTCCAGAGTGGGTATACAACTTTCTCTTGACGTTTTACGAGGATTCGTCTCGACCCTTTGGGGTGAACAACAAGGTGTTTCCCAATGTAGGCATGCCACATGCATTGCTTCCGTTGCAAGGCATTCAGGAAGAGGTCTGCAGAGGTAATCGACCGATCGATCTCCTTGATGTTCAACCGGCGCTTGAACAGAATCGTGTTGAGTCAATCAAAGAGGGAGGTCCCGAGAATTGTGAGGAACTCTCGTTAATCCCTGGCTCAGGGACTTTCAGCACTGAGGAATATGAGCAAGCAGCCTTCGACCTTGCGAATTTCCTACACTATGTCGGTGATCCGACACGTGCGGAACGTGAGGCACTCGGTAAGTATGTCATCGGTTTTCTACTGATCCTGCTCGTGCTCGCGTACTTCTTAAACCGTAACTACTGGACAGACGTAAAAAAGAACTGAAGCGATTGCTCATCGGCCTTCATTCATTTCGTTTGCTGGTTCAACTCCTTTAGGTTAGGGACACTATGAGTCTTTCGTCACGCCACACGCCCCTTAAACTCTATTCGGATCCAAGCTCTCAGTACAGCCATCGTGTGCGCATCGCGCTAGCTGAAAAAGACCTGGATGTTGAAATTTATGATGTACTCGATCCCGCTAAAGATGAGGATCTCGTTTTAATCAACCCGTCGCTCGCATTGCCGACCCTGCAGGATCGTGGCACTGTGCTTAACAATAGTTCGGTAATCATGGAGTATCTCGATGAGAGATATCCTCATCCGCCGCTGTTCCCCATCTATCCTGTTGATAAAGCTAGAAGTCGGTCTATCATGCGTGAAGTCGACGACCACCTAGCGTCTTTTGTTCGGGTGGTCACAGCTGGCGGAAAACCGAATACGCAGCAAAAGAACAAGGCGCGCAACTCGCTAAAGGGTAACTTGATCGCTTTTCAGGCTCACTACCTGCGTGATGGTGAACACTTCGGCGGTGAGGAGTTTTCGTTGGTTGACTGTACCGTACTTCCGATACTATGGCGACTTGAGCTCATGCAGATCAAATTGCCAGATCGCCAAACGCGAAGCTTACGTCGATATATGAATCGGTTATTCGACCGTGAAGGTTTTCGCGCCAGCCTCTCTGAAGAAGAGAAAGAGATGCGGTAGATCCGCGCATGAATTCGTCGCGCTCCTATCTCGTTAATGCGTTAATCGATTGGATTGTCGATAACGGATGTACGCCTCATATCGTCCTCGACACAACCTGCGAAGGGGTTACCGCACCGGCAGAATTCGCCGCTGAGAATCGATTGGTGATCAACATATCGGGCACGGCGGTACGGAATTTCAAGCTAGATCCGGATGGTCTTGAGTTCGACGCACGATTTCAAGGCGAATCTCGGCATGTCAGTTGTCCTACGGGCGCGATCATCGGCATCTATGCTCGTGAGAACGGTGAAGGGATGGCGTTCAAGCTGGATGAGGAGCGGGACACTCCTTCGATCGATGAGCCGGAGTCGGATGACGACGAGTCAACGAAATTGCCATCGTATCTCCGCGTGGTGAAAGACTAAGCGAGATTGCT
>LXNJ01002234.1_pt1 | contig 10765 bp, 10 predicted proteins | sample 809081 | NCBI WGS metagenome assembly LXNJ01 (sample SAMN04870510, study PRJNA318959) | sponge metagenome | biome: sponge; feature: marine sponge reef; material: water | host: Petrosia ficiformis | place: Greece: Milos, Mediterranean Sea | collected 2013-05-29 | depth 5-7 m
GCATAACTGACAGATTGCTTTGTGAAATACCTGAGAGAACTGCACAAAAAGGTGCAGGCTTATATTCGACTGCACGGAATAGGGCAGTGAGTCTGTATGTTGATTTGGTGCAATTTGCAGTCTCAGTACGTTCTAATCCTTTCCTACGTCTTCTGATTTATTTGAACGAATTGACCAAAAACCGGGTATTGGATTCTCTGCAAGTCCAGTTTGCTTCAAAAGTGTCAGTGCTCGTGTGATAGGATGCTGAAGGGACCTTGGCTGATTTCCACCTCGTTTAAGATGTGTTTCCTCAACAATACCTGCGATCTCCTCTTTTCCAGCGGTCTGTCCACCGAATAATTCTAAAATGAGTTCTTGTGCCATAAGCGGTGTGAAAGGCAGTCCAACATATTTATGCGGATTATCCATAAAAATGTGTTTTTTAGAGTTTGATTTTAATGTAATTTACTTCCGCCTCCCGTATATTTCAATCGGATAAGGTTTAGCTTCTGTTAAGGTTTTATGAGATTCTTGCGCCGTTAGGGCGGGGTTAGATTTTACTTTCTGTCTAACCCAACCCTTATCAGCATTCACTACACGGCAACCGCAGTTTCAATCATTTCATTCTGAAGCAGCCACACCGAAACAGCCTGAACGATGATATGATTTGCCCGCTCAACAATCGGATTTAAGGATGGGATGTGAGTAAACATGTTTTGTGCTTTATCTGTAAGATTCCCTATTTTCGGTAACTCAAGGATCTTCATCTCTTTGAGAAATGCTTCAACCTCTGTTTGACCGATACGAGCGCGTCTACGGAGTTCTTCTAATTTTGGTGTATGTGCCCATACTTGTAAAACCGTTTTGCTAATCTGTTCAATCGAAAAACTCGCGGCAAGTTGCTGAGCTGCGTTTTCTATGGCAGCGAGAGACAGTTTACGTTTGCCCGCAACGACATGCGCGGGAGGTAAGCGAAGGTCCCAAACGATTCTAAAAACGGATAAAATTTTCAAAATATAATACGTGATGTCAATTTGCCACCAACGAAAACCTTGCGGGGCAGCACTCGGAAAATGGTGATGATTGTTATGCCATCCTTCCCCCAATGTAATGATGGCGAGAAAAATGTTGTTGCGAGAATTATCTCCGGTGTCATAACGTTGTTTCCCATAAATGTGGGAAAGAGAATTGATAGCAAAAGTTCCGTGATATAGAAGCACAGTACTTATTATAAAACCTACGACGAGTCCAGACCAGCCTGCAATTGCCCAAACGAAAATACCTAATAGGACTGCGGGTAGTGTATGGAATTTCCCAAGCCAAACAAGTTCAGGATATTTTCGGAAGTCTTTTATCAGACTGTAATCTACACTCAGCCCGCGTTTACACAAAATCCAACCTATATGGGAGTACCAAAATCCATGTTTAACTGGTGAATGTACATCTTGCTCTGTGTCAGAATACTTATGATGTTCCCGATGTTTCGCTGCCCACCAGAGTGTGCCTCGTTGTGCTGAGCTTTGTCCGAGAAATGCCAAAAAGAATTGGAAGCCACGGCTTGTTTTAAATGCTCTGTGTGAAAAATAACGATGAAATCCTGCTGTGATACCAAACATACGGATGACGTAAAGAACGCCGCATATAATCCAATCGGTGGGTTGGACATCTACCCAAAAGATGGCAAAACATGCGAGGTGAACCAATATAAAAGGTATAGGTTGAGGATGAACAATGTCCGCCGCATCGGCGGAACGCGAATTGCTTGGTTCTTTAGACACTAATTTTGTGTTCCTTCAGCATTTAGCTTTCAAGCATAACAGCGATGTTATGCCTTAATTAAAAATGTGTGCGTGCCGCATCGCAAGTTCTTGGACGCGTGACGCTTTTATATATAAAATGTTAGATTAAGAATACCACATCTCGCCAGAAGAATCAATGTAACTCGTTTTACTCTCTCAATGCAGATGTATTTCAACCGTATACGGTTTAGCATCTGTCAAGACTTTATGCGATTCCTGCAATTTTGAAAGTTCTGATCTCACTCGTGTCTGAATGTCGGTAAGATTTGGAAAATTATACACCAAGTTCCCGTCTTTGACAATGGAAATTAAGAGCGGTTCTCCATCGGATATCGGTTCATTCCAAAGTGTCACGCGCTTTCGTCTTAGCGGTTGGGAAGTTGTGCACGGAGATTTTCTAACTCGGCTTCTAATGCCTGTCTTCGTTCAGCTTCTTCTTTGGCGATTCGTTCAGCTTCTTCGGCGCGCGCTTCCGCTTCCATTCGCAGGTGTTTTTCTTGTTCTCGCAGATGTTTTTCTTCCATAGACGTTGTTATGGGAGTGCCATCGGGCAAATATGGACGTAAAAGTCTCACGTGTGTCGTCTGATCCTCCTTCCAGCGAAACCAGAGATTTAATGCTTCGCTGAACAAGCCACCTTCCGCATCTGGTTCCATCTCAACGATATTATCCGATGGACTCCGCCGCCACCCACGAAACTCTGCAGGCTTCTCCATCTCAGGTCGATGAATAAAATATTCTTGAACGTCTATATCATTCAGATACACACCGACTTTCTCATTCCGATCCTGATGTGCTGTTGAATCAGAGAGAAACTCAAAAACAGCAACGGGTGCTGCCCCTTCTGCCCACGTATAGAAACTACGACGCTCGGGACCTTTAGCAACACCGAAGACGACGTACACATCAGGAGCAACGGACTTTGTAATGTCTCCTTCACAATAGTAAATAAAACTGTCAACACCGATGTATATCTGTTCATTGATAGCGAAATATCGCGAGAGTTGGTCATAAAAGGTATTAATCTGCACACCATGAAATCCTGTTGCAGCCATAGGCTCATCGTCCTCACAGGGGTATCCTTCAATGTAGGTAGTCGGTTTGCCATTTGCTTTTGGAAAGACAGGCATATACTTTCTTTGCTTGAATTCAAAGTCTTTTAGGATATTCATTATTTTCTCCTGGCATATCAGAACAAGCCTGTCCCTGATCACGGGTAAGGTTGTTAAAGGGAAATATACGACGTGTCTTCGTCACTATTCTGTTTTCAACCGCGAATTTATTTCAACCGGATACGGTTTAGCATCTATTAAAACTTTATGAGATTCATCCAATTTCATAAGTTCAGTCTTCGCCCGTGCTTGAATGGCTGTCAGATTTGGAAAATTATACACCAAGTTCCCATCTTTGACAATGGAAATTAAGAGCGGTTCTCCACCGGATATCGGTTCATTCCAGTGCATTACACAGTCTTTACAGTAGTGTCCGTTGGAGTCGGTTTGCCGATAGATCTGTTTTCTTCCTGGGACAGTGGCTTTGTCAGGTTCGTCAAGCGACTGTTTACCCACAGGAATACCATCGCGTTCAACTGACTTGAAAACACCACCGAGCGCGGAAGGTCCACCCTCACCTGTCCGAGAATTAAAGTTAGCACCAGTTGCAAGGCGAGTGCCAACACCAAATCCATCAATCGGTGAGTCTTCTTTAAGTAAATTGTCTATTTCAAATTCATCAAGATCATGGCTGGCAATAATCTGAACATAATTGAGTCTTTCTGCATGAAGAATACGGCGAACCTCTTTACTGAGCGACAAGAGATCACCACTATCTAATCTCACGGCTTTGAGTCTGGCACCGCGCGCTTCCATCTCATGTGCAACGATGCAGGCATTTTTTGCCCCTTCTAACGTATCGTAGGTATCAATCAGAAGTGTTGTATTGTGTGGGAAGGCGTTAGCGTAATCTCGGAAAGCATCTACCTCTGTGGGGCGTTCCATGACAAATTTATGTGCCATTGTGCCGACATAAGGGATGTTAAAATAACGTCCTGCCAGCACAAGCGATGTGCCGCTTGCACCACCGATGAATGAAGCACGTGCAGCAAGGATACCCGCATCCCTCCCATGTGCGCGTCTTGCACCGAAATCAAAAACAGGTTTTCCTCTTGCTGCGCGCACAATTCGTGAAGCTTTTGTCGCAATCAACGTTTGAAAGTTCATTACGCAGAGCAGGTAGGTTTCAAAAACTTGAACATCACGAGATCTGCCGGTAACGTTGATTATTGGTTCATTGGGAAAAACGATAGTGCCTTCAGGAACAGCATAAATAGAACCGTCAAATCGGAAATCTTTCAACGATTCAAGGTAGTCTTCACTCAATTCGCCGCGTTCTGCTAACCAGTTGAGCGTGTCATCGGTAAAACGTAAATTCAGAATGCAATGGATAACCTGCTCAAGACCTGCCGCCACAAGATATTCACCTTGTGGGATTTTACGGACATAGTAATTAGCGGTAATGACAGCATCGTTTTGGCTTTTGAAATCTGCTTGCCCCATCGTGAGTTGATAGTAGTCGACAAACAGTGCCATCTCGGATTCTGTTAATAGGGCGGATTTTGGTGAGGTTGAAGGAGATGTTTGTTCAGGGAGTTTAGCGTTGGTGTTCATGGTAGTTGGGTAATAAAAAATCGGGCGGACAAAGCCCTCCTACAAGGCAATCCATCCCATAGAAAATTGAATTTCTATAACACGACTTACGGTTTTTGGATAATCTGTATCAACTGGTTTACCGATATATCCTGAAGCGTTTGTGTCTTACCATTGGTCCAGGTAACCTGCAGCGTGTGAATCTGAGTGGCTTTCCCTAACCCGAATTCAGCAATAAAGCTGTTAGCAGACATATAACTTTCACCAGCGTAAATTTCTCGTATCTGGGTAGAATCTGCAGTTTTCAGTAATATTTTCGCACCAATAGCGTTTTGGTTTAGGTTTTTACCTATCAACCTAACATGCAGCCAATTATTGCTGTTTTTCATATCGGTGGCATTATTCCGCAATAAGGTTGGTCGGTCATAGTTATTGGCAATGAAAATATCTACATCGCCATCGTTGTCATAGTCGCCAAATGCAGCACCACGGCTAACACGCGCGGGAAGATTGGCAATACCTGAACTTTTGCTTATATCACTGAAAGTCCCATCGCCTTCGTTGCGAAACAGCTGATTATGTTGTGGGATAAGCATTTCAGGTTGATCCAGTTTTTGAAATGTGCTTCCATTTACAACAAAAATATCTAAATCGCCATCGTTGTCGTAGTCAAAAAGAGAGACACCCCACCCTATTTCCTTTAGTGTAACTTCTGCAAGCATAGCAGAATAGGATTCATCTACGAATCGGATACGTTTCGTAGCGAGATGCTCTGCTGTTTTATTCTCTGTCAACAGATTTCTATAAAGCACATATTCTTGGTCAATCCAATGACTGATAAAGAGATCAACATCTCCGTCTGCATCGTAATCCCCAGCTGCTAACCCCATGGATCCGCGAAAATCCGCAGCCCATGACTCAGCACTAACATCGGTAAAAGTTCTGTCACCGTCATTGCGAAAAACATGGTTTTCAGACGTGTCGTTTGCAACGTAAAGGTCCATATCGTTATCATTATCAAAATCGCTAAAAATGGCTTGCATGCTCCTGCCGCCGGGTGCTGCAACACCTGTTTCGGCGGTTATATCGGTAAACGTCCCGTCCCCGTTGTTCCGGTAAAACACGTTATCCTGCGGTTCAAAGACGGTGGGATTCAGGGCATTTGGCACTAATTTCCCAGATTGTAAAGATTCTTCTTTCTGTTGTTGGAACTGCTCAAGATCATAGTTGACGTAGTTACAAACATACAAATCCAAATCGTTATCACCATCGTAATCAGCGAAAGCAGCACCTGTACTCCACAACGGACACCCGACTTTGGCAGTTTTTGTTACATCAGTAAATGTGCCATCACCTTTGTTCTGATAAAGCACATTTTCACCATAATTCGTCACATAGAGATCAACGTTGCCGTCACCATTGTAATCTGCGAAGACACACCCCATGCCGTATCCTGTGTCTCCGACTTTCGCAGTATCTGTGATGTCAGTAAATGTGCCATCACCGTTGTTCCGGTAAAGCACATTTGCAGATGTAGTAGGTTTGTTGGAATGGTTTATTTTAAAAGGACCGGGGATGTTTACAATGTAGAGGTCAAGATCACCGTCATTATCTATATCGGCAAAACCAGCGCCAGAACCCATATCTTCAGGCAGTAAACTGGAACGCGAACCTTCTGCGTGCTGAAAACGTATGCCAGATTCGTGTGTTGCATCAACGAAGGTAGCAGACTGTGAAAGTGCATGGGGTGTGATAAACATGAGTACCACAAAACACAGAACATACTTGAGGGTGCGCCATTCCTCCGTTGTTGTCCCTATAAAGGTTTTCATGTTTTTAGGAAGTTAGTGAAAATATTTCGGTTTAGAAACCGCTCATCATTCAGAATATTTTGATGGAGTGGAATTGTAGTTTTGATGCCTTCAATCTTAAATTCGGAAAGTGCTCGCTTCAATCGGGCAATCGCTTCGTCTCGATCTCTACCGGTAGCGATAAGTTTTGCAATAAGTGAGTCATAGTGGGGGGGCACCGTATAGCCAGTGTAAATATACCCGTCAACACGAATACCGATACCACCGGGAAGTTGATAGTCTGTAACTAACCCTGGTGAAGGCATAAACTGATTGGCAGGGTCTTCAGCATTGATTCTGCATTCAATAGCGTGTCCTTTGATGCGAATATCAGATTGGTTGTATCCGAGTTCCTCTCCCATCGCCAAACGAATCTGTTCCTTAATCAGATCAATGCCAGTGATACTTTCGGTGATGGTATGTTCAACTTGAATGCGCGTATTCATCTCAAGGAAATAGAATTTTTCGTCCTTATCAACGACAAACTCAATTGTACCTGCATTTGTGTATCCGATTGACTTCGCTGCTTTAACGGCTGCTTTACAAATTTCATTCCGAAGTTTAGGGGAAATGGATGCAGCGGGAGCTTCCTCAAGCAGTTTTTGCTGTTTGCGTTGGATTGAGCATTCGCGTTCTCCGAAATGGACGACATTACCGTGAGAATCTCCCAAAACTTGTACTTCAATATGCCGTGCTTCTTCTATCCATTTTTCAATGTAAACATCGCCGTTACCAAACGCGGCTTCGCTCTCGGCTTTTGCGATGTGAAACAGGTTAAACAGACTGGGACGGTTGTATGCGATGCGAATACCGCGCCCGCCACCACCTGCGGATGCCTTGATTCCAATCGGATATCCGATTTTTTCAGCGAGTTCAGCTGCTTCTTCAGCAGATTCAACGGTTGCTTTTTTGTCTTTTTTTCGTTTCCTGCTTTGACTACCAGGGACAAGTTTCAAACCCGCCTTTGCGACTGTTTCAAGTGCGCGGACCTTGTCGCCCATAGTATTGAGGTCATCAATGGACGGACCGATAAATTTTATTTGGTGTGCTTCGCATATTTCAGCGAACTGTGCATCTTCAGCGAGAAATCCCGCGCCAGGGTGTATCGCATCGACATTGGCAAAGTCCGCTACAGCAGTAATGTTGGCATATTTAAGATAACTTTCGGTAGAAGGGGGTGGCCCGATACAGTATGCCTCATCGGCATATTCGACGTGGAGAGCGTTTTTGTCTGCTGTAGAAAAAATAGCAACAGTCTTAATACCCATATCCTTACAGGCACGGATAATACGGATAGCAATTTCCCCGCGATTTGCAATCAAAATTTTTTCAAACATAGTCCTAAGTTTGCCTCACTCGAAAGAGCGGTTGATTGTATTCAACTGCGTCCCCATCTTCAACAAGAATTTCGAGGATTTCACAGTTGAAAGGTGCCTCAACATCGTTGTAAGTTTTCATGACTTCCAAAGTGCCCAAGGAAGCACCGGCAGTAACAGTATCACCGACTTCAATAAATGGCGGTTCATCGGGTGCTGGGGATCGATAAAAACGTGCTGGCATCGGTGAGCGAATAATGTCGTCACCTGCTTCGTTTTCTGTGACGAGTGTTGGTGCGGTGATATTCGGGTTGGGCAGTGTAGACGGTACAACTGATTGAGAGGTCGTGCGCGAAAGTTCTATCTCGACTTCACCATCGCGAATTCGAACCGTTGCCAAATCCGATTTCTCCGCAATTGCGATGAGGTCTTCAAGGCGTTCTAATAGAGGGTCAGAAGTAACTTCTGTATCAGCAGGAGAGTCAACTTTCTCACTTTGCTTTTTTTGCTTCATATTTTACACCCTTTCAACGTATTTCCCTGTCCGAGTGTCAACTTTGATAACAGTTTCGTTTTTAACAAAGAGAGGGACATTTACGACAGCCCCAGTTTCTAATTTTGCTGTCTTTGAACCGCCGCTGACGGTATCTCCTCGTAAACCGGGGTCCGTTTCAACAATTTTGAGCTCTACAAAAGTCGGCAATTCTACGGCAAGCGGCGTATCAACATCCATTTTGACCGTTATAGTTTCACCTTCTTTTAAGTATTTTACACCATCCCCAATGAGTGCTTTAGGAAGCGCATGCTGGTCAAAAGTTTCGTTGTCCATAAACCATAGCATATCCCCCTCACTGTAGAGGAACTGCATTTCTTGATCAGTGAGTCTGACGGTTTCAATGGTTTCGTTGGCGCGAAAGGTGCGATCAAGCACCGCGCCATCGGCGACCCGCTTAATTTTTGTCCGAGTGAATGCGCCACCTTTCCCGGGCTTCACAGGCTGAAAGTCTACAATAGTGTAGACAACATCATCAAGTCGGATGACTAATCCGTTTCGTAAATCGTTTAGTGCTGCCATTAAATTTCCTTTCTAATACTATAGTTTGGACAATTCTTACCTCGTGAAAGTTGAGTTTCACATATCAGTGGAACACCGCGAAAATGCTGCACTCCAGCGGAGTGCTATATCTATAGAAAACGGTGTCCACACATTCTCACACTCCAGCGGAGTGCTATGTGTCGGGAATCACGGACCGCTCCGCTGGAGCGGATATGTCGTTTCATAATGTTGCTATAAACATATTGCTCCGCTGGAGCAAAGGAGGTTTCCGTTTTGTCCGTTGTGTGTTGACTTGAACAACATAGGTGGTGAACTAATTTCGTATCAACTCACGTTTAAAAAATGTCCAAACTTTAGTTTCTAATAATACAGAAGTATATATTTCGATTTGTGTTCTCAGTTTAAAATACGTCTATAAGAAATTTGCCATAAATCTAACTATAACTCCTACAGAGAATCTTATAGTGGATTTTACAATTAACTGGACATTGTCACTCGGCACGGACAAAGTGTTCTACAGTTTTAAAGTCGCGACCTAGAGGTCGCTCCTACAGGAAGAGGCGCAATGAATTGCGCGACTACAAACGCATCAAACCTATAAAGAACTGTCCAAGTAATTTTATATTTCACTATATAACAATTTAAGTGCTAATCGCAGTGCTTCACTTCTATGACTGATTTGGTTTTTAATTGTATCGCCCAATTCTGCAAAAGTTTTCTCATAACCGTTAGGCACAAAAATTGGGTCGTATCCAAAGCCGCTGTTCCCAGCAGGGGCGTGGGTGATATGTCCTTCACATTTTCCTACTACCACTTGTACTCTGTTTACAAAATCACTGCTGTTAGGTGCAGTAGGTTCCGCGATAGCAATTGCTGCCACAAATCGTGCTTTCCTATTGGTGGCACCTTCCAAAGCCTTAAGCAACTTCTGAACGCGAATAGCATCAGTTGCATCATCACCTGCCCACCGTTTGGAGTGAACACCTGGCGCACCACCGAGAGCATCAACTTCTAAGCCAGCGTCATCAGCAAGTGTCCGAAGCCCTGTATAATCAGCGATGACTGTGGCTTTCTTTGAAGCATTTTCTTCATAAGTATCACGATCCTCAATTACCTCTGGCGCATCCGGAAAATCTTGAAGCGAAAGGATTTGTATACTCTCCAGTTGTCGATCTGTATTAAGCATTGCCGTAAGTTCTTTCACCTTGCCGAGGTTACGGGTTGCCAAAACAAGCTTCATTAAGGCCCTCAAGCATCATTTGATTTTGTAAACGGATGAGTTGCTGAATACCGTTGATAGATAGGTCAAGCAAGTGGTCGTATTCTTCGCGGGAAAAAGGATTTTGTTCAGCAGTCCCTTGAATCTCAATAAACTTTCCACCACCTGTCATAACAATGTTCATATCAACATCGGCAGCAGAGTCCTCAGAATAGCAGAGGTCAAGCATGGGGATGCCGTCAATAATCCCGACACTGGTCGCTGCGATATTGTCTAAGATTGGCAGTTCATCAATCTTGCCTTGGTATTGCAGCGTTTTGCAAGCATCCCAAAGGGCCATAAAAGCGCCTGTAATTGCTGCCGTCCGGGTACCACCATCGGCTTGGATGACATCGCAGTCTACCCAAATTGTTCTTTCACCCAATGAATCAAGGTCAACAGCAGCACGGAGTGACCTACCGATAAGTCGTTGGATTTCCTGTGTTCGTCCACCGAGTCTGCCTTGCGATGCTTCGCGTTGCATGCGTTGAGAAGTAGAGCGCGGCAACATTGAATACTCGGCTGTAACCCATCCTCTATTTCGGATATTCTGGTCACGCATAAAACGGGGTTGGCGTTCATCAACGGAGGCAGTGCAGATTACCTTAGTATCTCCAGTTGCGATAAGAACGGCACCTTCAGCGTGTTTAATATAATTTCGTCTGATTGTAATAGGACGCATCTCATCTGTCTTTCGTCCATCTTCTCTGATCATGTAGTCCTCATTTCAAGTTTGAATCTTCGGCTCAACAGTAGTTTTATGTTATAGTAAAATCCAATAATATGTTCACATTTCAATGAACAGCAATTCCCACACGCATGCGCTGGCGAGGTTTCCTAACCTCGCCAATGTAAAGG
>LXNJ01002235.1_pt1 | contig 10763 bp, 9 predicted proteins | sample 809081 | NCBI WGS metagenome assembly LXNJ01 (sample SAMN04870510, study PRJNA318959) | sponge metagenome | biome: sponge; feature: marine sponge reef; material: water | host: Petrosia ficiformis | place: Greece: Milos, Mediterranean Sea | collected 2013-05-29 | depth 5-7 m
TTCGCGTGCGGCAACCCGCCACTCCGGAACCGTTTGAAACGGGCGATGTTCCGTGCCGGAAGTTAGCGCTTAGGAGGGTCGCCCTACGGGACATTTGCAGTGGCCGTCGATGTCAAGCAATCTTGCCTGCTTCTTGTGATGTCCAGGCTGATTTAAGGAGAACGCGTGCCGACCCTCGTAATGGAGACGAACCTGTCTCTTCCCAACAAGCGCAGCGGCAAGGTCCGCGACCTCTACGATGTCGAGCTGGCCGATGGCAGCGAGGCGCTGCTCATCATCGCCACCGACCGCATCAGCGCCTTCGACGTGGTCCTAGCCAACGGCGCGGCCGGCAAGGGCGTGGCGCTCACCCAGATATCCAAGTTCTGGTTCGACCACTTCGCGGGCGTAGTCGACCATCACCTGATCTCCACGGACGCCGCGGACGTCCCCGGTCTAACCGACGCGGAGCGCGAGCAACTCGACGGCCGCGTCATGCTCTGCCGCAAGACCCGGGTCCTGCCGGTGGAGTGCGTCGCCCGGGGGTACCTGGCGGGCACCGGCTGGCGGGACTACCAACGGACCGGCCAGGTGTGCGGCATCGACCTTCCCGCGGGTCTGCGCAACGGCGACCGCCTGGAGGCGCCGCTGTTCACGCCATCCACCAAGGCGGAGAGCGGCCACGACGAGAACATAAGCTTCGCCGAGGGCGCCAAGGTTGTCGGCGAGGAGACGATGCTGTGGCTCCAGGAGAAGACCCTGACCCTGTACCGCCTGGCGCGCGACTACGCCGTCGATCGCGGCATCGTGCTGGCGGACACCAAGTTCGAATTCGGGGTGGTGGACGGCACCGAAGAGCCTCTGCTTATCGACGAGATTTTCACCCCCGACAGTTCCCGGTTCTGGCCCGCCGACGAATGGCAGCCAGGCGGCGAGCAGCCGAGTTTCGACAAACAGTACGTGCGCAACTACCTGGAGACCGTGGTCGACGACGGCCGCTGGGACAAGAATCCGCCCGGGCCCGCGCTGCCCGACGATGTGATCGCCAACACCATGTCCCGCTATCTCGAAGCCTATCGGCGCCTGACGGGCTCTGAACTGTTCGACTGAAGCGGCGTATGCCGATCGCCAGCATGCCGACCGAGCTCAAATACGGCTGCAATCCCCATCAGGGCAGGGCCGCGTTCGAATCCGGCGCGGTGCGGGTCCGCGCGGGCACGCCCTCGATGATCAACATGCTCGACGCCCTCAACGGCTGCCAGCTGGTCGCCGAACTGGCCGCAGCCCTCGGCATGCCGGCCGCCGCCTCGTTCAAACACGTCTCGCCCGCCGGTGCCGCCGTCGGCACCCCGCTGCCCGAGGATCTCGCCCGGGTGTACGAAGTGACCGGACGCGAACTGTCGCCGCTCGCGACCGCCTACGTGCGCGCCCGGGGTGCCGACCCCAAGTCCTCGTTCGGCGACTTCGTGGCGCTGTCGCATCCCGTGGATGCGGCCACGGCCGGCTACTTGAAGAGCGTGGTCAGCGACGGCGTCGTGGCGCCGGGCTTCGACGAGGGCACGCTCGCCACCCTGGCCGCCAAGAAGGGCGGCTCGTTCGTCGTCGTCGAGACCGATCCCGACTACCGGCCGCCGGCGTTGGAGTCCCGCGAGGTGTACGGCGTCAAACTCGTCCAGCAGCGCAATGATCGGCGCGTGGGCGATGCCGACCTCGACGAAGTGGTCTGCGGCGAACTCAACCCCGACGCGCGGCGCGACCTGCTGCTCGGGCTCGTGACGTTGAAGTACACGCAGTCCAATTCGGTGGGCTTCGCCCTCGACGGTCAGATGATCGGCATCGGCGCCGGCCAGCAGTCGCGGGTCGACTGCACCAAGCTCGCCGGCGCCAAGGCGGACGTCTGGCACCTCGGCCGACACCCGCGGGTGCTCGGTCTCGATTTCGCCCGCGGCGTCCGGCGCCAGGAGCGGATCAACTGGCGCGTCCGCTACATCGAGGGCGACCTGACGGTCGGCGAGCAGGAGGCGTTCGCCGAGGCCATCGACGGCGAGGCGCCGGCAGGGCTCGCCGCCGACGAACGCCACGCCTGGATGACCCGGCTCCGCGATGTGGCCCTCGTCAGCGACGGATTCATTCCGTTCCGCGACAACGTCGACCACGCCAGTCGACACGGCGTCGCCTTCATCGCCCAGCCCGGCGGCTCGAGCCGCGACGACGAGGTGATCGCCGCCTGCGCCGAACACGGCATCGCCATGGCGCACACCGGCCTACGACTCTTCCATCACTGATCCGAGCGGCCCATCGACTGGCAACGCTACAAGGCGCTGTGCGATCAGCCGGACATGCTGTCGCGGTGGATGCTGGTGGAGACGGCCTCACTCCTTGACGAGCCGTTGCGGTCGGTGGTGCTGGCGAACTGCCAAGGTACGCCGCTAGCCAAACCGGCGGACCACAAGGGCGGCGTCGACACGGACATGTACGAGGTCGCGCTATCAGCGGACGAAGTCGGCAATGTGCTCAGCGTCGTCGAGGACGCGGCACAACGAGGCATGGGCACGCCACGCAGTGCCAGGCTCGGCGGCTTCGCGGCCGCGTGGCGCGAACTCAAGCAATGGCACGACGCGCAGGTCTGACGGCATGTTCAGAAGGGTCTTCGTCGCCAACCGCGCCACCGTCGCAAGACGCGTGGTCCGCGCCTGCCGCGAACTCGGCATCGACAGCGTGGCCGCCCACGCGGACATCGACGCCACGGCACCCCACCTCGCCGAGGCCACCGCGACCGCCCGCCTGCCCGGCTACCGCGCCCAGGACACGTACCTCAACGCAACGCGGCTGATCGAGGCCGCCAAACAGTCCCACTGCGACGCACTGCATCCGGGCTACGGCTTCCTGGCCGAAAACGCCGACTTCGCCGGCGCCGTGGAGAACGCCGGCATCCGCTTCATCGGCCCGGCCGCCCATTGGATCGAGACCTTGGGCGACAAGACCCGGGCCCGCCAGGCGATGGCCGAAGCGGGATTTCCCGTCCACGCGGGCAGCGGTGTCCTGAACGACCTCGACGCCGCCAAGGAAGCGGTCCGCCAAACCGGGTTTCCGGCAGTACTCAAGCCCGCCGCCGGGGGCGGCGGCATCGGCATGCTCCGCGTCGCCAGCGAGGCCGACCTGTCCGCCGCGTTCGCCACCGCCCGCACCCAGGCCGCACGCGCCTTCGGCAACGACGCGGTCTACGTCGAGGCGTGGCTCGACCGGCCGAGACACATCGAGTTCCAGGTCATCGGCGACGGCGACACGACGCTCAGCGTGCTGGAACGCGAATGCTCGGTCCAGCGACGCCACCAGAAGGTCATCGAGGAGGCCCCGGCACCCGGACTCGACCGGTCCCTGCTCGCCGGAATCGAAGCCGCGGCGACGGCCGCCCTGGCCGGCTACGACAGCCTCGGCACGGTCGAGACCCTGTACGTCGAGGGCGAATTCGGCTTCCTGGAGGTGAACACGCGGCTGCAGGTCGAACACGGCGTCACCGAGGCCATCACGGGCATTGATCTTGTTCAAGCCCAGATCCGCATCGCCGCCGGCGAACCGCTTGGCGAGGTGATGCCCGACAACGTTGCCGCAGAAGGCCACGCGGTCGAGGCGCGGATCTACGCCGAGGACTCCGAGCGGCTGTTGCCCTCCACGGGCCGGTTGTCGGTCCATCGACCACCCGACCTCGTGGGCGTGCGCATCGAGTCGGGCTACGCGGAAGGTCAGTGGGTGACGCCGTACTTCGATCCCCTGCTCGCCAAGGTCATCGGCACCGGAGCCACCCGCGAGCAGGCCATCGGGCGCACGCTTGTCGGCGTCAAGGCGTTCGACATCCAGGGTGTCGCGACGAACCGCGAACTGCTGCAGAACGTTCTCGGCAGCGAACCCTTCATCGCCGGCCGTCTGCACACCGGCTTGTTGGACGAATTGCGCTAGTCAGGAGCCCTTGGCCAGCAGATCCCTCGCCCTGCGCAAAAGCTCGCCGGGAGTCTCCATGGATACCAGCCACTCGCCGATCCGAAGCAGGTCGTCCGTCGAGGTCAACCGCGCCAGCAACACCGTCAGCGACTCCGCCGTCGCCGCATCGAACTTCGACTCCGCCTGGCGGACGAGAATGGAACGTTCGCCCTCAAGGCGGTGCGCTTCGAGCGCGCGTCGAGCCGCCGCTTCCTCCCGGGCCCGCTTCTCGGCAGCCCGTCGCGCCGCGGCTTCCTCCTGTACCTGCTGCTCGGCTGTCCGTCGGGCGGCTGCTTCCTCATGCGGTGTGGGCAGGTTCTCATCCGTGATCGGGTCGTAGAGTCTGAGCACCGTACCATCGAGCCACAGGTAGAGGCCCAGCGCTTTGCTGTGGAAGCCCCGCGAGCCGTTCGGCAGGACCGACTCCCGCATCGCCCGATAGCGCTTGCCGTCGAGTTCCAAACCTTGGAGCGAGGGCTCCAGCCATTCTGCCCGCGGGTCGTAGAGGAAGTACTCCGCGACGCCCCATTGCGCGTAGCGTCGCCTCTTGGTCCGCTCGTCCTCCCGCCGCGTCGAGGCCGAGGTGAGTTCGAGCGTGAACGCCGCTGCCTTCTCCTCCCAAATCTTGAACAGGTCCCTCGGACCCGCCTCGACACCGAAGGCGACGAAGATGTCGGGCGACAGGTGGCTTCGGGGATTGCCCCGCTCATCGTAGACGAGCAGGTTGGAACCCACGTACACGTCCTTGCGTCCCGCCATGAACTTCCGGATGCCGTAGGCGACGTCCGTCACGCGCAGGAAGTGCAGGTCGGTCTCCGCCACCGGTCTGCCGTCCGACGTCGGGTACTCAACGGCATCCGGTTCGACGGCAACGGCTTCGCTCATAGGCCGGTCCTCCAAAACGCCTTGTACCGGCGGGGCGTACTCGGTTGGCGCGAGGCGCTTCGCGGTACGCGATGCGACCGTAACACGAGACTGGAAAGCCCCTCAATCGGCTGAAGATTCTGCCCACCCGCTGGTCCCCGATTCGCCTTCGAAACACGACCGATTGTCTTCAACCGGACGACCGTTCCATGCCGTTGTTGCCTGGTAGTCAGCGGCGCTCGATGCCGGGAGAATTCGCGCAGCGAATTCTCGGGGCGACCGCAAAGCGGTCGCGTCTCGTATGTCGGCCGTCGACCCCCCATCGCGCAAGGAAAACGTCCCTTTCGATTGGCACTGGGCAATCTCTGATCAAGCTGATGATCAGGCCCATCCTTTCCGCATTCATTGCCGATCTGCTATAAACGCGCGTTCCGCGCTCGGCGCGGATTCGCACTAGGGAGGCGGCGGGACCATGGCGAAGCTTGAGATCGAGAGCGAGGTCACCGGCAACGTGTGGAAGGTCGAGGTGGAAGCAGGCGCTCGGGTCGATGCCGGCGACGTGCTGATGATCCTCGAGTCGATGAAGATGGAGATTCCGGTAGAGGCCCCCGAGGGTGGAACCGTGGCCGAGTTGCGGGTGGCCGAGGAAGAGGCCGTGGAGGAAGACCAGGTGATCGCCGTTCTCGAAACCTAAGTTGCCCATCGGCATTGTCCGAAAGCGCACAAGACCGGCCGCAGCAGGTGCTATGGCAGTTGATTTGCAGGTCAAGAAGCCGGAAGGTACGCCCTATTCAAAGTAGAGCATTGATATGGGAGTCGAGGGAGCGACAACCGAAGTGTCAGGCAACCGAAGACGGGCTTCGACCAATCCAAAACGACACTATGAAGCAGGACGCCTGAAGACCATGACCCGCATCGTGGCACCCAACAGGCGCAATCGTGAACGCGATACCTGTGGCCTCAGTTCTGTAGAGCTGTTCGTCGGTGCGGGAGGGCTTGGCATCGGCTTTGATCGTGCCGGGTTTGACCACAAGTTGGTTGTCGACTGGGACAGCCATGCCTGCGACACCATCCGAGCCAATCAAACGCTGGATCATCCCGACGTCGCGGCGTGGCCCCTACGGGAATGTGATGTAAAGACCATCGACTTCACCTCTGTCGGCGAAGTGGATCTCGTCAGCGGAGGGCCCCCTTGCCAACCCTTCTCACTTGGCGGAAAACACGATGGGCCTCTTGACGCTCGCGACATGTTCCCGCAAGCGATCCGTGCCGTGCGAGAGCTAGGGCCACGTGCCTTCGTGTTCGAGAATGTGCCTGGCCTGAGGAGACCGGCTTTCTCGTACTACCTGGACTACATCTGCAACCATCTCAGGTTCCCTGAATTCACCTCAAGGCCTGACGAGACGTGGGTTGATCACGCACGACGGCTCAAGGAACTCAGACGTGAAGCCGAGACGTACTCTGGTCTCAGCTACCGTCTTCAGGCAGAGGTCGTCAACGCGGCCGACTACGGAGTCCCGCAAAAGCGGGAGCGCATGATCGTGGTTGGGTTCCGATCCGATCTAGATGTCCAATGGACGTTTCCGCAGAAGACACACTCGCTGGACGCGCTCCTGTGGAACAAGTGGATCAGCGGAGAGTACTGGGATAGGCACGGCATCCCTCCAGGTGATCGTCCAGCGCTGCCAGTCAACCTCAGGCGTCGACTTGAACCCTTTCAAGGGTTCGACATACCTCCGCCATCGAAGCCGTGGCGAACCGTTCGGGATGCACTACGAGGATTGCCAGACCCGGAGTTCGAGCCGACGTCATCGCGTCGCATTTCCAACCACGAGTTCAACCCCGGTGCTCGCGTATACCCGGGACACACCGGCAGTAGCTACGACGAGCCAGCGAAAGTACTCAAAGCGGGGGATCATGGCGTTCCCGGCGGCGAGAATATGTTGGCGAGGGGCGACGGCACGTATCGTTACTTCAGTGTACGCGAGGCGGCAAGACTACAGTCGTTCCCCGACAGCTATGTGTTCCCGGGATCTTGGACGGAGACCATGCGGCAAATAGGCAATGCGGTGCCGGTAACGCTAGCGTGCAAGCTCGCCAGCCAAATCCGGAACTGTCTTGAGGCGCCTCAGCAGCCGCTCGATATTGCCGTCTAATGCCCACGACTCAGCGCCCCGATGGGGCCTACAACCCGTTGGACAAGCACAACCTCGGCACGAACGTCGGTGATGCGTTGCTCGCGCGTCCGGTGGTCAGTCTTCCTCCCCCGGCATTCCCCGGTGCAGGCGTACTTCCAGATAACGAAGATGATGCGGACGCGATCATGCAGCTACTAGCGCGTCTCGCGAGTATGCGAGCCGTCCAAGAGCGATTCCAAGCGTTGTTCGAAATGCAACCTGCGTGTGAACATCAGCGCCGCTCAAGGAATCTAGCGGAAACACTGGGTTCAGGTGATTCCTAGCCAGGGCCGCTGATGAGTTGGGAAGAGGAAGTCCGCGAGATCCACCGGCGTCGGCGGCTGGCGAAGCAGCAGGGCGGCAAGGAAGGGATCGCCAAGCAGCATGCCCGCGGCCGGCTCACCATTCGCGAGCGCGTCGACGCGCTGCTCGATCCGGGTTCGTTCCAGGAGCAGGGCCAGGCGACGGCCATCCCCGACTACGACGACAACGATGAGCTGACGGGCTTCGTGCCGGCCAACTACGTCGTCGGTTTCGGCCGCATCGAGGGGCGCCGGGTGGTCGTCGGCGGCGAGGACTTCACCCTGAAGGGCGGTTCGCCCAACGCCGCCGGGCTGCGCAAGAGCGTCTACGCCGAGCACCTCGCGGTGCAGTACAGAGTGCCGCTGGTGCGCTCCCTCGAAGGCGGTGGCGGCAGCGTCAAGGGCGGCGGCGGCCGACGCGGTGGCACCGTCGGCGAGCCGGTGTACGCCTCTCCCCGGTTCCGCATCATCGCCGACGCCATGGGCGAGGTTCCCGTGGTGTCCATGGCGGCCGGTGCGGTGGCGGGTTTCCCGGCCGGACGCCTGGTCGCGTCGCACTTCTCGATCATGACGCGCCACACCGCCCAGGTGATGATCGGCGGCCCGGCCCTGGTGGAACGCGCATTCGGCGTCAGCCTCACCAAGGACGAACTCGGCGGCGCGCACATCCACGCCAAGAGCGGCATCGTCGACAACATCGCCGAGGACGAGTACGACCTGTTCAGCCAGGTCCGCCGGTTTCTCGGCTACCTGCCGTCCAACATCCACCAGCGCGCTCCCCGGATCGCCTCCGAGGACGACCCCGAGCGTATGGAGGAGGAACTGCTGACCGCCGTTCCGCGAGACTCCAACGCGCCCTTCGACATGCGCGAGATCATGGCCATGATCATGGACCGGGACTCGTTCTTCGAGATCGCGCCGGGCTACGGCACCAGCCAGATCGCCGGGCTGGCCCGCCTCGATGGACAACCCGTCGGCGTGCTCGCCAACGACAACCGCGTGTACGCCGGCGCGATGACCGCCGATGCGGGCCAAAAGTACCGGCGTTTCGTCGAGATGTGCGACACCTTCCACCTGCCGGTGGTCAACTTCATCGACCAGCCCGGTTTCATGATCGGTCCCGAGGCGGAACGCAACGGCACCATCCGCTACGGCATGGCCGCCGTCTGCGCCGCCGCCCAGGCGAGTGTGCCGTGGGCCGCGATCCAGGTGCACAAGGGCTTCGGCGTCGCCACCGCGGCCCACTACGCGCCGGACAACTACGTGCTCGCGTGGCCCTCGGTGGAGAGCGGCGCGCTACCCTTGGAAGGCGGCGTCGCCGTGGCCTTCCACCGCGAGATCGCGGCGGCGGACGATCCCGAAGCCAAGCGGCGGGAACTAGAGGACCGTTTGCGCAGCGCCCGTTCGCCCTACCCCCGCGCCGAGTCCTTCGCGGTCCACGAGCTCATCGACCCGCGCGAGACCCGACCCACGCTGTGCCGTTGGGTCGACTGGATCCAGCCCCGATTGGATGAACTCAAGGGCCCGACGCGGTTCCCGATGCGACCGTAGCGGCAGGTTATGGGCCCGTTGGACGTTCCCGCTCGAAACAGGCGACCACGAGGGCCGAAGCGTCAATACCACGGCCGGTTGTTCACCTCCGCCTTGAAGAGGATGTAGTCGCGTAGCCGGCAGGCCGTCACCTGGTCGATGAACGGCACCAGGACGTTGCCCGAGGCGAGGGAGACCGAGAGGCTGGCGAGTCCCCGCCGACGCTGCAGGGGCGATTGCCGGACGGTCACCCGCTGCACCTTGCGGAACAGGAACACGTCCACCCGGTAGGCAAACAACCCGGATCGGGACGCCAGGCCGTCGTCGTCGTGCAGGTACGCCTGGCGTCGCCAGCGCTGCCAGACCCGCGGTATCGAGAGCACGATCCAGCCGAGACACACAAGACTGGCGGCGCCCCAGAACGGCCACAGCACCGCGGTGGCGACGCCTGCGGGGACGAGCCCTCCAAAGAGGAATCGCGGCCACATGAAGTACGGCGAGACCGCGACGTACGCATCGCTCGCGGGCGCGACCTGCATGGCCTGGCTTTCCTCGGCAAAGCCACGTCGGCGCACCTCCTCGACCTGCTGCTCGCTCAGCAGGGGCACCCTGAGTTTCTCCACCGCATCGTTCGAGGCGTCGTTGGCACCGCTGTTGGCCGGCACGGCATCGAGGCGAAACCGATGGAATCGGCGCATGAGCAAACCCTGGACTATGTGGAGTTGCTGGATCTTGCTCGCCTCCACGACCACGTCCTTGCGTGTCAGCAGGCCGGCATGGGAGTTGAAGGCAGTCGTTTCCTGGCGCAACTCGAAACCGTGGTAGCGGAGGAATGCCAACGCGACGGACGCCAGGACCAGCAGCGACACCACCCCGACCACTAGGCCGCCCGCGACAACCAAGCCGGCGAGGAAGCCCAGGCCGACGATCTCCACGACCGCCTCCCGGGCAACGTTGAACACGGCGTCCAGCACCTCCCTGGACCCCTGGTAGAGGAACGACAGCACGGCGACGCCTGCGACCACCGCCTGGGCCACCCTCGGGTCCGTCAGACCGATCAACGCCACCTCCTGGGGAGCAAGCCGGAGGATGACCTCGCTGGGAGTCTCCTCCGCAACCGGTTCGGAGGATGATGTCTCCCCTGAGTCGACCCGCTCCCGCAGCAAGTCGGCGAAGTCGGGCGTGACGGCGGGAAGAAAGCCCTCGTTGGCCGTCGACCCGGCCGTGTCAAAACGTATGGTGACCAGGCCCAGCATCCGGTAGACGAGAGACTGTTCGGTATTCATTCCCTGGATGCGGTCGAAGCGCATGTCGAGTTGGGTCTTGCGTATTACTCCCTGGCGGATCAGCACCCGCTCATCGTCCACCTTGAAGCGGAAGTGCAGGTAGCGGAGCACGGCGACGACGGCCATCGCCAGCAGCCCGAGAACGACGGCCGTGGCCGCGAGCATCACGTGCTGCTTCAAGAGCACGAACAGGCCAGCCGCGGCACCGATCATATTGGTCCCGTTGGCGATGACCCTTCTGATCGCGCGACCGAAGAAGAACAGCACGGCGACCGGCGCCGTGCGTCGCCAGGCGGAATCCGTTCCGGGCATGGGCTCGTCGGGATTCAGCACTTTGCCAGGGCACGTCTGAGTGCCGTTTCGAACCCCGCGGGTTGATCGATCCAAGCCGCGTGGCCGGCGTCCTCGAGGACAACCAATTCCGCGTTCGGCAACGGCTCCAGCGTCCTTTGCCAAAAGGCCCGGGTTGTGCGGATGTACTCCTGGTCGCCGTTGATGACGGTCACGGGCTTGGCGAACGCCTGCAGCGCCGGCGTGAAGTCATGTCCGTGCGGCGCCGTCTTGGCGGTGGCGATGCCCACGGCCTCGTTGTAGTGGACGCGCCCACCACGCAGTTGCCGCCATCGATCCGTGTGGTAGAGGTTGCC
>LXNJ01002236.1_pt1 | contig 10762 bp, 7 predicted proteins | sample 809081 | NCBI WGS metagenome assembly LXNJ01 (sample SAMN04870510, study PRJNA318959) | sponge metagenome | biome: sponge; feature: marine sponge reef; material: water | host: Petrosia ficiformis | place: Greece: Milos, Mediterranean Sea | collected 2013-05-29 | depth 5-7 m
TGTCTGGGAATGCTTCAGCGATCGCCCGGGGCAGTTCACTTATGAGGCAGAAGGCGACAGAATCGGGGGGTGCGGGGGTTGGGCGCTCGAGACGGTCAGGAAATGGGCGATCGATCAGCCTGTCAAGGTATGGGCGGACCCCGCCGGGGAAGACCTCTACATTGACATACTGCGTGATACGTTGACTGAGCTGTCTCGCTTGATGAACCTCGAATTCCAATGGGTGACCGACAAGAAGGACGCACAGCTCAAGGCATATGTAGGCATCCCTCCCAACGATCAGATTGCATCCTGCACGGACTCCGGAGGCTGCGCATGGAAGGACTCGGTCTCGGATAACGTCATCGAGGATGCCTCATTCACCGTCTGGAAGATCGACGACGCCCCGGATGATAGGCGCGAGCTCCTACGCGCCAAGGGCATAACCATGCATGAGGCGCTGCATGCGCTGGCTGACATGGTGCACAGGAAGCAGTTGAGCAGCATCATGGGCAACGTCGGATTGGGGACACCCCCCCAGATGAACAGGATGGACAGGGACCTTGTGACGCTGTACTCGCACCCGCTCATACGGCCGGGAATGCACATCTCAAAAGTCGCAGAGATTGTCGTGTTCGCAGATGACCTGCTGGACCCTCCGATCGACCCCTATGCCACTGCGAGAGGTATCTGGCAACGGCTCATTGCGGCACCTGCACGGTTCACACTCAGGATCTCCAACAACTGTGACAATGGCGACTCGTACCCCCTCGAGTGGGGTACGTATGAGAGGTACGTCAATAAGGGCGCCATGCGCTTCTACAACGACGACACGGACGTAATCAGATTGCCGGAAACCCCGTGGCCTATATGGACGGGCAATGATGTGAAAGACAAAGCCGTAGCCAATTTGGGCCGCTTCACCGACCCCGGCAGCATCGCGGAGATCCTCTCTCATACATACAGAGATGCCATCCAGGTTGAAGAACTGTCCTCCGGGGATCTGCTTCTCCAAGCGACCGTAGACTCCGGCTTTAGTATAACGAACAGGATCACTGCAACTGTCGCACCAGGGAGCTTCGAGCTTCGTTCTTACGATTTCGTCTGGCGGGACGGACTCAACGGCTGCTCCTACGAGGTCGAGGCGGTGAACGGCGAATACGAGTTCACGATAGACGTTCCCAGCATAGCGATGCTCCCCGACAGGTTCGACGCGGGCTAATTCTTGACCGCCCGAGTTCCGCGACCATCCATCGCACAACCTCAACTCTTCCCGCCCCACGACCACCTCTACGCAGGACATAGAAACTACGCAAGCCACCACCATCCGCCATTCCGGGCGCAGTGCTGCCACCACCGCCTGTCATTCTGAGCGCAGCGCAGCGGAATCGAAGAATCCAAAACCTCATTCGCGCAATCCATGCCAGAGGGAAACAGAGAAAACACCGGACCGCCGGCGCCGGAACGCGGAAATCAGACGATTAGGCCAACCCAGGGTGGAATCGCGAACTTTAAAACAAGCGGAGGGGGCGGGATTCGAACCCGCGTTGCAGGGTTACCGCAAAGCTGTTTTCAAGACAGCCGCCTTCGTCCTCTCGGCCACCCCTCCGCGTTTAGCGCAGAGCGCCATATCAGTATTGGAACGACGGGATGAGGGGTCAAGCGGAGGCTATCAGTGATCCACTTGGCGCTCTTGGTTGTCTTGCCGTCAGCACAAACAGGCCGCCGATGGCCCAGAATACGCCGAGCAGCACGAACGAGACATCGTAATCTCCAAGCCATTGCCACATGAGACCAACGGCGAACGGGCCTGAAGAACCGGCGACGTTGGCTATAGGTGTCGCAACTCCCCGGATCGCGCCCATGTGCTCGCGGCCAAAGTACTGCGCGAGAGCCACGTTGACCATAGGAATGAATCCGCCCATGGTGAGGCCATACAGAACGGCATAAACAAGCAGCACTTCACGGTTCGCGGCCACCACCAACAGCAGCAGGAAGAAGCCTGCAGGAATCATCGCTGCCGCCAGCATCATCCGCGGCGGGAATCGCTCGGCCAGGAAGCCGTAAATCATCTTGCTGGGAATCGCGACGCCTGCAAGCACGGTAGCGATAAGGGTCGCATCGGCAACGCTGAGTCCCTTGTCTTGCATATACGCAACCTGGTGGAAGAGGACTCCAAAAAGCGCGGCTTGACCGAGCGCCTGCGCGGCAAGCATCGCCCAAAAGGCCGCTGTTCCCAGGGCCTCGCGAACCGTCCACGGATACTCATACGGCTCGCCGCCGGCAACCGTGACGTCTCCGGCGTCGGTCGCTGATTCATCACGTACGGTTTCTTGCGGGATCCCGTCCGGAACCAGCCCCACGTCACTCGGCTGTCGCCGCATAAAGATGATGGCGATGGGTGTGAGAACGACCAGGATACCGATGCCAAGAATTGCCCACGCCCCGCGCCATCCGATTGTGTCGATGAGCAGGCCGGCGATTGGGGCGATGACGAATCCGCCTGTTGAAATGCCGACGGTGCTGATGGCCATAACGCGGCCACGCATCCTGACGAACCACTTGGCCAGGATTGCCGCGCCCAGAAGCTGCCAGTTCATGGTGGTCGCAACGATGCCGAACACGATGCCAAAGACGATGTAGAACTGCCATATTGCCTGCACATATGCGGCGGCAATCAGGGCAAGGCCGGCGGCGATACTGGTAAATATCACGACAAAACGCGGGCCCTCGCGCTTGTCGAGCATCATTCCGACTATTGGAATCACAGGGATGGCAGCGAGGCGGAAAAGGGAGATGGCCGAGAACTCTGCACGGGTTACATCAAGAGCCTCACTCATTGGCACGACGAAGAACGAGATTCCATAGCCGTTGATACCGGCCGTGATCATATTGCTGGAGAACGTGATGCCGAGAATCACCCACCCGTAGAAGAACGGGATGTTGCGAACGGGAAAAGGCGTTCTGCGAGCCCGGGCGGAATTTTCTGCGGTCACAATGTATTCACTTGTCGTAGCGCCAGCGCTAGCGATTATAGCGTCTTTGCAGTATGTGTCGGCTCCCGCGGCTCCCGTGCCAGCAGGACGATGACGCCGCCGAAGAACCAGCCTGCGCCGGCCAGGACGAAGGAAAAGTCATAGTTCCCGAACTGCTCAAACATCAAGCCGGCGCCGAATGGGCTGACCGCGCCCACGATGTTTGCAAGGGGCGTGAATGCGCCCCGTATCGCCCCCATGTGCTGCCGTCCAAAGTACTGGGCGAGCGCCACGTTCATCAAAGGCATGAATCCGCCCATCGTCAGACCGTGCACAACGGCATAGACCAGCAGCATCTCCATGCTTGCGCCGCCAACCAGGAACAAGACTGAAAGCCCTGCGGGAATCATCGACATCGCCAAGACCCACCGCACGTGCACACGCTCCACGATCGCGCCGTATACAATCTTGCCCAGGATGGCGAACCCGGCCAGTATCGTCGCCGCGAGGGTCGCATCTCCAAGGTCGAAGCCCTTGTCCTGCATATACGCCACCTGGTGGAAGAGAATCGGCATCAACGAGGCGAGGGACAGAACCTGCGCGGCCAGCAGCGCCCAGAATGCGCCGGTGCGCGCCGCCTCTCGAACTGTCCATGGATACTCATAGGGTTCGTTCGACGCCAAACCGGCGGCCTCTTCAGCCGTCATGCCCTCTCGCGCCGGGTTCGCTTGTGGAATGCCGTCCGGCACAAGGCCGACGTCGCTCGGCTGCCTGCGCATAAACAGGGCGGCGGCGGGCGTGATGATGAGGATCATGCCGATACCGAGAATCACCCACGCGTCGCGCCAACCAAACTGCTCGACGAGTTGACCGGCGATTGGGGCGATGACAAAGCCGCCGCCGGAGATGCCAATGGCGCTGATAGCCATGACACGGGCGCGCCGCTTGACGAACCACTTGGCAAGGACGGCGGGGCCGACGAGCTGCCCTCCCATCGCCATCATCGCGATGCCAAAGAAGATGCCGAACGTCAGGTAGAACTGGAGCATGTTCTGGACGAACGAGGATGCAACGAGGGAAAGGCCGGCTGCCGCGCTGCCGAACACGATCACAAGACGGGGGCCCTCGCGTTTGTCCACGAGCAGCCCAAGCAGGGGCAAGAGGGGTATGGCTGCGAGCCGGAACAGGGTGATGGAAGAGAACTCTGCTCGCGTGACGCCCAAAGCCTCGCTCATCGGCACGACGAAGAATGACAGTCCGTAGCCGCTGATTCCGGCGGTGACCATGCTCGTGGAGAACGTGAGGCCGACGATGACCCAGCCATAGAAAATCGGCGACCGCCGAACAAGGAATGGCGTCTTGGGCCTCTGTTCCCGGGAGGGCGGCGTCACTGTTGCTGTCATGGTCAGACCTGACCGCCGCGCGTCAGTTCTCCTGCACGGCTTCGATTAGGCGGTTGAGACCGTCCTTGGCGTCGGCAAACAGCATAGACGTTTTCTCGTTGTAGAAGAGCGGGTTGTCGATGCCCGCGAAACCCGGACTCATGGAGCGCTTGAGCACGATGATGTTTCGGGCGTGATCGACGTTGAGGATGGGCATTCCGTAGATCGGGCTTTCCGTGACCTCTCTGGCGGACGGGTTCGTCACGTCGTTCGCGCCCACCACAATGGCAACGTCCGTGCGCTCAAACTCGTCATTGATCTGGTCAAGGTCGTAGAGGCGGTCATAGGGGACATCCACTTCGGCCAGCAGCACATTCATGTGCCCCGGCATGCGGCCTGCGACGGGGTGGATGGCATAGCGCACGTCCACACCGCGATCTTCAAGCAGGTCAGCAAGGTCACGCACCTGCCGCTGCGCCTGCGCGACGGCCAAACCGTAGCCGGGCACGACAATGACGGAATCTGCATACGCAAGCAGGACTCCCAGGTCCTCGGGAGAGCCTGTTCGCACTGTCGCGCCTTCCGCAACGCCGCTCGCCGCGGCTCCTCCGCCGCCCGCGCCGAAAGCGCCGAACATGACGTTGGCGAGTGAGCGGTGCATTGCGCGCGTCATGATCTGCGTCAGGATGAATCCCGCCGCGCCGACAAGCGCGCCCGCGATTATGAGGATCGGGTTGCCAATCACGAATCCGGCTGCTGCGGCAGCAAGTCCGGAATAGGAGTTGAGCAGTGAAATGACAACGGGCATATCCGCCCCGCCGATGGGCATCACAAGCAGGACGCCCAGCACGAGGCAGAGGGCAATCAGCACGACGAACGGGATGGGGTTGGCTTCAAAGGCAATCTGGCTGACGGCAAGCGCGATGATGACCGCGAACAGGATAGCGCTCAAAATATTTTGCAAGGGCAGGCGAATGGCGCGCCCCGTGATGACCTCCTGCAGCTTGCCTGTCGCAATGGCGCTGCCGGAGAGCGTTATGGTGCCGATGAGAACGCCAAGCATGATGGTCACGGATGTGTCCAGCGACATCTCCGTGCCCGCGTCATAGAGTCGGAAATACTCGGACACGGCGATGAGCGCGGATGCCCCGCCGCCGAAGCCGTTGAAGACGGCGACCATCTGCGGCATCGCCGTCATCTTGACCTGCCGGGCAAAGACCACGCCGATGACGCCGCCAACCAACACGCCGGCAATGATGAGCTCGTACCTGAGAATCTCCTCGTTGATGAGCGTCACGATGATCGCCAGCAACATGCCGGACGCGCCCAGCGTGTTGCCGAACCGCGCCGTTGCGGGCGAGCCCATGTAGCGCAGGCCGAGGATGAACAGCACCGCCGACACCAGGTAGGCGGACAGGATGATGATGTCTAAGTCGAGGTCGAGCGTCATGACGACCGCTCCCGTCCACGATCGCGCCGGAACATGCGCAGCATCCGGTCAGTGACCATGAAGCCGCCCACGACGTTGATGGTGGCGAGGATGAGGGCCGCGACGCCCAATATCTGCGTCAGCAGGCCGTCGCTCGACCCGACGATAAGCAGCGCACCGATGATGGTGATGCCTGAAATGGCATTCGCGCCGGACATGAGAGGCGTGTGCAGCGTCGGCGGCACCTTTGTGATGACCTCAAAGCCGATGAATCCTGCCAGCACAAAGACATAGATCGCAATCAGTAGTCCGCCCTCAAGCACGGGTCAGTTCCTTTCGCCTTGCCTATGGCTGTGACGCTTGTATCGCGTCTCGGGTGGCCTCATGAACGGTCTCGCCGCCCTGCGTGATGAGCGAATCTCGCAGGATCACGTCATTCATATCAATCACGACTTCGCCGTCCTTGATAAGCAGGTCCAGGAAGCTCTGGACGTTGCGGGAGTACATGAGGCTGGCATGGACGGGCATGGATGACGGCACGTTGACGGGCCCGTTGATGATGACGCCCTTATAGTTGATCACCTCACCGGGCATCGTCAGTTCACAGTTTCCGCCCGTCTCCGCGGCAAGATCTACGATGACGGAGCCCGGCTGCATGTCCTCTACCATCTCCCGAGTGATGAGCTTCGGCGCGGGGCGGCCCGGCACAAGCGCCGTGGTGATGACGAAATCCGATGCTCCGACGTGTCGCTGCACAAGAGCCTGCGAGCGGTCGCGCTCCTCCTGGGTCTGTTCTCTCGCATAGCCGCCCGCCGTCTCTGCTCGCGCGCGTTGCAGCTCCTCGTCCTCGATGAATGTCGCGCCGAGGCTTTGCACCTGCTCCTTGACGGCAGGCCGCACGTCAAAGGCGGACATGATTGCTCCGAGCCGCCGTCCTGTCGCGATAGCCTGCAGCCCCGCCACTCCCGCCCCGAGCACCAGTCCCCGCGCAGGGGGCATCGTCCCCGCCGCCGTCGTCATCATGGGCAGGTGCTTGCCGAGCGTATCGGCAGCCATGACCGCCGCCTTGTATCCGGCGACGGACGCCTGCGAGGACAGCACGTCCATAGGCTGCGCGCGGGCGATGCGGGGTATGGCATCGAGACTGAATGACGTGACGCCGCTCGATGCAAGCGCGTGAACCAGCTCGTGGCTCGTCAGCGGCTGGAGGACAGCTATCAGAATCTGGCCGTCACGCAGCGATCCTGTTTCCTCAACGGACGGCGCGGCGACCTTGACGATGACATCCGCGTTGGCATAGACGCTTGCGGCGTCCGAAGCAATCTCCGCCCCGGCCTCGCTGTAAGCATCATTGGTGAAGAAAGCGCGCTCTCCGGCAGCCGACTCAATAAGGACATCGATACCGGCGCGGGTGAATCGGGCGACGGACGGCGGTGCAAGCGCAACGCGAGCCTCGCGCAGCGCAGTTTCAGTCAGTACGCCAATTCGCATCAATCCCCACCCCTTTCCGTCCACTTATGGTACTACCAGCGGGGGTGGCGGCTGAGGTTCTACTCCCGCGTAATCTCCGCGAATCCTGTGTAGGGGCGCAGCGCCTCAGGGATTTCGATTGTGCCGTCTGCGCGCTGGTAGGTTTCCATGATGGCGATCATGACGCGGGGCAACGCGAGGCCTGAGCCGTTCAGCGTATGCACGAACTGTGGGCGCGCCCCCGCCTCCCTCCGATACCGGATGTTCGCTCGCCGCGCCTGGTAGTCGGTCGTTGTGGAGCAGCTAGATACCTCCAGCCACTCCCCGCAACCGGGCGCCCACACCTCGATGTCATACGTCTTGGCCGACGCTTGTCCCAGGTCCCCGGCGCACAACTCAACGATGCGGTACGGCAGTTCAAGCCGCTGCAGGATCGACTCCGCGTGGCCGAGCAGAACCTCAAGTTCTTCCAGCGAATTCTCGGGCTCCGTGAACTTGTAGATCTCCACCTTGTCGAATTGGTGGCCACGCTTGATGCCGCGGATATCCCGCCCCGCGGACATCTGCTCGCGGCGGAACGAGGGCGTGTAGGCGACGTAGTTGATGGGCAGCATGCCCGGCTCAAGGATCTCGCCGCGATGCATGGACGTCAGCGGCACCTCCGCCGTCGGGACCAGCCAGACATCATCATCCTCATCGCGGTACACATTGTCCTTGAACTTGGGCAGCTGCCCGCTGGCAAACAGCGTCTCCTGGGTCGAAACGAACGGCGGGTAGACTTCCCGGTAGCCGTGCTCCCGCGTATGCACATCCAGCATCCACTGGATCAACGATCGCTGGAGCTTGGACGCCGCGCCGGTCAACACATAGAAGCGTGATCCCGCAATGCGGGCGCCGCGTTCAAAGTCGATGATGCCCAATGCAGGGCCGAGATCCCAATGCGGTTGCGGCTCGAAGTCATACTCGGGAATCTCGCCCCATTGCCGGGATACGACGTTATCCTCCTCTGACGCGCCGTCCGGCACGGAGGAGTCAGGCAGGTTGGGCAGATAGCTGAGGCGCTGCGTTATCTGGTCATCGAGGTCAGACGTGCGTTTTGTGGCCTCATCGGCCTGCTCAGAGAATTCGCGAAGGGTATCCTGCAGGGTTTCCATAAGGACCTCCACATACGCAGACGGGACTCTGTCCTGCAGAATCTCGGTAACGCCGGGGACATCGAGAATCTCATGGGTCGTGAGAACCCCGCGGTTGACGCGGCCTCGCACCATCCCGAACGTCTTGGAGTGAGTATTCAGTTGAGCGCGGAGCTCATCGGCGCGCGCCTGCGACGCGCGCCACTCACCATCGAGCGAGGCGACTTCATCCAACAGAGCGAGCGCCTCTGCGTCGCCGCGCCGCTCAAGCACGGCGCGAGTCTCCTCGTGTGCCTCCCTAATCCGCCGTCTATCAAGAATTGTTGAGCAACCTCCGGTAGATAGAGTCGATAACTGTCTCTCAAGATGATAGCGGACGGGGGTGGGGTGCTATTGCGAGGGTTGCCGAGGAATCCAAGGTGTTCCCGGGTGACTAGAATTGGAGCAGGAGGACTGGATTCATGTGGGAGATAGACGAAGACGCAGAAAAGATGCCCCCAATCCACCATGGAGAAATCCTGGACGAAGAGTTCCTAAAGCCGCTGGGTATGACTAAGTATCGCCTCGCAAAGTCAATTGGCGTTGACCCGCGGCGTATCAATGCCATCGTTCAAGGCAAGTGCGCCATCACGGCAGAAACGGCCATCAAGTTGTCTCATTTCTTCGGCACGTCTGCGAACCTCTGGATGGGCATACAGACCGACTACGATTTGAATGTGGCGATGGACAAAATGGGCGTGACGCTCCCCGAATACGAGGACATCCCCGTTAACGATGAATTGGACATCGACGCCGTTTCGCCGCCAGCCACGCGCGGCTCGGCCTCTGCCGCAATGGGGGGCTAAGAGCATGTTTACTTGTCCTTAGACTTTGCGGACTGTTATCTCCCAGGAAAAGTCGTCATCATCGATTTCAAAGTAGATTTTGCCCGGTGGTAAATCGTATCGGTAGCCATCGCCAATACGTAGAATCTCTCGGCCTGTCGAATCTGAGTAAACGACTGCGTTCAAGACCAACTCGCTTGCATCCCCATTCCGAGCATAGATGGCGATGTGCCCTCCCCGTCTTATAGGCCGAATGCGAAAATCGATTTCGTATCTGCCTGGAGCAAGCCCGATTGAACGGGTTACTGACGCGCCGGAGCCTGACAGTCGTATTGGCTGCGGCACAGGGGTTGGAGTGACAGGGTATTCCTCAATGATTTTGTCGGCTGTGAAACCAGAGAGCCATGTGATGATCTGTCCCTGAAGCGCGAGGTAGTTGACCGAGCAGTATGTGGATTCGCTTACAAGGGAGCATGTATTGATTCCAACAATTTCTCCGTTGAAGTTGACGAGAGGGCCTCCGCTATTGCCGGGATTTAGAGGCGCTGTATGCCAAATGAACGAGCTTTGGTAAGGGGAAGGAATCATTGCGCCATAGGTGAACGTCAAGCCTCGGTCAAGAGGAAAGCCGACGGCCATAACAGGTTTACCATGCCCAGGCGTTTGCCGAGCTATCGGCAAGGGGCGCACGTTCGGTACATGTGGGATTTGCAGAACAGCTACGTCGGCCTCTTCGTTGTAACCGACCCGAAGCGCCCGATAAGTATTCCCGCGTACAGACACTCTAATGTCACTTGCATCGCTCTCAATGACGTGGTGATTCGTTAGAAGGAACATTTGCGAGTCGTCTGCGGCAAAAACAAATCCAGTGCCGGAAGTATCTCGCCAGCCCACCTCAATTCTGGTGATTGCTGAGGCCCGTTCTTCAACCAATAACCGAGCGCGTTCTCTTGGCGTTGGAGTGGGTGTTGGTGTAGCAGTGGGCGGAATGGGCGTCGGAGTCGGGGGAATGGGTGTGGCTGTGGGAGTTGGCGTAGGCGCGGGAGTCGGCGTTGGAGTTGGAACAGGTGTTGGAGAAGGCGTCTCGGTCGGTGTTGGTACAGGCGTTGGAGAAGGCGTCTCGGTCGGTGTTGGTACAGGCGTTGAGGATGGTGTCGGCGCGGGCGTTGCCGTGGGCTGCTCAATCTCAACGGTTGGAGTCGGCTGGATCTGATCGTCAGATTCGCAACCCAGAATGATAACGACCGATAAGCTGGCCAAGACTAAGAACAACAAGAATGGAAAACGCTCTCTCATCAAGTGCCCCCTCGCGGTGTGCAGACGTTGACTTCGTTTGCCACGGAAGGCAGCGGGCTGCGCAAGTCCGCGAGGAGACATGGTCAGCCACGTCTCCACGCGAATTTCACGCAAAAATCGACTTGCGCTAGCGGTATATCGGAACCGCTCCTTCCGTGGCTCGTTCATTCTGCTAGCGGCGGGGGAGGCTGTCAACACGCCCCACCTCGCTGCGTCGAACGGGTGTGTCAGAATGGGGATGCGCAATGGAGGATTTGGATTCCTCGGCTGCGCT